>JAABUO010000199.1_pt1 | contig 157648 bp, 130 predicted proteins | sample 5559291 | NCBI WGS metagenome assembly JAABUO01 (sample SAMN10711878, study PRJNA513372) | rock metagenome | isolation source: Antarctica rocks | place: Antarctica: Victoria Land, Finger Mt sud
AGAAGCTGGCTACATATGTGTGTTCCTCAGCCGACGCTAGGCCCAATAGGGACTAGTCAAGGTGACGGAGCGAGGATAGGCCTGGTAAGGCTAGAAGGCTGAGCCTGGCAAGGCTAGGATCGTGACACCCTCCTAACAGTCACAATCGATCTACGAAGAAGATTAATGACATGTCGATGTCAGTAAGAGATGAAAAGATACTACTAGTGAAAAAGACAATTCAGATGAAGAGTCTGCGAGTTGTGACTACAAGTGATCGAAGGATTTGCGACTCGTCGACTGCGTCGGTATCGAAACGTCTTCATCACATCGACAGTGTCGTCGAGTAATTGATGAAAAGATATCAGGTAGAATAGTCGTCTCAGATGATGAGTCTGAGAGTCGTGACTACAGTGCCCGAAGGAGTAGTGACTCGTCGATCACGCTGATATACTGAGGGAGCTTGAGCTCATCTTCTTTACTTGACGTCAGATCATACATCTATCTACGTGAAAAATCGAGAGTGCATGAGAACGATCAGAACGCATCTCTACTATCGATCAGCTAAGCATCGAACGATTGCGACCGCACGTCTATACTAACAATCTATTCAACGTCTACGTGACACAAGTCAAATCAAGAGAAGGAAAGAATTATTCAATACAATCACACTCTATCTTCTCATCGTGCGCGTCTCTCTTTCATCACACATTTCTCTGCTCAATGAATGACAATCATTGAGCAAGAGAACACAGTTTCTGCGTTACAATCACGAGCATCACGGATGCAAAGGAACGTCTTTCGTCTTCGGATCGAAAATCGAACCGGAACATCGTTGTATAGAATATCGTCAACGAAGAGCAGAGCAAAGACGATGCGTCATAATCAAACAGCACAGACATTCTCATCAAGAGTTTACTCGAGCGTCACGCGCTGAATAGAAGCTATAGGTTCATTACTGGTAATATAGTGTCAATCTTACTGTTTCGGCGACGTGAAGTCGTCGTGTAGTCGGCGAGCGGTTTTCTCCCCCAGAGGGTTTTGTCCGTTCGATACACATAGCATAGAGTCCCCCATGGGTCGGGCCTAAACCGATGTCACAAGGGTGTATGAATTACAATTACAATTACAATTTTCTTTTCTTTTCTTTCTATTTTGTTTTGTTTTGTTTGCATATATGCCTGGGGACTTTGCTGGTGGGGATTGAAAAGGGGGAAGGGGACTAGAGTACTGTAGGTAGGTGATGTAAGCGGCGGAAGAGGTTGGTTTTTTTTTCTTTCGGGATGTGGGTTCGTTATGGATGTTTATTCACTACTTCTTATTTTCTTGTTCCGTTGTACGGATAGGTATAATCGGACTCCCCAAAGCTCCTTGATAATGTGCATGTTGGAGAGCGCTCGCATCTCCCCAGTCCCGTTTAGAGTGCTGGCACAAATGCCGCTGCGCACCCGAATAAATCCCCACCCCTCAAACTTCTTCCCGTTACCTCTTGTCCTCCGGCCCCGGCGTTCGCCCCTCCAATACGTCCTTGATACTAACCACCCCACTCCCCCTCTCCAGCGGCTGCGCCTGCCCCTCCCCCGGCGTCCACCCAATCACATAAATGACCCTCCACGTCGCCGGAATTGTCCCTTCCGTCCCATCCCCACCCCCATCCCCCTCGTTCCCATGCAACGCCCTATAAATCCCCTCATTCGCCACCAGCACCTCCCGCCTCAACCCGCCCATCTCCCGCGTCAGCGCGCAATTGCTCTCCCCCATCGCCTGCAGGTCCTGCATCAGCGCAAACGTAGACGGGTACTCGACAACGATGTCGTCCACGTCCACCGTCAGCAGCTTGAACCCCGCCCGCGACAGCAAAGAGCCCATATCCTTGACGTCCGCCAGCGGGCTGACATGCGTGCTCACGCCGCCGCGGCGCTCGAGATCTGCGAGCTGCAAGCTCGTGCGCAGCTCGAAGAGGGAGTCGCCGCCGAAGATGGCGGCGAGGAAGGGGGAGTCGGGTTTTAGGAGGCGGGCGACTTGGGCGAGCAGGGAGGGGAGATCGTTGATCCAGTGGAGGGAGAGGGACGAGAGGATGGCGTCGAAGGAATGGGGGGGGAAGGGGAGTGGGGAGGTGTCGGGGTCGGGGATGGGGGTGCGGGTGTGGGAGGGGAGGAGGGCGTTATAGGGGTGGGAGGCATCGCGGTGGAGGAGGGTAGGGGACCAGTCGGCCGAGGTGAGGGTGGTGAAGCGGGTTGTTAGGGGGGCGGGGGTGGACGTTGTGGGGGAGGGAACGGTTTCGGGGGATGGAGGGGGGGGGAGGGTAAGGGTGCGGGCGATGTTGCAGGCATTGGCGCCAAGGTCGAGGATGTGGGGAAACGAGCGGTTGATGTCCTGCGTGATGGGGTACGAGGTCAGATTGATTATCGTAGATAGTAATGATCGAAAGACAAGCAGGAGATTTACCAGTAATCTTTCGCACAACCTCGAAGCGACCTCATCGCGGAGATAATCAACCTTGCGACTGGCTTCGGGATCAGAGGCTGCACGCTCTCGTTGCAGATATTTGGCGTGGCTATTGAAGACCTGTAGGGTCGGGGCTCCGGGGGTTTGGATCGCGTAGGGGCGGGATTGGAGGCGCCTTCGGAGAGCGGGGCGGGGGAGAAAGGGGCGGAGGGATGCTGGCTTCATGATAAGAGAATGGATTGGGGGGTTAATCCATTGATTGCGGTCGGATGCTGGTGGTGCATTGAAGATGGTGAAGATGGTTCAGGGTGATGACGTTCCATTGCATCATTACGCGGCTACTCCCAGGTGTCCCAGAAGCGAGAACCTTATGTACAAGTCAAAGCTGGCTATGTACCTTACCTGTATGTATGTATGTACGCCGGAGATCTGCTGGCGGGACGGGGGCGGGTGGGGGCCCGCGGAACTTACCTTAGCGAAAATATATGGTTTCCTTTAACTGTATCTATCCAGTAATGGTTCAGATTACCGTCTAAAGGCGGTATTATAGTGTATATACTGACTTACAGTAGCTCATTATATATGTGACAAAATGATAACCGAGTATTAAAAAGAATGATACTCTTACAGTCTAGTTGAATATTCGTTTAAAGATAATACACTGATATCAAATAGAACCGTGTTGCTACGGTAGAACCTGAAGCTCTGTGTAGTTTCATGATAACTGCTACAATATTGCCAAGCCTTATCTTCGGATAGACTGTATTCCAGACAACATCAACGCTTCTGTGTTTTCAAGCTCAGAATCGATCGATTCAGCCAATTTCTACACGGGGGCACATCGCATGGGCAAGATCACCATGGGTAGGTTGATGCGGGGGTGCAGAGTAAAGGTGGGTGAATACGGAGAGGCATTGCAGGAGGATGATGCAGGTATTGTTCATGATACCTGATACTGTATTTTACATATGCTTATTTTCATAACTGTTCCTTTACAAGGTCGCTTAGAAATTCTAAGCGTATATTTTATAATAACGTGTCATTAAGAGGACCGCCTAAAGGCGATGTAACTCGAAATTACAGTAACAATATTTTACGGTAGTACTACGGTGCTGCTACGGTAGAGCCATTCCTCATAATTCCGCTAAGGTACCTTACTTTAGGGCTTGCATCCAGGAGCATCTCGATCACTGTAGCCACATTCGCGGCTTGTCACATTGATGCAAGTCTTTTCCGAACGACATATACGATATGTATGATTTGGATCACATTCTAGATTAGTTACTCCATATCACATTCCCCATCTCGAGCCTTGGGATTGGCTAGAAAGAACTCTCTCACTTCATAAAGCAGGTGTCTGCCTTCCAAACCCGTTCCCTCCCTGTTCATCTCACACGGCAACGGACAGCAAACCCCACCTGCAGGAAGCAAGTGGACGCATGCAGCAAACAGTCAAGATGAGATCCGCAAATAACGGGTACGTGCGCCAGCTTGCATGGAGGTGGTGTTCCAGAATCGAGACACGGATAAGTGAGATTCATATTTTTGTAAAAGGGTTGATCTTGTCTCAAATGAATGTCGCACGCATCTGCGAGTTGCAGAAACCCTTCTCTCGCATATGTTGCGTACGCAAATCAAATCTGCCAGCCCCCTGCTCAAGCCATGCCAAAGCGAGCTAACCATGAGGTATCATAATGCACGACGAACGACCTGTTGATGCAATACCAATCCCTGACCCAACAGAAATCCAAACATCACCCCAAAAATGCAACGCCTGTTCACTCTTTTCCATGCTGCGCCAACGCTATGCTGTTCCAGATCATAATATCACAAATAGTTATACAACGGATAAAGCCCGAAAGAGAAGATGTCGCTAGTTTACAGTCGTTAACGTAATAGGTGGACCCTGCCGTGGCAGCTCCTGCGATGTTTCCGGTACAGATCTGATTTTCGCCATTTCCATGTGTTGTGGGTTCTCTTCGTCTGTGGCAGGCGCCTTAGTATTTTCCGCCTTGTTCCTCCTCAACGCTTTGGACACGGTGCGCTGAAGAACTCGCCTGGTGGGTGCAAAAAAAGAGCTTCGAAGGGCCTTCCAAGCCCAAGAGACGGGCTTGAAGACCACAGCCAATACTTTTAAGACGGGGCGAGCGACTGCAAGCCAGATCTTGCCCACTAGACCAAACAACTTTGCTGCGTATCTGTCTGGTATGCATCTGAGTAACACGGCCCAGAGCAGACAAGGCAAGGCACACAGAATGCAAATCGCCCACTGTGCGCCGTCGATCCTAACCACTTGAAAGGCTTTGCCGCCAACGAAGACTATCATGATCTGTCCTCCAATCATGATCGCATTGATACCGATGAACCAATAATTCTTCAGTACGCCTTCGAATATGTTGAGTTTATTATCAAGGCGTCGATTATTGAATTCGTTGAAGATTTGCATCCATACAAAGGTATTGAAGACCATGGTGTCGATTTCGGCTTGGAGAACCCCACCGTTGGCGTCGACGTTGTAGCCTAGAATAGTCGCACCGGCGAAATAAAGAACAAACGTAACTACGAGCTGATAAATTGCTTGACCGATAATCATCTTCCACATGTTCGTAGTAATGAGGGCGGCGCGCTTCGGCGTCGGCTTGCGGTTGAGAATCTTTTCGGTCGGAGCATCGGTGGCTAGGGCCAGAGCAGCAAAAGTGTCCATGATCAAATTTACCCAGAGAAGCTGAACGGCGGACAAGACGGAATGAGAATCTGGAGAGGCAACTGCGGAGATGAAGGCAAGGACGACAGCGGTGATGTTGACGGTTATCTGAAATTGAAGGAACTTTGCAACAGCGTCGTTGACTGATCGACCCCACATAATGGCCTTGACGATGCTAGAGAAATTGTCGTCCATGAGGATTATGGCACTGGCTTCCTTGGCGACCTCTGTGCCTGCAATTCCCATCGAGAAGCCGACATCTGCCGCTTTCAAGGCCGGGCCATCGTTGGTTCCATCTCCAGTGACTGCCACTGTTTCGCCGAGGTGCTTTAGCCTGGTCACCAAAACTCGTTTATCCCCCGGTGAGGACCGAGCAAGAACCTGAAGTCGAGGCAAGATTTCGTCCATGTCGTTTTCAGACAGTTGACGGAATTTGGACCCTTCTAGGACGACTCCACCCTCCTTCAAGATACCACATTGTGTTGCAATTGCACTTGCTGTTACTATGTTGTCCCCAGTGACCATCCTGACCATCACTCCACTGTCTTGGCATTGCTTTACAGCCTGTGAGACACCATCTCTTAAAGGATCTTGTATTCCAACAATACCGAGTAGAGTCATGTCTTCGAAGACATCCTCAAAGTCAGCTGCAGAATTATCATCTTCAAGGGTATGAGCTCCACGAGGCGGCCAATTCTGGAAATCTTTAAATACCATGGCAATTGTCCGAAGCGATTTGGTAGCAAAAGCATTGATGTCACCAGTAGCTTGGATCCTGGCGGCCTCAGACAGTTCTTGTACTTTTAGGGTGTCGTTTGAGATGTCGATCAATTCGGTGGTGGTCCTCGCAAGCAGTATCTCTGCAGCGCCCTTGACGAGCAAGCGGTAGTCGCCCGAAGCGAGCCGTATCAAGACTCCCATGCATTTGCGATTGGAATCGAAGGGGATCAGTTGCACGATTTCTACCCCAGCACGTTCCTCGGCCACAGGCCCCATCCCAAGGTGCTCTTTTGCCAGAGTGAGAATGGCAGTCTCCGTCTTGGACCCGATGAATGTAGATTCTCCATCAACATCTCCTTCGAAAGCCGTAGAGTTGATGGCAGAAGACTGCAGCAGAAGATTCCTGACACTGGGCGATAGTCGCTGAAATCCAGCCGAGAATGTTGAAACCGTGTTTTTCTCACTAGAACCAATGTCTTGGGCGAAGTGCGTGCCAGTACCTAGCATACCAGCAACGACTGTCATCCTATTCTGGGTTAAAGTACCGGTCTTATCCGAGCAAATCGTCGTAGCGTTGCCCATAGTTTCGCAAGCTCGAAGGTGTCGAACCAGATTGTTTTCCACGAGCATCCTTTTCGTGGCAAAAGACAGAGCGAGAGTGACGGCAACAGGAAGGCCCTCTGGGACAGCTACAACGATAATGGTGATAGCGACAATGAGAATGTTCAAAAATTCCGACCCTTTCACGGCGGGAGTTTCGGTATCTCCTGGAAGCCCAACGAGAAACCGAATGAGTAGGATGACGAACAAGAGCCCAGCTGCAGCCGTCCCAATATAACCGATCCAATTAGCCATACCGGCAAGCTTGACTTGCAGTGGCGTGTCCTCGTTGTCAGTCTGCAGAGACATCATTATTTTGCCAAAGCTGCTGTTGACGCCGACCGACGTCACAAGGTAGGTCCCAACGCCTTCAAGGACTTTGCTACCAGAGATGATGAAAGGGTCCAGCTTTGAAGTTGCTGTTCCATCTTCCATATGCGTCCAGACATCCTGACCTGCGGTCTTCCGCATTGCGTCAGATTCTCCCGTAGCTGAAGACTCGTCGCACTTGATACCATGGCCGCTGACAAGGATCCCATCGGCGGGAAGAGAATCGCCAGACTCAAGGTGAAGAATATCACCAACCATAACGTCGAAAACCGATATCATCGTTGACTTTCCAGAACGAATTGCCTTGACTTGACGGTCATCTTTCTTTGCGTTTAACGCGGTAAATTGCTTTTCTCTCCTGTAGTCGTTGAGACCAGTGACCAAAACCACTATGACAACGGCCACCATTATCGCCAACCCTTCAACCCAATCTAGCGGCTGTGGCTCGCCTGGTTTCCTCTTCTGGCCCACTGCCTCGTAAACTCCGAGCGCAAGTGAAATGAGTGCAGCACCTGTAAGTATTATAAGAATTCGATCATTGAAGGCGTTCCAGAACAGCCTCCATATGCTGGCGGTTTTCTTTGCGGGTAGTCTGTTATCGTTGAATATTCGTTTCCGGTCGTGATATTGTCCTGCTATCTCATGCGTCGTCACGGCGCTATCCTGTCTTAAAGGTAGCCTGGCAACACCTTTTTCCGTCGTATGCGCACATGTTGTCGCTTCCTCAAAGCTGACTTTCTCGGAAACCGAGGTTTCGTCCACGCTCAACCCAGCCACGGTATCCGTCTGCAACCCCCGCTGGAGACCTCTGATGCCCCCTAAAGCTCTAAACGCGGCCAGCGACTTAGGATTGAGTGTCTTGTTGAGTTGGCCCGGTGAGAACGCAAAAGGGTTGTTGGCCGCCTCAAAGTCCTTCTCGTTTGATTTGTCTGCCCGCAGTGCCTCCTCGGGGGACACATCGTCGCCTTCAAACCTCGAACGTAATGTTCTGACATCGGAACTTGTTCTGGATCGCGCGGTGTCGGCTGTCGAATTGAAAGAGCTCGCTCTGGAACGTAACGTGTCGCCGCCTAATGAGTTTGCTGTGGGTGAGGATGGGACTTGGAGACTGAGGCGGGGGTGGTCACCCGTGGATTTGGATGTAGAACAATCCGATTCAAAGGATGCCGTAGATGCAGAGTCGTGTTGATCAAGCTGCCACATATTCAGTCAAGCAAGACCAAATGGAAGGTTGTATTGAGAACTGACCACAGGAACAGAAAGTAGTGGAGGGGCCAATAAATTGTTAGTATGCATATCAAAGTCGTGTTAGAGGGCGGAAATCAATGATGGGTCTCTCGTAGAGAAGGTGGATGAAGTGTCAAGGCAGCAACAGATAATAAGGATTGACATGCACGAAATCCAAGCGCCTTACCCCAATACTGCGTCGTTGACTTGTATGAGAGCATGAAAGGGGGGCGTCGAGGAGGATTCAAGGTTATCTACGTTGCAAGGAAGGCGATTGCTGCACAGCCCTCCTCTTGGCGATGCCCTTTCACCTGCCGGGATTTGAAGGTATCCAAGAACCTCCAGACCCGATTGAAGGCCTCGAACGTGATACAGTTTGATTAGTGTATTGATAGGCGCCATTGGCAGCCATATGATTGCCGTGATTGCCAGCTGGGCATGGGATTTCCTAGACGCCATCATCCATCATCAACGAGCAGTGGGGCGCGAAGACGCAGCAGATTACTGTGGTATTGAAGAAAGCACGCGGGCCAATCGTCTGATTCTGTTCCGAGGAACGGAAATCTTAAGGCGCCGACGCTAAGGACTAGCCTAGGATATCGTAGGTGCGTAGGTACCTTAGCACGCTTAGGTAACGGCTAGGGGCGATCATCTTAAACCTGTGAGAACTTCTCTCTTGCATCATGCATGAAGCTGTTTTGCTTCTGCGAGAATTCTCTATGCCGCAGTGGTATCTCCTTTCGTTGCTACCGCATTATGATTAGACTACCTACCATACGATCAGTATCCTCGAGGCAGAGTGAGCGGCTCTCCAAGGCATGTCGCAAAGTTAGCAGCACTGCCCGGAGCATGAGAGACAAACAATCCCAAGACTTTCCAAGACCAGCCAAGACCAGCCAAGGACAGCCAAGGACAGCCAAGGACAGCATTATTGCGTAATCAACAAGACGTGTATGACTTGCGAGCTTCGGCTGTACATATTCTAATGCCGAGCCCAGTTGTTCCAGGGATCCGGAAAAACTCATGATGGTCAACAGCAGTCCCCCTCGGACTGTGTCCTCTGAGCCACCCTCATCTACCTTGGCAACGAAGGGCCACGAGTCTGGAATGACATGTCTCTCTGTACATCGCTCTTGGCATGGAATGATGGAACAGATGCCCATAGCACGTTAGAAGTACGGAAGTACTCGTACACAGTAACACCTTTGCTCAGCCACATCCCCAGCCACAGCCCGCCACAGCCCAACGATAGCCAAGGCAAAGATCGTATTCTACCTTTGCCGATTCAAGAGTAACCTCTTCGTGCCTACCCAAGGTACCTTCAGTAAGGTATGCATTCAGTATTCAGCATAACCCAATGTCAGGCTATGTGCCCACGGTATCATAATGTATTCAGGCAAACCATGGCAGTGCTTACTGTTTGTCTGCCCCCATGAACCCATTTGTACCAGGCGTACCCGGAGTCGAGCAACTAGGGAGGCTCTACCTGAGCAACGCACTTGGATTTGTTTTTTTCGAAGTTAATCTTTGATTCTTGAGCATCAAGGCAATGTCCTTGATTTATCACACTCCCTACTGTGCCCCTGGAATCTACCTCAAAACTTGCTGGGTCTGAGCCAGTCGCCGGTCGGTACTGCCTGCTGCAAATGACACGAAACCGACAGCAGCCTTACTTTTACACTATGTATTCTCCAGATTGTGTTTAACACAGTTTCCTATCTTCCAGACGGACTTTGCTACAATGTACTGGTCCTAAATGGTAATTAACCTCCGTGCTACGATGGTGACTTTGTAATATGAAAGCTGTCGCTGCAGCCGCGAGCATAGCAGGCATTCTTACTCTAGCCGCTCAAAGTATCAGCGGTGTACAAAGGCTAAGACAGTTTTCCTCCAATGTTGCCTCCGCTTCCAAAACAGCTCAGCGATTTGTCTACGATCTAGACCTTCTCCTTCAAGTACTACAGGATGTCAAAATTCTTCTTGATAGCACGCCGTCTTCACCTACAGATCTCAATCTTGTTCCTCTACAGATACAGCTCGAAGATTGTACGAAAGACGTTCACGGGTGGCTAGGAATAACGAATTCACTTCGCCCCGCTTCGAACGCAGGATCAAAGACCTGGTTCATTAGTTCTGGCTCGCGGTCAACAAGAGTAAGGTGAGCAACGTACGTGGTGACATGGAATGTCATAGGCAGGCTATCGGTTACTGCCTTACTGTACTTGGGAGGTATATGTCACAGTTGATAAAGCCTCTTGAATCGTCCAGGCTAAATTTCAGGTAGGGCGTTGGGCTTTCAAACGATCCGTGGAACGCAGACGATTGACGATAAAGTTGGTCAATCCACTTTGTTGTCCGCAGCGAACCGTAAATTAAACAACGAAGCGCTCGGTAGAATTGAAACATATTCATGTGCGAATATGCATAGCTCCGCATGCAGTATGAGAAGCCTAGACAGCACTGAGTAGTCCGCGATTGCATTTGAATGAAAATCTTGACAGTTTTGATCTCAGTCCACAAGAGTCAGACGTTCTCACGAGATCGAACCTATCTCGAAGAAGTTCCTCAGTAGCATCTGTTAAAGATTTTCCGTTTGAGAAAGAGTCCTCGCTTATGCATAAGATTCCGTGCCGGAACACGTCGGCTGCCACACATGATGTATGGCATCAGAAAGAAATTGATAATTCGGTGGTACATCCATGCAAGGCAACCTTCTTCTGCGGTTGTTGTGCTACAAAATCGGAGCCATTCGAGAAAGAGCAGGGTTTGCTGTACGTATCATCCTGGTGTTGATGAGCTGCCTCATACAGGCCGACCTCCCTGACTCAGGGCTCATGTGCACGAGAAGCAAAGCGTTCGCTTTTTCTGCTACAGCTGGTTTGCAAACACTACGAAGCCGAATGTCACGAGCTTTCTGCACATCTGCGATCCCAATCTCATCATTCTCGGTCATACGCTACTCTGAATAGCAACCCCGAAGCCATTTCACATACATTCACTGACTCATCAAGCAACGATGGCTCTTCTAACTCAGCAATACTGGGCTTGGCACCGCCTGCTGATATATGCGTCTACTGTGGGCAACGATTCCCCCATGATCCACTCCCGGACTGGGGAAAGCGCAAATCGCACCTCATGGTGTTCATCCTAACCTCCAACCGTCTGCGCCCTCTACAATCTCTACGTGTTTCCCCTCATCCAAGCTTCTCCTTCCGGCCTCCAAAATTGCCGTGGTAGCAATGGTGTTCTTCAGCGTCGGTAAATCTCTCGCATCTAGCTCCTCTAACGTAACTCGTCTTTCCTTAAGCGCTGTTACAGCATCCACGAACTTTTCAAAACTGATATAGCCATACCCTGTCTGGCCATTGAAATTGCCCCCCTCGTCAGGGGCGTACTTCATATAGAACGGGTTATACCACATGAGCTGGCCTTCAGCATCAGAGGTTACATCGTAGCCGCGTTTGGCTTGGTCGACGCGGATTTCGCCTCGGGAGGCAAGATCTATAGTTCTATATCAGCAAGCACGGGACCATTATGCTAGGTGGTTGTGGAAGAAGCTACAGTGGAAGTATTGATTCGAATGGACACCGGCTCGTTGCGGCGCCGTCCAACTTGCCGTGTATACTCCTATTGCTACTCTCCCCGGCTCTTGACGTTTGTGCCAGTTCACGAGTAAAGAGATGGTGTCCTCGGTGCCAGCCGCACATCCCAAGTCCTCTGCGGTGCCCCTGGACCCACTGGCTGTAACTCTCACAGGCTTCCAATCTGGTACCATGGACTCGCAGATATCGATATGATGGCTATTCAAATAATATGAGATATCGCTATCCTTCCCTGCCCACGCCTTGAACGTCTCCAGTTGCGATTTCGGCTGGCTCATATAGCTATAGAAATAATTGAAGTCTCCAAGCGACTTGGCTCGGTGCCTTGCGTCTGCGTACGCCGGATCAAAGCGTTTGTGGTGCTCTATAAACACAAAGACGTTGTGTTTGCGGGATTCGGCAAGGAGAGATTCATGATGAGCAAGGTGTTTCACGGCAGGCTTGGTTATGAGCACATGCATGCCTCGACGGATGGCGTATAGCGCAATGGGGTAGTGCGTTGTATCCGGCGTGAATATAGTGACAGCATCGCCAGGAGAGAGGGCATCAATGGCGGCGATGTAAGCCTCTGGATCGCGGGAAGTGGTGTCGGAAGGAAAAGACGTGAAGGCAGTGTCGAGGTTGTTGTAAACGGCCGAGATATTCTCCTTGAGGTGTTCACCTTCGGGGGCTTTGTTATCTTCGTCGTCTCATCGGTTGCTCTGTGGTGGGCGTACGTATCGCTGGGAATTTGGTGCCGGATGTCCCGACCATGCTGAGCTTTCCCACTTTTCCTCGTCGTCGCAGATCAAAGAGTGTAAGTCCTACGACACCGACTTTCTTGTCGGAGCCAGACATGCCTCCACCAACGAAGCCGGTTGTGTATTCGCCGGTGCCGACCTGGTAACTTAAATTAACTCATGGCGGGCGGTATAATGTGTGAGCTTATAGCATACCATTAGGACGTTGAGGGGTGCCATGATGCTGTTACAATCGTAAGTTGTGGAGGAAGGATAGACCTTCCAATGCTTCGTCCCTAAGTTAGGAGATCTCTCGGCGAGAAACTATCGCATTTGAAAGCTGCAGCTTTCCACCCCGCAGTTTACCCCACCACTCGTCATTACAACTGACAGCGGAAAGCGCCAGGGGGCGGACGGACTACTGTACCTATCTACTGTACCTCAAGCGAAGTACTGTAAAGTCGAGCACAGAGGGAGACTCTAAGACGACTTGAGTTACTTTGATCAGATGCACAAAATCACTATCTCGGTTCTCCCCCACTTCGACTTCTCTCCCTCGGAGGCCAGTATGGGGTACCAAATGTTGGGCGAGAGAGCAAGCTGGCTATTGTATTGTGCCCACTTGCGTCGTGTGCCTCGATGTGGGTAAATGTTCTAAGCATCGTGTGAAGACTTTGTGAAATCGAAAAGGTAAATCTCATTGAGAAACTGAGCTGCGTGAATACAGTGGGCATCCACCACTTCTCGAACACAGCCGCACGACAATGCCTTATTCAAGACATTTACTGGTCGCTTTTCCCAACAGAAACATCCAACCATTTATCCAACATGGACCTACTTGAAGACGAGTGTGTTGATAATTTGACACAGCCTCAAACTCTAGACTTTGAACATTCGAGCTGGAGTACCTTCCAGCAGGATCTTATGGTCGCCCGCAGCTCGGTGTTCCCTAAGAACCCACTGGTCTACAGGAAAATTCGGTCAAGGTTTCAACCTGTCTGCCATTGAACAGATGGTATGCTACAGGAACGTTCGGTCAAGGTTTCAACTCTGTCTGCCATTGAACAGATGGACCGGGGGTATACTCTCGAAATTGGCTTTTGCTGTTGAATTCTTATGACGCTGGTAGGCTACAGGAAAGTTCGGTCAAGGTTTCAACTCTGTCTGCCATTGAACAGATGAACCGAGGCCCAGTACACCAATGGCCATGTTCTTCTTTTGGTGTGGTTCGACGATGACCTCAAGAACCCCACGGAGCTCCATGGTCTCGACAGACAATGGAAAAATCAATTCAATTTTACAACAGAAATCTGGAGAATACCTAGCCAGAGAGCGGATAACGAGCTTAAGCAAAAGGCAAGCATGGTCAAAGGAGAGCATGGACACGACCGAAAACTGTTCATTGTCTACTATGTAGGCCATGGAAGTCACGGCTTAAGTGACAAAAGCATCTGGACTGCTTAAGGATCTTCTAACTGGCTTATTTTCTGCTCGTCTGACCCACTACAGGAATCTAAAGCCCAACAGCCGCACATTGGTTTGGTCAGATATTCAGACAATGTTAACTAGAGCGTCTTGTGATACTTTGATCTTACTTGACTGCTGCTATGCCGGGAGTGCTGGACGTATCACTGCCGATGCAACTACAGAGATCCTCACTACTTGTGGCAAGGAATTAATGGCAGGAGGCTCACCCGACCACTCTTTCACTCGAAATATGATGATTCAGTTGCAATCTTTCCGCTCCAAGCCCTTCGCAGTCGCTCAGCTCTACGAATGAATCCTAAATTCGAAGGATCGCCTACAGAATACCCCTCAGTACATTCCTATAACAGGTTATGGTAGACCTAGCATCTGCATTGCGCCAATGCCGGACGCGCTCTCCGGAACGACGAGTGCATCGTCTTATTCAAACTCCTCTCAAGGCTCCTATCCCTCTTTGACAACCCGAACATCGCCCATCACGTCTACGTCAAGCCTAGCCTCGGCGCGCTCTCTCCATCAAAGCTATAGAGTTCTCCTGGCAGTTTCCCTCGAAGACGAACCGACTCCTCTGAATGCAGAGTCATGGGCCAGATGGCTGGCAAGCAACGCACCCTTGCATGTTCGGGAAATGCACTCTCACATTAGGCTCGAGGAAGTGTTCCAAAGCAATCAAACTATGGTACTCATTCCAATCCCGATAAGCGTCTGGTCTCGCCTGCTGAATACGCCTGCCTACAGGTTTATAGATTTTGTCATGGGTGACAGTCTGCTGATCGCAAGGGGAGCCGACGCCAATGCGCAAAATGATAGATACGGTAATGCCTTGTGTGGGGCGTCATTGCAAGGCCATCGGGAAACAGTGCGGATGCTGCTTGATGCTGGAGCTAACGTCAATGCCCAAAGCAAGCTCTATGCCCCTATCCTACGGGGGCCGTCATCCTTTGGTGATGAGGAGATGGTGCGAATGCTTCTTGATGCTGGAGCCGATATCAACGAGGGGGCTGTAACTAGTAGGACTGCCTTGCAGGAGGCGGCATCCCTAGGTCATGAGAACGTAGTACGGTTGCTGATTGCAAGAGGGGCCGACCTCGATGAACGCGGTACGTGGTATGGCACGGCTTTGCAGGAAGCCCGCCGGAGAGGCCACTCGCAGATGGCACAAGTGCTGCTTGAAATGGAGCCAGACTTGATCTCATTTAAGGTAATGGTTGAGTACAAGACTGCACTCATAGTCGAACACCAGATGTTACTTTGATGTGACCACAACAACAACAACAACAACAACAACTAGGGTCAATTTCGGTTTTCATAGAACAGGATGTCACATTAGCTGCTTAACTGGAGGACTAAAACTTTTGATTCCGAGCGTACCGTTCTTTTTCAATAGTCAGAAACCTTTCCAAATCTCATTCTGGCTCCATCTCTCATTCAGTCGACTGTTGCTCGATTCGTCCTCCGACTACGTGTTCCGTTCATCAATCATGTCCTACTTTCCTTTATCTTCCTCGATCCTCGCCTAAAAGAGCAGCTCTCTGCGACTGTGAGCGCCAAAATCCCCTTTTCTAAACAATTCTTATAGAATCCAGCCACAACGTTTCCACACAGCACCAACGGTCAACCACAGCCAGAGAAAGACTACTCGCCATCATCCTTAAAGGCTGGAATGAAATGGTATAACAAAGGGGAAGCGCCCCTGCTAACGATTAGGCATTTTCACTCAACAGATAAGAAATCCCACCTTCTCGTCAAGTCAACCAAGGCGCGGATTACCCTCGTCATCATTCAATCAGCAGTTGTCTACTGAACCCATACCAAGGTCCAGCAAGAAATCGTACCGCATTGTGGACACAGATACGGCATCAGATACCAAGATCCTCAAGAACTTGCTCGATGACTCATCCAGCCAACCTCGTGACTCAATCGCTCCTTCCAACCACTAAACCCACATACATAAAAAGCCCACTCATCCCATCTATTCCCCTTCAGGAAACCATCCAATCAATGCCTTCCCCACCGCCCTCCCCACCCACCATGTCTTCCCCTCCTCCTCCTTCCACCATCTCTCCTCCCCCTACACCCTCATCAACCCTCTACCCCAAAATCCACAAACCCTCCGACTTCGTGTATGCCGCCAAACTCCTAACACCCCCACCCCTTACCCTCTCCCTTGTCGGCACCACCAAACTCCACGGCACCCACGCCGACATCGTCCTCACCTCCTCCCCCTCTTCCTCCACGGAAATCCGCCTCCAATCCCGCAACCAGACCAGCCTCGCCCCGGGCAAGAACGACAACAGCGGCTTCGCGGCATTCGCGCTCCCTCTACGAGCGCAGATCCTGGAACTCGGCCGAAGAATTGTTGCGCGGTACGAGGCGCTGAACCCCGGTGTCGTCGTTGAGATTTCGGAAGAGAGCCCGCTGGTCATCGCGGGGGAGTGGTGCGGCAAGGGCATCCAGAAGGGCGTCGCGCTGATGCAGCTGGAGCGGTGTTTTGTGATTGTCTCGCTATGGGTGAACGGCGGGTGGGTTTTGGATGAAAACTATAAGGGTGTTTGCGACGAGGCGGTGGGGGTGTATAACATCTCCCGGGCGGGGTATTTCCACTTCTCGTTTGATCTCGAGGATGCTGATGGCTCGGAACGAGCGGTGCAAGCGCTAGCGGATAAGGTCGAGCGGGCGTGTCCGTTTGCGCGGACGTTTGGGATCGAGGGAATGGGGGAGGGGATCGTGTGGAAGGCGCGCGAGTACTGCGGGGATCCGGCGTTTTGGTTCAAGACGAAAGGCGACGCGCTTGCTGTTAGCCAGAGTAACAAACTTCCGCCCTCTGCGGTTGCGATGGAGAATCGGCATCGGGCGGAGAATTTTGCGAAAGCGGTTGTTACTGAGAATCGGTTGATGCAGGGGTGGGAGTATATGGGGGAGATGGGGATGGAGAGGGAGTTGAAGGGTATGGGAGGGTTTTTGGGGTGGGTGGTGCAGGATTGTTTGGCAGAGGAGGAGGGGGAGATGCGGAAGGTGGGGATTAGTAAGACGGTGCTGAAGCCGGCGATTGTGGGGGTTGCGAAGGGATGGTTTGAGCGGAAGGTTGCGGGTGAAGGAAGTAGATGAGTAGGATGAAGCGTATAGGGGTAAAAGAGACCAGGATAGCAGAGGGAAAGAGAATCATGCGGTAGAACATAATGCTCAGGAAACGAGGGAACATGCAGACTTGGCAAATTTCGGTGCTCGGGGTGCTCCTGACAATCGATAAGGCTGATCACGGCCTCGGTCTTATTCTGACAGATCGAAAAGTATAGTGAAATCAGCAGAGACATATTTGGAAGCCAAAGAATCTGTCCTCCCTTATTTCTGAATAATGGCCGCTGCAACTTCTGGGCACGTCCCAGGTATCACTCGAAGCTATTCCGCCGTCCCCAATTCTTGGGTTGACGCTTAAGGAAGGCTCCCACAGAGCCAAGATAGCCCTCGTGACGGAGGAAGAATGCTTTCTTTTCCCCATTCGACCAAAATTTAATGGCATATGAAAGGGTACTGATGGTCTGGCGGTGGCCACGAATAAATGAACCGCCAAAGTAGATGTGCTCGAGGTTGTGCTTTTCGCACTGGAGGTAGGCGATTTGACCGATGTTGTTGCTAACGGCATACAATAGACTCCGGCTGATGTCCTCGGCCTTGAAGGCCTGATCTGGCTCGTTGGCTCCATCGATCTGTTCTCGGTCTTTGTTCGACAATCCGCCAAAATGTTCAGCATCGCCTTCGGCTTGCCGCTTCATCTTGAAGACTTTGCCGAAGCTGCTGGCAATTGTGCTGCTTTTTAATCCAATCTTTCCATAATCGGTGCCGTAGATGTCTCCAACGAGCATGTCGACCGTAGTATTGTCACCTCGCTCGGCCATTCCGAGCATCTCGGCGAACGTTGTAGCGCCTGTCAGGAGCGACAGAAGACCCCATAGCGTTCCCCCACCTAGAGAGGTACCTCCGACTCGTTCGTACTGCCTCGGACCAGAAACTTTGATCATCGAGACACCAGAACCGATGTTGACGAGGAGGTAAGGATATATGTCTGCTCGAGTCTCCGCGAAATGCATTGGGTCTGTTTCACTATAGGTGAACACTTCGCAGGGGATCTCCGTAATAAAGAAGTCGAGGCCTGTTATCACAAGCGTATCGTGATCAGCCTGGAAATGAACGCATTCTCTCATGGCTTGGCGGCTACCAACCAATGATTAGACACTCCATTTCATCTTCGCGAAACACCTCAACCTCGAGGACCTTCTTCATCTCATCATAGTACTTGTAGGCACCCCCACCGGTTGCTACGACGCATAACTCTCCAGGTCTGGTTCCATCGAATGGTTGCTGTTTTCTGTTGAGCTGCTGCACGAATGCCAGGCACTGGTCGATCCTATCCGTCTCGAACTTGACGAAGTTCAATCGTCCGCCCAGCTCTTTCGAGTTCGGTTCGCGAGAAAAGTAGACAAGCTTGGCAAGTGAACCACCAATCTGCCGTCAAAATAGTGTTAGTGGCAAGTCTTGTGTTCTCCAGTAGAACAGCGGAAAACTCACGTCAAGGGCGACATGGCTGACAACTGCGCTGTGATTGGGCAAACGAATGTCTGTGTCGTGCTGAGCTCCATCTTCAGCTTCAGTACCTGCACCTGGTGCCTCATCTTCGACTATGAAAGCGCCTTTGACATTGATCTTGACTGCTCCTGGCGACTGAATTGCATAATCGATTGTAGATTGCTTCCGGCCCCGCCGCAGCGGTGGGCGTTCCTTGGCATGATCATCCGACATCTCTTCGTCTGAAACCCCATCTAACGACATCGTCAACCACCTAGATGACTTTATGCGGCTTCGAATGTCGCATTCATCTCAAATCACAGAGTCACCTATCACATTCTCATACTGAGTCTGTTATCGCGGCTGTTTCGGCTTTGCAAAGTTGGCACAATGATCCCTTTCACCCGGCTTGGGTTTCCATATTCCAACGCTGGATCTTATATGTTTGTAGGAATCGATTGCGTAGGACAGAAGACAACACTCCCTACGTGGTCTCGGTAACTACCCAGTGTTGTACCACACCGATTTTACTTTGCTGCCTCTAGTAAGGTAGCTTCGGGGCTGTACATCCGTTCTCGAGAATGTTTGACCACATTCGCAATTGTTTGGCATAAGCTTCTGGCAGAATCGCGGGGAAAGCCATGCTGCTGTGTGAAGAAGCCAGTGTTGTAAGTCCCAATAGGATGGAGGGGACATTCGTGAATCTTTCATGGGACCGAGCAACGTGTCCCTTGTAGAGACGTCTTGTTCACACGGCCTTCGATTGTTTCCAAATTTGTTTCGTTTACTATCAATCTCCGATTTCTTGGCCTTTTCCCGTAAGGATTGTAGACTCTTAGTCATGAAAGCTTCATAAATCGAGGGCAGCAATTGTGGAGAGATTTTCTGTCAGTTCCATATACCTTTTAAATCCCTGTTGTTTGCGACTTTATCAATACAATTTGAAGAAGACGAGCGAACAAACAGCTCAGAGGCACGCTTCTCAGGTGATGGGAATGAACACTCTATCAACTGCTAAAGCCTCACGGATAGAGTACAGCCAGGAAGCTGAGCTTGATACATAGTGCAGCCATGGGTGTTGAAATGTGAAGCAAGACTCAACCACACGGCTTTTAACTGCCATCACCTTACCATATGAAAATGCGCCTCACAAGACCACACTAATGAAGATAGATATCTTGCAACACAACATACTGTTTTTACGAGAATATTGATAGATGTGTCAAAGCATATAACTCATCAAGTGGCTTTCCTAAAACCCCCACAATCTTAGTGGCTCTTGTCAACGATCTCCTGCAACCCCTCGACAATCAACTGTGGCCCCGTAATGTCTTCTGTCGTGGACATGGAATGGGAGCTTGTAAACGTTAAGAAGGAAATTCCTCAGTCACCGACCTTCTTTCCTCGGTCGCCGACGGTGAAGGACGAGCAACAAACGCTTACCACCGGGAGCGATGCCATGGAGGAAGAGGAATCAGGAACACCTATATTTTACGGTGGTGGACTTTGTGACCCTACATTGACTCCGGAAAAGGAGCATTCAAGAACATCAAAGCCATCCAGCACTGGTCTTCGTCCGCGTCTATTGGCTATCGTTCACTCATGTCTCGAAAGCAAGGTCGACCAAAGCTTGGGAGCAGGTGAGAACGCTGCTGTCGGAGCTGAGACCTCGCCTAAGGAGGAAAATGTACGAGAAGTCGTCCTTGCAACAGAGATGCATTTGCAAGGATCCAGACGAGTCTTACAGTCACTGATACACAGCACGGAGTATAAGCTCTTACATCCAGGAGATCAGAAACTTGCAAGGGCAGAAGTTAGAAAGCTCTTTGGATCAAAGTGGTACGATTAAAGGGCTTGTCTAAAGCAGTGAAAGGTTTCTAACGTTTACCAGTGTGCGTCTTGGGTTCAATTACCCTCAAGCAAAGCCGGAGCCTCGTATAGAGATTCAACGGTCGATTCAGAAAGAATACGGGAAAGGTCCCCAGTTATTTTTGAGCTCTACACCAGAATTGAAAACGTCTATTTGTTCAGAGTCTGCAAAGAGGACGAATCCAGACAGCGCGAGCCAAATAATAGGCAACACTGGTGCTAGAATCATTGAATCTTCCGCATTGATGAACAGCACGGTTATACATTTTGTTATTGACATTACCTCGACCCTGGCAAGCCTCCAGAGAACGCTTTCTGAAGTCTTCACCGCAGACCTGTTCTTCGGTGCAACTCTGAAGGCATGGGGAATCACCAATCTTCCAAATACCATACCGAACTATCTTGCAGTGAAGATCGATAACGCTCGGTTCTCCAAGGTCATTGAATGTTGTGACCCTGAAGGGTTTGAAGAGATTTTACATGGCATAATGGCGGCATCGTGCTGGGCTGAGCGGGTCGGTGCAATTTGCGTAGTTGAGGTCCGAAGCTTCTAAATAGAGAGGAGGTGGATGGTCAACGGGAGATTAGCTGCATTAAAGAATAGCCATGGCTCTGTAGACTCTTTGCTCTAGCTTCTACACAGACTACATATCTAACCAAAGATACTGTACAGCCAATCCTGTTTACTGAATCACGCTGTAGCCAATGCGAAAAGTATCTCTGCATGTGCTTCAATATCGCACGCACTACTTCCAAGCCCCTTTAAAGAGCTGTCGACACATGTGACCCTGATATATACTATTCAATCCATTGAGAATAGACAAGTAGTAATCTAACACACTCACCAAAAGGAGCCAAGGCCAGCAAACACCGACTTGTCTCCGTAAAAGTTGTATGTAGTGGCTGTTAGTCTAGATGGTAGTCTTGCCATTCCGTTGCAGATAATTACATATCCCCCATCTAGATATCTAAGCGGATCAATATTACTAAGAGTTTCTTGAGCGAGTATATTTACTAAGTAGGTTCGGTTTCGAAGTATAGATAACAAGAGTATCTCGAGGGAAGAACATAGAGCACAGGCACAAAAAGAATTGACCCGATGATACTTATCATGGTCGACGACCTGATCCATAATGGCCAGACCTTTTGCTGAATGATACTGTGGTATAGTGAAGTTGTAATCGCATATGTTTCAATGTCGGGAATCTTTTCCGACTTACTTGACCGACCCGTCAATGCCTCTGGTGTTGCTATGTCCAGCCCAAATTGAAAACCCAACACATTCCTGTCTGCACAACGATATATCAATCCTAGAAATTGGTTGTTATAAGATATATTAGTCAAATAAGATATTGAATATTAACCATGGATGGGAATGGCAGAGTGGACGTCGTTATCCTTAGATAATCCTCCAGTCTCTGACTTGGGCTGCTTGGGCAAGTTTTCCGACCTCGGCTTTTGTAACTTTGTTGACTAGCCGCGTTTTAGACATATTTTTGGGAATGCAACCTCTGATATCTGAATCTCGCTAGGAAAGGGGGTTTATGTCTTGGAGGTGAGGTCTATCTTAACGAATAAGGGATCTATACAGTGCATTAGTCACAACATATTTGCCATCTGTGAAAAATAGCTGTTTCTAGTAGTAAGGTTTCTCTCAGGTCGTCAATAAGCGTCTGAATTAACCATAGGGACTCAGTAACACCGAAAAATGCCCCGGTCCAGTGACAGCCCAAGTACATAAGCAACTACTAATACAGAGCGACCAATGTAGATATAGTAGGTAGGAAGAGATATCACAATTAGATGACAGCCCTTTGAACCACCCTACATATTTCTCGAGGCGAAATACATGACCACACGATTGTGCCTATGTCTCCTCCTTCCTGGAAAGAAGGGTACGGAACGGTACCTAAGAGTAGATAATGGGGTAAGATTCTTAGAGTAAACCCTAACACCATAACCTTGAAAAGGCTCCCGAATTCTACTCGATATGAACAACTTAACGTAAAGAGGAACTCAGCATAGAATCGATATGTTTATCGGCAAAAATTAAAGCATCGAGTGAGCAGCTTCTCAGAACAATAACCAAGGACAGTGGGTTGCTCTTACAATTCTCTCAATTCCACCACACGTCTCGCCTCCCATCTCCAAAGCCTTCTTCGCACCTAAATTATCATCCGATACTCCCATACACAGTGGTACTTGCAGCGATTGTTCTTCGGTTTTCTCCCTCCCGAGCCTCGTTCCAATTTTCCCCCAAGATTTCGCTCTCTCAAGACCAAGGCCGTCATACAAAAACAGCGATCTTGTCAGCCAAGAAGTAGATTGAACTCGGTTTACCTGTAATCAAGGACCTCTACACAAACCGCTATGTACGCTGGTAATGACACTTTTGGCAGCCATGAAAGATTCGCCATGAGTTATCACGCAAGGGAGAATCAAATTTCAAGGGACACACAAAGGGCGACGACGTCAAAATGCCTGTTTATCGTTGATTGCGAAACCTGTGCCGTTTTTTTTCAATTTGCCGAGAGCCCATGAAAATTAGCGAATCTTCGAAAAGTGCAAAATAAGAAATCAGATTTGTAGAATCAACCTCACTGCCCCCCCAGTGCTTCATATGTAGTATATTCAATGATTTGTATGTAGTATATTCAGTGCTCTATATGTGGCTCATCCAGTGCCCCATATTTGGCCCGTTCAGTGCTTCATATGTAGTATATCTGATGCTTCGTATGTGACCTATCCAATGCTTCGTATGTGACCTATCCAATGCTCCATATGTGACCTACCCAGGGCTTCATATGTAGTATATTCAGTGCTTTATATGTGGTATATTCAGTGCTTCATATGTGGTATATCCAGTGCTTCATATGCGGCCTATTCAGTGCTTCATATGTAGTATATCCGATGCTCCATATATGATCTATCCAGTGCCCAATATGTGGCCTATTCAGTGCTTCGTACGTAGTATATTCAATGCAACCTATCCAGTGCTTCATATGTAGTATATTCAATGCTTCATACGTGATCTATCTAGTGTCTCTTATGCGACTTACTGAATAGATCTTATATACTACATATGAAGCACTGAGTAGATCGAACATGAAGCACTGAGTAGACTACATAAGAGACACTGCATAGATCGCATATGAAGCACTGAATAGACCGCATATGAAGCACTGGGTAGATCACATATGAGGCACTGAATAGATCGCATATGAAGCACTGAATAGATCGCACATGAAGCACTGAATAGATCGCATATGAGGCACTGAATAGGTCGCATATTGAGCACTGAGTAGGTTGCATATGAGGCACTGAATAGGTCGCATATTGAGCACTGAGTAGGTTGCATATGAAGCACTGAGTAGATCACATATAGAGCACTGGATATACTACATATGAAGCACTGGGTAGGTCGCATTGAATATACTACGTATGAAGCACTGGATAGGCCACATATGGGGCACTGGATAGATCATATATGGAGCATCGGATATACTACATATGAAGCACTGGATATACTACATATGAAGCACTGAATGAACCACATATGAGTCACTGGGTAGGTCACATATGAGGCACTGGATGAGTCACATATGAGGCACTGGACGGGCCAAATATGGGGCACTGGATGGGCCACATATAGAGCACTGAATATACTACATATACAGCATTGAATATACTACATATGAAGCACTGAGGGAGCAGTGGGGTTGATTCTACAAATCTGATTTCTTATTTTGCACTTTTCGAAGATTCGCTAATTTTCATGGGCTCTCGGCAAATTCAAAAAAAACGGCACAATCAACGATACTAGCTGACGCAACAAGCGCCAGCCGTCAAACAAGCGAGGGAGCCCACATCCTCATTTCTATAAGTTGGGCTGAGCTACTGACTTGGTAGTAGATTACCTTACTCGGGCTAGGCGGCAAGTCTCCTTGAACGTGTATCCATTTAAGTAACAGGTGCTGGGTGCCTTACCGGCAGAATTCAAGTCAATAGCCCACCGCTGTTGCTTCAATTACCATCGACTTGTCTTCACTGCGTTGCAACATAGCCACATTCTTGGACTGCGGCCAAAGTACCTTACTTCCACAATGCCTACTCCAGCTAGACTGGAAGAAAATGCGGCTGAGCCGTCACAATTACTACGTCTCCCAGCTGAAATACGACACATGATCTTGGCGCCACTCCTCATAGCTGATGAAACCCTCCAATGTCCATCAAGAGTTTACGGAAATCCTCTTGTTAGTTGGAAGGCCTTTCATGGTGTCCATGCTGACATGATGTTCACGTGCTGGATGTTGTACTATGAAGTACTAAATATTCTTCTTTCTGAGAACGACTTTCTCTTCTCGGTACCTCCCACAACAACGGCCTTCTCCTGCGCTAACTACGCTCGACGGGCAAGATCAATCACATTTCAAGTAAACAGTGTTCATTGGGAGGAGTGGCAGACTTATCTTAGTGAAAGTAATCCTTTAGTTGTCAAGAATCTGAATATCAACATCGTCCACCCCCCAGTTCGAAACTACCTCGAAGAGGTCGATAAGAGTCTCAGGAGCATCGGTGTGTGCGAATCTTTGGTCGAAAATATTGTCATCACTGGGAAAGTCGACGTTCACATGGCATCATATCGCCATCAGTTCATTCGCGGTAAGTGCTTGTCGTCCTTTCCTTTGGCGAATCAAGTACTGATATCAGTTATAGATTTACAAAACTGTCTGCTGAAGGCTATGGTACCTAGTACAAAAGATAAAGGACCACTCCTTGCGCTTAAGACCAGAATTGAAGCGCAGGAATCATCAAACTAGCGGATCGTCTTATTGACATGGAAGCAATTTTGTTGGTACTTATGCCCATGGAGCAGGTTAGCGTAATCCACACACTTGACTCGCTATGGAACAGTTTTAATGTGGCCCTAGGATTCTGCCCATATTTGCCCTAACATGAATTTATCGCTTCCCATTTGGGGTCCCTCGTTTTCTGCCAAACATATGCAGCAAACGCAGTCCTTGTTCTTCACTCCCATCAACTTACGTCCAGAAGGCCACGACAAGATAAGTCAGCGCAACGCAAAGCCAAGATCTAGGGAACTCTTGAATCTTTATTTCTTCGCTTGAGTCTCTACCTGAAATACTGCCATGGACAGTCCCAGATTCACACGCTCAAAAAAACGACTATTCTAGCATTGAAAGCTGCATCATAGCCGGAGCAATTTTAAGACACTAGGCCCACCGTTTGCCCCTATTAAAGCAAGATATCCACTAAACTAATATCAGCACATACACAAGACTCGCAATGTAGGAACACAAGGAATATTAATCTGTTTTTAAGGATATGTTACAGTTTCACGAGAAATGATCGAGGAAAGGGCAATGGCAAAGCCACCAAGAGTCGTATCCTTACCAGCAAAGCGGTGATTTATAAAGGATAGAGGGCGTTCACCTACGTTTCAGGCTGGCCGAATACTGTAGCTCATAAGCTGTAAATAATTGTGATCTCGTTACTGTTATAGCATATAACGCTATATTTTCTTCACGACCCCTCGGACGACCGTAAGACGAATCTGCTTGGACGAAGCATGCCCTGAATTATGGCTCACCATAAATCAAAAGGGCACACCAATTCGAGGTGAGGCTCCCTCGCATGAACAAATACTATTTCAGTAACGTAGTAGATTTGGTTCCTACCCTTTAATATGTCGTCTTGCATTTTCAGATTTTTTTCGAGGCCTATGACTTAGCGATAGCATATCTCCTTAAGCACCCCTCTCAAAGACCCTCACGCTCCCGTCTCCACCAACGAAGTACAAAATCTCTTTCTCTTCCACCTCATCCCTGTCGTCCCCTCCCCTCGTAATCCTCAAAACCCCACTAACATCCCTGGCCACGCCCGTATCCAGCCCTCTCAATCCCATAATAACACTGGCCTGGTGCGCCAGCCCCATTACAAACGCCGCGTGATCGACTTCAAGCGGAGTGTTCCTCGCCTGCATAAGTGGGTAATCTGCGGATGCCGTTACAATGGTCGCGTGAACGTGCTGTTGAAGAATGTCATCAGCAGCTTGTTTGACGAATGTTTCATCGGAGAAGGGGGACTCTACCTCTCTAAGCTCGTAGACCATATCCAGCATCTCCATCGTCCCCGTGCTGGTAGCTGCAAGCAGGAAGTCCAACCCATCCAGTACCAGCTGCACGCGGCAGCCTTGTGCCTTCGCAATCGCAATCGCAGCTATGATCTCTTTCTCTACTACTTCAATCCCTCCATCTCGGATCCCTGTTTTTTCTCCCAAGCCATCAACAAAGATGACTTTATTTCCTTTCTGGAAGTCGATTCCCATCCTTCTCCCTCCGCCCCTCCAACCCTCCCAGTCCCTCAGCCAGCTAACCAGTATAACTCGTACTTCTCCCCCATCTTCATCATGCGCAGTCTGATCTCTCAGTACTGCGAAGATAAACCTAAGCACGAGCCAGTTTGCTGACGCATTAAGGACTGAGGTTAAAAGCGTCAAGGAGCCGGCTGACGGCAAAGATGAGAGATGTGCGGATAGAAGGGGAGGGATTTGGGGTTGCGATGGCATGGAAGGGAGTGATGTGCGGGGGCTTAGGGCTATCCAATAGAGTCGACGGGGTTTATATTTCGGGATGGAAGGATGGGAGAAAACATTTTTGTGTTTGGGAAAACTATCTGTATTTGTGAAAGAGCATCTAAGGCTTACTGGTACATGAAGAAACGAATTACCACAAGAATTGTTCCTCACAAAAGAGCATTGGGAAATTGGAAGTAAAATTGACGCTAATCAAACTGAAATCATTTCAGGGCTAGACCCTCAAGTCCCTGCCCACACTTAGCCCGCTAAGCGAATTTCGACATCACGAACCTCAACGTCCAACGACAATCTAGCAACGGAATTGACGACACCCTATCGACAGTAAAGGGTCAGTATTCTCAATAGTCAATTCCACAAGATCGTACTCGCTGACATTCAATACCAGATACCCTGATCCAAGATGAGTACGTCCCCCAGTCCCAGCGATCGCAACAGATAGGATGAGGGCAGTTACTGATGGGCTACAATAGCAAAGGGTACCTCTTCCTTCGGGAAGCGCCACAACAAAACGCACACGCTGTGCAGACGCTGCGGTATGTCCTCAACTCTCCCGCTGTCCTTCACGAAGCCCACAATCACGCGAAGCCATTTGAGCTTTAACCTTGGGCATGGATACTTGGCTAACGGTCTTTCGTGAGCTACATAGGCCGCCGTTCCCTTCATATCCAAAAACACACCTGTTCCTCATGCGGCTATCCAGCAGCTAAGATCCGACAATGTATGCTCTTCCTCCCTCTATAACCCCCCAAAACCCTCAGAAACGCCGGGATCCAATCTAACACCACATAGATAACTGGGGCATGAAAGCCAAGAGAAGAAAGACCACAGGAACGGGCAGAATGCGCAGCATGAAGGAGGTGCCAAGGAAGTTCAAGAATGGATTTCAGATTGGAACACCGAAGGGGGCGAGGGGGCCAGCGAACCAAGCATGAAATGGTGGGGAACGACGAGTAGGGTGGGGGTGAAAGACCATATTGCAGAATCACAGAAGTGCTTTGGCAAGGGCAGAGGCTCTTCATATTTGGTGCTTCCAATGGACAAGTGCATATGTGATGAGCTGTGCTCGAGCCCTATTGGACGACGGATCTCAGCTATCCTGGATTAACTCTCTCATAAGGCCGCTCAACGGCCTGCTTAACCTACGCCTCGGTAACCGCTCACGCTCTCGAATAGCCGTGTGTTGTTCTATACCATATTTCGCTCGACCGCTAAACCAACGCATGTTCAAAGCCCATAAGATGCTTACAGCAAAGCAATCGACCTTGCATACGACTGAACGACCTGACGCGCTTACGTTGAGACGCGGCTCACACTCACCAGATCGCAGCCTTGATTCCCGTGCGGCAGTAGAGTCAGCATTGCCATCAGCGTCTATCCCAGCACACCCTCATCCTTCCTTCGACCACCCTTCAATCCACAATCCACCATCCCCTTCCCCCTCTACACTCCCGTGCTCGTCCCACCCATCCTACGTCCCCACCTTCCCGTTCCTCAAGACCTGTTATCACAGTCTCAACATCCAACACACTCCTTCCACTAATATGCATTTCCAGCCCTGTCGTGTTCAAGTCTGTCCGGCCTTACGGTAAAGTCTAGAGTAGGTGGAGGGGAGCGGTTGGGAGATGGATGTTTCTTTATCAGCTAGTGTGACAAGCGTCATTGTTGGAGGGGTAGGGGCTGGTTCTGTAGTGAGTAGTTTTGTAGGTTGAGTTGCTTGGCATGTGGAAGTGGGAAGGCAGGGAGCTGCCGCAAAGTTGGAAGGTGATACATGATATGGGGCTATTTAAGAGCGTGGGTATGTACAGGGCCAGATCCATCGTAAGTGAAAGCAGAGCAATGGCTAAGGTAAGTAACTTCTTGCTATCTAAGCGGGCAGTCTAGGTAGGAGCCAAGGTAATCGTGGCTGTTCCCACAGACTAGTTTTGGTAACCAAGTTTCATGACTTCCTCGGTGAGTTTCCCCGTGTTGTGTCAAGCCTTTGATACTAAATCCTCCTCCTGCACACAGCACCTCCAGCTAGCCAGCACTAAACCATGCTCGTGCAGAACCCTCTCCCCGGTCAACTCGCGTTGAGCGCTGCCAACCGATCAAGCAACGACGTGTGCGTATCCATCTCTATCACAACCTCTTCGACTTCCTCTTCTTCAGACATTTCCTGTAGTGTCTCCACGTTGTGGTTACTGGGTTTGTCGGCCTGATATGAAAACCTAGTACGAGCCGACACACATGTTCCGTTTGGACTCGGGCTTGTGGTGTTAGGTGCATTGATGTCTCTAGTCAAGGTGTCTGTTGCCGTGGGATTCTTGGCTCCCTTCGCCGCTTCATTTTCAGGTGTTCCGGTGGTGGGTTCGCTCCGGCTTAGGGCCAAAGCCTCTGCTTCCTCCTCATTCTCCATGTTCTCCATCTCCATCTTCATCTCCGCCATCTCCGCCAAAGCGTTCGAATTGGAGCTAGACTCGACCGTAGCCTTCGCTGGCTTCCCAGCTTCGACTTCAAAATCCAACAGCAGACTATCATGGGGAACCGCCTCTGTACTTGAAAGGGCCATCTCGTTGTCATGATACACGCGTATTAACTCGCCGCTGCCACTCTCCGTCGAGCTCCATATGTCTCTATCATTGGCAGAAATATCTGCAAGATCATCTGTACCAAAGCCTGAGCTGCTATCTTTTTGGGGCTCTTGTTGTGGGAGGGGCGGAAGCTCCATGGCGGACTCTTCAAAGAAATGACCGTTGACGGAAGCAACAGAAGCCTCACTGGACGGCTTATCACTGCTGAAATTTGCAAGGGATGACTTTGACATGGTATCCAGACTCCCATTGCGCAGATCGCCACCATAGTCGATGAACTTATCAAACAGCTCGAGAACCTCACCCCGGTGTGTCACACCTTCAGCAGTCTCCAAAGTATCTTCCTCATCCAGCAATCCATGATCAGCCCTAAATTTCTTTGGTGGGGTATGCTTCACTTCTCTCTGCATCAGCATCGCGGCATCTGTGTTCTGGCTGAATAAAGAATTGTTGCCATTTGCGATCTTTCCCAAGATGTCATGGAACAGCCAAGGGAAACTCATCAATGGCATGCTTTCTGGCATCATCTTCCTCACCGGCTTTTCAACTCCACCGACTATTTTGACTTGGCGGCATTCGTTCACAGCTTCATCCATTTCCGACGCTGTAGCTGCATACATTGCTGCCCGCCTTCCGGTAGCACTCCGTACGATACTGATCTTTTAGAGCTGATGAAAGTTGTCCTATCTCTTCATGAAACTTGTAGTCTTTGGATTGATTGGAGTGATGTAGAACAAAGGTTGACCACACTTCGAACTCGGTCTTGATGTCATGCTGGGCCATTATGCGACGCATTGCCGCATCGTATTCCTGTTTCAAATCTGTAGCATCTTGTAAGACATGGTTTTCGAGTTTGTATGCTTGGAGAATCCGTTTGTCAAAAGTGTTACTGAATGCCGGAATAAAATCAACCCGCTCAACCTGATCGTACAGCTTCCCTAAAACTTTATGCGAGACGTAAATTTGCTCCTTTGGCTTATGGTTCTTTTCCATAAAGTGAGGCCATTTCTTTGGAGCCAACTCACGTGGCATGCGAGCAGGTACTCCGGTCTTGACGTAGTCAACCGCCATTGAATGAAGAGCAGCAAGCCGAAGGCATTTTTCATCTTTTACACCTGCGTCCATGAAGTCCGCAAATGCAACGTGTGCATGTGCTATTCGAGGTAATGTGTCGTTCTTCATGTAGGTGACAAAGAAGGACGTAATGTCATCAACTGTGACCTCGCGGTCAACTGTGACAGGCAGGGGGGGAGTGTAATCCATCGGCTCGTGATTCCATTCATAAGGCAAGAGTTCCTTGTCCCAAATGACTAAGTAGTCGTCTCCATCGAGGTCGCCTCCAGAGCACATGCCCGCCAAATCTCTGTCGCCAGTCTGCGGTAGGACCACAACATCCCGGAGGTGGTGAAGCTGAGGAACGTCTACACCACGGACAACCCGGATATCCCCGGGATGTAAAGATGGGTTCCTCGCTAGCAGCATGGGACCCAGTATGACTTGAGGCTTTTCATCGGGGCTCTTGGACACCTGTACGAATACTTCTGGTAACGCCTCGGTTTTTTCTTCAATCGAGGCGTCATGACTGGGCGGTACAATGTGGCCAAAGTGGCCCTTCAAGGTCGCAGTTTCGTCAACGCAACCAAACAAAAGCGCACCGTCACCAACAGTAATTCGAGCCTTCTCTTTCAGGTATTTGATGGACCAAGCTCTCCACAGCTGGAGCAGAGACGTCATGAATGGCTCCCATGCGCTTTGAAAACCGTCCACAACCATCGCCGCAAGGACCAAGGTCATTTGATTTGCATCGACGTCTTTCTGTAATAGGCTCAAAGCCATCTTTTTGTCGTTCATAGCTCGTTCCAAGTCGATCAACTGCATTTTTAATTTATTGATGAATACATTGTCGGAGACACCTAGCGCGGAAAGCACTAGTATGAGCTGTCGATTGAGGTTGGCCGAGGCAAATTGGGACCAGCGAATAATCTCCAAACCCTCGTGGACGGCAGGAAACTTGTATTGGCTTTCGCGAATGTGGATTTCTCGCTTCTTGGCATCTGGGGAGACAGCGAGCACGCCTTTGCAGCCCCCGAGCCGGAATTGATAAACAGATGGTGGTCCGAAGGGGGAATGGCCGACCCCAAGTTCGGAAGCAACAAGCCGTGCAAGCAATTCCGAAATCTTGCCTACACCATCGGAAAAGTCTTTTCCATTGCGCTTAATGTCGTCAATTTCTACAATGTTGACCTTGGTGCCACTGATGGCTCTGGTCGTCGAGAAACATTGGCCAAGACGGGCGGCGTGCTTAGCCACGATTACGATGTCTCTAAACATCCCCATCCACCCTCGAATAGCCTCTGTAGACAGATCTACTGTTGGGGCGAAGAAATAAGCACCGTGCTCGCGGAATTGGGAATTACCAAACGCCAGGAACTCATAATGTCGGTCCCCGATGGTGATACCGTTAATCATCGTCCGCTTGATGCGAGTAAATATTTCGTCACTGGTGTCTTTATCCGTGGGATTGATCCTTCCCTACTTCAATTAGTACGACTTCGAAATGGAGTACACTGATCCTTACCTCGAACTTCTCATCGGTAAAACGGACTCGGAGAAAGCGATCAGCATGTACAGCAGCGTACTGGCGTACAACCCGGTTGGAAGTTTCGACCGTGGGTGTGTTGTAGTACACAGTGCTTGGCGTAACTGTAGCTGAGCGGGTATACGCACAGTATTGTGGGATCTTGGGCCTTGAAGCTGAGCCTTTGATGATGGTCATCTTAAAAATTTCCATCGGATCGTATATCCGCTTCTTCTGATTGGCCACATATTCAAGCAAGTCTTGAGCTCTTACCAGTTCGGTTTCCATAAGCTGTTTGACGAAATCTCGACTCAAATTATGTTCATTCAAGCAACCCTGAGAGATGCAGACTTCGAGTTGATAACGGACTGGGAATGCCAGTGACACTGCATCTTCGATCAAATCATCTAGCGCACTCTTTGTCCTTGATTGCTTGACAATTGGTTTATCGATGTAGTCCCAGACCGCAGGCTCACGGTCGGTGATGAGCCTAAAATCTGGAAAAGGTACAATATCAATATTATGATCTCGGAAAGCCTGGCACATACGTCCGAAAAGCTCCTCGTCGTTCCTAGCCATGTCGAAAACCAAACGGTAGGTTGTCCAACGTCCTGTTCACGAGTTAGAGCGGAGATACGCAGGAGCTAGGTAGGAAATTATACCAATGTCAATCACAGCTTTGCTTTTCTTTAGTGTGAGTGGAGACAATCTTATATGGTTGGGGTTGTAGACAATGTCTGTCTGCCTATACCATGCATCATTCTGAGTCCAAAATCTCGCATGTTCTTCGTGGGTGTCCATTTCAGGAACCTTTCTGAAGAATCTTGGGGGCGTCTCGAGTGAAATAAGAAGAACTTTCTGGTGGCCTTCTGTCCGTATCTGATGGATCGTTTGTAACTGAGAGAAAGGGACACGGAACTGATAGGTTTCTGTTCTGTTATATTTTCCAAACTTGGGAATATGTCTACCATCCTCAAGCCCTGCTCGCCCATCTTGTATGTAAATCTGCGTCTGAATCGCGATTTCTCGGCGGAACATGTTCTGGCGGAACTGAATCTTAATGGATGGCGCCGACTTCACTTCGTGCATGCACATCATCGTCTTTGAGTCATACATGAACCCGAAATCCAGGGAGTCAGCGTTCATAGTCTGGAAACATACATCAGTCTTCGCCTTCTTTAAGGACAGTGTAGCTTTACCATGACTTCCGGAAACTTTACTTGCGGGCTGACAGGACTGGTAACCAAGAACGAGCGCTTTTGTGGTTCCAATTCCAATCGAACATTGATGATTCTTCCAGTGTTCATCGTTATTGGGTACTGTCCTCTCTGCCAGAAAGGTTTGGCTGGTGGTGGCCTGTGCGAAGTAAGCTCGTGAGAGCATCAACGGTATTTTTGGGGTTCATAAGCTTACCTATAGCGAACCGATGCCTTCCCCTCCCGAGCACCCTGGCTGTTCTCAAAGATCTCGATAGCATCGATGGTGCCTTCTTTGCTGAAACACTGCCAGAGATCCAGAGTCGTAACAGTTGCTGGAAGACCAAAGATCTTCACACGGAGTTCAATCCAACTGCACCAGCCACCTTGACGTCGCACAACAGAATCGCTCGGCTGCTGCTGATAGTGAGGTGCGCTGTTCGGCCTGTGAGCCGAAGCTAAGGGTCGCGGATACACGTTTCTATTCCGGCCCGTTGCAGGTCGTAAACCATGAAGGCGAGTAGGGTTTTCTAACGGCTTAAACCGTCCTTCAGTGGATGCATTTCGAGCTGGCTGCTGTACAAGACCTTGCTGTGAAGACAAACTGATCGGTTGTATCCGAGTCATACCTGCGACAGGGCTTGCTCGTCCGAACCTACGTGGTGAGTTCTCTGAAACGACGTCGATTAGATCAACAGGTTCCTGCTGGTCTTGTTGTTCTATTGCAAACTTTTCCTGCTCGTATCTCAATTTTGCTTGCCTCATTGCTGTGTTTCGAGGGTCACCTCGGCCTCGGCTACGACGAGAAAGCTGAGACTTCAAGGTCCTGGTCATCAGAGCGTGCTCATGTTTTCTTGATGCTGGTCTCACGTGACCAAGTCTTCCTCGTGTGCTACGAGAGAAGTGAGATCTCGTGGGTGCGGTAACAAGGTGTTCTTGGTGGGTATCGCGTTCATGGTTCGTTGAAGGAAGATTGGCGTTCACCTGGGGTGGTTGTTGTTGTGATTGTGATTGTGATCCGGAAGATGTGAATGAAGTCGTAGGGTTTTTAGCGTTGAAAGTTGGTAGTAGCGAAGATCGTTCTTGCGCCTCCGTTTTAGCGAGCGGCTGCCTCAAGTCCACACCGGGCAGTCGAACAGTCTGTTCGTATATTCCATCTTTCCATTGTTCGTTGATTTGAGCCAGCCAGACTGGTGCGACTCCCTGTTCACGAAGCATGTGTTCCGCAGAATGCACTGGGGCTTTGGGTTTCTTCTTAGCCATTCCTGAATTCATTCAACAAAGCAATACTTATCGTAACCCCAATAATGCAAGTTACACCCAAGCTTACAGTGGTTTCTGAAACCTAGATAGAAGCAAAGGAAGAAGATATCGTCTCCCTGCTGAAGGTGTATAAAAGGGGCGGGTGTCCTAAGGTTATTGAATGTTATGATGAAGATATCAGAAAGGTGTCGAAGGCTAGGTACGGGTAAGTTATTTATTCATCACCAAGCATAACGATCAAGTGAACACAGGAAAGAAGTGTTGAGTTGCGGATAACCGAGTCTTTCGTGGCAGCTTTGCAGTAACAGAGCTCAGTGCCGCCCCAAAAAGATAAGATGGCGTAATTTCAGGATGATGGAGGATCACGATGTCTGGGTATACTTAATCTGTAATGTCAAGGTCCTTGGCTAAAGTGAAACATGACCTCTGATGGTAGCAAGGAGGCATTGCTTGCTTACCATGCTTGTTTGAGAGTATAAGCATGCTTTGTAGAGAGTGCTTATAGTACTGAGAATGCCGAACGCCAGACAATTCATCGAGCATGTCAAGGCCGTGAGAAACGATCCTGGGATGGTAATCTGTTGGAAGTATTGGTCCCCAGCCATGGTCGAACATGAATGCTTCAAACTAATGATATATTATTTAGGCGTGTTCACTTAGCTACTTCGGCAGGGCTTCCACCGGGGTGATTGTGCGCTGGACGCAAACGGAAGTTTGTCATTCGATGCAAATGGCCGTAGCGCTTGACAAAGATGCTGTGCACCGCAACAAGGAAGTGAATAAGCGAGCTTGAAAGACATCCTGGTTGTCACTTACTAGGCTGTGGGTGGATTTGTATCCAGACGATAGCATGGTAGCCGTCACCGAACAAAGACGTAGTACTCCGTAGGGAGCCTGCTGGGTCAAGAGCCCGAAACAATGAACCGACTGCCAACACTCCAATGCCCTTATTCTACATACAAGACTTGGTTTTTAGTAGGGCAGCCTTCCGTTTGTTTGTGTAGATAGGCAGCATGAGATGCTTGAAAAACTTCGCTCCCTATACTCGAATAGCAAAATCACAGAGGACCCGCGGCCGTTATCGCATATTACCGTGTTATGTCCTTCATCACATTGACTCTTCAAACATTATAATGACCGTCTAATACTTTCATCGATCAGAAATCTACAGTCGTATCATCATTAGAGCATCGACTTCCTGATCCGTTCAATCGCTGCTGATTAGTACTAGTAAAAACATCGCTACCAAACGAAGTTTCGCCTAGATCTTCCTCCAAGCTATTAATATAATGCTTCTTGCTAGCGGCCGTTGGAACACCGGCGTACTGGTCTTGGGACTGGTCTTGGCCCATCTGGCGTTGAGATTGAATCGGACTCCAGGGAATCGCGTTCTGTCCGTTCAACCCGAGATCTTTCAACGGGTGCTTCGGCCTGACCGCGGTATTGCTGAGACTCTTCCCTCTCGAACCCCTTCTACCAGCCCGCATTGGATGGGTTGATGGCGAATCGATGCTTCGTCTTGTCTTATTCCGTTTTGGTACGGGTCCACTTCTGTTCGATGTGCTGGACCCAAAGGAGTGCGTAGGATATACTCCAGCTTCTCTCTGGGGTGATGCCCTGTCTATGTCTTGCACATCCTGATCGTATTCAGAATAGTTCGATGTCCGAGGACACGGCTGATTTGAAGGCATCTGAATCGGCCTTACGGTACCCATGACCGTCATCAATTTAGCCTTGAGCTCCTGAGCTTCGGCGAGTTCTTTCGTTCGCTCTTCACGATCACGGCGAAGCTGATGCACCTTTATAGGTACAGGTTCTCTGTCAGTACCCAGCGGCAGGCAGATATTTCTGGGGAAGAATTTTACCATACCTTCTTCTCTAGATCTGTGATCTGTAATTCTTTCTGACGAAGCTTTAGCGCAGCTTTCTCGTTGGTTTCGTAGAGATCCGCATTAAGCTTCTCGACTGTGGCTTTCTGGCTCTCCTCCAACCGTAAGATCTGGAGAAGGTCTTCAATTTACTACTTCAGAAGCATTGAAAGCATGTAACCTGGACTTACCTCGGCAGATTTAGCGGACAAATACAATTCATGCTCTTTCTGTAAATCTGATACCTCCTTCCTTGAAGAGAGGATCTGAATCTCGAAATCCGAAACTGTGGAATTACGCTCGTCAAGTGTTTGCTGGGCCTGTGATGACTAAACATTGTAACACGGACTATGAGGATGTGAAGATCACGTACCTCATTCTTGAGTCTCTGATTTTCACTCGTCAATGTTGCTTCCAGCACGACGAGTCGGTCTACGTCTGCTTTCTCGGAAGCTGTAGTGGCCTTGACTTGTTCAATGACCTGATTGCGTGTGTTTACCATCTCCTCAAGTCTTTCGATATTTTCCTTACCGTGTACCTCTTGCAAATGAAGAATTGAAAGCTCACTCTCAAGGCCGCTAGCACGCGCTTCAAGGTCTACAAGCTTGACGCCTTGCTCCTCAAGCAATTCGTCCTTTCCTGTCATGCATGCGAGGTGCGTCAATTCTTGCTGTTTAGCCGTCTCGCAGGCAGCTTCGGCGGCGCTTTCTGCCTCTTTCTTTGCTTCATAGGACTCTTGTTCCAGCTCTGCAAGCCTACCGCCCAGAAGTTGCACACGTTGTTCGCACGCCTGAACTTGGCCTTGGAGGTGACGCCTCTCTACCTCTAAGCCTTCCGATACTTGCGTACGCTCCAGTATTTGCGACTCGAGCTCTACAAGTCTTGCTTGAGAGGTTTGTAGCTCAAACTTAAAATCACTGTTTATGAGTTGCTCCGCACGAAATGGGCGCTCAGCCTCATCGCAGCGACGTTCAAGATCTTGGCATATATCTCCCACCATCTTTATAATTGATTCATATTGGTACTTAGCATCCCTCGTCAGCTCTTCAAAAAGACGGATTCTCCAGTCATGACTACTTGTTAGTGTCTGGGGTGTACTAACAGCCTCGAGAAGAGATGTTGGGGCCATTACGCTTGGCAAGGATAAGCCATAGTATTCGCAAGGTGATACGGTTGAGGACACTGTGTTTCGTTTTTCGAGGAGGGCCAGGCCTATTGTTGCATCAAGACAAGCTCCACCCGTTGGTGCATGTAACGCTGTCTTCAACAACAAGTCACAGATAGATTCATGCAGCCGTTTTCTTGCCCCATCATACACTCGGGGACAAACATCCAGTCCAATATGCCCTACACCAATATTTGGAATCGATGGTCGTGAATTGACAAAATGGTGCAGCGGTTCTTTGACCTCCTTTGCCGAAGTCGAAAGGAGGATAATCTGCTGGAGGCTCGATGATGTTTGCGCCGCTGCATCAAGATTCAAGACGCAGTTTTCTGCAGTCGCTATAATAGTCAAGGATTCGCTACTTGGAAGACACTCTGTAGAAGCGGCGTGCAAGAATGAAAGCAATCTCGCGCATACGGAACGTTCGTTAAGTAAAAGCTAAACATGGTCAGCAAAAAAGGCACAGTAGCTGGGATTGATCGGTTTGCTACCATGAATCGCTGGGATGATCTTTGGGAAAGGGCATACGGGCTGGACATGCAAAGCAGGCTCTCAGAAGCTACAATAAGAGCTTCTGGTAATTCTCCACCCTCGGCCAACGAAGCCACGAAGCCAAGCGCCTAGTATTGAATCAGCTAAGGCTGTAACAGACCAGTCAACAGAACCTACAGCGCATTGTGTATCTCCGTCAAGATCGTGATGAAGGATCTTGTCAGAGAGCTTCTTGACCTTCGCGGCATTCCTATCCATCCAGGAGCTTCTCTCGCCACTGGAAACAGCGTCAACGATTTCTTCAGAAAGCTTTAGGCTTTCCATGACTTCGTCGCGGCGCAGTGAGCAAACTTTTGAACATGATAGGATGACCTTCAAGACCACGAGATCCAGAGTCTTCGAAGCTCGTTTGGCTGTAAAAAATTGCCTAGCGGCATGGTAACGGTCATTTGATTCGGATACATCTTGATTTCTCGTTGATGTGGCATCTGGCAGAGATAATGCATCCGATGCTGTCGAACCTGTAATCTCTCGCGCGGCTAAGTTTGCCAAAATAGCCAGGCAGATTAAATTGGCGGAGTGTTCTTCCACCTCAAGACCCTTAAGGATTTGAATCAGCTGTAGTTGAAAACGGTTGACGGTCTCCAGAGGCAAGATATCAAGAAAACTGTAGCCGACGCCAGACAAGATCGAGTAGATAGGCCGGATGGTTTCTGCCGAAGGAGCTTGAACAGCTTTCTCCAGAAGTTTTTGAAGAAATGATGCTACGGCTGCTGGAGCGGGCAACGGTAAATCAGCGCAAAGTAAGGAGGTGCATACTGTCGCGTACTATTGAGCTGTAAGTGTCTGTATCACAGGTCCCTTTCAGCCTTCAGTGCATACTTTCAGGAACCCCTGCTCTGATCGTGTAGCCTCTGTCAGAAGGGTATCAAGCAGCATTGGCTTTTGTCGAAGGACCGCAGCACGGACTGATGATATCCTAGCTAGCAAGCTTCAGTAAGAGCAAATCGTAGTTTTGCACTGGAGCATACACAGCACTCGTAGAATATGTAGCACAAACGGCCAAGATTGAAGTCCGTCGAGAACTGCATTAGCCAAACCCTCGATCTGGCATGCATTTGAGTCCGCCCAGTTCTGGACTGTTCGAATGTCGACATCTTGAAGGAGGTCATGTAGTTTCTGTTACATCCGACCAAGCTGTTAGCCTCTTCAAACTATACATTGTCGCTTCATGATATTCCAATCGAGTCTCCCTAGCCGGGCGATCCTCGAAGAAGCCTCACCTTCAAGCACGGCACATACGGCGATTGTAGAATTCTGGAAACTTCCGCGGACAATTCATTTCTGACGTCCATGATGCTTCGCTTGGGCAGATGTACTGTGATACGGTATCCTGCGGTATGAGGGACAAGCATTATCTCGTTGGTGGAGCACTGGAGGCAGCTAATCGCACTTGGTTGCCTGTCGCAACGAATCCAAAAAGACCTGTGACCACAACGAAGCAATGCGATTTTAGTATTCGCTCAAGTGGAGAATGACCTGTCGCCCAGACACCCCCATTGTCGCATACAACGTACTACTTTGGAATCGTCTTCTACCTTCCCAACCAGCCAACGTCCCCTCGGTCGGTCGCCTTATGTGGAGAAAGGCTAAGGATACAATAGCGCATCTAAGATGATCGTCGATCGAGAATGGCGTACAGAGTCAAAGTGGGGGAACTGCGGGACGACAGGAGAGACTAAGTCAGGAATCAAGTGCCGTCTTGTGCTCTTCACAGCTTGTCTTACAATTGACAATGGCCTCCTCTCCTTCGTACCGTCATTGCTGTCCGCTCTTGTGTATTTGTGATAATGAGCCTGCGTCCAAGCTTGACGTGTCTTCTGCGTCACACAAAGTGGAGACAACCTCAGCTTTGTAGTCGCCTCTATGTCGCCAATGGAAGGTGGCAGAGCACCGCATCAGCCAAGCCTGGATCAGGCTCATCATGGACAACTAGCCGAGTCATACTCTTTTCCGCATTTGCGAGCTCATTAACATACCTCTTTAACGTCTCTAATACAGGATCACACGCCGAAAAGCTATGGAAGAAAGACAATCTTCCCGTCTACGGCAGTGTCAGGGATCTAGATAAGGCAGGTTATACTTGACTGAATTTCCACAAAAGACTAACTTCTCTCCTTGTAGGCCATTTCGGAGCTTCGCCTACTACTTTCTGAAAATGCGATTAGTACCGATGATGAAGACCTTCGAGCTCATGGCTTCTCCGAATGGTCCTCGATCAACATTGACCAGCTCCCTGTTGCCGTTGCGTACCCCAAAACTACTGAGGAGGTCTGCCAAATTGCTAAGATCTGCCACAAGTATCGCATGCCCATGATACCATACTCTGGAGGCTCTTCCCTAGAAGCTAATTTCGCTGCGCCATACGGAGGCATGAGCATTGACTTTGCTTATATGGATCAGATCGTAGCGTTGCATGAAGATGACATGGATGTGGTTGTTCAGCCGAGTCTTCAATGGATGCATCTCAACGATAAGATCAAGGAGACTGGACTGTTCTTTCCGGTAGACCCGGGGCCAAGTGCAAAAATTGGGGGAATGGTCGGAACAAGCTGTAGCGGTACCAATGCGGTTAGGTACGGGACCATGAAGGAATGGGTGGTCAACTTGACAGTCGTCCTGGCCGATGGAACAGTGATCAAGACGAAAAAAAGACCCCGAAAGTCGAGCGCAGGCTACAACCTTACTGGACTATTTGTTGGCTCCGAGGGCACACTTGGAATCGTCACTGAAATTACGCTCAAGCTGGCCGTAATCCCTCAAGAAACTACTGTTGCAGTCGTTACATTTCCCACAATCAGAGACGCAGCATCTGCTGCGGCCCAGATTATGAGAATTGGTGTTCCTGTAGGCGCTATGGAAATAATGGATGAAGTGCAAATGAATGTTGTGAACCGGGCTGGCACTACTGGGAAGACTTGGAAGGAGATGCCGACCATGTTCTTCAAGTTCTCCGGGACTAAGGCTGGTGTTCAAGATAATATTAGTGTAGCGAGATCTATCACCAAAGCTCATTGTGGTGGAGATTTCGACTTTGCCAAAGATGCCCGGGAAGCAAAGGTACTTTGGTCTGCGCGAAAAGAGGCGCTCTGGAGCATGTTGTCGCTAAAAGAAGAAGGGCAGGAGGTTTGGTCTACGGACGTCGCCGTTCCCTTATCGCGTTTACCGGATATCATTGAGATCTCAAAGAAAGAAATGGACGACCTTGGGTTGTTTGCGAGCATTTTGGGTCATGTTGGAGATGGCAATTTCCACGAAAGCGTACTATACGACAATACTAATCCGAAAGAGAGGGCAGCGGTGGAGAAATGCCTGCATGACATGGTGGATCGAGCCTTGGAAATGGATGGCACATGTACAGTACGCTCTCGAGCCTCCCCAGCGCATAAGCTTCAAGCTAATAGGTACAGGGAGAACACGGGGTTGGGCTGGGCAAGAAGGAGTCCCTTTTGAAAGAATTGGGAGCTGATACGATTGAGGTGATGCGGAGTATCAAGAGAGCGTTAGATCCTTACTGGCTAATGAATCCGGGAAAGATATTTGAGTCTACAAGATGTCAAGAGCCTCGAGACTCAAGGAAGGCCACAGCTGCGACCAGCCTAAAGACACCGAATTTGTAGCGCAGGAAGGCCCATATTCAAAACCAATATATACATTTGTTACAGTACGGGTCCGGTGAGCGATCTATGCTAGAATCACCCAGTTCTTGGGTGATAGTGACATTGCAAGGCCATCATCATAAGATACACAAACACTTAGGCCGTTGATGCACCTTTAGTCGTACATATTCATACCTAATCCCTTGCACAATGGAGTCGTGGGAGTGCCTATAGAGCACGTGATTAGCACCTTAACCCGTATTAGGTATGCACAAGCGATATCTTATCGCCTGGCAATATCAGGTTGTCCCGTATTCGGGCATTGGCATTTGACAGTCACTTCAGATCCGAACGACGCCTAAGACTCAAATGGCAATGGAATTTCCGACCAAGAGATGCGGTTTGTTGAACAACTCCATCCTAGGCGAACCTAGCTGAATATGTTGCAGGTGTACTTGGCTGTACTGGCTCCGTAGGGCAGCGCTTCATTTTGTTGCTTGCACTTCACCCATATTTCAAAATACATGCGCTGGGAGCTTCATCTCGCTCTGCGGGACAAAAATACAAGGATGCTGTTAGGTGGAAGCAAGACATGCTTATGTCGAAAGAACTGGGGGAAATGGTAGTGAAAGAGTGTAGGTCAGCGGAGTTCCGAGATTGTGATCTTATATTCTCCGGATTAGACAGCGATGTTGCTGGAGATATTGGTACGCTTTAAACAACTACAAACAAAGGCGTCCACTAATTCCTTTTTCTACAGAGCTAGAGTTTTCAAAGGCAAACCTTGCGGTCTTCTCGAATGCCAAGAACCACCGTAGAGACCCGCTTGTTCCACTTGTTGTTCCAACCGTCAACGTCCCTCACCTAGGCGTGATCCCACATCAGAGGAAACAACGCGGACTGGGAAAGGGGTTTCTAGTCTGCAACTCGAATTGCGCCGTCATTGGAATCGTCATTCCTTTCGCAGCTATACAAGCAAAATTCGGTCCGGTAGATCAGGCATCAGTGGTCACTATGCAAGCCGTATCGGGTGCAGGATACCCAGGAGTTAGCAGTTTGGATATATTGGACAACGTGGTCCCCTTCATCTCCGGCGAGGAGAGCAAAATAGAGAGTGAAGCGCAGAAGATTCTCGGCGCCGTGAACGAGGACATGACGTCTTTCACTAATCAGGAAGACCTGAAAATATCTGCGGCCTGCAATCGAGTGCCGGTCCTGGACGGTCACACGGCTTGTGTATCATTACGGCTCAAGAAAAGGCCTCCTCCAAGTGCTGAAGAGGTTAAGGAGGCTATGCGAAATTACGTCTCGGAAGCGCAGAAGTTAGGATGCCCTTCTGCACCGGAAAATGCAATTTTTGTTTTCAATGAAGACGATCGGCCGCAACCTAGACTGGACAGAAACATTCAGAGAGGATATGCTGTGAGTGTCGGAAGGGTACGGGAAGATGAGAGTGGTATCTTTGATATCAAATTCGTTGCCTTAAGTCATAATAGTGAGTTACCCTCATCGTCTCTTGGAGAAACGGTCTGCTAATTATTCTTAGCTGTTATTGGAGCTGCTGGGTCATCTATATTGAATGCAGAGATTACCGTACTTAAAGGCTTTGCGTAGACTTTGATACCCACAAGGTTTTCTCGACTAGATAGGAATTAGAAAACACTATTGCTGTAGCCTCGATAGCTCACTTTTTACCCTTCGTATCGTTTCGAGTGACAGAGCCCTAAGAAGACTAGAGTCTCGCTAAGTAAGCGCACGCAAATAAGCGAACTACACATCACGGATTTTCTGGACATCTTGAAATACACTCCCGCTCGACAACTCGACTCAGTACCGCAATCATGGGTCGTGGACCGTAAGTGAAACTATGTCCTTTTACCATCAAATTTGCGTGATTGCTTGTACGACAATAACGTCACCATTCAAAGCCCTGGGCCTAAGAGGCTAAAGGCGTCAGGCACAGAGCTCGAACTTCCAATGCACAATATTGCCAGGAGCATGAATGCTAACATGTTCCATCGTCTTATAGGAAGAAGCATCAAAAGCGTCTCAGTGCGCCTTCCCACTGGCTTCTGGACAAATTATCGGGTTCCTATGCGCCTCGTCCTTCCCCTGGTCCTCACAAGCTCCGCGACTGCATGCCTCTCATAGTCTTCATCCGCAATCGGTCAGTATTCAGCTCAACATTCGCAACTGAGGCCATCAGCTTGAACCTCACTGATTTACTCGGTGTCAATATAGTCTAAAGTATGCTCTCAACTCCCGCGAAACTAAGGCCATCGTGATGCAACGCCTCATCAAAGTCGACGGTAAAGTTCGCACAGACGTTACCTATCCCGCCGGTTTCATGGACGTAATCTCAATCGAGAAGACTGGCGAAAACTTCCGCCTTGTTTACGACACCAAAGGTCGCTTCACAGTCCACCGCATCACCACCGAAGAGGCGGAATACAAGTTGGCAAAGGTCAAGAGAGTACAACTAGGCAAAGGAGGAATCCCATTCTTGGTTACGCATGATGCGCGAACGTAAGTTTGCTGCATTGATTCAGTCGTTGGACCAAGCTTTGGTAGAATTCTGGCGGAAATATACTGACGGAAGGATGTGATATTCTTAGAATTCGGTACCCTGACCCAGCAATCAAGGTCAACGACACTGTCAAGATCGACCTGGCCACAGGGAAGATCATCGATTTTATCCGTTTCGATACCGCTGTCATTGCTATGGCTACTGGTGGACGTAACATGGGTCGTGTGGGTGTAATAACGCATCGGGAACGTCACGATGGAGGTTTCAACATTGTGCATATCAAGGATGCGATAGACAACTCTTTTGCTACACGGGAGAGCAATGTCTTTGTGATTGGGAGGGAGAAGCCATGGATCAGTTTGCCAAAAGGCAAAGGTGTCAAGGTATAACACCGTCATTCTATCGCCCCGAAACTTGTTCCAAAGCTGACTATTTATTCAACAGCTTTCTATCGCCGAGGAGAGAGATCGTCGTCGAGCCTACGCCATTGCAGGCCACTAGAAGTTGGAATAGCAGGATGGCAGATATGTGGTCCTGGTTTAGCTAGGAAATATGTTCTGAGCCCTGGGCTCTGGAGCGCAACCGAAGTCTAGAAATGCTAGCTTTTCAAAGTTCTCAAGTAGGAAAACGTGTAGCACCGTCTCCTACCAATTCTCGCTCTTTTGAAGTGTCATCGATGTCTTACCAAACATATCTTCGAATTCCGCACAACTAGTAGGCCTGTCTTGTGGCAGGTACATTACCTTACCTTACGTCAATGAGGAATGAGGATCGACTAACCGCAACCTTGGGGGAACCTTGGCACGTGCCTGGCTACATATTGGGAAGCACAGAATTCCGGGCGAAATCCCGCCTTAACTCCGCCGCCAATTCTGCCGACCAAAGTATCTATCTATTTCACCTTTCGCGCGGCTGAGATTCAAATAGGTCATATCGCAATTTGGAAGAATCATTTACTGGGCCCTGCACGAGGGCTACAGTGAGTCGTCTCAGCAGTCCACGAGCTGAACCAAGTACGATGAGCATAGGTCAAGCCTCCCCTAACCCAGCGGCATGACGATGGCGATGTTTGACGACATCTTTGACGACTTCCCTCTCTATCCTTCATTACGGATCCCCCCCCTCCAAGACCCATTTCCGGCACCGTGCACAGCCTCCGTCAGACCCTCGCCATTAGAGCCTAATGCCCGCGTGAATGCTAATATCGCCAACGAGGCAGCGAAGCTCACCGGAAGACGGAAGGCACTAGCAGAAGCAAAGCCTATCGGGGCGCCCGATTCTAATGATCTACGGCCGATACAAGTTGCTCCACGCAAAAGAAGGAAATTATACGATCATGAACGGATCGCAGATTTTGTTCAGCTTCCGAAGCCTACAGCAAAGACCAAGGAAGACAGGCCACCACCATTTCAGCCGATATCTGTTCTCAACGAGCTCCACGAACCACCCCCAAGCGCTGCGCGCTTCCCACCGATTACTCCAAGCGCATCGCAGGATGCGCAGGATCGGATGCTATCCACGGAACTACCAGGTATAAGTACCCCAGCCAAGACAGAGCCGAAGAAGAGGAAGCCAAGGGAGAGCAGCGGGAACGGGCTTCCTGCGAAAAGGGTATATCTCCGACCGAGGATGAAGTGGACGGAAGAAGAGACGGACCAATTGTTGAAAGGCGTAGCTATCTACGGCGTTGGAAAGTGGAAGAAGATCCTGTTACATCCAGAATTCTCATTCCAAAATGGGAGAACACCAGTGGACCTGAAAGACCGGTAAGCATGCCATTTGCAAGGCCTAAGGCTCCCTCTTAACGTGACGCAGCTTTCGTACGCGGTTTGGAGCCCACACCTCTAGACATAATTCGGTGACCCAACTTGGTATCGGAAACTCGGGGCTTCAAGAAAAAGGATTCCGCAGCGACGGCTTGAAGGATTCGGCATTTACATCGGTTAACGCTACTGAATCCGTAATGGTAACATCTCACGGACATGACGGGCTTCCCATATATCAAGATACTGGTAGGAAGAAAAAGCGAGCCACTCCTAACCCGCTTCCTCCACGAGCATGGACCGACGCAGAAGATGTAGATCTAGTTAAAGGATACCAGAAACATGGGTTTCAATGGTCCCTAATAGCCAGAGACCCACACCTCACTTTTTCAAACCGAACAGGTGCACACGTGAGAGATCGATTCCGCCTGAAGTTCCCAGATATATATCGTGATGTCTCCAAATCCCAGAGAGACGCATTGTCAGCGGCAAAAGTACGCAAAGGCAAAGAATCCGAAAAAGCGGCCAAGAAGGGAAACGATGGTCCTACAGAAGTTGCAGATGATGGGCAAGGTCATAATGATAATGGTAATGACTACGGATTCCAAGCTCAAGCTCTTTCGAACTCAATGAGCAAGCAATCTCTATCAGCGACAACGCCATTCAATATTATGGGGCTTCTCAACGATGATGAGGAAGACAATCGACTCTCCTCTTTTCGGTACGATGATTTGAATGAGAACGTCACATTACCTCCGCTACTATGGGAAGATATGGCGACGAGACCAATGTTTGACTTGGAATGAGAATTCTAAGCTAAGAGCAAACGTGAAAACTTGGCTGTTGAGTGTCTAACGAATGTGATATCGACACCGCCATTTCCTTCCTCCAACGTTGATGATCCAAACAGTCAAGGCAGAAAATCAACCCTGTGGCCAGACCAGCTAGTTATTCTTTCCAACGGAATCGCACAAACCCCTCCATCCGCAAACCCGAAAATAAACCTTCAACTGCCTCTAGACCTTGTAATTCTTCCCAACTTTACATTTCCGCTCGAGCACCTTGCGCTCCGGCTCCTGCCCCTTTGTCCTCTTCCATTTTTGCCGCCTCAGTGGTGGTATTGGTGGTTGTACCGGTGGAAACATCATACCTTGCGGCGGCGGCGTCAGCGGCGACACAGTCGGTGCTCGCGGTGTCCAATAAGCGGGGCTGTCGGTAATATCATCGGCGATCCAAAGAGTCTGTCCATTGGCAATTTGCAGCGACGGAAAAATCGGTTGAAGCGAGCTCAGTCGCTCCTCCAAAATCTCAACTTGGTTTCTGTAGTAGATGAGTGAGTCCAGGGTTTCTCCCTTGAGGTCGTCGACAGCGTCCGCGACTACAGGGTTCGCAGTCAATAATCTAGGAGAGGATGGCTCAAAGTGCAGAATAACTTACTTATCTGCCTCATTGATAGCACCTCTGCCTCCTGCCTCAGCAGCTTTTGCTCTAGCATCGCAATTTGCTCGTCTTTCTTCTTGGCGTCAGCCGCCCAGTCTACTCCCACTTCTTCGCTTTCATGGTTGGTGCCTAGAGGACGTAGGTTACGGCGAGCCGTTGGGGTGCGACGGTGAGGAGCCATTTTGTTTGCACAGTTCGGGAAAATGTGAGTTTGAGAGAAGAAACAGAATTGCGACCAGCGCAGAGACAGCAGCGATGATTAAAGCGAATTAAAGAATATACAGTATCTGATGCCTGAGCACGAGAGTATGATCTAACCGTCGAGATGAAAGCGCAAACCCAGGACATGGACAACGAAGAAAGAGAAAGAGATAAAGCTATTAATGAACATCATTATATGCCCTAGAAATGGCTAGACATGACTTCAATAGAGGAAACACAATATGAGCGATTGCGGGTTTTGCTGATTGTTGCGCTATTGTTGAAGTTTGCGCCGTGCGCTGTTCAATAGTATAGGGGAACCTCGAACGACAATAGGATCAGGGAAAGCCGTTAAGGAACGAGCACAATAGGCCATCAAGACTGAGAGTTTCAGTAGATGAACCGTTAGTCTGAATGATGCACGGAAAGGTCTTGATAATGATGTTCACTAGAGAACCCAGTGAAATCATACCTTGCCTACCTACCTTGGTACCTGGATACGATCACCTGATTCAACATTATACAATGCCAAACACTCCTAGCTCTTCCCTCACACAGGCACTTTACTAGGGAGGAGCATTTCCGCAATAGCAATATGATACTAAATCGAGAATGTACAAAAAGTCAGCAGTCCAGAATGCCAAACCCAGCACCAAGCGTCCAATACCTTTCGCCCCTTTCAAAGTAGAATATGTGCACAAAGCCTTTTAATGACCCACCCCAACGCCCTGGAAGCCGTCCATAACCGTCGCCGTGTCTGCTGGAGGAACTGAAGGAGAGAGCTACGCCAGTTTCCATAAATCATCCATTCTGTCTCCGTCTACCACGAATTCCTATCCCAATTCGGATCTGTACACCCATTAGCCTCATCCCTCCAATCTCTCCCCCCCTTAAACGCCCCCCAACATCCACCAAAATAAAAGTAAATTTAGAAAATCAACAAAAGACTAACCCTGCACAAACCCGGCCAGCACCTTACTCCCCGTCTGCAACAGCGGATGCCCCACCACAATCTGCAAGAACCGCTGCAGCCCCTCCCTCCTGTGCTCAATCACATCATCGCTAAACCGATTCGTAAACACCTTCCCCGGCAGCGGCGGTATGGTCACGCGCGCAGACTCGCGCTCGAGGATGTCACGGAAGTACTCAAAGTCGCTGTAGCGCCGGCGCACGGTTGAGTGCTTGAGCTTGAAGGCGGGGATGTTGGTGCGGCACACGATTTCGTAGTCGGTGTACATGGCGCGCGATGTGCCGTGGGTTTGGGGATTTTTGACCTTTTGGGGGGGGGGGGGAGGGGATGTTAGAGTGGCTGTGGGTTGGAGGGAGTGGGTGTGAATTACTTCGATTTCGAGAAAGTTTTCGGGGGGGCCGTAGATTTCTTCAAAGGATTGCTGGCGGGCGTCCGGCATGGCCTGCATGGTGGGCGAGGAGGGGGAGACGGTTCGGCGACTGTTGCGCTTGGGGGTGTGAAAATTGGTCCTATGTCTAGAGAGAGCTCTGGTCCCTGAGGCAGTGTAGGTAGTTTGGAAGAATATTCTCGAGCAAGATAGATTTCTAGCCAAGAAAGCTCTTAGGAATTGTGTGGGGGTGTGGCTTTGAGATGGGAAAGGAGTTATGATTTTTGACTCAATGCGGGACGAGGTGGGGTCTTACAGCCAGAATGTCACGGGAAAATTACCATACATGATACATCAGTCATACAGTCGACGACGAGGTTATCTAAACTGAGTATCTCCATACTGTTAAGATTCATACTTAATTAGAAATCTCTACCCAATAACTCGTTGCGCAAACGCTTTCGTCTAGCAATAGCGGAGCGGGGCATGATTCAGTCTGTCTTCTTGGCCACCCTCAATGCTCCATCCTCCACTTTAAAGTACGAGTAAACAGATTGACGAGATCGAGGCATATGTCCACTGGTCCAAAACTGGGCATTTCTCCTGCAGCTTGGATAATGAGACTCTGATAATGTTCCGGTACTTGCAGACCGACAACCATTCCGGAAATTCTTCCAACTCGAACAATGGGCGGTCTCAATCACTGGTGATTTGGCAGATTGAGTCAACGTGTTCAAATCTCGAACTAGAGCCTTGACCCATTGACCGGAAGTCGACCTCGCCTTCTGCCGAAGTGGACCATCAGCCATGTCGCAGAACGACAACCTATCAACTTGTGGAATGGATGGTCCATCAACTTGATCGAACTTCGAAGGGGGCCTTCGACGGCTTGAAGTCGTTGAGACTTTATTAAGTGGGATATCGCCAAGTGACCGATCTTCAATTTGATAAGATGGCTGTTCGACGACTTTTTCAGCAGTGGAGTCTATCCTTAAGGAGTTTGGTACAAAGGCAGTGGGCCCCTTCTCCGAAAAGGTGCCTGGGTACGCCTCCGAGCTTCGATTGGTACGCCTCCGAAGGCCACGCGTTGTCTCATTACTGCTTCTTCGACTACTCTCGGCCATTGGAGATAGGATATCGTTGCTTTCCGACACTGTATTGGCGTATCGTTGGAAGATTGTAGAGCCGCCTTGGGGGTCAGAGTGAAGCACTACTACCGATTCCCAGTGTTGTACGTCCTCCTGCTGCACCATCATCATCCTTGCTATACATCCAACACCGTCTTCGAGTCTTCCGCCTAACCCCTCTCCATGCTCGTGCAACCGAATGAATTCAATCAGTTCGTCAAGTTCCAAGATTCCGTCCATTTTGTACGGATGCCGTTTCTTCTTCCACGTTTTGAACAACCTCAGAGGATAGGCAAATAAAACTCCCGGAATCGCCATTAGCCACATCAGCGCCCTTACAAACCACATCATCCGTCCCGCGAATTCTAGTACAAATAGAGGCATGATTGCCTGTGGGAGGATCTCACCAATAACCGCCACAATGAGCGTAGAAATGGCGAATGCGGCCCATGACCCCGGTGGGAACAGATGAGAAAGTATCAAGGGTAGCCCCTCTGCTACCATCACCGACGATAGGATTAGAGATACTAGTAACCAATTCGGACGGTTCCGCACTCCTAGGATCATCTGTGCGTGTTTTCTGGCAATCAACCGTGAGCCTCATTCGTGCAAAGCTAGAATGTGAAACCAACCTGCGTTTAGCACTACCAGTCCTTGTCCAGACCATCAATCGCGGCAGATCAGCACTCAGAACCGCCAAAGTCAACCCAGCCAGCAGTCCCGTCAGCAGTACGAGTCCTACTGCGACCATGAACATGAGTTTCCACACCCAGGCATGCCACTGACCCACTGTTTGTGAGCAACTAGTCAAGCTGTCGGCCGAGCTGAATGGAGCAATAGACTTTCCTGGTACATCACCTGTCCCTGGAGCTGGTACTGATACTACTGGAATAGGGAGGGACCCAGCCTGATGAAGTAGGACGAAGACAGGCACGAGCGTGACGTGAGTGTGGGACCGCATCGCGGGACAAGTGATTTGATATTCAGAGTTGAGTGAATATGTATAGATGTTGTACTTATCCTAATTGCTGCTCCGCTTGAACAACGACGAGTAGACGTGAGGACGTAAAATGTCTGCTTCACTCATCGTTTCGAAGACTGAAAGCTTAATGATCGTCGTGGCAGCAGTTGGCACTTAATTTTCGAGTGCTTGCAGGGAAGGAGCGACCCCCGAAATTTGTGTTCCGTCATCTTGACGGCTGAGCAATTGGCTGGATGCCAATTTGAATGTTCGGTGGGTGGAAAAAGCGAGCAAATAGGCAATTGATGGATTCGACTGGTTGACGACCGGATATGAAAGGTGACTACATAGCAGTATTCTGTCAATTTATCGTAAGTCATCGACCTTTGTAATCGTTCTTCGGAAAGGCCTCAAGGTCTTGTAGAAGCGAAATCTGCACGTGTTCTGAGCACGCCTTAAGGAACTTCTCAACATCACCGTCACGCCTCAATAGACAACCATTGATAGCAAAGCAGCATACCTGTAGTCTCTCTCCTTCATCTCACCACAATATCCTCTCATGCTGATGTCTCTTCAACATATCTGAACAAGGCTGTCTCCATACTCTAGCTGGTGTATCCATCGGTGCTGGGAACATCGACATCCTACATCAGCCAGAGGGCGTTGTTCAGATATGGTCGTCACCTTAACTTCGTAGGGAACAGGTAGGTAACTGGCCAGCTTGCGGCTGATGCTCAAAACCAAGCTCAATTGATCTAAGGATGCTCTAGCTCCAGTCCTACTTGATTTGGGATTTGATGTCTGGTCGACAAGTCTAGCGTTTTCGCCGCAACATCCGTAGGTACTATAGTTCTTCGTGTTAGACATTCCTACCTAGATAGTCAGACTTCGAGTACCCAAGAACAGTGGAATCCTTGCCCGAGCCCTCTACAAGCATGCGAAACTTTATAGTACATCCTCGCGACCTAAAACTGATAGCCCAACTTTCGCTAGAAATTCAGATTGATCATAAGTATCCTGATACGTTGGAGTAATATCCTAGCACTTGTGATGACCCTCAACAGGCGGAATGTTCTAAAATACAGGTATGGAATGATACGTCTTTTCCTGAGCTAGGATGGCCTGATTAGCCTTCCTTTCCATCCTTACCCAGTCGAAATGATCGCGGCTATGCACCTACGCAGTTATGCGACTGCTTAAACGAACTAGTAGAGTCTGTCGGTCACGTCGAGTTACCAATACGGGTAGTTGTTTGATGGAAAAGCCCAAAAACCTGATAGGCGCCGTGATACATTCGTTGTAGGGAAGAAAATCCGATTGACTACTCTTGTCTTGTCCGTTTCGCACCGTGCGGGTTCCAGCTCGCGTCTCCCGCGCCAGCAGCTGGCTGCTGTTGCTGTGAAAAGAAGGCTGGATTGTAATGCGCTTGGTTTGTTTGAAACGCAGCTTGACCTGATTGTGGTAATGTACGCTTTAGTGTGTTGTTCTGCTCAGGTGGTTGGGGGCTAGTCGCAGAAGTGGACGCTGTTGCTTGGGAAGGAAAGCGCGAAAGAGATGTACTAGCTGTTATTGGGGAGTGTTGGTTGAGACTTGGCCGGTGAGCTCCTGGTTGTGGGCTTGGAGTATGTCCTCCTCGCATTTGGGTAGGCTGGCCTCCAAAACCAGGGCCCACAGGCTGTCGTGTCACGTATGAAGACGGAGCCCAGTGTCTGGCCTGGGCAGTAGGACCCATGTATGACCCGGCCATGTTTGCATTTGGATAATTGTGAAAGCCTTGCATACCTTGCATTCCCATCCCTCCGTTCATCTGCGGCATGCCCATCGCCATGTTGCCCATCGGGCTACCCATACCTCCTATCCCCATTGCGCCCATCGGCATACCCATCATGCCATTCGGGCTCATTCCACCTCTTCCACCTCGCATACCCATTGGGGCCCCTCGCATGCCTCCCATCATGCCGGCTCTGTTCTGGAAGCCGCCATAGGGTTGCATGCCGCCCATTGGTGATCCTTGGTACCCGCCCATCGGAGTTCCTTGAAAACCACCAGCCATTGGCTGCTGAAATCCGCCCCTGTTATAGCCTGACATGTTGTTCATACCTCCACGGCTATTGTATCCACCACCCCGACCACCGCGGTACCCGCCTATTGAGTTGTTCATACTATAACCCATCGGTTGCGGTGGCATAGAGTTCATGCTTCCTGACCCATAACCCCCACTTGCTGAACGGTTGCTATTTGGGGTATTGTTATTCCGCATGGGCCCGTCCTTAGGAAGTGTTCGAAAGGGGTTGGTAAAAGGATTGGTATAGCTGACGGTGAACTTCTTCGTGTATTGTTGACCTTCACCGAAAGATTCAATCTTCTGTTTGGCGGCAGTGGCAGCTTGAGGGGATTTGAAGAGAACATAGGCTTGTCTGTGCCGCGAATGATAGTAAGATTAGCTTGCAACGACGAATGCCAACTCTAAGAAAACATACCCTTTGCTCTTGCCATTTACTTTGTGCTCACTGAAAGTAATGTCCTCCAATTCGTCCTCACACTGGCTTTGATTCGCCCAACCACGAATATCATCATCGGTGACCCACCAATGCAACTCCGAGATGAAAAGAGCGGTCGTAGCGCCGGGGTCGACATTTCTATCATCAGTACCATCTTTGCGTTTCAGTCCTTGAGTCTGAGGGGCTTGCTTTGGAAGATGTACGGGATCCTGCGTGGAGTCATCAGTGCTGGCGATTTTCTGTGCTACGTCACTCGGTTGCATGTGGCCATTCCCTAACTTTGCTTCCTGATGTGCGTCGTGATCATTCGAAGCCGGGTAAGTAGAAAAGTCTGGGTTATCTGGGGGGTGAGTAATGGTATCAGCAATCACAGCTGCTTGTTCAGCTGGATTCTCAACCTTGACATCTTCTTCTGTTGCTTCTTGATGGTAGTCTTCACCCCCATCGCCATAAATATCAATATCGAAGTTATCCTCTTCAGCCATTGCGAAAAGACCTCTTCAGCTTTGTGGCTGCAAGCTTGACTGCTAAATTTCTTTATGAACAGTATGGTCTCGAAGAGCTCGAGGTAGAAGTACATGTCTGCAAATCGCCAGCGAAATAATTAGCTTCGAAGGAGACAATGATTGGAAATACTTGAAGATGGTAGGATCGCTGTGTCTGTACCCTAAGACATCGTGATTCAACCCGCAAACGCAGGAAGCCTAGCAGACATACGTACAGTTGAAGGAATCTCACTAAAAGAAGAGGTCTTGTACTGAACACTTGCTACGCAGACAATAGATGCTCGTGCCTGCCTGCCTTCGTCGGCGAATGCAGGAATGAAGTTGACTGAGCTCAACAGCGGTACAACGCTTGGTTTTGACGACACTCTTAGCAAAGAGGACCCAAACAACTTTCCATCCGTATCCAGAAGAAGAGAACAGTATGTGAGTCAGCTGAGTAAAGCGACCGTAGGAGACCCCTAATAACACCTTATCCTGCCTTGCCCGGGTTTACCTCCGCCAAAGGACCTGTTGAAGCGAAAAGGATTGCGACCGTAAAGTGAGTGATTGAGAAGGTAGCAGAACAGAGGGTGGCGTGCACAGAGATGCTCTGTTAATGGCGGTGGAAAGGGTGAAGCTTGAAGACAGAGGAGATGAGGGCGTGGTGAAATGAAGGTCGTAGTGATAGGATATGTTTGCCTTGCAGAAGCTCGAGCCTCAAACAGCAAGCTAGCCTCACTTCCATTCGCGGATCGACGCTCGGACCAGCTTCCGTGTAGGATGCATCCCGCTACTGGAAATAACACCTACCCCAGAATTATCACAGCACTCACCAACAGCCATTCTTTCGAACGTCTCTGCGCAGAGTCCAAAAAAATCACCTTCTCTCAATTGTGGAACCGTTCGATCCTTGCAGACTAGCTGAACGTCCATAAACCCTTCTCTCCCTTCATCTCGCTGTCCATACCTCAAAATGTCAGATCAATTCAAAGAAATCGCAGACATACCGAAAGACTTCCTCAGAGACGGTACACAGTTCTTGAATAGGTGTACGAAGCGTATGTGTCAGCTTCTCCAAGCGTTTGACCTATAGGCTCATAGCTACCCCTAATCCTTCGAGATGAATAATAACTAATACTCGAAATGAAAACAGCTGACAAGCGTGAGTTCATCAAAATATCCCAAGCGGTCGGAGTGGGCTTTGTGGTAATGGGTGCTCTTGGATACATTGTCAAATTAAGTACGTGGCCTCTCACTCCAGAAATCAAACGAAGGAACGTTGTTCGCAACGTGGAAGAGAATCCCTTCCCTGCCAGCTCCAGCAGTGACAACTAGCTAACCATTGCTGGAACTCTACAGTACATATACCTGTGAACAACATACTGGTGGGAGGCGCATGAAAAAGGTGTTGCAGAATGCTGTTTTGGGGCGGCTACTACTCGGGGGAACGGCAAAGGATGATGGGACCAAGGATATGGACCAACTCAATAGCTTAAAGACATGAGCCCGAGACCTCCTAGGCTCTCAATGCAACACCGCCCATTTCCTGGCCGATCCCAAATACCAATACGCTTCAAATTGTCAGATGTTGTCTGGATGTAAGGTATTGGAGGGGCTGACTGTAGATTGGATCCAATAGGGTAAACGTGGCATTGAATATATATCATTCACCCTACTTTAACATTCTCGACTTACGAGTAGAAGCACCCATAAGCAAAAGAGTAATGCTCGCCGCTGGTTCTCCACATATCATTGATTCCCGTCCTCCGCAAAGCCAAGCTTATCTAACCGCTTTGGGGAGGGCAAATAATTCCCGAAATATTCAGCCAACTTCTCTTCAAATACAAGTCATGTACCTACTTCTAAGCTTCCCGAATCCACACCCCCATAATTGTGCGGAAGGCAGAAGCTGTCCATGATCTTCTCTACTACGAAAGAGGATACAGCGGCGCAGGCGCAACTGAGTGACCTTAGGCCCAATAGCCCAGGCTTCCCTCTCACCCAGTCAAGAGAAACTGGGGTCCTTCTACCAAACCGTTATCCCAATGACGCTTCGATAGCAAAGGAGGACGCTGCCGTGGTAAAGCCATGGGCGCACTTTGTTGCTGGCGCGTAAGGAGTTCTGTCCTGCTCGAGAGATCTAAGTTACTTATTCTGACTTGATTCAGTATTGGAGGTTTGACCTCTGCGACCCTGACATGTCCTCTTGACGTGCTGAAGACCCGCCTCCAGTCTGATTTTTATCAAAGCCAGATTGCTGCTTCGCGACAAGCTCGGGGAATATTGCCACCCTCCGCGCAGTCGCTCTCGAGGAGTGCTCTCCTTCACTTCAGCGAAACATTCCAGATACTTTTCTCTATACCGAGGGTGGAAGGCTGGCGGGCACTCTTCAAAGGACTAGGTCCTAACTTGACTGGTGTAGTCCCATCGAGGGCGATCAACTTTTACACATACGGCAACGGCAAGCGGATAATAAGTGAAACTTTCAACCACGGCAACGAGTCAGCATGGGTACACTTATTTGCTGCTGCCACAGCGGGGGTGGTGACAGGCACGGCGACTAATCCCATCTGGGTGGTAAAGACGCGATTGCAGCTCGATAAATCGAATGCCGAGAAGACAGGGTCCCAATTGAATAGGCGATACAGAAACTCAGTTGATTGTGCGATGCAGATAGTGCGCAAAGAGGGCATCAAAGGACTCTATCGCGGTCTCAGCGCGAGCTATCTTGGGGTGAGCGAAAGCACGTTGCACTGGATGCTCTATGAGCAAATGAAGATTTCTCTTCGCACGAGGGAAGCGGAACTGGTATCTTCGGGACGAGAGCCAACAATATGGGATCAGACTGTCAGATGGGGGGGCAAATTAGGGGCAGCTGGCAGCGCAAAATTCTTCGCAGCAATCATTACATATCCCCATGAGGTTGTCCGGACGAGGTTACGACAGGCACCATTCCAAGATGGTCGTCTGAAATACACTGGATTAGTGCAGTGCTTCAGCACGATTTGGAAAGAGGAAGGCATAGCGTCACTTTATGGAGGCCTTACACCACACATGCTCAGAGTTGTGCCAAGCGCTGCCATCATGTTTGGGATGTAAGTGCATTTCACTCCATAGGTCGTTTTATCTTGCTGGTCGTCATTCTAATATCCCTTCAGGTACGAAGTGATATTACGACTGTTCGGAACCCAGGCCTGATCTCTCGTTAACAAAAACTGTGTAGATCTCACCACCCTAACTATCTGATATGCTGCTTTGTGGCTAATATGTACTGTATGTGTTTATAGCATAGCAACTGGCATGGCCCGGCGTTGGTGCTCACGGATGTATAATAAATTGGCGGCAATGTAAATCACAAGGTACACTAGAATAGAAATTTGATGAGTTTAATTTCGCTTTATTGATTCATGTCTTGGTCGTGATTACCCCTATTTCACATTGACTGTTCCGGATTTTAGAATTTCCAAAATCGAGGGTACTGCAACCAACCAATTCGCTGGAGAAGCCTAACCACCACCCCACAGACCTTTAACTCCTTTCATTTGATATGTAATATGAGGTTATACAAAGACGGTCCCTTCATGTAAATCTGACGTGTTGCAGAATCAATTCCAGCGCCATTTCAGCGCATTTCAGCGCGATTTCAGAGCTCTATGTCCCCTCCTCTTGCCTCCATTCAGAAGGATCGGATAGTAGTGCATCTACAGCAGAGACTGTCGTCTAAGGTCATTGCCGACGTCGAAGAGATCACTGATAGAACTGTCAGAAAGATCAGAGGTAGATTAAAAACATACGGTCAGCACTCACCTTCTAAAATGAGTGCTATGAGACAGGCGCTCTTGATTCATCCTGCTGCCAGAATTGATCTTCGGCATTTTCTAGAAGATCAGCCATGATCATATCAGAATGAGATGCTATACTATCTCTTCGACGACTGAGACATCATCGTCGCTCTTTCCACTCTATTCAACGCTCTAAAGGTCATGAAAATCAATCGAAAATGCCTTAAACGGGAGGCTTTGAAGCGCTCGCAGAAGTGTCGAAATCTATACTTTCTAGACGTCAGTCAGTTCACTCACGAAATGCTCGTGTTTCTGAATGAGAGTGCAGTCAACGAACATACGATGCATCGTAAACGTGGCTGAGCTCTCTATGACATATCGTCACGTATAATTCGACCAGTCAAACGAAGCGAAAGATGAAGCATTCTATCGATCTACTGCTCTGACGACATTCTGATCAGACATATACATCAGAGAGGTATTTCTGAAGCTCGCTTTGAATGATTTCTGACCAACGAGATACTTTCGAGATGCAGTCGCTTTTCAGAGTCTAAATCGATGTTGATTCTCGACAACGCTTCTGTGCATCACACTCAGGTGAATGACGTCGATGTCGACGTCAAGCTGAGCTCTGCTAACTATCAGTAGAAAGTCAAAGATCTATGTCGTCAGACCGATGTGATCTTACTATATCTGCCATTCTACTCCTCTGACTTCAACCTCATTGAAGAGTTCTTTTCAGTGCTTAAGGTCTGGCTCAAAAGACATTACAAGCTGGCTGAAGACATGAGTTTTGAAGCCTATTTGCACATGGCGATGAAAGCTTGTAGCAAGGGTCATTTTGCAGCCGGTCACTTCAGGCATGCGAGCATAACAGTAAATATAGATACGAATTGATTTGTTTTCTTGTCAATAATTCGTATGTCTACTATTTTTGCTGATATGGCAGATACTTTCGAGTAAGTGTATACTTAATAAAATATATATTCTATATAGTTCACGATCATCAAATATACTACTTTTCTGCTCTGAAAGACTTCGTATCTTCGTCGAATGTCTGCGTTTGTTTGCTGACTGTAGTCTAGCCATGACTAAATGGAATGAAGATTTATATATATGACTGTTTGGTTTGTGGGGTGGTGATTAGGCTTCTCCAGCGAATTGGTTGCTTGCAGTGCAAAATTTGCAGAGGGTGAACCCCTCGATTTTGGAAATTCTAAAATCCGGAACAGTCAATGTGAAATAGGGGTATTGCCATCAGTACGGAGTAAGGCAAGGTAGAATTTGGGGCAAGGAGAGACCATAAAGCCTTTAAATCCGAAGCTAAGGCTATTAAACCGTAATCGATAAGCGGTCCATAATGACCCTCGAACCTTTGTCAAACCTCGATCCAACCTTCAGATTGTCTTCTTGTCACACTAACAATATGGCTTCTGTACAGGAGGATGATACAGATCGTATTGAGTCACCAGATCCCTCCAGTCACGCCGTCAATATCTATGATACAGCGGATACTGAGAGCGAGTGGGTTGATGATGATGATGATATGGATTTCGAGCCCACAACCGACGATAGTGAGGAGAACGAGTTCTTCGACTCAAACGAGGAGGGTGTTGAAGCTGAATTCCACGGTATGCTTTACAGTCATAGGGCGAACATCCCCACAATACTCCATACCATCTACTAATTCGGGGTTTTGAATAGACGCCGGTGACGGTTTGAGCGGGGTGGAGATTGAATTCTCAATGGATGAAGGCGGAAGTGAGCTACTGGATGACGAAAGGGGAAACGAAACAGAGACCGAGCAGTCTCAGGGCCAGGCAGCTAGACCTGCTCCGGCGGGAAGAGGACGGATAACAGGTACTCATATTTTCAGAGGAGAGATAAGAACCTTTACTGAGACGCTACTTTAGTCTCTCATACCCAGATAATGCAGCTTCTTGGACAAGCTGGACTTCGGAGAATATTTGCCAACCATACAGTTGCTGGGTCCGGAGACCCGAATGTGGACGATGACGATGACATCCTAGGCGGCGGTTATGGGGGCTCGTCAGATTGGAGACGGCAGTGTACAGAAGGAGATCCAAATAGATTCCCGAAGATCCCTAGTGACGAGGGGAGAAAGCTGATGGACAATGGTTCTTTTGGGAGCAGCGAACCTTGGCGGGATGTATTGAAGAAGCGAAAATCAAAATTAGCACGACAGTTGATGTACAGAGAACTGGATGTTGACGGAACTCATGCAGCTAGAGCCAATAAAGTGATCTCGCAGGTATGAACTCGTCTTGGAAAGAGGTAACCCCCACCAGTTCGGCTGACCCGAGGCTTCTGTAGGGCCTTATACCATCTTCAAATGCGGACACTATCATTCATTATAACTCAAGATGCTACTCCGGTCAATTCTCGGACGATGGCAACTTCTTCTTTTCTTGCGCTCAGGATTTCAGAGTCCGCATGTACGATACATCGAACCCTTACAAATGGAAGTACTATAAGACCGTCGTCTACCCATATGGCCAATGGACAATAACAGATGCCACCCTCAGCCCAGACAACAGATACCTTGCGTACAGCTCAATTCGAAGCATAGTATGCCTTGCACCCACAGATCCGAGCGAACAAGGTGAACCCTGGCTACTGGACTTTGCAGACATGGCAGCTAGAACTAGTAGGCCTCGGTTCGGCACTGGATATAGTCACTTCGGTGTAGGTGCTGGCATATAATATCTCTCTCAATCCAATGCTCAGCTAACAATGGCTAGATATGGTCCATACGATTCTCTGGAGATGGTCGAGAAATTGTAGCTGGTACATCTGATAATTCTGTTTACGTTTACGATATTGAATCTCGAAAATCTATTCTCAGCATACCGGGTCACAACGACGATGTGAACGCTGTTTGCTTCGGAGATGCCCAGTCTCCGCATATATTGTACTCCGGCTCCGACGATACTCTGATAAAGGTTTGGGATAGGCGAAGCATGAGCGACAAACGTGAAGCTGGTGTTTTCATGGGCCATACCGAGGGTCTTACTTACGTTGATAGTAAAGGGGACGGCAGATACGTCCTTAGCAACGGAAAGGACCAGACAATGAAGCTTTGGGATCTGCGGAAAATGATGCCAACAGAGAAAGCTTCGAATTTGGACCCAGGACAGTACACCCTAGGCTTCGACTATCGTTTCATGACATATTCTGATGATAAATACAAACCCCATCCGCACGATTGTTCACTAGTCACGTACCGTGGTCATAGTGTTCTCAAGACCCTAATACGATGTCACTTTTCACCTCCCGGAAGTACGAACTCAAGATACGTATATTCAGGGAGTGAAGACGGCAGCATCCATGTCTACAACATGGATGCAACGCTGGCAGGTAAGATCGATGTTAACAAAGCCACGCATCACTCCCGACCCAGGGATCCAGAGCTTTACACTAACACATACGAAATGGATGACGGAAGCCGAGGAGCTTGGAAAACATGTGTTAGAGATGCAAGCTGGCATCCGAACGCACCCGTAATTGCTGGTATGTCCTTCGTTTCAGATCTGATCAACGTTCCCAACGTACAGTATTCGCTCTAACATCATACAGCAACATCTTGGAATGGATGGGGCATGTCCAAGGGAACCTGTACAACGCACAGCTGGAACGATGGCGCAAACGATGACGAAGGTGAACCTAAGATGGGTCTACGAGTAGATCAGCAGCTAAAGCATGATGATGGCCTGTACAACAATCCTCGGTTACGGAGCGGGAGAACAAGTCAATTCCGAAATCAAATGACGGCTCAGCGAGTGCCCGCGGCCGACGAGGACGTTGATGAGGAACCTTGGTAGTGGTGTAATGGGAAAGCCACTAATTGACATATCTGAAAATAGCTGTATTTAACGGTTTAGCGCTACATTTGGGAGGATGGGGATGGCGTTCCTTCAGAACTGGATTCGTACAAAAGTTCACGAGCTGTATGCTTCTGATCGCGGACGGTGATGGTATCTCATATCACGACAATCATAGCGCAGTTCTTCGAAGCAATGTCCATTCCATAAAAGCACATAACTACTCCACTGCTGCCCTTGGACCCCCGGATCTAAATCGTCGTCTCATATGGAATGGGTGTCACCGTCTCCGGCGCATGTGTCCCCTTCGCATCAATCGTCCTCTCTGCCCTCGGCATTGCTGGCTGTCTCTTCAAATGCATGTGTACCCCATCGGTCTTGGCCTTTCTCATCTTTGCTGCATTCTCTTTTACCCGGTTGAGGAATTCTTCTCGGCTTCTGGACAGGCTGACATGCTCGATGCGCACGTTAACGCGCTTTTCAATGTAGCGGTTGCCAATGCGCTTGTAGATGATGACGCCGACGGCGGATTTGGTGACGTTGTAAATTACGCCGGTTTTACCGTGGTAGACTTTGTGGGGCATGCTGTGGAGATGTCAGATTTGTAGTCCTTGGGCAGGTGCATTGTTGACCCGTTTGGAAATAAATATGGATAGAACTGAGAGGATCTGAAGAGGAAGTGAGACACTCGGAGGTAGGAGAAGGCTCACCCTTTTTGAACGGCTCCGTTCGCTTTGATATCCACGATGTCTCCAACTTTGTATTGTCTCAGATATGTCGAGAGCTTGATCATGCCCTTTTGCTTGAAGTTTCTTGAGAATGCATACTGTATACAAGTCAGCTTTAGGATCTGTAAAGCATCCCCTCATCGAGCTTCATCAAATCGGTGGTCCTCGATGCGGAAGTTACAAATGAACATGCGGCCAATCCTTCGCAGATTCGAGGAGCGTATTACATACCCGAGTACCAGCGCGGAGACCCCCTGAGTGCCCCATAACGACGGTTGATGGCTGTGATGTTGTATTTGGATGTCGTTCGTGATGCAGTTGATAGTACCGAAATGTTTGTGGTGAAGGTCGCACTAGTACTCGCTTAACTCGTTAGTGTCCACAGATTCATCCACGAAAGTCGACTTAAGATAGACCCCTTCCTCTCAACGTCAGCCTTCAACAGCACCTGCCAGAGCGACAGCAATCATGGCGCCACGCTCGTACTCCAAAACCTACAAGGTCCCTAGGCGTCGTAAGTACCTACCGGAAGAAAACCTGAAGTCTGGTTGATCAAAGCTGATGAATTCTGTAGCTTTCGAGTCCGCTCGTCTGTCAGTATATCCCGGCCACTGAGCACGAGCTTGCCTCTGCTCATGTCGTTGCACCTTACTGACCCCTTGTCAGGGACTCCGAGCTGAAGATTGTTGGCGAATATGGTTTACGCAACAAGCGTGAGGTGTGGCGTGTCATGCTCACCCTATCCAAAATCCGTCGTGCTGCCCGGTACGGGACTACATCTAGCTCTCTACGCTCTAAAATACCATCGGAGGGCAAGGGCTGATTTCACCACAGCCAATTACTCACCCTTGATGAAAAAGACCCCAAGCGTCTATTCGAAGGCAATGCCCTCATCCGTCGTCTCGTCCGTGTCGGTGTGCTCGATGAGTCTCGCATGAAGCTCGATTACGTGCTGGCGCTCAAGGTCGAGGATTTCTTAGAGCGGAGACTGCAGACCTGCGTCTACAAGCTTGGATTAGCGAAGAGTATCCATCATGCTCGTGTTTTAATTAGGCAGAGGCACATCCGGTATATTCTACATCCCTTGAAGACTCCATCTTGAATCAGGGGGGCTGACAACTCGGTAATTCAGCGTTGGAAAGCAAATCGTCAACGTTCCCTCTTTCGTCGTGCGTCTCGACTCGCAGAAGCATATTGACTTTGCGCTTACGTCGCCCTTTGGTGGAGGACGTCCGGGTCGTGTTAGGAGAAAGAAGGCTAGGGCTGCGGAGAAGAAAGATGAGGGTGGTGATGAGGCTGAGGAGGAAGAGGAGTAGACTCTGAGTAGAACATGTTGATTCAATCTGCAATTCAACAGCTCCCGAAGCAGTCGCAAGAAAGATTGATATAGCTGGGCTCAGATACTTTCGACAGTAGCAGTGAACAATCAAATGTTTTTCGCAGACAAAAGCTTTGCAATTTACGTATTCCTTGGATCATCACACCTATCACTTGTTGAGTATATGCAGCTTGAACCTCCCAATTCCCTAGTAACCTGCCAAAAGCCCATATTGGAAACGCCACCGCTATGCATCCTCGAGTAACCTCTCAATTGGCCAATTCATCCTTCCCCAACAATTTTGCCATTGGGTCATCAGCCACAGCCCTAGATCTCTTATATGCTTCCAATTCTTCCTCGCTCACACCACCCTTCATTTCCGCCAACGTCCTCTTCTTCGCAACAACAGCCACCTTCCCAACTTCATCCACCTTCTCCATGGGATTCGGATCTTGGGCTTCAGCAACAATATCTCCTGCATCACCATGATACTCGATCGTTTTCGCCGCGGCCATTGCTTCAAGCTCACCACCGGTTCGTATCCGGTTAGCTTCTTCAAAGGCTAGCTTGCCCTCTTCGCCGGTGCAATAGCTGTTCTTGACCGTCGAGTGGCAACAGGCGTATCCCCACTGAAAGTTCTTCCACCAGCTTCCCCATACGGAGCTATGGTTGTTGACGAGCACGTCTTCCGGGTACTTGGATCTTATCTCTGTTCTTGGAGCGCCCTTGATCGCTCCTGAAGCGTCATATTCCACGTATCGCTCGTTCTCAATCGGCAGAGCATCTCGTGATAATTTAGGTTGCGAGTGTTGTTCTCCACCGTAGTTTTCTAAAAGCATCTTACGCTGGGTTTCCCTTTTCTCGTCCCTTTCTTTCTCCTCTTTCCGCCGAAAATACTCACCGGACGTAGGATTAGCTTGCAAGTGTGTCTTGTTCTTGTCCCCCCGTTCTTGCGATTCCCAAGCATACTTCGAGGCCTTCTCAAACTCTGCTGCATCCCCAGATGCCCGCATGAAGTTATCCTCAGCTACCAGCGCAGCAGCTTGGTCTGCCTGCGCTCCCATATCCACCATTGACCGAGTTTTCGGATCGTATTTCGCCGAATCCAAGTCCAAATTGAGCAAGTACTTCGCCGTATCCTCTCGTATCCTCAAATTTCTTGTAGCCGTACTCTGTTGCCTCCCCATATCCGACTCCTCTCCATACTTTGCCTCCTCTTGCTCTCCCTTCTGTCCCTCTTCAGCATTGTCTGTCAACACTTTTTGCTGTCCCTCCACGTTCCCTTTAACTCTCTTCTTCAGGTTTTCCAACTCCTCGTACTCTTCGATCACAGCTCGGTACTCGGTCGCATCATATCCATTCCACCGATCCCTCTTCGCGTCCCACCCCAGCTCTACCTCCTGCACCACCTCGTCCGCCAGTATATCCTTGCCCGTCCATCTCGCCCCCTTTGCTCTTGGTCGACTGAGGCACTCCTTTGTCTTGTGCGTAATCGCCCCGCAATTCTCGCAGGCGCCTTTACGAAATTTGGTTGCCGCGGGGCCGAGCCGTTTGCCACGGTCGTACCATTTTGACTGGTCTTTCTCGGCATTTTGAAGACGTTGATGCTCAAGGTAGTCATTCTCGGCGTCGGCTGATTCGAGGTAGAAGGGCTTCTTGGAGATGAAATTTGGAATGTACTCATTCTTTTCTTTGGAGGCAACTTCAGCGGGTTTACGGGACATGACGGATGACACTCTAGGAATTTACAGGAATAGAGATCTTAAGTGGAACAGAGGAGATCAAGAGTAGTGTTTGGGGACTTTTCTGTGTACATGGCAAGATTATGTCAGCATTCAAGATCGCCCGGGTAAGGCTGTGGACCTCCAGGCCGATGTTTGACAGAATCGCGTCACCATCCCTGTCCTGCCTGTTCTCATTATAATGAAGCTCAACATCGCGTTGCAGCGCATTACTTCTTGCACACCGCTTTAATCTCGCTCACTGCATTGCTTCGTCATGCGCTCGAAAATCTGTTGTTCAGGGAGATCTCCACAACCTGACCTTCAATGGATCTCTTTCGCGTAAGGCTCAACTGCATCGATCACTACCAAGCAACGCCCACAGAATTTGACCCTCAATTGCCAAGGAGCAATGGGCGGGCACACCAGCAGATACAGCCTAAGGTCCCAGTCATTAGGATATTTGGAGCCACTGAATCTGGACAGAAGGTTTGCGCCCATATCCATGGCGCATTTCCGTACCTCTACATCGAATACCACGGGAGTTTGATTCCTGATGATGGTTAGTGGTCTATAGCCACAAAACTTGCGAAGCTTCTAAATGAATCGTAGTTGAGTCCTATATCCACCGCCTTCACTTATCGATTGACCATGCTCTTGCTGTTAGCTATCGCCGCAATATGTACGATGGCAAGACTGCTTTCGTCGCGCACATTACCCTTGTCAAAGGAGTGCCCTTTTATGGCTACCATGTCGGCTACCGATTTTTTCTAAAGGTGTACATGCTCAACCCAACGCACATGACCCGACTGGCGGACCTCTTGCGACAAGGGACGGTAATGAAGAAATTTATACAACCGTACGAGAGCCACATGCAATACCAATTGCAATGGATGTGTGACTTCAATCTGTATGGGTGCGCTTATGTTGATTGTAGCCAGGTCAATTTTCGGCAACCTGTACCAGCTTTCCTCGACATGAGCGGCACTACCCATAAATGGCATAAAGGGACGATACCACCTCCTTTCATATCCAGTGCAGAAGTACTCCCACGGCAGAGCCACTGCTCCATCGAAGTTGACGTACAGGTTCAGTACATAGTCAACAGGCTTGATATCAAATCTCGACCCTTACATCACGATTTTATTGAACGGAAGAATCCAATTGATCCGGATGCGAAGCTAGTGCATAGTATGGCTGGACTCTGGCGAGACGAAACTAGAAGGAGAAAAGCCCAAATGGGAATCACAGACCCTGGGAGCTCACCCTTTCCACCAGAGGTTCTGGTTTCCGTTTCTGCGGACCCCAGAAATTCTCAGCCAGGTGGGTGGATACACGAAGAGGAATATCGGGAAAGGGTTTTTGGCATCATGAAAGACGAAAAGGAAATGAGCGATGGCCAGAAGCTGTCACTCGATAATTTCGTTGAGAAAGCGCCATTCGAAGCGTGGATAAAGACAACACTGGAAAGTGTGGAGGACCTTTTCCCTCAGAATCTAAAATACCTTGCTATGCCACAGAAGGCTGCAGACGTAGACGGTGTACTTTCAGGTGGACGTATCGGTCAGGAAGCCGAAGTTGACGAAAGTCGAGTTATGTTATTCGAAGAAGAAGATTTTCCGTACGACTCTGACGAAGATCTAGCACGTGAGATGGAAATCTCACAGGTAGAGCAACTCGACCACCTAGTAAGAGATGGAGAGAATCTAGAGGTAAATACCAATTATACCGCAAGGCCCGGAGATGATGAGTTTGCAGAGCAATTCAGAGATCCGCTGGATCCGGCACCATTTGGTGAAGCGCAAGGTCCGACTAGCTCTACAGAAATGGAAGCCTTAGGTATCAGAGATACTGGAGACTATAGTCACGCCGAAGAAGACGCGTTTGAAATACCTTCAGAGTACGCCAGCGACATTACTGCTGCAACTAAACGTTGTGCGATGGAGGGCAACCGACATCCAAAATCAGAGTCTCTTCAGAGGAAACGTAAATATACGCATGATGAGCGATCGTTGAGCATAGATGTGTATAAAAGTCGCTTAGACAATCGTACCAAGATGGATCACAGCCACTCTGGAGCTGATGTTACGTCTGAGCTGACCAACGGGTTCAAAGCATCGCTATTGATGCATAGTGATTTGATACCACAGCGACAAGAAGAGAACCTAGTGAAGTATTCCCTATTGAAACCATCCTCGCAAGACGGAGGTAATGTCAATGGTGCAAGCGGCAATAGAACACTCTCGTTTCCAGTTGTGAAGGACCCCCGAGATCCGAATACAATTTTGAGGCTCAGCCAGCGCAGCAACTCACCGAAAAGAAGCTCTCAAGCGTCCAAAGCCAAATCAGCCTCGTTCGACCTATCAAAAGAGCGTGAGTCCGGCATATCCAGTAGTTCGAGGAACCCTTCCACTTGGCCTCTCTTGCCGCCCACACTACCCTCTACTCAAGTCCTCCAAGTCGCCTTGCATATCCATCGTGTGTGTAACGTTCCGACCCCAGGAAGCGTAAGACTTTTTGCTCAAGCACCTCCTACTGCCTTAGATGTTTCGCAGGACTTGCAAAACCCCAGATTTCCAACAATTATATACCCGGACGCTCATTATAGCGACGAGCGCGATGTACCTGAGCATGTGAGAGCATATGCAGGGAAAGAATTCAAGCTCGAGAGTACTACAGTCCCATATCTTCCTGATTTCGACCCAACAGGCACGTCACTTGCCAGTTTTGGAGAGAAGCCTAGCATCGTCGTCGACAGAGTCGCAGAGGAGAAGTCATATAAAAAACGTAGAAGAGCTTGCGGTCTCAGAACCTGGGAAATTGATGAACGGCCGCCTACAGGATCAGAGGTGCAAAGTTGGCTAAGAGGGCAAGATGGTATGGCCAAGAGCCAGAAGGTCGAATATTTGTCGCAGATTGATGGCGCAACACAGAAAAATCGTCATGGCTTCAAGTACACGCAGAGGCAGAAATCAACGAATGTAGAGCACGAGACTCAATACATGAGCATCATGAGTCTCGAAATCCATGTCAACACACGAGAGAACCTGGTGCCGAATCCAGAGAAAGACGAGATTGGGTGTGTGTTTTGGTGTGTGCAGTCTGAGGATGAGGACCTTGAGGTCAACGGCTTTAATGAAGGTAACCATGTCGGTATTCTTGTCCTATCGGAAGAAGGTGGGCTCAGCCACAGTATTGCACAGCACACGGCCGTCGAAGTCGAGGGTGAAGACAACGAGCTTGACCTCATCAATCGCATGATAGATATCGTCAGGTACTATGATCCGGACATTCTTACAGGCTACGAAGTCCATGGTGGATCTTGGGGATATATGATTGAGCGAGCAAGGTGTAAGTACGACTACAATCTTTGCGATGAATTTTCCCGAATGAGATCGCAATCGCACGGTCGTTTCGGCAAAGAGGACGACCGATGGGGCTTCAACCATACTTCAACCATTAGGGTGACTGGACGACACATGATTAACATTTGGCGTGCAATGAGAGGCGAGTTGAACCTACTACAGTACACTATGGAGAATGTTGTCTTCCACCTGCTGCATCGCCGCACACCGCATTACCCGTTCTCTGACTTGACAGCGTGGTATTCTAGTGGCAAGCCCCGAGACTTAGCGAAGGTCCTCGATTACTACATTACCCGGGTACAGCTTGATCTCGAAATTCTGGAACAGAATGAGTTGATTCCTAGAACAAGTGAACAAGCGCGCTTACTTGGGGTTGACTTTTTCTCTGTGTTCTCAAGGGGATCCCAATTCAAGGTCGAGTCTCTCATGTTTCGTATTGCGAAGCCTGAAAATTTCTTACTACCGTCGCCTAGCCGAAAACAAGTCGGCCAGCAGAACGCTTTGGAGTGTCTGCCCTTAGTCATGGAACCGCAGAGCGCCTTTTACAATAGCCCACTACTAGTCCTCGACTTTCAGTCACTATATCCTAGTGTGATGCTTGCGTACAACTACTGTTACTCTACCTTTCTTGGTAGAGTAGTCAACTGGCGTGGTCAAAATAAGATGGGCTTTACAGACTATCAGCGCGAGCAAAGGCTCCTCGAAATCTTCGAAGACCAGATCAACATTGCACCGAATGGCATAATGTATGTCAAACCTGAGATCAGAAAATCACTGCTGGCCAAGATGCTGGGTGAAATCCTCGAAACCCGAATTATGGTTAAGAGTGGAATGAAGGTCGACAAGGACGACAAGACGTTGCAGCGTCTCCTCAACAACAGGCAACTAGCATTGAAGCTCATCGCGAATGTTACGTATGGCTATACCTCTGCATCGTTCTCTGGACGCATGCCGTGCTCGGAGATCGCCGATAGCATTGTGCAGACTGGTCGCGAAACATTGGAAAAAGCCATTGCACTGATTCACTCCGTAGAGAAATGGGGCGCTGAGGTCGTTTACGGAGACACTGACAGTCTGTTTGTATATCTCAAAGGGCGCACTAAAGACGAGGCTTTCGACATTGGCAAGGACATCGCTAAGACGATCACCGATATGAACCCAAGACCAGTGAAGCTCAAATTCGAAAAGGTATACCTCCCTTGCGTACTACTCGCCAAGAAGCGATATGTTGGCTTTAAATACGAAAGCAAGGACCAGAAAGAGCCGGATTTCGATGCCAAGGGTATCGAGACAGTTCGCCGTGACGGCACTCCTGCAGAGCAAAAGATTGAGGAGAAGGCATTGAAGGTTCTTTTTCGGTCAGCAGATCTTAGTGAAGTTAAAACCTACTTCCAACGTGAGTGCACAAAGATCATGAAGGGCAAGGTATCCATCCAGGACTTCTGCTTCGCGAAGGAAGTGAAGCTTGGCACCTACAGCGACAAAGGTCCACCCCCACCGGGAGCTCTTATCAGTACCAGAAGAATGCTGGAAGATCCTCGAGCGGAGCCTCAGTACGGCGAACGTGTTCCCTATGTTGTCATTACCGGGGCGCCAGGTGCTCGATTGATAGACCGTTGTGTGGCTCCCGACGTACTCTTACACAATGAACACAATGAGTTGGACGCTGAATATTACATATCAAAGAATTTGATCCCACCATTGGAGCGTATCTTCAACCTTGTGGGAGCCAATGTTCGACAGTGGTATGATGAGATGCCCAAATTCCAGCGTATTCGCCGGATCGAAGCCGGCATAGCCCCAACAGGTAAAGACTTAATCGTCTCAAAGAAAACCCTCGAATCATACATGAAATCTTCTTCGTGCCTAGTATGCCGCGAAAAACTTGAAGAAGAACTGGCTATCTGCAGCAAGTGCATGCGCCAACCCGATACTTCACTACTGAAACTTCGGACAAAGCTGAAAAGTGCGGAGAATAAAGCTATAGACCTTGATAAAGTTTGCCGGTCATGTGCCGGGCTTGCATGGGGAGACGATGTCAGATGTGATAGCAAAGACTGTCCGGTGTTCTATTCAAGGGCAAGGCATAGGGCGAGTCTGCGGAACTCTCAGATGGCCACAGGGTCGGTCAACAAAGTCTTAGTGGAATTGGAAAGCGATCCTCTTCAATGGTAGAATATTGGTTTATGGTCTGGGTATAGCATTGCCGGCGCAGCATAAGATACCCCGGGAAGCGCATGAATATGGTGTTTTCACAGAGGCTCTGGAGTGCTCTGGCGTCGTCGGCATCTGGAGGCCCCACGGCCTGCTCCTCTTTTTCGATGTAAATAGTACACGAAATGCATGGCAAGATCTGTTGACATTGAATGATATCAGGTATTGTGAGGAACCTTGTAGATCAATTTCGAATTATTGTTATACCAGAAAGCCGTAGGATTCGATTGCCCAAATTTAACATCGCCGAGGATTCGCGTAACTCCAACAGAGCTAAGGTGTCTTAAACACCACCCTGTGCTTCAAGTCCATACACCCAGCCATGAAGCGATGGGCAGCTTCATTACCTTTGCTATCGTCTACGTATGCGGCGGACTAACCCTCCTTCCTATTCTCTTCTGCCTCCTACTGCTGCATGCGTACCTAACGTTCCCTGAACGCCCTCCGAGTCCTTCTTCTGCTCCTGACGATGTCCGCGAAACCAGCGACGACGGTCACAACATCAAGTCCGATCTTGGTACCTCAAATCTCGCCAAGCAATTCCAACGAGGCCATGAGTCCGACGTTGCTGCTGGCTACTTCGCGGTATGTCGAGAGTATGTTCCAGGCGGGATCAATGGGAAACCACCTGAAAGGACTACACCTGCGGGGGCGGTAATTGCGACAGAAAGCCCAAGCGTATATCAGAGCATGTACAGGTCTATATTCGACAAGAAGCAGGCTCCGACGATTGATCCCGGAAAAGGGAGTAGCAAAACGATCAGAAGAGCTCGGAATGTGTTCTTCGTTGTCCTCAGGCATGGTCATCTCATGCTATATGACGACGCGGAACAGGTAGAAGTCAGGCATGTTATTTCTCTCGAGCATCACGGTGTGAGTATATGCAACGGTGGGGAGGAGATTCCCGAAGGCGAGCTCTGGATCAAGAGGAATGCCATACAGTTGTCAAGAAAGCCCAATGTTGAAGACGCCGTATCTGCTACGAAGCCGTTCTTTTTATTTTCTGAGAACTGTTCAGAGAAGGAGGACTTCTATTTCGCATTGCTACAGAACCAGGAGGTCAAGCCTGATGCTCTGTATAACCCGCCTCGACCGCAACAATACGATGTCAAGCATATCATTACGCTTGTACAGAAACTACATTCTTCTGAGGAGCAATTGCAGACAAGATGGATCAATGCGCTTATGGGGAGGGCTTTTCTAGCCCTATATAAAACTCGGGAAATTGAAGACTTTATCCGCAGGAAGATCACGAAGAAAATCTCGCGGGTCAAGAAGCCCGCTTTTCTATCCGGAATTGTTCTGCAAAAAATCCACATGGGCGATAGCGCTCCTTACATCACAAATCCAAGACTGAAAGATCTTACAGTCGATGGCGACTGTTGCGCTGAAGCCGATATCAAATACAGTGGTAACTTCAGATTGGAAGTCGCAGCTACCGCTCGCATTGACCTTGGGTCTCGTTTCAAAGCTCGAGAAGTAAATCTTGTTCTCGCTGTACTTGTGAAGAAGCTCGAAGGCCATGGTCTAGTAAAGTTTAAACCTCCTCCTAGCAATCGTGTATGGGTCACCTTCGAAACGATGCCGGATATGGAGATGGCGATAGAGCCGATCGTTAGTTCAAGGCAGATAACCTACAGTGTTATTTTGCGCGCAATTGAGAGCAGGATAAGAGAGGTCATAGCTGAGACGTTGGTCTTACCCAACTGGGACGATGTGCCCTTCACAGATACTAGGCACCAAAGATTCAGAGGAGGTATCTGGACATGTAGTAACGACTCTGCTACTTCTACTGTACACACAGTAATACCGGACGAGGAGGCTTTGGACGAGCGTGGGGAAGATACTGCCGCAAGCTCTACTCATGACTCGCCATTACAAATTAAAGACGAAAGAACATTGAGCATGCCAGTTCATTCGGACCCTTCAGAGCCGGGCTTGACTGCAAGGAAAGCTGCTGCATCTACGCAGGCGCTCGTTGACAAAGCAGAGAATGGAGTTTCCACCGGGAGCCAAAAACGCTCAGAGCCACCAAAAGCTATGAGGTCGCGGTCCTTTGCGTCAACGGCTAAGCCCTTAGTAAGCATGGACAACGCCAATGTAGATTCTGCAAAGCATGATATGAAGACGAAGCAGCACAAGGATGCTACAAGTGCAATTATGGCTATCTCAAACCGGTCCCAACCCACATCGCCCACTGAAACGCCTTTCGGATCACCTCCAGAACCTCCAAGTCTATGGGAGAACAGCAAGACTAGAAAATCCTCCTCCTCTACCTCATCTTTGAAGATCAATAGCGTGCCAGACAAGATGTTAATGGACAGTATCCCAAACAGTCCCAGCAAGTCTTCCTTTGCTCAGGCACACTCGAGCACGAGCTCCCGTTCTTCTACATTAGGCTTTGGAAATGACGACCAATACTCAAATTCGCTGCACTCAGACACCCGATCTATAGATTCAGTGGAGAAAAGACAGTCCATAACAGCTATAGGGACTGCGGCCAAAAATTGGGGTTGGAACGTAATAAGTCGCGCTAAAGAACAAAGAGCACAGGCGGGCCATTCTTCTGATCTGGACCGCGAGGATACCCCTGAACATCCTATTGGACGTGGGCGCCCCTTGCCTCCACCAGGGCAACCATTGCCACCGCCTGAGCGACCTAGCTCAAAAGTGTCACAGAACGGTGCGCCTAAAAGGAAGCCGTTGCCTCCTCCAGCGCTACCAGAGCGGCGACAAGATGAGACTAAACGTCGGCCTGTACCGGCGCCCTCACTTCCAAAGCGGAGGGTACAAGAAGCTGTGCATAAAACCGATACTGCCGAGGATGGTCTTATGGTCGTTGAAGCCCCACAGTCCGAACCTGCGAGCCCAATTAACGAAAATCATGTGGAGTTGGTTGGACTCTTAGAGATGGACATGAACAAGGACGAAAAGACACTGTCGGCCAAGGACAATACTAGATCCGCTTCAGCTCACGAAAGTGTTTCTTCTGTGGTAGAGTCGGATGTAAGACATCGGTCGAGCTCGCATGAGGAAGATGGGGCCAGATCATCAAGCTGGCAACTGGCACAAGAGGCCGAGGAGAGATCTAAGAGCATGTGGATGGAGAACAATGAGCATTCATGATACGTGCATTAGCGGGCTGGCGTTTTGAATGGTACCTAGGTAGGAGGGGAAGGATTTGACTTTGGCTGTCGGGGTTCTTCGACTTCTTGACCATAGCTACGAGATCGTGAGGGCAGAGAATATACCCAATCGATTCTTTTTCAAATCTAGTTTAAAGCTCCTATTGCCGAATAATAAAGAGCTACGCTACAGTATCTATATCACATCATAACTCTCTCAATCACTGAACCTTCCATTGGCGTACAGTACCTTAGGCAGTGACGGGCTTGATACCTTGTTACGTAAGCGAGCCTTGTTGAAGCTCTTGAGGTCTCCCATGTGCATACCTTATGCTCATCAATGCGCCGTCTACCGAAACATATCTTACAGCAACTCTACTACCTATCGTCCTCTCACTCCAAAACGGCTTCCTTCTCTACGACTTCACTCTCCCTTCTCAGCTGCGGCTAAGCGTTGAGCTGACGACCACTACGATCAATTTACAGCTTGCGTACCCGATTCGCCGCAGGCCTCACTCCTGTTCAATTTCACTTCTCTCCCTTCCCTACCTTCTTTTCTCTTCGCATCGTATGACAGTCACTCAGGGTTCTGCTCTGCGCTTCATGCAGACCTTCCGAAGCCAAGATGTCTCATAATTATGGTGGAAACACCACTCGCAATGTGGATATGAGCAAGTGAGGCTTTCCAAAGTTTCTCTAGGCCTCGAAACTTCAACGGGGGCTTGCAAGCTGATGCGTTCTCTAGGTCAGAGACTGAGCTAGCCATCAATATCCGCAAAGCTACAAGCATAGGTCAGCCACGCCTCATCTCTGTATCATTCGTAAAGCTTTGCTAACCTGATCTGCCTCTATAGAGGAAACTGCTCCTAAACGTACTTGCCTCGCATACACCCCGTCTGAACCATACTTCGAGCTCACATTTATTAAGGAAAACATGTCCGCGCCTCCATTGTGTACACATGGGACCATAAATCCTCACAGTCCTTCTGGGCAGGCATGAAAGTGTGGGTCTACAGAAACTCGACTTTGTTGAGTCCCCCGAGGAGGTCTTTGAATCACATTGTGCTAATAGAACTCTCGACCTCGCTTGCAGGCAACCTATCCTTGCTGACGAAGTCCAAACTTTCAAAGCCCTGATCACTGTACATAAAGTGCTGCAAGAGGGGCACCCAATCGTGGTTAAAGAAGCCCAGGCCAATATCAACTGGTTAGAGAGCTTGACAAGAGGAGTCTCGGGTGAAGGCGCTAGAGGTACGTTTCGGTTACGCTCCATGGCTGTTCTGGGATAAGTGGACTGGTTACTGGGGGGTATACGGAAGCACAGAGGCTTACAATCACGCTAGGCTACGGGCCTCTGATCAGAGAATATGTCTACTTTTTGCTGGCAAAGCTGGCGTTTCACAGGCAGCATCCTGAATTTAACGGTCTCTTCGAATATGAGGAATACATCAGTCTAAAGTCGATAAACGACCCGAACGAAGGGTATGAGACGATATCTGACCTTATGACTCTTCAGGACCAGATCGATTCCTTCCAAAAACTCATCTTCTCCCATTTCCGTAGCGGCGCAAACAACGAGTGCAGAATATCAGCATTGGTTCCATTAGTGCAAGAAAGCTATGGTATCTACAAATTTGTCACAAGCATGCTTCGAGCAATGCACACTACTACCGGCGACGATGATGCTTTGGAACCTTTGCGAGGGAGATATGATACACAGCATTACCGCCTGCTTAAGTTCTACTACGAGTGCTCCAATCTCCGGTATCTGACTAGCTTGATCACAGTACCCAAATTACCACAAGAGCCACCCAGTTTACTTGCGGAAGATGAAGATAAACCAGCTTTACCAAAGCGACCAGCCAGAGAGCTCGAGACGAGGGCAGTACCAACATCAACACCTCCTCCAGTTGTATCAGCACCAGATCCCGAACCAATCAACGAATTTTGGAAAAACGAACAGCGGCGGCAGCAAGAGGAGTATGATGCAGAACAGCGAAGGTTACAAGAGCAGTGGAACCAGCAACAATACCAGCAACAATTGGCGCAGCAGCAAGCCGAGAGCGATTTCGAGGAACAGCGGCGACTCCAGGCCGAGCAGCAACGCTTGGCGCAAGAGCAATTGATGCGCGATCAATACCAGCAGCAGACACAAGGCCGGATGGCTGAATTGGAACGAGAGAACCTTAACGCTCGAGCACAGTACGAGCAAGACCAGCTAATGCTTGAGCAGTATGACCGAAGGATGAAGGATTTGGAGAACCAACTAACGCAGTTGAACAATAATTTCAGTCAACAGACGGCTTCCAAAGATGACCAAATAAGGGCGCTGCAAGAACAGGTCAATACATGGCGATCCAAGTATGAAGCTCTGGCGAAGCTATACTCGCAGCTACGACATGAGCATCTCGAACTTTTGCAGAAGTTCAAGGGAGTCCAATTGAAGGCCGCTTCCGCCCAAGAAGCGATCGACAAACGAGAAAAACTAGAGCGCGAAATCAAGACGAAAAACCTGGAGCTTGCGGATATGATTCGCGAGCGAGATCGAGCTCTACATGAGAAGGATCGATCTACAGGCGGTCATAGGGAGGAAGTCGAGAAGCTTAAGCGAGAGCTTCGCTTTGCGCTAGAGAAGGCCGACAATGCTGAGCGGGCGAAGGGTAACGAGTTGTCCTCAATGCTGTCGAAGTACAACAGGGAAATGGCGGACCTAGAGGAAGCGCTTCGGAATAAGACTCGAGCTCTAGACGATGTACATTCTAAATTTGGAGAGCGAGATGGTGATCTCGAGCGCCAGTTACGGGAAAAGGAAGAAGAGCTCGAAATTTACAAGTCCGGAATGGACCAAACACTGCTCGAGCTTAACGAGTTGAGGATGAGCGGTGGGGATACTGACAAGGCACTTGACGAGCAAATCGATCAAGTCCTTATGAGCAATATTCAGAAGATCAACGACATTATCGATTCCGTACTGCAGAGTGGTGTGCAACGTGTAGATGATGCCCTCTACGAGTTAGACTCCTCGATGCAGGCAGGTAACCAAAACGCATCAGCACCATACGTCCTGTCACAGATCGAAAAGGCATCCTCAAGTGCCACCGAATTTTCTACGGCATTCAACAATTTCATCGCTGATGGGCCCAACAGTCCCCATGCCGAGATTATCCGCACTGTCAGCGTCTTTGCTGGCTCCATCGCTGACGTCCTTAGCAACACCAAAGGACTTACTCGATTCGCCACCGAAGAGAAGAAGGCAGATCAGCTTACAAATGCTGCTCGGCAGTCTGCATTGTCCACCGTCAACTTCTTCCGAAACCTCCAATCTTTCCGTCTAGAAGGCCTAGAAGACACTAAAAGGACAGACGTTGTCATCAACAGCAACCACGAAGTCCTGATGAACCTACAGAAACTTTCCAAGCTCGCAGATGTGTTCGCTCCCAAGTCGGGCAAGATCACCAACGCTTCCGGAGATCTTGGGGACCTTGTAGACCGCGAATTGACCAACGCTGCAAAAGCCATTGACGCTGCCGCAGAACGCCTAAACAAGATGATGAAGAAACCCAGAGATGGCTACAGCACCTACGAACTCCGTATCCACGACAGCATCCTCGAATCCGCAATCGCCGTGACCAACGCTATCGCCCAGCTCATCAAGGCCGCCACTGCCTCGCAGCAAGAAATCGTCAAGGAGGGCCGTGGCTCCTCGTCCAGAACAGCGTTCTACAAGAAGAACAACCGCTGGACCGAGGGTCTGATCTCCGCAGCTAAAGCCGTTGCTTCCTCTACCAACACACTTATAGAGACCGCTGATGGCGTCATCAGCGGCCGGAACAGCCCAGAGCAGTTGATTGTAGCCAGCAACGATGTCGCCGCTTCCACAGCGCAGCTCGTAGCCGCCAGCAGAGTTAAGGCCAATTTTGGAAGCCGGACGCAGGATCAGCTCGAAGAAGCGAGCAAAGCGGTTGGGAAGGCTTGTAGGGGTCTTGTCAGGCAGGTGCAGGATATTATTGCACAGAAGAATAAAGATGATGGCGAAGATATGGATTATGGAGCTCTAAGCGGGCATGAATTCAAAGTCAGGGAGATGGAACAACAGGTTAGTATTGTCGCTTGTGCCTCCCTCGCCGCCGATGGGGCAACGCGTACTATGGTTGTTGGACCATATGCTGACGCACCTCGTAACACAGGTCGAGATTCTCCAACTAACAAACAAGCTCGAGCAAGCCAGACAGAGGCTGGGCGAGATGCGTAAGGTTTCGTATCAGGAAGACCAGTAGGGTACCATGCAGCGTACGTCGAGCTGTGCTTGAGTGTAAATAAAAGACTGCTGTACATTTGTTCTACGACTGTGTGCCGGTTTTACGGGAGGTGGAGCGAGAGTAGAGGCAATGGCCTACCTGTGTAGCTAGCTGGCGCCACGAGTAGAAGCACACGGGCATGGGTGCTACTGGAACGTATGTAGCAATCGGGACTCGACTTGCAAAAGACAATAAGCTTCTTGAACTGTGATACTGGGCTGTTGACCATTGCATTGCTGGCTATGCTGATCTATCTACTACATCCCAAAATCTGCACACACAAGGTAAGCAAAACGCGTTCAACACCTGCTGTCTGGCTGTCACCTTGGACGTACCAAAGCGCTGTTCGTCCTTGTCGCTGTCGTGTTGTAAGTGCGTTGTCGAAGTCGAGGGGGGCGGGCGGTCCTAGCATCGGGAAGCTAAATATGTTATGTAGTGATAATATCAAGGAGAGAGGATTGCGAGGGGCGATGAGGGAGTTGGGGTTTCAGAATGTGGTTTTGTTGGTCATTGAGATAGGATTGCCACCTCTGCATACAGTGCCCCACACTACCCCTAGAATATTTCATAATGACTGTTCCGGATTTTAGAATTTCCAAAATCGAGGGTCCACCCTCTGCAAATTTTGCACTGCAACCAACCAATTCGCTGGAGAAGCCCAACCACCACCCCACTAGGAAGCTCGGCAGGAAGCTCGGTAGAAAGCTCGGTAGGAAGCTCAGTAGGAAGCTCGGCAGGAAGCTCGGTAGAAAGCTCGGTAGGAAGCTCAGTAGGAAGCTCGGTAGAAAGCTCAGTAGGAAGCTCAGTAAAAAGCTCGGTAGAAAGCTCGGTAGAAAGCTCGATAGGAAGCTCAGTAGGAAGCTCAGTAGGAAGCTCGGTAGAAAGCTCGATAGGAAATTTGGTAGAAAGTTTGGTAGGGCGTTTGGTCGGGAGTTTGGTAGGGAATTCGGTAGGGAATTTGGTAGAGCGTTTGGTCGGGAGTTTGGTAGGGCGTTTGGTTGGAATTCGATAGGGAATTCGGCAGGGAATTTGGTAGAGCTTTTGGTAAGGAGTTTGGTAGGGCGTTTGGTAGGGAATTTGGTAGGGCGTTCGATATCGAGCCATGAAGGGTGCGTTCTATTGAGCTAGTTAGCATGTGCTATGAAGAATGTATAAAGCATACTATGAAGTAGGCCATGGGGTAGGTCATGGGGTAGGTCATGAAGCGAATAACAGGGTGAGTAGGTGGGCGAGTAGGTGGGCGAGTAGATGGTGGCTGGGCCGGCTGCAAGATTTCAAGATTTTACCTTAGGCAAAATATTTCAAGCAAAATTCGGTCAAAGCTGCTGATGCGGCTTTTGGCTGGCCTGAGGCCGGCCCCGAGCCAAAAATCTTGCGGAAAGCTGTTTTAGCACGCACGACTATTCAGCAGTCTTCTACATTCAGATTTTGAATCACAATTTGACTGACATATGAGAATCAGAACTAATGTTCATGCAGAATGATGCTTCGATACATAGAGTCAGAAAATCAAAGCTTTGATTTCAGGAAAATGGTATAAAAGTCATGAAGTGATCTTCGTACAGCCTCGATTTGAACTCAATCGAAAATCTCTGAGCTCTGCTAAAGAAGAAGGCCTACAAAGTTTATTCAGATCTGGATTCGCTGAAGGGTAAAGGCGACGAAGCTGAAATTCAACTGTTCCACATTTTACAGAAGGCCTGAGTGAACATACGGGAGAAGGTAATAGAGGGGTTAATTTCCAGTATGCCACGCAGATGTGCAGCTGTAATTATAGCGGAGGGCTGGCATACTAAGTATTGATTGGGGAATCATAGATCATATACTATCAAATAGTTAGTCCAAATATTGAAGTTCCCCAGCTTGATTTCGGGGTTCCATGGTCGCATGCATGTGGGGGGGATGGTTTTGCGATTTCGTAGCCGAAGACTTAGTACGGGGCACTGTATTTCGGGGTTCCTCTTGTGTATGGTCATCATGCGAGTGGAAGAGGTCTTGGGGGCGGGAATGATGACCTACCTTGACCATTCACTCTCATGATGTGACCAGATGGAGTCATAGTAATTACGACGGAGGGATGAAGAAGGGAGCTCGAGGGTTTGCACCTAAAGGTGTAATAACAATGGGAAATATGGAAGTAAAAAAGATGATCTAAGTTTATATACTGACAACTGTAGGGTTTTGACCACTTAAGCGATTGGATTAACATAGGTACGTAGATCATCCATGCAGATTATCGCTAATCGCGATTCGCATTAAGCGCCACATAGAAGGGTTGAGAATCTCAACGCAAGTCGTGATTTGCTGTCGCATGCCTGGTGGAGTAGGCGTCAATCTAATACCTTCAAGTAGGGCTTCATGACTTCCGGTTGAACTCCATAAGCTACTAATTGGCCGAGGTGATCGGTTTCATTCAATTGATGTAACCCTCATATGCGTCAGACCTCCCGAGTAAGTTTCCTCCATTCATTGAATCCTGTATTCTATCTAGTGACGGAACATAGATTTCTTGGGCCTTTGTCTCTCGAGTTCTCGAGCTCTGATAACAGCAACAAACCGAGGAAACTTCAACATCTGACGGAGAACCTTTAGCTGCATCCTGGTGAAAGCACGCAGTCGAAATTCCTTTGCTGCGACTGGAACCTTGTCAACCGGTGTACATCATTGTGGAACTCGTGCGTTTCTGCTTACACCACTGATCTATAACATCCCCGTTTACGTATCCCACCCGTTCCAGCAGATCTTTCTCTGCATCGTTGGGCTTCCCATGAGCTTCGTAAAATTGTTCAAAGAGCTCTTGGGTTGCGGCGGTCATCTCGGGGTCTGGAGGGTATATACCGCTTAGTTGAGCGGTGGTCTTGAGTTGCCTTGCGCGAGTCAGTGATTTGTAAGAAGGTTAAGAGAAATTTCACCTCACTCTTCGCACAAAGCACGGATTGCACAACGATATAGGATGTAAAGCTCATTCGTCGGGTTGAGTGTATCAAGCTGCTCGTTGGCTGTCGCATGCTCAATCTTGAATAGGTTATGGATTTGTACGAAAAGCTCTACTGGAACTCGGCCTTGTAATCGCAGAACGGCTTGTTCACCAAATTGAAAGTGGTCATGATCATCTGCTACCGGACTTGGATGCTGTTCGGCACCCTCTTGTTCACATGAAGTCTTGCGCAGACTTCTCAGTAAAATTTTGAAACGTCTACCCGGTTTTCTAGTGGTTCGAGCCGCTGCGATGCATCTACCGACAATATTATCTTTGGAGCCCATAGTTGCTTCAAGTTTTCAAAATCGTTCTTGTGGTGGTTACTTGATGTTTGAAAGCATAGTGCGTTGGAGGAGACTAGCGAGCGCTATGTGTTGTTGTGAATCAACAAAGAAAACCAACTAAGCTCCCTCGATGGTGTGTTGTAAAGTTTCCAAACCTCACCTCGCACACCTTTCTTCTTGACACAAACTTTCGGCAACATCACATATTCATCCTCGAGTTCATCCATCCTCTTCGATACTGGTTTGTCGAAGAGCTCATTTAACAGCATTCCTTACGTAAATCACCAGACTACGCAAACATGTCGACAGTACAGCTGATTGACCGACTGTGGCTCAATTGTGAGGCTGCGCTGAACGCTGGTATCAGCGATGAAGTCCTTGTGCCAGTGGTCCTGACCACCATCATTGGCAAGCAGGGCATTGACGATATTGCAGCACGCTTCAGGTTTGCATTCCTCTGATTTGATGCATCGACATAGCTTACACTGTTCTAGCCAATTTGTTCATGCGAACGCTGCCATCATCGAGGACGCAGCCCACAATGTTACCATCAAGCGTGCACCTGAACTTCACGGAGACCGTGCTATCATTGCTGGCGGGTCAAAGCCAAACTATGCGTCTGAGAAGAAGTCCAAGCTTCCTCGATCTCCCAACGCATTTATTCTGTACCGCCAGCGTCACCATCCGCTTGTGAAGGCTGAACATCCGGAGCTTCACAACACCCAAATCTGTAAGTTCTTACGCCCAACAACCTAAACTCACTTATCTGACTAATTTGTTGTAGCGATTGTTCTGGGTACTCAGTGGAAACTTGAGTCCGAAGATACCAAGGTCAAATTCCAGAGAATGGCTGAGGCACTCAAGAAAAAGCACTTAAAAGACCACCCGGACTATAAATACCAGCCTCGGAAGCCTGCAGATAGGAAGCGTCGGATGACCCGTGCTAAGATCGCAGCGTTGAATACGGCGACCTTGCCATCAACTGGGCCTGCCTCTATGACGTCCGCACCAGTCGAGCCTGCTCCCTTGCCCAAACTTGCCCAAACCGAGACGGGGAACATGATTCTTGACATTGGCCACCAGGATCTCGAGGACGACATCTTTAAGCAGTTGTTGAACGAATACAACCAAAACGTTCAACCCATGTGGGGTCAGGTAGGCCATAATGTCAACATTAACGGCCACTCCGCAATTCTCTCTACTGGGGTCACCGAGGAAGCCTCACTTGAAGGGAATTTTTATTCTAGCATGTTAGATCTCGACGACAAGCTTGAGTCTGCTGATGATCTCGCCGCTGAGATGGAGATTCGCCTGCAAGATGCTACCACAGACGGTGAGATGTGGGCTGCCACCGGCATCGCCCAATTGTCCCCAAGCGCCTTGAGATCCTTCAATAACGCGTATGGAACATCCGAGGAAGATGGTACTACTATCTCCGCATCTGAGCTCGCCCGGATGTCTACGGTATTCGAACGAGACTAGATTGTTACGGATACGCGCTCTGCGTATGGATGGATTGTCTCAGCCAAGACAAGAGCCTCGGATTACTAGAGACATACTTGCAGCTCGAAGATTTACAGAAAGCTGTGTTGGGTGGTCAAACCCTGACATTCTTATCAGGTACCACCAACACCATTAGCGATTGATTTTTACTTTCCTTAGAAAATTAGTTAGAAAAAACCAAAAACAGTTGTAATCTCAAATACGTCAAGAATATCCCCTTTTCCCCCTTCTCCCCTTTCTATCCCCCTTTCTAGGATTGTCGTAGGGAATTTTGGTGCGAGCTAGCCGAGTTTTCTTTGTTCTGAAATGATGGCTGAGGGTTGCTAGGGGAGACGTGGGAGGAATGTGAATCATCTTCAACACACCTCGCTTTTCTTTTTCAGCCAACACCTTTGAATCACTTGTTGCGCCGTTTTCGGCACTGGCCCCCGAGGCTAAACGGTTGCTAGGCGACTCCTTTCACTCAGCCTGGTTTCGTTCATTCCTGACCACGTCCCTGGGCCCTGTAGGGAGGACTTTTGAGGGAAGACCTTGGAGATTTCCAAGCAGAGCGAAACGTTTGGGACAAAGAAAAGCAGTCTTCTAAATGTCCACTTTCCCGTTGGGGGAGCTGTATTGCTTCCCGATCTCAAGAACTCCCAATCCTTCAAGGCGAGACATTTGGCCCTTCCCAGGCACGAATAAAGAATTCTCGATGCAGGAATGTTCGGTCGCAAAATTCCAACGAAATGCGATAGCTTGACAAAGGAGGTAATGGAGATTAAGCACAGTCATGATGTTTAGCATAGATATGCCTCTACGGAATACAGTGGGTTCATATCCTCTGCATGCCTTAGGGATGCCAATTCAAGTTGCTACACTTGATGCGCAAGCTTCTGCAAGGAAGGGAGGGTTTCAATTTTCGGCTATGGCTGGTTGACGATTATACAATTGGTGTAGAATTGTCTATCTAAATACTCTATACGGTTACCGTGTAGCAGCTTTCCAACCTCTTCATCCGGTGTAGCCATGCACTCCAGCCACAGCAGAGATGCCACGCATCCAGAGCAATCCTAAGGAGCTCCCTTTTGAACCTAGTCCAGCTAGTACCTGTTCTGTTTAGGATATCTGGTGTATGGTCTCATAGTCCATGGCTAGTACATGCAAATCAGCAACGCTGGCTATACGTTCGTCAGCAGGCTCGGAGCATGGATTCCGAGAGGTTTGGTACGGGGACCTTCTTCCTTCCCAGATACTCGCTGTAGCATTCGGAGTACAGCGGCTTGGACCACGGAGCATTTGATACTGTGGCAAGCGGCCTTCTAAGAAAGAAATACGGCGGTTTTATTGGTGCACGCATGCTGACAGACTGGGAGCTCGAATGGTTGGTTCTAAGAGCGAGAGTTCATTCAAGCGCTATTGGGATTCCAGTCGCTACACCATATGAATGTCTGGCAACGCCACTGCGTGTTCCTTTCCTTCACTCCAGTAGGGCCTATCGGCCGAGGACACATCCAGAAAGATCTTCCACAGTTCATCCCGCTCTTCTTCGTAAGCAAGCTAATGCATGACTCGTTGTGCCCTTCACACCTAGGAGCTGCTGGTTTCGTGAAGAGCTTCGTCCACGACTCCTTGCTCTCGATAGGATCATGCACAACGTCTCCATCGTTAAGGGCGCCTCTACCATTCGTCGATGGAGATGCTTCGACGGAATTGGAGCCGTCCATCTGGCTGTTGTTAGGAGTCTTCTGGGGCGAAGTGCCCACAGAGGATGTTGCAGCTCCTATGCGTGAACCTGAGTCGGCAGTCGGGCTTCTTTCCACAAGATCAACCGCTGGCAAGAGAGAAGTACTCGAGATATTCTCGAGGGCCGAGGGCGTTGCTTTCAATCCTGGGACAGTGCTATCAGCATCGAAAGTAGAGACAGGCTTAGTCTTGAAGAAGCCCTTCAAGTTTTGCTGCCCCTTAATGACTGCGGGAGGTGGCTTTGTCGCAGATCCGGACTTTGCACGCTTTAGCGGTTTTTTAGTAGACGCATCTGCTAGAGATCGCTTCCGGCTCGCTGATGGTGACGAGCTGGAATACACGGTGGCATTTTCCGAAGTCTGGGTTATGGCGGTGCTTGGTGCAGGTATGGGCTCATCCTGAGTCACGGTAGGCTCTCTTCCTGCAGAAGGGGTACTGTCTAGCACTATGTGCGATGCACCTGCGCTTTGCGACTTGGGAAGAGAGGGCTTGCGGGCAAACATATCTCCTATGTGTCTTCGGCGATCAAATTCGGGAATTAGCTTTCCCGATAATGGCAGTAAGTCTTTCCTAGAGTATCCCCTTTGACGCTTGCCTTCTATGAACATTCCCGGAGGGTTCACGACATCGTGCACATCGAGCGCCTCGCCATCAATGGATACCTTGTCCTTCAAAATCGCATAGACTGGGCAGTGATCCGATCCCTATGCTTGAATTAGCTTGGCTAGTAGGAAGCCTGGTTAAAGGTATAATACCATAAGCCCCTCTTGGATATTAGAGTCCAGGAACCAGTCCTTCATCGCGAGACTGCAAAGAACGTAATCAATACGAGCACCGCAATTAGCAGGCCTTGCGTTGGTTTTCTGCTCCCAGCACGAGAACATTCCTTTGCGATCCGGATGAAAACCTCGGCAAATGTCCCACATGACTGCCTTTTCCCTGCCCTCGTCGCTTTCCCCAAAGACCTTTCCGCCTTCGAGCAGCTGGTTGAACAGACGGCGGGCTGGTGTTGAAGCGTACTCTTCGACTGTCATGCCATTCTTGCGCATTGCCGACTCGGGATTAGCGGTATCGATCGCGTCTCTTGATATATTAAGGTCGCCTGTCAGAAACACACGCTTGCCTATTGCGATCAGGTTGCGGATACGGGCATCGAGAAGATTAAGGAAGCCAAGACGAAACTCATCTCTAGTCTCGTCACGATTTGCTGGGCAGTAGACTCCTACCAGAACGAAAGCGGGGAATTCTAGGATCACGCACCGCCCCTCAGAATCTAAGGTCGTGGCATCGATCGTGGAGGCCGCGAGCTGCGCATATGTAGGATAGCCCCCAATCTGTTGCTCCGCGGGCAGCTCAGAGAAGCTTGTAGACGAATTTGGTGGGCAAAGGATTCCAGTAATACCCTCCTCAGCGCGAATAGGCGCGCATACCGAGTTTCTTGTGTAGATGACAACCCCTGAATAGCCTATGAAGCGTTAATATCAGGCTTTGAACACTTCAAAGCTTCTAATATACCTTTCTTATGTTTTGGTAGGCTGAAGTAGCAATCCCACCCGTGCACAAGTACAAGTCCGTCATCAAGGTCTTTGCGTTGGATTTTGGTCTCCTGAAAGATGACAATATCCGCCTCTAGGATATCGAACATGGCCTAGGTAGAACGTCTCAACAAGAAGATTAAGATATACCATCTTGAGAGCTTACCGCAAATGACCGCTTGTCTCGCCATGGTTGGTACCCGAAGGGATTCCTGTAGAACGATTTTAACAAACCGTCACTCCGAGCGCATTAAGCGTATGAGGAGCTGTAGTCTTGAGCAGAGAACTTCAAAGGTTTCGGTGACTGACCGTATACCATTCACTAACGCCCCATTTAGCAACAGAATCTATCAGGATGCATTGAAGGAGCACTATACCATTCCAAGTGGTTATTCGAAGACCCATTTTGGCATTACCTTCTTCTGACGCTTCATGACTCTCACAATTTCCTATCGATCATCTAGTGGTGTATCAGAGCTGTAGCTTGCCATAGCTTACTGGGAGACGCGCTCGACCTGGACTGGTTTCCCAAATTCACTGACATCACTTTCGCTTAGATAGACAAGGTAGTTCGGCCTTATCTAACTCGGTCGCTCCCTTGCTCAAGCAACCTAAAGCGGACATCTACAGCTGTAACATCATACTGTCAACACCCTACTGAGAATGCTTTCACGACAGATCCTGCGCGCTTCGCAGCGTGTCAGCCAACAAGCTAAATTTCCAATACTTCGGCAAGGCATTCAGCGACGTTTCGCCAGTCACGAACCCGCCAAGCTTACCGGTCCCATGGACAATGCGTTCAACCGGGAAAGAATGGCTGTAAAGCAACATGCGGCGGCCTCCTCTGGTATGGCATAGTGCGCTCCTCCAGGCGTTTGGATATGAGTCAACGCTTATCTGTCGCTAGATCTCTGGCGCAAAATTTCCATCTAGTAGGAGCCCTGGGTCAGTGGTTCTGGAGTGAAAGACTTACGCAAGACAGTGTCACTATTCCTTGTATAATCATCGCCGCAGTCAACGCTTATGTTCTTTGGAATGAGCATTGGGAGCACTGGGAGCATTTGCCGCCGTTGGAGGAACGCGTGGAGTATCCTTACCAGAATATAAGGACAAAGAACTATTTCTGGGGTAATGGTGATGAGGTTAGTTATGCAAACTATTAACTGACGTAAAATGAGTTGGAATAAAGGCTGACCAGACTGTGAATCACAGACTCTCTTGTAAGTGAACGACTTTTAGTAGTGGAAGTCGGTTTGTGATGGAGATGAGGTCCAATTGATATTGGAGCTGAGGTGGGGAAGAGAAGAGACTTGCAGTACTCCGTATTGAGTGGACGAATGAGAACTGGGGTCCGCCGGAGGAGGGGCGAAGTGAAGAAAGTGGAGAGCAGTTGAGAAGGGAATGACCGCTAATCGTTTACTGCAGCTGGAATCCGAAGGTCAACTACCACCGCAAGGATTGAATGAGATGATGGGCATGATGGGGCGAGGGGGCGAGGGGGCGAGGGGGGTTGGCTAAGATGGGAATTCAAGGCCACGCTGCACCTGGGAATGGGTGGACTGGTGGGTTGGGTTCTTTGTGCATTGGAAGGTGCAGACTACAAGTATGGAGTTACCTTTTACAGTCTTTTCTTACATATTCACCCATCCCGATGCTTGCATTCACCTCAGAATGGGTTCGCTGTGAATGATATCGGACTTGTAATATCGATTCTAGGGATGAAAAGTATTAAGCTGAAGATCGGATGATGTCTGAGCGGTCAGACTCGATGCACCGTAGCCATTTCTGTATATATACTCTGCTTACAACTTCACGTCTCCCTCGCAGCCTTCTTGATGTCCAGATACTTCGCCGCACAGTCGTTTGCTAGCACCGGATCCCCATTCAAATGCATGATCGTGGCCTTCTTCGCCGTCATCTCACACTGCCCCCTAATCTCCTCAATGCTCGAGAACTCATCGAAACTCCTATCAATATATTCCAACGCCTTCGCCAGCTGCTCCTTGCGCTGCAGAGTCTCAGCTTTCGCCTGTCCGGCCATGCCCATGTGCGCATCAGCAAGGAAGGAAAACATATGGCCGGCTAGGTCGCAGTCTTCGCACTCAAGGACTTGTGGCATGATGCTGGAGAGGAGCTTAGCGGCGGCGCCGAATTCTTTGAGGCTTATGAGGATACGGGATGTCGCGCCAATGGCTTCCCAAAGGGCAGGGAGAAGCCTCGCTCGATGCGCTAGAGTGGCGGCGCGGAGAGCGACGGAAAAGCCTTTTTGGGGTATGCCGGCTTTGTCGAAGATGCGAGCCTTCAGTATCATCAGCTTGACTCGCTGTACAATGTCTGCTTCTTCTTTATCAAGTTTTGTTGCGAGAATTTCCAGGTCGCTCATGGCAGAGGAATAATCCTGACGCCGGACGTGGAGATCGATAGCGAGGATCATGATGCTGAACAACATGTCTTGGCCTATTGTCGGGATGGCTCGCAGTTGGTAGAGAACATGTTCAGCTGCGATGAGATTATCCCTATCGATCAGTCAGTAAAATGTTGCAGAAAGATGCCGGAATACGCACTTGTGTAGAAGTCTCTGCAATTTGAGGACGCCTAGATTAGCGGTCCAGTACTGTTGATACTTGAGCGTTCGGAGTGCTTCTTGGTCGGCTTCATCCAACCGTGAGAGGGCATCTTCATACCGGCCTTTCTGGGCAAGCTGTCCATGCTGATCAGCATTTGGGGCGTTGACGCTATCATTGATTTGCTCACAAGGAAAGCACTTCTGCACAGACAATTCATTACATCCTCATTGGGAGACAGCGTAGCATAGCATTGGATAAAGAGCTCGCCATACAGCCACGCCTGGCAGCTTACACCTTTCATCACATCAATCGTGAACTCTTCAAGAGTACATTGGCACGGGTGAACATACCAAGCCTACCGAAAATGGAGGACTGCATCATCATCTGGCTACCAATGGCGTTCACAACATCTTTGGTGACGTTTAAGTACGATGCTTTCATGATGCTCTCAAACGCTATTGCTACGCTATCACCCTATCACACCCATCGCAGGTCAGGGAAGGTCTTTAATTATAGTCCGGAAAGAAAACATACGTTACTCATCGCAAGCTTAGCCTCGCTCAATAAAGAAATGCTCAAAAGGCTCCACATGCTCGTCTCTTTGGCTTTGGCTTTAAGGAAAGCCAGAGCTTCTTTTTCCGTCCCGAGTATACCTCTTTTTTGTATCTCATCCATCTGTGGTGGATGAGCTTTGCCGAAATGGTACAGCCAACTGAGACTATAGTTCAGGCAAGCCATGTCATTGTTCTCCCTGGCTGTTGAGATCGTTTCTTGCATTGCAGTCACAGCTTCGGAAAAGCAGCCAAAATCCGCGTGCAGAGTAGCGAGATTCAGTAATGCGTACTGGTAGAAAGTCCGATCCCGGTTATGCATTGTGTAGTCAAAGTAACGATGTAGGTTATCAAACGAGGATGGATAATCGCCTGCTTTCCACGAGTCGAGAAATCTGCCAGTTGGTTAAATTGTGTCTTAGAAGCAATAGTTGGCAAGTATTAAGTGTACTCGACATAGTGAGATAAACTGGGAATCGTAACACCCGTCTCAACCATCCTGCGGAACCGGTCTTTGATTCCCTGTGGTAGCCTACTACCCATTTCTGCAGTGGGGTATTAGTATGATGAATCCAGTAACAAGGGAATTTTCCTCTGCGTACTTTGCATCTGATCGACTTGGTACTCTAGAAGCTTCTCCACATCGTCAGTGCTGATGATCGCCTCCTTGCGGTCACTATCATCAAAGTCGCCATATGCAACCTCCGTGAGCCAGTCTCCCAAGCCGAAATTGTTACCTTCCAGATTCGCATCAAAAGTGTTCTTCCCAGCTGCAGGATTCCTCTTCCTCCACAAAGGCAGAGTTGGCTCGCGGTATTTGACGAAGCTCTTCCACAGTTTTATACTATCATGTATCTGGAGTCCTGTAAACTCGAGCTGAGCTCTTCTAACGAAAGCCCCTAATGGTGAAACTCGAGAGAGTAATATTCGGTTTGGCTCCGACACAATGCCTTCCTCGGCGTCTTTCTGCTGCTCGTCTCGTGTTTTCTCCAGTATAAGTAAAAGGTTATCGAAAAACGCATTTAATGCGTCGAGCGAATTGATTTCCCATAGTTTCTTGAGTAACAAATCCCAAACTGTACGTCCGGGGATTCCTGAAACAAGAACAATTGTAGCTTTCTGAAAATCTTCGAGAGAGATCACAATGTTGCGATCTGTGGCTTGTGAGTCCTTTGGAAATACTGTCGCGCCAACAGGTAGGAGGTGGGAGACGAGAAATGAGAGGACAGGGATGGTTGCCGTCGATGGAACGACGGAGTCGCAATACAGCGATATTAGGGCTAGAAGCCCAATCTTGGGAGAGGTCAAGTAACGTGACATACTGCGTAAAGATGAAGACGATGCATTGTTAAGTTTCTATTGGTGGAGCTACCAGATAGAAGTCCTTCAATCAGTAGCAGTTGTGTAAGTTGTTTGTCCAGGCGCCGGGTTTGCAGTAAAACCCTTAGAACACGAAGGACTTTGGGCTATTTTACCATTCAGAAGGTATTTCGTGGATTTAATCCGGTTACAGCCTAACATATTGAACACGGAAGACTTGAGTAGACCATGTGCGTCCACGGTGATTTTGTACAATTTCTAGGATGCCCACTATATAATTTCATGATACTTTGGCCACTGGCCCGTTTTCCACCCTCAGTCCCTGCTCTGTAACCGTTTCCTTCCTCCGATCCTCTATCTTCTCACTCTCACTCAATCCATTCGTAGCCCAAACTTTCTGGATCGCTAGATCGAATGGTCCAGGAACACGGTCTGTGAGACCGATACCAACTGTCCGGACTTTCTGCGTCAATATTTCCGTCTGTGGCTCTACAGCCTGCCCATAATTTGTTCTGACAAAGTCACGCCACTTTATAAGAATCGTCTCCCATTCGCCAGGCTTTCGCGCGTACAACCGATGCTGATGTATATCTGTGTAGACCACGGATTCTGTCTGTACATTAACGTAGTATTTTCTCCCGTCCGATTTCACTCGCAATGCAAGGTATCTGTATGGATCAACATCCCATAAACTCTTTCCAAATAATGTTGGCCCTCTATCCATATTCCGCCATGCCGCATAGCCTGTACGTTGGACATGTGGCTTGTTTCGAGGAAGGTCAATGGAGATGTCGCCATGGAATCGAGCATGTGCCGGATCCGAGGCCCTCTGTGGGATATATTCTAGGGCGACTTTGGAAAAGCCACCGGTATCGGCATCAGATATCTTTTTGCAGGCTGGAACTGTACCAGGGTCGGAGAAATCAAGTAGAACATATGGTGCTGTGGGGGTATGGAGACCCTCCGCCTTTAGGGCTTTAACCTTAGACGTTAGCTACGATCATCATAGAAGAGAATGAGCCTTCAATCAGTTTTCCAGTCTTGAAAGAAGAGACGAACCAATGTTGGACAGTCTCTTGAATTCATCGAGACTGCGCTTCGCAAAGCCAGGTGCGAGTAGACGTGATGAGGGATGCATTGCTGCTCAGGTGCCTAGGGTTCTCTTCCCACACGGTAATGTATTTTCAACAATAGCATATGAGGACTGGTGGGTGATAAGGATATCACCAGGGATGATGGATGACATGATGGCCCTGAGACACTGGTGCACTGGCGTAATTAGTGGCGTCGCGGCTAACGTAGTCCTCCCGAAACCCGATAGACGCGACAGGCGCATTTTACGAAAGTACACCTACCTTAGGTACGCCTGTCTTAAGGGGGTTGACTGATAAGGTATGATGTTCTCGAAGAGTCATACAAGACTGTCTGTTGGAAGACTTTAACACTAGAACAGCCACATCGGTAGCGAGGGTCCTTCTTCCCATCCATACCGCTGAAGATGTCTCTGAGGACTCCGTTTGTGCAATCCCAAACCTACCCGTTTTACCTCTCAAAGCATGCTGTTGAAACTGTGCGAATACATCATACATAAGATACACCTAGCAAAAAACAGTATCCAGGGCTTGTCTGTGCTTTATACTTGACGGAATCTTGAGGATTTCGTATGTCAGAAGCTTGCTATTTCCCTTTTGGGTCTACCAGTTTCCATCTTGTCAATTCTTCCTATGCCAAGAGGATGCTAGCCGTCGCGATAACGATACCCACGCACTTGTCCGTGCTAGAAACGAGTGAATGTCCGTCACGTGCACATACGGATTTTCCAGTCCCGGTCCTAGTCCAATCTGTCGGTGCACTAACCCCTTGGTCCCCCCTTGGTCCCCTCGTACCACGCTAGATCGACGGCCCGCTCCGGTTGAAGCGCGCTTATTGTCGAGCTAAAAGCGCCACAAGACCTGCAAAATGCCACAATCTTGTAAAGCTAAAGAAACTAAGCGATTCATCCAGACTCGCGGTTACTCGATGAGGCCCTTGAGGAGGGGTAATATCAAGATGAATGATGACTTGGTGACAGATCCCCTCCTTGTCATGGCGGTAGTCGGCCTAGCTCGAACAACCATTGGAATGCCGTCTTGAAAAACTCTGATAGCCTCGACTTTAGTAAGCTTGGAGACTCCTCGGCCAGGGATAAGTCTGTTTCAGGAGCCGTAACAACGAGTATTCACAACGCCACTATCCCCGGTCCAGTAGAGTAGGCTTCGTATCCTTCCCAATGGCGGCAAGTGCGCAAGTAGCCCAGTAATTGGGGTTGGATGCTAGGAGAGTCCAGGTCTACTTAAACATTAGAATCTTTCTGCCAAATGTTTCCTCTTCTTCTTCCTACACCTCCGCTTCCACAGCTTTACAAGCACTGCTGCCATTTCTCAAGCAAAAGTATTCGATCATCTTGTCGTTTGATCTTTGAAAGATCTCCAAGCTCTTACTACACTCCTTTGTTGCCTGCCTCTGGCACCTTGTAACAGTAGAAGAATATCAAATAATCACTTACGAGATACAACATGTCTCACCAACCTGCCACTCCAATCCGTCCGGGCGAAGGTCTCTCGGACTTCATGTCCAAGGCGGAAATCCTTTCCATGGAGAAGCGTACTGCAAACCTCAAGCTCAAGCAGACTCCTCTCTATGAGCCTTCTCCGGCGAGCACATATGGCGAGACTCTTGGTGGGGACAGTGTTCCAGCTACTCCAATCGGTAAGTGACTCTCTACACTCTGGAGTCATCTGGCTTCGTGCATGTCTCTTGCTGCCGTAATCGCCCGGCTCTCTCCCAGCGACACGTGTCGTTTTATCTTGTATACCATTCTTAAAAATCGATCAATTGGCCGTGTACTCCCCACGTCCGCCCACCTTTCTCTGTCTACCTTTCTCTGCCTTCCTTCCCTTGCAGTCCTGTAGCAGCGCACAGTCCATCATCTAACATTTGCCAAGATCCCACTGCAGCTTTATTTCACTCCTTGCGTGCAGTGCAAATCGACGACTCTATCGAGCGTATCTCTGGCTCTCCACTTGCAACTCGCGCGCCCAAGCATTATGCGTCATCGGCAGACTTCAATCGTGGTACTATGCTTGATACATACTCTAGCCCATCCAAGTCAGCTGGCATCGGGAATTTCAACATGCCTTCGACAAACTCCTCTCCACATGCAGAGCGTCATAAGCAGATCATGGAGAGTCCAACTTGGCGTCGTGGGGATGGCTTTGTGCGCCACGTACATGCTCAAGTAGATGATCCTTTCATCTCTTCAGGTACTGGTCCTACTTCCGGTCCAGGTAAGTATCTGCTCTACCTCATCCGGTAATGCCATGCTAACCTTGTTGGTCACGGTACAGTATTCCATCCCCGTGAGGATAGAGCTGGCGTCACATTGTCCGGCGATACCGCACAAGCTGTGCTACCGCCAAATGCTTGCGTTTTCGTTGCCAAGTAAGTACAACGTTTGAGCAGTCCCGAACCCGCTAAGAATAAGCAGTCTTGTCTCCGCGCGTACCGATGACCAGCTCGAGCTTGCTGTCAAGGATGTGTTCCAGACTTTCGGCCCCGTCTACGTTAAGATTCGTCGGGATAGCAAGGGTATGCCATTCGCCTTCTGTCAGTATGAAGTAAGTTCTATAGCTCTAGCTTTATGATATACCATGCTAACAATACCAGCACGTATCTGATGCACAGCGTGCTATCACGCTTGGCCGTGGGATGATTATTGACGGGCGCCCATGCCGTACCGAGATTGCGAAAGTGAACCGTGAGCAAAAATTGCACTGCTCCGTCAAGGATCCCATAGGCTAATATGCAACCGCTTTCAGGCTCCCTCTACCTTTCCAAGGTCACTGGCGGTCCGATCTCTGAGGGTGAAGCTCACCAAGTATTAGCGCGCTACGGAGCGCTTGAGAAAGTATGGTACTGCTCCCAAACCGACAAAGAAATGTTCCGCTTGCCCGAGGGGATCTGGGTGATGTTCGCTTTCTTCCAGGATTGTCGCGATGCTCAAGTGGTAAGTCTTACTAGTTAATGAATGGCACGAGCGCAATTAACGGTACATAGGGGTTGCGCGATGATCCAATGTATCGCCTTGAGCAACCAAGAATGCCAGATGATATCCGCTACCGAATGGGGAGTCGCTCAAACCAGTCTTCTCCTATGCAACGCCCGCCAGGTCTACCAGGATCTACTCTCTCATCACCCCAGGTAGTGGTGCGACGTGCGACTGACATCTGCTCCATCTTTGTTGGCAACCTACCCCCCAGTGCAGATGAGGAGCAGTTGAGGCAAATCTTCGGGCATTTTGGGCGCATCAACCAGGTTGAGATTGTCCGTAAGCCGTCTGTCAATGGTAAGTTTCGAGACCGGATTGCTTTGGAGGAAGATGATTGCTGATCCCGAATAGCAAACGGTGTAAACGCTTTCGCCTTCATCGAATTTTACACCCAAGAAGAAGCAGCTCACGTCGTGCAACGTAGTTTCGCGCTGGGTGGAGTCCGTCTCCGCGTGGAACGTAAAGAGTGGGTCGATACAGCCACTCGTCGCTTCAGCCCTGTGAAATCTGGAGCAAGCCCCCGCGAACACCTCTACACTGATTCTCAAGAAGCCATGGCGGTACTCTTCCAGCGTGGTGTAACCATCGGTATGGCTAATGCGGCGGCTGCTTCCCAAGCTCAGGTATCGCCATCTCCGCTGTTCACCCAATATCCGTATTACCCACCATACAGCCAGATGCCGTACGGATCCTACATCGGAGCCAACCCTCAGATGGACATTGAAGCTTCAAGCGGTCTGTCAGCACACGGGAATACTTACATGTCTATGCCGATGGGCCAATTTCAGTACCCTCAAGCTCCAGCTTACGTCCAGTACCAACCGGTCTCGCAGCGTCCAGTGTACCAATGGCCACCAGCCAACTCCACTGACAACACGAACACTACTTCAACTACTGCTTCGGCTATTGCCTCGACCACGGCTCCAACTACCGCTCCAACTACCGCTTCCGTTGCTCTTAACAGCGACGAGGCTAAGTAGTGGCTCTACCTTCGAGTTTGCCTATTGAGCTGGTGCAAGGATGGATATTTTCGACGTCGCTGGTACTTGCTCGTCGCTTTTTGTCGCTGCACCAGGCTATTCCTTTTTTTCCCGCAATGTTATCACCAGATGTCAACGGTCACTGCGACTGTTGCTCCAAAAGTACATAAGGTATTAATTTTCCTTTTTCTATGCTTGATGCGATCGTCTAGTGGAGACCGTTTGATCTTCCGAGGTCTTCACTCAGTCGACTGATTGTCATATTACGATGGCATGGCCTCGGAGGCCTCAAGATACTCCATCTATGCTTTCATCTTCGCATCCATCTTTGCTCAAATCTTAGCTAGCTACGCCAGACAGTGGCTTCTGTAACATGTGCTTTAGCTATCAACCAGGTAAAACAAGCTTCATTCAGAAAGGTCTAAATTAAGAATAAAACTACTATGTGATCAACGGCCTCATGCAAAGTGAGTGAGCAGACTCAGGATCGTTCTTGTCATGGAATCAATGTGTAGATACCTACCTTAGTTATAAACCCGAAATGGCAAGTGTGACTTATCAAACAGTCCTTTCGCAGCGAGAGCCCCGGATCACCTCTTGTTCTTCTTCATAATGCCAAGATACATGGGCCTCCAATCAGGGTGGTAGACATTGTCTGACGTAGATAAGCGACCTTAGGGCATAGATCACCATGGAAGGGCACAATTTGCTACGCTTCAGAAATTCGTTACTTACGAAAGTGTTCAACATCTGGAAGACAATCTGAGCATTACTCTGGGATACTCACAACTGTATAGCTACAGCAATAATCGTCATGGGACAACCTTCATTCCAGGCATCAAATGCCATCATGTACCTGACTTACGGAGCATTTTTGTATGTTGCACTATCCACAAGTTTCTTCGCCCAATACTGAAAATATACTCTCGCCCGCAGGGTCACCGGTCTCTACATCGCATGGCGATGGCAGCATCAGTCAAAGTCAGAGTTCTTGGCAAGCAATCGAACGCAAAAGGGTCAGATACAAGTCACCGAAGCATTGTTAAAGTCTTCAATGGCTTTCTCCCCCATTGATTTAACGGTTTTGATTATGATTGAGCAGCCAACACTGACACTCAGCTAGCACTACCACTTGCTCTGAACTTCGTAGCTTCAGGTAAGTGCACAGGTGCCTCCGTCGTTACTATATGAAGCGGCAGCCATTCCTTCAATGCGACGAGCATCTCACACACGTAATGGTTGGTATGGCCCTTAAGAGGTAGTGGACTTGGAGGTTGGGAGCGTGCTGGGAAAAATTGAACAGGTTCGTATCTGCAGAAACAACGCAAACCGATGTCCAAAGTCCACCTGCTTCGTCATCCTGTACACCTTTGGTGGATATTGGCCGAGTAAAGGAGATTTTGGACAACGGTGCTGCGCGGCTTCACTACGGGCGCGGATTGCAGGCAACCGTTATGGATCCACCTTCCGATCTATGTGATTGGAGAGATCCCTATACCATTGCCTCGCATGAAGCTGAGATTGCACCGTGATTACTCGATCAAGTTAATGCTTGCGTGAGGAACGTGCTGCCGCTTCCCTCTATCCCTTCCTGTTAAGTAGTGAATCCGCTGACCATAGGTTCTGCCTCTCCCAAACAGCCCTTGGTTCAGGCATTTTGTTCTCGTATCCCGAGATATCTACGATTGCCGGTGTCCAAGGCTTGGTTGTCTATGCTCTGTCATCCTCCTTGCCTCTTTTGGTATTTGGGTTTCTAGGGCCTATAATCAGGAAGAAATGCCCTGAAGGATTCGTCCTTACCGAGTGGGCAAGGCAGAGATATGGGATCGTCGCTGCTCTGTATTTGAGCCTATTGACGTGCGTCCTCAGGCCGTTTGCTTGTCACTTTGAGAACTAATATAGAATTTGATAAGGCTTGTTACCTTATTTCTCTACATGGTAGCCGAACTTTCAGCCCTCCAACAGATCGTCAACGCCTTAACCGGTCTCAATGGCCTGCCCGCTGTCATTGTCGAATGTGCTGTCACCACTATCTACACATCTCTCGGTGGTTTTCGTATTTCTTTCATTACAGACAACATACAAGGCGCCATGGTCGTTGGCCTCATCATCATTGGCGTCATTACCGTCGGTGTAGAAACGCATATCAACAAATTTCTTGTTGACTCCTCTGGCCTCTTGAACTCAAGCCTCCTAGGCTGGCAACTCTTATACATCTTACCTGTGGCAATTTTAACCAACGACTTCTTCATCTCCGGCTTCTGGATGCGCACTTTTGCTTCTAAAACTGATAAAGACTTGGTCATTGGCACTTCTGTTGCTACTGTAGCTGTAATGATTATCCTTACCCTAGTAGGCGCAACAGGTCTTCTCGCAACCTGGACTGGCGCTTGGCCCGGTGATCCACCGCAATCGGGCAGTGTTGCGTTCTTCCTTTTCCTAGAACGGCTCCCAGCCTGGGTCGTAGGCATCATCCTTGTCATGACTGTCTCTCTCAGCACCGCTTCCTTTGATAGTCTGCAATCGGGTATGGTGTCTACAGGCTCCAACGACCTCTTCCGCAACAAGCTCAACCTGTGGTACATCCGCCTGGCCGTCGTACTGGTCATTTTCCCTGTCGTTGTTGTGGCGTTGAAGAGTCCCAGCGTGCTGCAAATATATCTGATAAGTGATTTGGTCAGTGCGAGCTCTATTCCGGTGCTTGTCATTGGGTTGAGTAGCCGGTGCTATTGGTGGCGGGGATTCGAGGTTGTTGTTGGTGGCCTTGGGGGTCTACTCACCGTTTTCATATTTGGAACCATTTACTTTGGCAGTGCGAAGGATGGAGCAAACCTGTTGCTGCTAGAAGGTGGACTGTACGCCAATGATTGGAGTGTGTTCGGTATTTGTTCCCGCGAACCCGGCCTCTAAAGGGCCTCTGGCTAATTCCCTCTCAAGGTGCCTTCGTCGCTGCGCCAATCGGTGGCTTACTTTGGGGTTTTGGTGCCTTCGCTCTTCGTGTCAGTTTTCAATGGGTAAGGGCCAAGTTGGGAGGCGGCAGGTTTGATTCATTTGATCGACCTGTGATTTTACCTTCCCGATCCTCAGACGCTCCCGCCGCCGAGTCAGAGGAAGACCATGGGCCGGGCACAGATGTAGAGGCGTCGTCCGTCAAGGGTAAGTTCTTTTGATATGGGCAAGACGGTTTCCTCCCGAGTGACGGAGGAGCGGAGAGGGAGCAAGGATGGTGTGCGGGAGGATAAAAATTGACACTCTGGCGGAAGAGATGAAGGCGGTAGTTTGTTTGCAGAGCAGGAGTTGCTATATACGTAGAATGTCACACCTCGGTTCTGAACGATTTACTTCCCGCGAAACATGTGTCTGCTATGCATGAAACCCTCCGAGGTTTTACACAACTTCAAGCTCCTTCTTCGCCACTGCCGGCTTCACATTTCTCAGCACTTCATCCACACTTGTCTCCTGAGTCGTCCCCCATACCATCCACGGCTCCTCTTTCCCCTTCATAACCCTTCTTTGTATAACAACGTACTCATCCACCTGCTTCTCCTGGTCCGTGCCTTCAACTACCGACTCCCTTCGCCCCTTCGTAGCTGGTATAATCTTTGCAAGACTCTGCTTCGATCGAATTCGCACAACGACTTGTCGAATCGCAGAGCCTTTAATCGGGGGGATGACGCAGCGATCTGCAACGACACGGGGGAATCCTACATATTTGCTGAGATTCCATCGGAGATTCTCTCGGGATGAGCGGGAGCCGATGCGCGCGCTGAAGGAGTCGGCGAGGCCTTCGGTGCAAATTCTGGAAAGAGTGGCTTGGTCACCTCTATTAGTCAATTAGCACAAAGCACGCCGCAATTGGCAGTGATTGAAGAGTGAGACCCTTACTCGGAAAACGCAGTATACATCTGCCTATGCAGCGCTTTTGCAGTGGGAACGAGCGTTCGGCGCGCACGTTTTGGTTTGGGCCTGCCATCTAGAGCTGACCTGTAGCCAGACCAAAAACTGCTCGATTCTGAATCAGACATCCGACTTGATTTCCCCCCCCCTGTAACCGCAAGTGAGAGGGTAGCGGTAGGGACAGACCTACGAAATCACATCTATAAACCGCATCTTCAGTCTGTACCACTCTAGTTTAAGACGTCGTCGGGGCGATGAAAGAACCGATGGTTTCCTGGGGCCCGTCGGCATTACGAACAGCCCTGCATAGCTTAAGCTTGGTTGTTTCTCAAATCAAAGCTGCAATGATAACAAATCTTACCGGGAGCAAGACCAATATCAGAGGGGAGTTGCGTCCCAGAACCCGAACCCTTCATTGCCCCCAAGCTCTTGAGGTTCGGCTCCCGATACTGTGTTCGAAATTGTAGCCCGCCATAGCGTACAGGGCAGGTCGAAAAGTAGCGATATTGTGGGACACATTTTGGGGGGTACAAGAATGCGCACAGCGTCGATCTGAGTGTCTGCTGGGCCATGGCAGAGAGTCTCAATGGCTCAGGGGACGATGAAGTTTGATATTCTACCGTTCAGGTGCCGTTACGCACAACTTTCTACGGTGATCAAGGCAAACATATTGCGCATTATAGACGCCCGTCTCTCAAAAACTGGACAAATCGACAAATCGACAAATCGTAAATTTAAAATCCATCGACCATAGTCAAATACCTAGAAAGTTCGCTTAAACATGCTCTTTATTAAATTCCTTTCATGGCTCCCTGCCAAACACCGGCTCCCTATCAAACACCCTCCATGCTTCCTTGGTTCCCTTTCATGACTCCCTTCATGCTCCCTTCATGGGCGATTTTTCTGAGCCGACCCTGAGACCCCCGGGCTAGCTCTGGGCTCCCTGAGTTCCCTGAGCCAAGGTCTCAGCCCTGCAGCTCCCTGGGCTCACCACTAGAAGCCCTGAGCTCCCTGGGCTCGCAGGGCTTCACGTATATGGCCCTTGGACTCATTTCGCTCATTTTCATTAATTTCGTCTTTTTCATTGATATCGTAAACTCGTATTATTTGTTTTATTAATAGAAGTTTATCGAATTTCTCATAGTTATCTTACCATCTAACTAAACGAATTGTTGACTATGTAGGGTGCTTGGTAGGGAGCCACGGGAATCATGAAGGGAGCCATGGATGAAGCATGGAGGGTGTTTGGTAGGGAGCCATGGAGGGTGTTTGAATGAAGGGGATTTAATAAAGAGCATGTCTAAGCGAACTTTCTATTTGACTATGAAGCATAAGGTAGTCGATGGATTTTAAATTCACGATTTTCAATTGTTGATTTTCCATTTGTCGATTTGTCGATTGTAAGTTTTTGAGTATTCTATTGTCGGTAAGTCCATAATGGACCGCCGTACTTAAGCGAAATCTGGGGAGCCGCAACTCAGGCCGAGGAACTCCAAGTCCACAACTTGACCTCGTACGAGTCGTACACCAAGCAAGCAAGCAGCACACAGGAGATATACTCCGCACACGAAACCTAATCATAATTAAATTCCTTAAAACGCAGCTGCACCCTTTATCAGTAACTGCCAGTGCAAATGCGGCAGCACATGCCGTACCCATCCTCCATCTGGCTTCCCCGCTCCCTCCCAGCTACGAAGCCACTTCTACCCTTGAGATAAAGGCCCTGACCGCCTCGGCTCCCTCCTCCACTGGCAGAGCCCACCCTCGAGTCGCAGTTCAGCTCGGCATAAATTCTCGCTGGAATATCCCGCTCCTGGTATGCCGGGCTTTGAGCACGGCTCCTGCGGCGTGGTGGGGCCTCAGGTGTGCGCTTACATTTCTGGGAGATTTGCTACTTGGGAGTGATGGCATGGGGATGAGAGAAAGTGAGGCGTGGACGGTGGAGAAGAGATTTAGGGTCACGGAGGTATTTTTGGCGATTCTATGGGTACGTCCTGTCTTTAGTTGAGCGTAGCTTGGGTGGTTTTGGGCTGTTGCAGGGCGGGCGCATCCATGGATGGATTCTCGTAAGCCATCGGCTGACAATGTTTGTTCTTCTAGTGTTCTGCGTCGGCGTACCTTTCGTACTTCTTTACCGATTGCCTTATGTCGAGGTGGTCAGAAACCGCCAAACTCGGTGCCTCAAACTGTGCTGATCGAGAATATACATCCAGGCTTTCCTTCTATACCCCCTCGGCGACTGTCCTTCGACTGCTCACGACCAATTTGCTCATTGCGTACATCACCAGCTGGGTGCTCTGGCTATCCGGCGCTTCACAAGATCCACGGATGCTTCTTCCTGCTTGGGTTTCGATAGCAACGGTAAGTCAGAGTTTGCATTTCCTGCTGCCATGCCAAAGCACTCATGGGGCTGTAGACTCTTACCGTACTCTACCACCTTACCCAACGGGAAACCAACATCAGGAAGGAGACGTCGGCGTCAATCAGTGTATTTTCTATTGCCAGTTTCATTAGCATGTGTTCGTTGCTGCTTCAGCTACACCTAACTCGGGCAAATGTACGTGAAATTTATAAAGTCAATCCTTCCCAACCCGGACGCAATAACGAGTTTGACGGCGTGTGCCTGGGGAGTACAGAACTCTACCCGCATATTTCACCATCCTTTGTTCTCTCTCTCCGACAAGGCATCACTGACACTCTTGAAACTTTCAGGACCCCGTTGTACCATTATTCATGTTGTTAAGAAAGATCTGGGAGTTTCTGCTCAAGTTAGGAATTACTTCAAATCAGGTAGGCTTGTACATTTAGGCACACGAAGTCTGGAGCCATTTAGTTCAATTGATCATGTCATGGTTGAAGCTGTCGTAAGCAACAATACCGCATGAGTCCAACCCTCCACCTAGTCCATCCATTATACAGAATGAATAAGAAACTGCCCATAATCCATGTGTCATCAATTCCGTCTTTCAGTGGGTATCAATCAACGCCCCGTCACACGCCGTTCCTTGACCCGTACCAAAGGGAGCAAGGAGTAAAAAGTATACGCTTGCCGAGGGAGCTCCTAAGTGATCCGCGGAGGAGGGGCCAATAGGACGTGATTGAGGGGTTTTAGAACCCATGGACCTGCATATTCAAGTAAACCAAAGGTGCTGTTGGACTGGGGATCGCGATCCTATACCTTGATGGTTTTGGCATCAAGTTCCAGCCCTTCCTTCTTGTCCACCAGAAACTCCTGGACATCCTTGCGCTGATCGCCTTGAAGTTGGATTACCTCGCCCATCTCGGTATCGTTGACAATGGTGCCATTGCACGCTAAGTAGAGAGGTATCAGTCGAAGGTATAAGCCAGACGAATGTGACTCATTCCGGGCCTCACCGAATTTTTTCTTGATGACCTTGAGGATCTTCTTCTGATCGAACTTCTTGGGCAGACCCTGGACAGTAGTCAAGGTCTTACGGCCATTGCGCTCTGTTGAATATGGTGTCAGTGCACGGGTTCTTATTGGACCACACTACCCAGCTGGAGGGAATTCTGGGTGGCTTTGGGGTAAGGCAAATACATACGCTGAATCCGAATATGGATGTAGTTTTGAGACTGCTTAGTCTCCCCTGTATCTTCGTCGGCTTCGGCGAAGGGGTCTATGAGCGAAACATGTCAGCCAAGTTTCGACCTTCGTGCGGGGTTGAGCATATATGAAGATCGCCGTTAAGCCTCGATGCGCCAGATATGGTATTGTAGATCACAGTGGTACTTTACGGTTCCAGGAGCAGGAGGGAACAACGTTGCAGATCCATCTCAAAGAAGAGCCCATGCTGGGAAGGTACTCACCAAAGGTCTTGAGATTTTCGATTGACATAAACTCGTTCTCTCCGGGTTTCTCTGGGCCGAGTATTTGTTTATGAAACAGTGGTATGCTGTTAAGCAATGCGATAGATTGGCTGAGTGTCTTTGTGGGTTAATTTGATAGAGAAGAGTGGAGTGGCTATGTGTGTTTAATGTAGGTACAGGTATGGTTACAAGCATTTGGGGAGGGGTGTAATTTAAAACCGGTCTAAAGCATGGAGAATTACACAGTGCTGACTGATCCATCCATTCTAAGGTACCTTACCTAAAGCTTAGCCCTGTATTCGATCATATCTAGGTAAGGTACTTATGGTTATCCTATCTAATAATGAAGAGACACTCGCATAGGGAGGTTGTAGACGTGAGGGTAATGGAGCAACTTTTGCCAATGAAAAGACTTTAAGAATACACCCATTGCCAATACGTTCCTATGTACATGTAGCAAGGAATCGTCGCAAGTGGATTGTGGGCATTGTGAGTGATTGGAAGTGGTAGTGCTCATGGTAGCACAACTCTTCGCTCTGTCACAAATATATAGGGTATCCTAGAATATTTGCTGGGAAACGACCACCTCTTGCCGGTCTACCAATTTCGCAAAAGTTTACGAAGGCGGCACAGCTGCTGGTGCTTCTGTATTTGTTGCCATTCTTCCTGCCATTGGAGGTGGCATAAAGAGTGGAAGATATGTCTGAGAATTACCATGTTAGGATACCTTAAAATGCAACGAGAGAAAGCACACCTACCACCACAAGAGCCATGACTGGGGTATGTTAGCATGAGCTCATCTGGAACAGCATCGGAAGCAGAAAGAAAAGGAATCTTACAAGCCATGCCGACGCTGATGTAGCCAGGCGTCCCGCCTTTTCGTGCTTGTTCCGGGGTTTCAGCAAGCCATGTTTGTAAAGAGAATACCAGGGACGCCCTTTTTTTAGTTAGAGGGAAGTTTCTTCTAAAATTGTCAAAAACTGAAGAATATACCAGCCAATCATCCTAGAGACGGGGGAGCAAGTGAGCAACATATTCAGGCGGTTGCTCTGTCGGGCATACGCACTTGTTTCTGGTGAACATCTACAAAAGCCAATAAGCTTGGACCACAGCAATGCTCGACGAACAAGTACTCACCGCAGCCATTGGAAGCGTGCTCGCCATTGTGCCTGACATGTCCCCCTCATTCTTGTCTTTGGCGAGCTCCCTATAAGGTATTACTGCAGCCCAAGTCAGCAGATAGATGGCCAAGCGAGTTTGGGGGGGGCCTACTGAGGTCATCCCTTCTCATGTCTTTCTTTAACGCCATTGTGACTGTCGTCGAAGCAAATGAAAAAGCGCGGATCAGCTGATCAGTCAAACAGCTGTCAGTTTGAGGTCCTCTAAGAGCAACTTAGTATTGGTATGGATCTATGTGGGTTGAGTAAGTCAGGACTTGTCTCTCACCAGCAACCTCCCAGCAGGCCTTACCGCAAGTCACCGTGATAGTGCCCGCGTCGGCGCCCGGAGTTTGTGTCACACTTAACTGGAAAGGGGACAGCGGCCTGGGATGATCCCGGATGGGTTAGGGGGTTGCCTTAGCCCCGGTTATCGTACCCTAGTGGCTAGTTTAATTCGTGTATCTCCGTCGATCACGCCCGCCGCCGAATAACCGCGAACTAAGGTGAAAGGGAAGCCGATGGGCTGTCGCTATGATACCTTGTTGCTGTTTCCTGCTGACAACTACAAATATAGCATCTTGTGTACAGTACTTACCTGCTACCTAAGGTATATACGCAACCCCTTGGATAAAGCGATGGAGAGTCCTCCTGTCCCATTATCAAATGTCTAATACCATTACCAATCCTATCTTCAGACCCCAAGTCCCGGTTTCCGCGAAGGCTCCGTGCCACACATGACCAGACGGCCCCCAGTTTTGTTTGCTTGCAATACACACACACTTTCACCATGACTGAACGATGACCAGTCAATCGGCCGGTGCTCAATGGCTCCGGAATCCCAATTCCACCTTCGCCAGGCCTCGGAATCATCTTCTATCTCAGCAAACACCTAGATCTGTTCCACGTCAAGCCACCATCGGTCTCACAAACGGATCTGCGTTGGATGATTTTGCAGAACCGGCGTTTAAGAAGCAAAAGCTGGATGTCAAAAGGCACACTACTAATGACGGTGTGCATCGAGACGATTTAGAACATTCCGGGCGGAACATCGCAGCAGGAAGTTCGGAGATAAAGACCTCAGCAGATCATTCGGCCAAGAACACACCGCTACAGCCAAGCGGTTCAATATCAGAGTTTGATCAAGCGGAGACCCACACTCGTAGGGATCCTATTCTTCCAGTACGACCTAGGGGGGGTGCGCACAGGCATCATTTGAGCGTTGAACCATTAGGGAAAGCGAGAGTTAAACAAGCTGTCCAAGTTAGACCCTATGTTGCCGAGCCCCCATCTTCCGCTCCGAGATATCAAGAAGACGGTAGGCTTCATATCAAAGCTACTGATATGGTAGGCTGATATTAAGATGTACAGGGCCAGCCGACTTTTTCCCCTGGAATGGAGATCATCCTGAGGATGTTCTCAACGAGCTGACCACGAAGCAAGGCTATTTCGACAAACTTCAGGGCTGTCAGACGGAGTCAAGCACTGCTAGACCCTCCATTTGGTCCAGTCTGAAACACAAGTCTGGCTTGCAGATCCTCTCCTCCTTATTCGTCTCGGTGTTCGATCAAAGGCAAGCTCATGGTACAATTACGGCTAGTTCTACGTTTAAACCTCCCCCTCGCGTTACATTGACAGATACGAAACGAGAAGCTTGGCTACGTGACCTTGCAAATTCCTCGATCCCACTACGCCGCCTGAGTCGCACTATACCCCATGGAATTCGGGGTAAAGTTCTTCTCGACCACTGTCTAGCGAAACAAATTCCCACCTCAAGAGCCATTTGGCTCGCCAAATGTGTTGGTGCAAATGAAATTCGCGCTTTCAAGAGGAAAGGGGCCAGTGGCGCGTTTGCACTTGGTGGGGAGACGAAGTGGATCAGGGATTGGACGACAAATGTGGAGCAGTTCTTGGAGATGATCATTACTCTCTGCGGTACTTCGGAATGGAGGTCCAAAATCAACTACGGGTAAGGGTTCATGCCACCCGAAATCGCTCTCCTTTTTGACCAATAAGTTGCTGATTATGTGTATTTAGTCTACGACTTACGACCCAATTATTTTCGGAGCGTCTTCTTGATCAGGAGCACTACATTGATTGGCTTATAGCATCATTGTATCCAAGTGATCTCGATACTACACCAATTTGGCTTCTTGTAACTCAAATATACTGGAAGGAAATACTTGAGCACCGACAGCGAGGCCGAAAACTTGCTGAGGCTATTCTGGGGCAACTATACACTGCAAGTAACGGCAGCTTGCCATGCTCTATCGGACGCTGACGTTTAACCTCTAGATTAATCAGCAAACGGATAAGGAAACGTTTGCTTCCTTGGAGCAGCAGTTGACTAAACTCTTGAAGTCACTCGCGCTCTCTGCTCCGGCATGTCTTCTCCTACCTAATTGCTGGATTAAGTACGAAACGATGCTTCGTGACTGCTTTCAAGAGCAAACCGATATTCCAGCCTCCTACTTCGAACATGTTTCAAGGCGTAACTCGCGCCTCATACAGACTCTCGTAGGACAAAGCTGGCATGTAACGCCATCTCCAAGGCAAGAGCTCATCACACTACTTGATAGCAATACCGAATGGCCAAAGATGGTTAAGTTCACCGACGATTGTTTGGCGGCCACAGATAACAGCGGTGTTTTTGTGATTACCTGCCTGGAGTGGGCTACGAGCTTATACAGGCGAGGGCACGCCAGGCTATACGTTGCCGCTCGTATGCTGCGTAGATGGTCCAAGCACGGTTTCGATGTAGAAAAACCGATCTTAGATTTTCTTGCGGCCAATCCGGACTTGGCAGGATTACACAGCGGCAACACCTACAGACTCCTTGCAGAGCTGGTGCGCTCGAAGCATTTCTTAGTCGGAAGGTATTTCGAATGGCTGCTGTCTCGGGGAACATTATACAGATGTAAAAGGCCCAATCGGGTAAGCAAACTCTTCTCCATAGCAGTCAAAACACGACTGACAGATTTAGGATGGTCCTTGCGAGGTGCGTCTACTCTTTGAGCTCCCTCTGTATGGTCTGCCAACCCATATTCTGAATCTGAGAAGAATACTTGTATCTTCTGTAGGCGCTTCTATCGCTGAAGAGAACGTCACGATCAATTCTGTAAAGTCTTGGATCTCTAGGCGCATCCCAGGGATCTGCGTCGTTCCGGATGCCTTGACCGACCATGAACTGAAGCATTGGGACATAGCGCAACTGAGCCAAACAATCAAGTCTGATATAGGCCGCTGGATCCGCCAAGCTGTTGCTTTTCGCTTTCAGGCCCGCAATGCAAATAGTCCTCGTGCGATCGAGGACGGAACTGAGCAGGGATTTGGCACCGAAGTCAAATCCTGTATTACAATCACATTGAAACAGTATCATGGAGTGCGACATGTTCTTGAGGAAATTGAGGACTTTACCATTTTAGCCGATGTTCTGAAGATAGTGTCCAATAGCACAGACGACTTGATCTTAACCGCTATAACCGACACGATCAATCATCATTTTGATACAATGGCAGCTATCGGTGCCGTGGATGATCTGTTCCAAAGTTTATGGCAGCAGTATCAAAACATCCACAAGCGACAGCGTGTCGAAAATTCTTTTGTCGAGTCGCTCATAGATTTGGGGGAACGGCTTCCAAAGGCGGTGCATGAAGCCAGATATCTACGCAAAGAATTACTGCTTTACCAGCAGACAATATCTGTTACTGCATGCTCTCCCATCTCAGACCACATGGCTGAAACTCTACAGTCAGCCGAAGCAACCTTCGCGGATGAAATAGACCGGTTGCTAGCAAGTGGCACCAGTATGGATAAGCAAGTTCTGTCGCAAGTGTTCAAGACAATCATCGGCCGTCTGGAGCTCTCATGGCGTGAGCCCATGCCACCGTCCATTAATTTTGCGGATCTGCTAGTGCAGGTGCGATCCTTTGGTGCCAAGACGTTTGACATGTTGATCACAGACTGGCTTCAAGGCATACTATGCTCGACAAGCCGGCCTTCACTCACAATCATCCTACCGCCATTGATTTGTACCAAGATCGTTACGTTAGACCTTGTGCTTGCACGAACCGCCGCCCTTTTACAAGGCACTGCTCCTCTGAGTAAGTTCATCGAAGTGGTTTTGGATGCGCTGGATCTGTTGACCCTTACCGAGTTGAAGTATCTGCCTCCGATGGTTTACAGACAGTACCGCTTCCACTTCCAGCAGCAGCGAGCTATGAAAGCATCATTTTCTTCAGTGATTGTTTTAGTTCGCGCTGCAATCGATGCCTGTTCGAGGGAAGAAGTCCCTTGCGCTAGGGCTCGCGACATGATAACAAGTTCTGGGATCAGGACGTTGATCCAGACTCTTCTAACACAGCATGGCCAGAACTTCTCTGAAATTAGCAGTGCCTTCGATCCGGGCTTATCCGTCGACCAAGTCCAATTATTAATCGACGATATAGTCTACCCATCTCATTCTCAAGCGTCATCACACCTAGGTTTTAGAGACCAAATCATAAAGCTCCTTGAGGTTGTAGGCGACTTGAACTTACCAATATGTCAATTAAAACTCAGGACAGCTTTCGGAGCAGCAGCGAGGAGCTCGGATAACGCTGCAAGCACGCTGATGGCAATCCTCGTGCAAACCGTAAAATCATCGGATGATGTATGTTTGCTCTACTGGCCAATTCTGGCATCGGGGCTGGCTGCAGACCAAGCACTTCAAGTCCGGGAAGAAGCAGAGAGCAAGCTCGTACTAGACGCTTACAAAGAAGCAGATGCGGATCTAACGCATAGGCAGAGACTTACAGATGTCCTAGCATCCGTCGTCGCGGCGACTGCCTTCAGCATTAAGAATGATGTCACGTCTCTGTTGGTCGCACAGATTGCAGATAGGTTGACTGCTCTCCTCACATCACCCCCGCTCTCGATAGATCAGCCCAGCACTGAGGGGCTTCCTGCGCATAAGAGCGACCAGGGGCTAGAGCATAGCTACCTTTCCATCGATATACTTCTCCGTCTCCTCCTTATCCACCAATCCACTCTTCAACACCCAAAGTTCTCCCAAAGTACCCTCACGCGCCTTCTCGTAACTTTAAGCCTACTGCTTATCAACCCTATCCTGTCCACTCATCCGACCCTTCCGTCTTACATCTATGACACCCTTGCCTCCCTTACCGACCTCCAAACAGAAGAGACGCGCTTACGATGCATTCGTATCCTTCGCGACCAACAAAGAACAAAAGAACCCTGCCTGGTGTTTCTATTCGGCTATTCCGAAAGCATAGAAAACGAATGGTTGCAGCTCGTCACAAACCCTACTTCGACAGCCTCCGAGTTAAAGCCTACGGGGCCAGCCACCGGGTCCGTGGTGACGGCCAAGACGACGACAATGCAGCTTTTCCCGCTACGTAGATGGGAAATGATGCAAGATGCAACGCCCTTGGCTACAGAGAACGACACCAGTCTTAGTCTGACGCTTTTTGGGGCGAGGAAGGCTATTCTATGATAGTACTGTTTGGATAGCGAAGAAGGTTATCCTGTAAGCACGAGTTTTGGTGCATTTTTGTGCATGATTTCATGATTGTATGATATGATACCTTGGAGCGTCTTTTGCGGCATTGTTGCATTTGCATCGAGTTTGGATCTTTACAGGTTGAGTCGCGAGGCATCAACCACGTTGCGTAGTCGAAAACATTACGGATGGTCACTTGAAGAGTAATTATGTCTTGCAACTTGCGAACGATGGATCTCATCCGTTGATGAGGTTATCTACATCATGGAAATTAGCTACGTCGACGAATCAGAACCCTGTCTAGTGAGGTCCCCTATTCATCAGCTAATATAAATTTTCATCCATGAAAATCTTCATTCGTCAATCACGTCTTACTCCATAAATCAAATGAGTATATTAGCTTGATTATGTCCCATTTTCTGACATGGCTAGCTAATCATCCAGCTAGCAGCCGTCTCGCCTCTCGATTCAACACTTGCTTTCCTCTTTCACCGGCCTCAAGATCCGCTGTCGACGTCCTTTATCTTCCGATCTTCATAGTAATGTTCGGATAGCCAGCATATCGACGCGTTGCGCATTAAGTATTTTCATTGTTCCATTCGCAGAACAGACAACTTCTCTCCAATGCTTTCTTAAGCGGCTGCGAATTGGGAGGAAAATGTATTCGATAGAGACAGACTTCAATCTGCTCGGAATCGTCGGTTTGTCCCTTCAACCATGAGATTGCATTCGAACCCCGTCTCAGTCAATAAGAGTAATTTGCTGTCTTTCAGCGAAGGTCATTCGTTAAATAATCTTTCCATCGGAAGAGCGCACGAGCTTTTAGATTGGAAGAATCGATAGCTGCCAAAGCAATTGAGAATGATTCAGAGTCTGTGATTTTATGAGCTTCAAGGAAGACGACGGCGGCAAGATCCACGACGAGAGCATGTTTAGATATGACAATTTCAGATATATAGAATGAAGATGGGGACGAAGAAGTAAGGTACTTTCAAGGTCTAACCGGGTGCATCGTATGCCCGAATGAAGAGATCATACACAGGTTGTTACAATATTTCATCGAAGGCTAAGAGGTAATATGCCAGTGCTAAATTGGTTTTGCACGGATACAACTCCCTCGTCCATGGAGGATTTTCGCGTTGCATTGCTCATTCGCTGTCAAAAAGTGGTATCTTGCAAAGCTCAAGGTATCGTACATTCGTATTTTAATTACTGTGGATCCCTTTCCAATCTTACTTCTCTTGAATTTCCACCTAATCTAATCGTCATCAAATATCTGGTAGGTGTTCTGCAGAATAGTATCAACCACTCGCACTTGCCACCCAGCATCGGCAATGTTATGACCGCTATTCGAGCCCATAAGGGTTGGCCTGGTCGGGGGGGATTAGTAGAAATAGACGGGACGTAGAGTAGTTCGGACGTCATACCCAAAACATATTGCCAGGTTACCGGCGTTCATCCTATTGGCACTTGAGTGTTCTTGTACGCGATTGAGGTGCTGTCCGGAGCTTTAGCACATGAGCGTAGTCTAGGTTCGAACGGCTTACCAAGGTCAGCGCTCGCAACGTAGCATAATTGGGGTCAGGAAGGCTGTTAATCGTAGCATGCAACGAGTCGCGACGAGTTGTGTCGTCATCAATTTCTGTAATCGACATTATCAGCCCTTGCCGTAGAAACGAAAGCATGTGGCAAAATCTTACTTGCGGCCTCAATGAAGCCTTGGTAATTCTCGCGCGTGAGCAAAGGATCCGGCAAGTCTCTAAAGAATTGCTTGAGCAGGCCGGCAACGCTATTCACATCGTGGAAGAAGTTCGCGGGATCGCGAAAATCGACTTGGTTAGAGTCTAGAAGAACTTAGTCTACGCACAATGTGGGGGCCCCCTTATGCCACCACTCACCATTGTCGAACATTGCTCGCAGTCTCGAGACATGCGAGGTAGAACCCGAAAGCCTGTAAATGCCTTCCACATCCAAGCCAAATAAGTCGACTGCCTGTAAACACTGGTATACGATTAAGGGGATTGCAGAGCTGTCTCTCTTCAGAAGATCTTCCAGCGATACACCAAAGACCGGTCTCAACGGAGGCAAGTCATCATAGGCGGTAGGATTTTGGGAGGTGCTTGTTAGTGTGGATGACTGCAAGTGCATGGGAGCAGACGCGGTAGGCAAAGGAAGCTGTGGTAGTCCCGCATGGCTGCTTGATGGGAACAGCTGCTGCTGTGGCGAGTTGTTAAGACTGTTCTCCGCTAGAGGACCCGCACTAAATGCTGAATGCTGGCTTATGTCTTGACTATAGTTCTGACTCGGGGGCGCACCGTACTGAACTGGTTGGCTTGGTGCGCCAGACGATGGGGTTTGATAGTTTGGCGCAGGCTGAGACCGAATATTGGCAGGGGGCGCCGTCTGCTGGGCGTTTCCAAGAGTCTATAGATATTAATCTATATTGTATTGCTCTTCAATGCACGAAAAGAATTTGAAGAGCTCACCGGATGACGCTCGTATTTGATATCTGAGGACTTGGGCCCAACTTTCGATGCAAAACTCGACACAAAACTGTTAAAGTCTCTCGTATTGTCAATTTGATGAATTACATCCCGAAGACTTCGAGGCCCTTGACCGCTCTGACTATTGAGAGGGCTTACGCAAAGCCCGTTACCAAGGAGCAACTTCTCATTGAACCAGGCTAGCTACCGATGAGTGTTTGCTCGTAGATAGACAGGGTCTTTGGGAACTTACCGAATTTTACCAACTGGACTGTCAGGCCTGAATCACACTCACTCGTGAGATCCTGCAACGCTTTCACTGTTTGTGGCCTCAAAGTGCCCACAAGCTCTTGCCTCTGAGTCTGTGCGGTCTGCACTTTCGACGCATAGTCCGTATCAGCAGCCTGTACCTTTCTGTGAAGATCTTCTTCGTGTTGAGCTGCAGATTTTGGTCCCTTCAACCCAAAAACCCTGCCGGACTGCTTGTCCCCCGTACGAGCGCGATCGTAGTCTTCCGCGAGTGAGTCATATTTCGCTTTAGCCTTCTCCATCATATATTCAGAGTCCTGTACTCTCTTTTCCGCAGTCAATCCAGTCTGCTTCCAGGATTTGCGCCCTCGTTCCATATTTGCGGCAAGGTCATGGAGATCCTCATGCATTTGATGCAGGGACAGTGCAAATTGGATACCATTGTCGGCCATTCGATCGTGAATTCGAATCACCTCATCGTAGTTCTGCGCATAAGATCCTTGTCTGTTGTCGGGTCGCTGTGCAGACTCATGGCTGCTCTTACACAGCTTCTTGAGCGCTTGGGCATGTTCCTCCTCGAGGGTGGACCTCTTTTTCAAGAATGCCGCAAATTCCTAAGCAACCCTTAGCTCTATCGCTACGAAGCAAAAGAAGAAAGAACACACTCGCGCTGATGCTATGCTTTGCTTCAATCGTGTAAGTAGGGTGTTGATTCCGATCTACACCAGTATCAGTTTTACATCCGACCAATGTAAACCATCGAGAACAAACGTCTGATTGCATAACGCCATCGGCTATTGGGGAAGGCTCGTTGGCCAAAGGCCTGGGCTGAGGATGAGGAGCCTCATCTCCCCTCGGTTGAGCTCCGTTGTTGACATATGATGATCCGTTGGGAACAGGAGCTATAGCAGCGAACTCTTCAGATGAGCGATCGACGGAGTCTCTATTATCCATAGCGACTGTTACGTCAATTCATTGATGCTACAAAGAGGGAGTTAGTTATAGGAATTTAGTTATAGGAAGTAACTGGCAAGTAGTTTCAATTCTCGCGCGTGTGAACAGGGTTCGATGCGCTTGTAAGCGCAATTGTCTCTCGCCTACTGTACATCAGCAAACCGGATTTTTCTTTTTCTTTTTCTTCATTAAGTGCTGGCAGCTGTGTATATGCTAAATTACATTTAATTTGACTTAAATTGATGTTTTATATTTTCTCATTGAGCAGTCACATCGATAAAATACACATACGAGCGCTGTAGAAGAATACACATACGAGCGCTGTACGGAATAGAAGAATTCACCTAGCACTCGGCTAAACCCAGCAGTCGGCCAGCCATATAGGGCTGAAAATCCACATTTCATATTTTATTGCTTCAAATGATAAACTACACAGCTAATATGATCTTTTTGAGTAGACTGACCGTCGGGTCGGGTTTCGGGTTGACATTTAGGATCCGACCCGATCCGAAGTCGGGTTGCCACATTTTCAACCCGATCCGAGTCGGGTTGAGCATATTTTCAACCCGACGCGATCCGACCCGACTAGGAATCGAGTCAACCCGACCCGACCCGTCAAGGACCCGAGCTTGGCGCCAAGAGGGCTAAATATAGAAATTTTTCCGCTTTTTCGCATTACCTTTTTGCATTACCTTTCTGCATTTGATAGAAAGTCATGACGAAGAACATGAAGGTCGTTTGGTAGAAAGCCATGGTAGGAAGCCATGGTAGAAAGTCATGGTAGAAAGTGTTATGAGTCTGCATAGAGCGAATCATATGAGTGTATTCTAACTAGAAGTTCAAAGCTAAAGAAGAAGAAAGATGAAACACGTCGTGAGTTTTACCCACGAAGGCACGCTAGGCCGCTAGCGTGTCAACATCAGCTCTATACTAGTCTATGATAGTTTAACATGATCTATGTTAGACTAACTCAAAGTGCACGCTCGCAACATTACTCTTCTTCTTCATTTAGCAATGTTCTCATTGCTGCAGTTCAATTAATCTTTCTTTCAATTTTTATCTTGACTTATTTGAATATTATTTATGAAAGTTATTTATGATCTTCTGACATCTTTCAAACTCATTTTCATCAACGTTGTATCAATGTAGATCGACGTTGTATTCTTTTCAATTAACATAATATTATAATCATCATTTGTAATGTTTGAAGTTCAGTATGTTTTTCACTTTTCATTTATCTTCATCATTCATCACTATAAAATCAGATGACTCATTTCATTGTTCTTTCAGAGAGTTCTTCAAATTCAGTTGCAGCAGATTCAAGATGAATTTCAAATAAATCTTTATTATTGATGACAATTTCAGTTAATATGCATGTTTGATCTTGATCAAAATCTTGAAAGATTCTAGCATTTTATCATTTAGTTTCTTTAATGATCTTATGATCATAATGTTTCTAGAATCTAGAAACATCATGTCATTTATTTTGTAAATCATTTTCTTTCAATGCTTGTTAATCTGTTTCTTCATTGTGACTTTGACTTTTGTTAATGCTTGCTTGATTAATGCTAGTGATCATTTCATGTGTTCAAATATATTCTTCACTTTACTCACTTCAATTTTAGCTTGAGTGATCTCATATTCAATTGAATTCAAATTGAAGCTCATATGAGAGTGAAAGCTTTTATTCAGAAAGAACGCTAACTGTTTAATTGATGATGAAATAACATTATTATCAATGAATTCAGTTATAAATAATCAGATGAATCAATCATCTTACATATATGAATAATAGCTTTGTAAATATCATTTTACATTTTGATTCATTCTTTTTGTTTAATTATTAATTTGCAAATGATAATCTGTGAATAGTTTCATCTTAATGTTAAGTCTTAGACATAAAGACTTTCAGACAATTAATATGAATTGTAAATCATGATTGAACATTATTGATCTTGATAATTCATGAATTCTGAAGACTCATATCAACAGTAGCTTGACTGTTTATTCTACGAAGATTTCTTTGTTATCTGATCAACATAATATATAATGTCGTTTCTTAAACAATCAATTTATGACTGTCAGAATTGCATTGTTTTCATCACTTTCTGATAGATTGATAATGAAGTTTAATTATATGTTTTGTCATTACTGCTTAAGTATGAGCAATAACTTCAGCAGTTTATTGATTTAATCTTTCAATGCTTTTGATTTATGATAAACATAACAGTTTTGAATGTAATGCTTGATCATCATTCTCATCTTCAATCAGCAATATGATCATCTCAGCAAGTTCAACGTTCAATTTATGTCAGAATGTTCATTGATCAAAAAATTATATACTTTTCTTATTAATTAAATGATCATTGACTGAGAAACTCATAGTTTATCATCTTTTCAAAGTACTTCATCAAGTACTTTGCAATTGTCTAAATTAATATCTTAACAAGTTTTTCTGTTCTGTTTCATGATTATTTGAATATCAAAGCACAGTTAATTCATTTGATTTTCAACTATAATTTGATTTTGAATAGAAATTATTTCTTCAATTGAATCTTTGTTAACATTTGATTCTTGTTTTGAATCTGAGTCAAATCTGAGCAAGATTTAAGTCAAATCTTAATCAGTTTTCTGATCAACTTCTTGATTAACTTCTATTGATTGCGGCTTAAATTTACCTTCTGATAATAGCATTTAATGTTGATATAACTTTCAATCATTATTTGCTTCAACTGACTTGACGTTTGACATTCTGATCAGCGCGTTAACTTTCAGATTCTGTTTTTTCGACTGATATATGATCTTGAAGTTATATTCAGATAACTTCTCAACTCATTTAACTTGTTATCTGATTAATTCTTTAATGATCATAAAGTACTTTAAATTTAAATGATTGATGAAAATCTTAATTGAAACATTTGTACATTTTAATTTAAAACATTAATGTTTCAAACAATGAATAATGATCAGCAGTTTTTTGTCACAAATCTTGTAGTTGCATTCTGCAAGAATCATGTTCTTGTTATAAAAGATCATTGAATGTAGAATGTCTTCATCATCATATTGAGACAATACTTCGTTGTTCACATAATTCAAGAAGTTCATTTTCAGAATAACTTCTTTGATCAAGTCAAAATGCTTCAGAATGAGAACTGTTATCATCTGTTACTTTAGTTTTTCAAAGATTATCTGATAAATTTCTATTCATTCAAAAAGATGATCTTTTCAAGTCAGCTTTATCATGAGTTGAATGATCTTTGAGAAGTTTTTTATGAATCATTGATAGAAATTGCAGAAGTCAATAAAGATCTGCACATGAATCAATGATCATGACACTTTTTAGCTTCAAATCACATTTACTTTTCAAGAATTCATTCGCAGATCATTGATGAATATCAGTAATTCAAGAAACGAGATTTTCTGAATCTTGAATTCATACTTGTTAATGTTTATCTGCAGATCAGCTTCATGAAGCTTGTTTAACACTTCTTTCACATGAGTTTTATGTTCTTTCAAGATTTTATTATAAATGAGAATATCATTCAAGTATGTTTAACAGAATTTACATAAACATTCAAACAACATATTGTTGATATAGTGCTGAAAAGACGCAGATTCATTGATCAATTCAAAAAGCATTACTTTATACTTGTAAACATCAAAAGAAGTAACAAAAGTAGTTAAATTCTTGCTTTTTGAACTTATGTGCAGTTTATTGAACGCAACAATAATGTTAAGTCAAGTCAGATACTTACTGTCTTGAATTCAGACTAGTACTTCATTTATTAAGAATATTGAATAACAATTTCTTTTAATCAAAGCATTCAGTTTTTGATAGTTCATGCAAAAGCAAAGACTATCATCTTTCTTTTCAACAAATAGTATTAACAAAGCAAAAGAAGCTTTGCTAAGTGTGATAAACTTCTTCTTCAAATTCTTTTCTAGATATTCTTTGATCTTCTGCAGCTTGTGACTTAACATAAAGTACAATCAAATTTTAAAGAGTTGATTCTCATCTTCTAATTTAATCTTGTGATTGTATGATTGATGCAAAGGCAAATGAGTTGTCTTTTCTTTATCAAAAACATTCAGAAAGTTATGATAAATGATTGAAAGCTTCTTCTTCAGTTCATTTAATGACATGATTGATGTCATTTTATTCAGTTCTGCGAAATCTTTGACTGAGTTAAGCGCTTTATTGATTTCGCTAATGATCAATGAGAAGATCTTAATCTTCTTATTATTGACTAAAGTTTAATATACAACGACTTTGATCATGATAATATTGACAATCTTCTTTACTTCAATTGACTGAAAGAATCAAAGTTAATTGAAATCAACTTAAGTACTTTGCTTTGCTATAAAAGCAGATTCAATGAATTTATTCACTGATTTTTGATTCATGAATTTCTTCAAGATGATTATTGATGTAACAATTGAATTTAAGTTCTTTTGTTTCATTTTACAGATTTCGCTTGACTCAGATTTGTAAAATGCTGATTGACTGCTTACTTTCAAAATGACAAATTTCAATGTTTGAATCTTCAATGATGATATTAATCAATCATTTGCAGAATTTATCAAAATTTCATTTCTTTTCAATCAAAGATTTTCAATAATTATCTTGTGCTGATCTAAACAAGTTATCAATAAAAACATCATTTCATTCTTGTATTTTTTATATCATGATTGATGTATACAAAGCATATGTAATCAACTTTTGATCAGAGATTTCATTATACAATTAAATTAACTTTGATTTTGACAGCGATATTAACTGAATATCAAAGCGTTCACATAGTTCTGACATCAAAGATTCATCAATGAAAGTCATGTCAATGACTTCAGTATTTATTAGAGCAAGAAATTTGAATATCTTTTCTAAATTACTTAAGATGATGTCAACAGTGAATGACTTGAAATCAAATGAATCATCAGACATGCTGATGAAACAAAATGTAAGTATATTGTTCTCAGTCACTACTTTGATGAGAACAGATCATTTTTCAAATTCATAATAATTTCATGCACTTAAGTCATTTTAAGACATTCATATGCTTTATATTTTGTCTTCTTGCACTTAAAGCAAAGTTCTTTCTTAAACAACTCTTTCTTGCTGAAATCAAGATTCAACATTCTGAGTTTCTTTCACGCAAAGACTGATGACATAAGTTGAGCAAATGATGTGTTAGTGACAGAGCAAGCTGCTGAAATTGCTGATGCTTTGATGATTGATCGAGTGTTCAATTCAGTTAATTTAACATTGACTTGCATGTAAATGTTAATAAACTCATTCAAATTCGTGATTCATTCATTGAGCATTACTCATTAAAGATCTAAGCTGATCTTATACTGAAAACCATTTAGTAGAATCTCATTATTATATTTTAGTTCTGCATTAAATCTCTGAAATTTTATTTAAAATTCATGAAAGAAGATCTTGTTCTGATATAGCTTCAAGTACTGTCATTGAGTCATATAATGATGATTGAGATCATCATACATCTTATTAATGATCAATAATACTTCTTTAACTTTTAAGAAAAGATTCAAAAATGTGTTTCTCATTTGTGATGCTATGTGTTTGACTGCGTTTTCATTGACTCAACTTTTAATATAGACTATTTTCAACTCTTTCATAGAAAAGTGATTCTTGTTGATTTTCAACTTATTTCACATTCATGACAGTCAATTATTTACATTCTGTGATAAATCTTTAAACAGTGAAGAGTTCAATAACTTGATTGACTTCAAGAATTGATCTTCAAAGATTGAAGTACTTTGTTGACTTGATGCAGTTTTTAAATAATGTATAATCATGTTCTTGTTTTTCATTTCTTTCTGCAAACGTGTTTGCATAATCTTTAATGTGATGTTTATCTCGTTAACATCTTCTAACATCTTCTAACATCTGAATCAAATTATTGTAAATCTTGATTTTGATGTCATGCTGTTGATATATATACTTGATAAAAACAACGAGATCATCTGCTTCATGAACATTTATTCAAGTATTCAATTCAGTGCTGATGCTGATCTTAATCATTTCATGATCAAAAAGCAACGTATTCATGTTTTCTTCTTCTGTATTCAATGATGCATTCATGTTTTCTTCTTCTGATGCTGTTTGATTCTGTGATAGAAGTGATTCTTTTCTAGCATTTTGAAGTTCATAATGAGCAATGCTCACTGATTCTGAGCTTCTAATCATTGTATAAGTAGAAAATTGCTGATTGAGATTCTGATGTTACTTTATTAAACTTTCTGAGTTCAAGTACTGCTGAAATTTCTGATTTCTGATGATAAACTCAATAAAGAGTTAGTCAAAAATAACGTATTCATGTTCTTTGATTCTGATTCTATCAAAATTTCTGGTTTTGAATTAAGATTCTTCTTTAGAAATTTTTAATTTCTATCAAGTTTTCTGAGCTTAAGTTTTGATTCTGCTGTCAAAACTTCTGAGTTCAACTTCTGATTTAAGTTGATTGTGTAACTTGTTTTGTATCATTTACACGTCAATAACAAGATTAATGAGCTTTGAACTAATGTTATGAATCTGCATAAAGCGAATCATATAAGTGTATTTTAACTAGAAGTTTAAAGCTAAAGAAGAAGAAAGATGAAACACGTCGTAAGTTTTACTCACGAAGACACGCTAAATCGCTAGCGTGTCAACATCAGCTTTATACTAGTTTATGATAATTTAACATGATTTATGTTAAATTAGCTTGAAGTGCATGCTTGTAACAGAAAGCTATGAAGAAAAAACATGAAGATTATTTGATAAAGAATCATGATGAAGAAACATGAAGATCATTTGATAGAAAGTCATGATGAAGAAACATGAAGATTATTTGACTTTAATAGAAAGTCATGATGAAAAAACATGATAAAGAGTCATGAAGAGAAATCATGAAGACTGTTTTAAATTGTTTAATCAAGTTATTTACATTTATTTAATATTTTGTTGAGTTAAATCAAGTTTTTAAATCAGATGAAGAGTTTGAAAATCATGATTACAAGTGATTGAAGAATTTGCAACTCATTGACTGCGTTGATATTGAAACATCTTCATTACATTAACAATATCATCAAGTAATTGATGAAAAGATATCAGATAGAATAAATGAATTAAATAATGAGTCTTGAGTTTGTGACTATATGTGCTTGAAGAAGTAGTGACTTGTCAATCACGCTGATATACTGAGAAAGCTTGAGTTTATCTTCTTTACTTGATGTCAAGTCATACATCTATCTATGTGAAAAATTGAGAGTGCATAAAAATGATCAGAATGCATCTTTACTATCAATCAGCTAAGCATTGAATGATTGCAATTGCATATTTATACTAATAATTTATTCAACGTCTATGTGATATAAGTTAAATCAAGAGAAGAAAAGAGTTACTTAATACAATCACACTTTATTTTCTCATCATGTGCATCTCTCTTTCATCATATATTTCTCTACTTAATGAATGACAATCATTGAGTAAGAGAACACAGCTTTATGTACGTTACAATTATGAGCATCACAAATGCAAAGAAAACATCTTTCATCTTTGAATCAAGAATTGAATTGAAACATCATTGTATAAAATATCGTCAATGAAGAGCAAAGCAAAGACAATGTGTCATAATTAAACAGCACAGATACTTGTAAGAGTTTACTCAAGCATCACACACTGAATAGAAGCTATAGATTTATTATTGATAACATAGTGTTAATTTTATTGTTTTAATGACGTGAAGTTATTATGTAATTGATGAGCGATTTTCTTTCTCAAAGAGTTTTGTTCATTCAATATACATAGCATAGTTTCTTTCATGAGTTAAGTCTAAATCAATGTCACAAGAATGTATGAATTCAAATCAAATCAATGTATATTTATACTGTGTTCACTTAAAATATTATATTATTATATCATTTTTATAGATTTCATTTATTTATTTAATAAATTTAAGATTGAAGTTAATAATCATAATATACATAAAATGAAATCAGCGATGAAACTCATCTGTACGCGATGCTGACTACAAATCTACTGTCTAGCTACAGTAAAGTCTAGAGATTATCAAAAGTTTGAATGACATTGAGACGCTGCGTGATGATGAAGCGCTGTGCGTTGATCGCGTGCAGAGTTTTCGCGATCGCGCAGACTTCAATAATCTCAATGTGCATGTTACAAGCAATCTGCACGCAGATGAGAAAGTCAAATAGAACGCAGAACTACGAGGAAAATCGCTTATGAAAATCATTCAATTCAGTATCTTGTCATCGCGATGACAAGAATTGAGACAGAACACTCTTGTGTTTGATCTGTTGAGAATAATTAGCAGAAAGAACTTGAATCACGAACATTCTTTAAATCTACGTGCTAACTACGTATAGATCTTGTTAAGACTGCGTGTCTGTTACTATAACATGAACAACTCACGAGACTCGTTAAGTTCAACATGAGCAAACTCAAGAGTCTCATTAATATCGTTTAACAGACGTTCAGACACAGACATTCTATATGTGAGTGATATGCTGACGAGAAGACTTTGTTAAGAGAAGAGAGACACAAGCGAGTTAATAAAGAATGATTGAACTACGCTGTCTGATTAAAAGTGTAGCATATGAACATCTTTGCAAGACATGATCGATCTGCACGAGAAAGATCTCTACAGATAACGCGAAACAAATGAGTTGCACGTCTTACAAGCAAAGCGAGCGTCTGCAAGACGTGATATACAATGACGATGACTGTCGATCTTGAGAATCTCATCTTTTCACTGAGTTCTGACTCTTGAATGTCTTGATGATAGAGTCAACTTCTAGTTGAAAACATCGTCTGTATAGCTCGAGAGAACAGTAGCATGTGTTGATGTGATTAAAGAAGAAATCGACTGTGATATGCATGCATATCGCTGACGAAACGTCTGCGACTCATGCTTAAGAAGTAAACTGTCGAAATTTGAGCAGTGAGAGATTTTGCTCGTCTTGAACTGTGAATCTGCTGCGAGAAACTATTTCTCGCTAAGGGAAAAATCAGCATAGAAGTCGTGTCTTATGTATGTTGCATGCGATGTATGCAACATATTTTTGATAGAATTGAAAATAACGTTTGAAGCATCAGTATAACATCAACGTGATAAAAAAGAAGAATTGTCGAGCACAGAATGACGACTAGAAGCTTTTCAAAATCAAGCGTTGCATCATGTGACAGATGTCTTTCAAAAAGTAAACATTGAAACGCTGAAAGTCGAAATGTATACATCTTCGCTTCATGTTCATCTAAACAAGCTACAGAATCAGACTACACTACGCAGTTAAATCAACGACAGAACGCGAAAGACTCAGCGAGCATGCAAGATCATACGTGCACGTCTGATAGAAACTAATCAGTTCATTTCTCGCTCTTCAACTTCTAAAAAGACGACGTTTCTGAATGTTTCTATTCGCGAAGAAGCAAAGATACAGTCTAGACGCAGATGACTTGATTCTTCAACGTCGACTTCAATGAATGAACATGCAATTGCACAGTTTCACAAGAGTCAATGAGATCTCAGATGAGAAAACTACAAAAAACACATCGCAAACACTAACGCAACTTTCGCTCAAAGATTTCATCTATTCAAGAGATCAGTAAGAATGCGTGATGATTTTCAGAAGATCGAAAGCACTCTTGCAATTTACATCAGAATTGAACGCATAAAGCTAAATGTCTATCTGCACTCGAGAAACGTTTCAAGCACGAATAGCATTCGATGCAACTGCAAATGAAGTCATCAGATCATCAAGCATATTCTGATGCATTGTTCAAACTGAACGCATCTTCGATCGAATATGCTTAGAGACATCGACTTCACGAACTATTGAGTCATCGTTGCAATCACGAAGAGTCTCAAGATGACAGCGAGAATGATGATGAAAACAAAGCTTTTAGAGCAGTTCAAAGTGACAAGAGCACTCATTCTCTAACGTGCAATCATCGCGAACAAATTTGATACATAGTCTCAGCTTTATCGTTTCGACTGCGTGCAGCAGTTGCATAGATAGCGAGCGATTTTCTACCTCAGAGAATTTTGTTCACTCGACACACATAGCATAGTCTTTCTTCATGAATCGATCTAATCGATGTCACAAGAGTGTAAGAATTTATTATTATTATTATTATTATTATTATACATAAAATGAATTTTTGAAAAAAACATTATAAGTAAGAGCAAAGAAATTAAGAAAATGAAAAAATGATGATGAATTGCATAAACAGCAAAAATGCTGACTCAAAAATGATTATTAACAACATTAATAAATCATAAAAGAATAAACATCAAACGTAATCAATTTATATAAAAGTTGAGCTTTGATGAAGTTATCATGACATTTTAAAAATTCAATAACATCATCAACATGATGCTTGCACTTCATTTTGATCATCAAGAACAAATGATGAGCATTGTTGATATGACATCAGTGAGTGCGCGAGAAATGAATATTGTTATCTTGCAAAAGAATTTAATCAAGATGAAAAATATACATGAGAAATTGAACAAGCTGCGAGTACTTTATGAGCTCAACGAACGTAGAAACAACGAACTGATGCTCTGAGAGAAGATAAAAAGATTGACAAAAATGATAGAAAAGCTGACGCGTCTACGCGTCACTGCATTGACTGTCAATCGATGCATAAAGAATCAGCTGAAAAGATTGAAAAAGATAATGAGCAAACTTGAAAAAAAGTTCATGAAGAAGAAGAAATGCATTGACAACTGAGCGAAGAGAGTAAACGAAAAGTCAACGATGTCGTTTGAAAATCATCTTGTTCTCAGTGTCAACATTGCGTTGTCAGTGCAAAATCATTGCAAGAAATTCAAGATTAAGATTTTCATTAAAGAGAAAAAGAAAATCAAGAGAATCATGATAATAACAACAGAGAACATAGTGAGATGAGTGAGAGAAATTGACGTCGACGAGACATTATCAATGTGCAAGAACATAGAGACTATGAAAAGATGATCAAATCTACTGATATTTTGAATCAAGATAAAAGATAGCAAAAAAATATTAAAGAAAAATGATTTTTGAATCAAAGAGATTTCATTGAACGTAAGTCTGCGCAAAGTCAGTTTCAAGATAGTGATACATGAAATTAGAATTAAAGAAATGTTTAAAAACATAGAGAAGAAGAGAACAAAAGCACTCATCAAGATCAATAAAAATATACATTTGAAAATGATGATTAAGAAAGTTAAGTGACTCACAAAGAATAATGAACAGAAGAGATACGTCTCGCTGATGATATGCATAGTCAGTGCTGAGATGATGAACAAGCTAATTAACGAGAAAGTATGTCATAAAATCAACATAAAAATCACGCAGTTTTATGATTCAAATTGTAGAACACATCAGTGTTTAAAGTATCAAAATTATGATCATAAGATATATGAATGCAGAAACAAGTAAAGATGCATTTACTGCATGTTAAATCATTGCTTGAAGCACTGTTCTTATAAACAGACTTGAAACATGTGAAAATGTAAAACATGTTAAAATATACACAGAGTCTTTGATTCTTAATGTCATAAACAACAGATTGAAAAAGAAAGAATAAAGAGAGTCACGAAACACAGATCTTTATATCACGTCATACGAAAGCAGAAAAAACTCAAAGCGATGATGTTGAAAATGTTTACAGAGACATTTATCAGTCTGAGATCGCTGATAAACAATGACTTGAAGAGAAAACAGAGACGCTTAACAAATGAAAGTCATCTGCTCAATGTAATCATCACATTTGAAAACACTATATTGAATCATCTAGTCAAGAAGTCAAAAATAAATGAGTTGAAGTCAACATCAATTACATCAATTTCAATATTATTCTCTTTTGAAGATTTTACAAGAAAAGTAAGTACATCGCAAACACTTAAGAAAACATCAAACAGCTTTGAATGTGAACTTTAATGTTTCAGCAAAAGAAGCTTCAAATACTACAGTACAATGTTCACAAGTTCAGAGAAAAGATAATGATAACACTACTACATGAGAAAAAGATAAAGAATTATGACATTTTGATTCTTCAAGAACTTTGACAATTTGATGAGAATTTCAGAGCGTACTGCTCAGCAACTGTCAATTTCATGCTGAAGAATAATAAAGATAAAATCTGTTTCTACATAAATAAGAGAATTGACAGCAACATTTAACACTCAACATGACACTTCAAAGATGTAAACATGATTATATTACAAACATTAATAAATGATACACAGATAATTCAGAAAGTTATACACATTCACGAAGCATACAATTTGTCACTCAGAAATCACGAAGTCATTCATGAAAAAGAAAGTCTTTCAAACATCAAAAAGATGCTACAAATGTTGAAAGAATGCATTCTTGTAGAAGACTTCAATCTGCATCATCTCACATGAGAAAAATCATTCTACTCAAGACAGCATCTATTGTTAAATGATTTAATTGAAATGATCACAAATGTTAATACATCGCTGATGCTATCTTAAGACACAATTACGAGAAATTATCAGAAATCTCAAATGACAATAAATCTGATTTTCACAACAAATGACATTATGAATCAATTGATACAATGCAAAATCGACGAAGAAATGAAAAACTTCTCAGATCATTTGTTGATACAGACAATTATAAATTTCAAAGTCTATGAAGAGTCAGCGCGAAAATCGCGTCGCAACTGAAAGATAATGAATGAAGAGAAGTTTATCAATACTTTGAAAGAATAAATGTCAAAATCATTGTTGAATCATAAAACAAAACGTTGATGCATAGATGAGTACATTAAGCAATTGCTGAATGCACTGAAGAAAATCATCGAGATTTTCACTTTTTGAGCGAGATCACATGAAATAATCAAAGCAGAATGAACGAAGAAGTGTATGAAGATCATTAAGAGCATGTAACAAATGAAAAGAAGTTGTTGAATCATTGATGACTGAACAGAGTACATTCAAGCATGTGACAAGAAGAGCAAAATCATCAGAAAACAGAAACGCAGTGAATATTGAAAGATCATGCAGAATGTCAAACAATTTTCAAGAGAACTGTTCAAAACTGCGAAATAAGCAAGAAATGCAGTCACAGACACATTGACTCAAGCAACAATTTTTCTTCTGATCAAGTCAGAGTGCTTCAACATCGCTACGACAGCGCAAAATAAGATGAAGATGATGTTTCAGACTCACTTTTCATCATCTTCAGAGATTTTCATGCTGAACACAGAAGACTTCAAATATTCATTCTCAATTGAGAATGATATCTCATTGATGCATCACGAAATTAAAAGAGTCATCTACAAGATGATGTTTGACAAGACTTTAAAACACACAGAATACATAAATAGAATAATGCGCAGACTCGTTGACAATACATTAGAATAAATATGCTTTCTTTTTAAAAGATGTTTGCAGAAGAAAATACAGTCAACTCAATTTAAAAGCGTGATCATAATAATGATGCAAAAGTCAGACAAGAAGAACTACTTTAATGCAAATATATATAAATCAATTGTGCTATTCAACATGCTGAGCAAGATACTGAAGTTCATCATATTTGAACGTCTGTGAAACATCATAAAAGTGTGCAACTCAATATTAAACATTCAGATGAGAATTTGCAAACACAGATCAACAGATACGACTTTGCAACTGATTATAAAAAAGATACACATTGTATGAAGTGATACAAGAAGAAGAGTAATCTCACTGCTGAGTTTGAATGAGAAGCGTGCGTTCAACAATGTAGCACATAGCAGACTCTTGCATGACATGAAAAAGAGAAGAGTTTTCAGACTGCTTCTTAAATTTGTGAAGAACTTTCTGAGAAATCAACGCATCACGATCACAATCAATGATTACATGATGATGAAACGCAGCGTGAACATCAACATATCACAAGACTCTTCATTATCATCAATATTATATTTGTTTTACAATATGAATCTGCTAAAAGCATATGATGACATCAGATTAAGAATCAGCTTCACAGATTTCATAAACAACGTTAATATTTTAACATACAAGAAGTTCATGAAACGCAACTGCAAAGTTCTTAGCAAAATTTATGATAAATGCGAACAGTGATCAAAAATGCACAACATCAAGTTTTCAAAAACAAAGCATAAGTTGATTCACTTTACAAGAACTTCTAAGTGATTCAATATGAACATTAATGTAAAGTTGATGAAACATCAGATTGACTTGAAATCAGATATCAGAGTTTTGAGAGTTCAACTGAACTTCAAGCTGAAAAGAATGATTTACATGCATCATGTTGAAACAAAACTAATGATTAAACAAAAGATCATGCAAACAATCATTGAGTCTACTTGAAACTCATCAATGACAACAAGAAAGCAAATATACTTTGCAATGATACACTTTCTGCTTAATCATGAAATTATCATATGATACATGTTGCAAAGAGTGAAGAATCATTGAAAAGATCTGAATGTCAAGCTGAAATCAGTACAAGAAAAAGCATTGTGACAAATCATCAACATTTATCATGCAACATCAACAAAGACTTTACAGATAGAAATAAACATAACGTTGATAGATATTCATCTATGAAAGCTGATACAAAAGTTGATAATGAACATGAACTCTTGAAAATCAGATGAAGTTATTGAGATGATGATGCATTGAATTTGCAACAACTTGATATTCAAAAGAGATTGAAAATCAAAGCTGTGTAAGATGTTTCTGCAGCTGAAGCGAAAGTGAATGAAAGAAATACTTGAACAGATGAAGATGAAGCGAAGTCATCTTTACATGATGATTCTCTGATCAGAGTCATTGAGAATAGTTATAGTTGCAAACAAGAAAATGTCAATAAGTTAAAATTGTCTCGACACATTCACATCAAAGCAAAAAGTTTACTTAAATGATAACAACAGTAAAGAGAATGTTACAGCAACTGCAATGAAAACTAACTGAGAGTTAAATAAGAGACTGAAGAAATCAACTTTAATCATCACTCATCATGAAGAACTGAAAGAATTGATCGCAAGAGTGAAACATCTTGCAAACATAGCAACAAAAAATCGAGAGTATCATGAAAAGATATACAAAGTATAAAGTGATAGTCAGACTTCTCTGAAAACAGTGAAAGTTATGATATCAACAAAAGATCAGACACGTCTGCAATAAGTTCAGATTGTACATGAGAGCATTCAATTTTAAGAAGTCACGCTGAAGTTATATTGAGTAGTGAGACATGCAGAAGTACTTGAAAATAAAGTGATGAACAAAATGACTGGTGATGCACATAATTTGTCTTTATTGCTGACTGAGCATTAATGCACTGAAGTGATGATAAAACTGATGCTTATACAGAAATAAATCAGACAAACATGAAGAATAGTCTGAAAAGAGAGATTCAACACAGCTCATTTTTGATATCTGACATCAAAGATGACACATCAACATCTGTGACTGCACAAGAATCATGCAAAGTCTCACAGCGCATTATTGATGCAGTTATGCATGAGAAAAATTGACTTCAATCAATTTTTACATGAAAGATGAATACTCAATATTGCTATGATGATGTGCAAGTGTAACAAAGATCAAATGTCAATCAAGCACATTTTATTAACATGTCTCAGATGAAAAGTAAAATGAAAAGCAATGCAATAAGAAGAGAACATCACGAACTTGAGAAAGCTTTTAGAAATCGTGAGCGCAGCGATGATGATCATTCAAATGATACTCTCAATGAGCATACTGAATTAATTTTAAGCTGTGATGTCATTAAAGAATCAGATAAAAAATAGAAAAAATAGAAAATAAATTAATTTATAAAGTTTTTGCATTGAAAACAGTTATAATATAGAGCGCAGAAAGAAATAATTTTTGATGCAAAAAGAACGTTGCGCTAGTGCAACGCTCGCTACAGTATATAGAATCTTGCATAGATTCATAATGAGTGTTGAATTGAGTAAGAATTAAAAAAAATTAAATCATAAAAAGATGATAAAGCAAAGTTAAAAAATTTAAACAATTAAACTTATCATTAAATCAAGTTTTCATATTTACTTTCTGATTCACTTGAGTACTTAATATCAATGTTGTGACTTAACTTGAATACTTGATATTAATCTTATGACTTAACTTGATATTAATTTGAGTTGAATCAAAATTCAAGTTCTTAACTTAATTCATTATTACAAATGTATTAAAATTAATTAAGATTTAAGCATTAACTTTAATTAATTTATAATCAACGTTAACGAGTTAACTGCATATTGATTAAAATAAGCTTCATATTTGACTCAAATTTAACTTAAATATGACTGTCATGATGAATTGACACATAAAGATTAAATCAAAGACTAAAGTCAAAGACTGAGTCAAAGATTAAATCTGAGTTAGCTTTGAAACTTTGTAACTTTGTCAAGACATCATTTAAATCACGTCATATCTTTGACTTAATATATCATGAATTATGTCATATTCAATTTAACAACGTTTGACAAACTTTCTATAGTTGATCGATTCTCTTAAGTTATTGAGAGCTTCTTAATAATTAACTTTATCATAATATATATTCATTTTGTGTCTGCTTAGAATATCACATTGTCATATCACTCTCATAGATCTTGTCTATTCATTTAGTAAACTCGATCATCACAGTTCTAATTATTTCAAACTCTTCTTAAAAGTGATGATTTAATATTCAAGCATGATAACAGTAACATGATTGCAACAAAGTCAAAACAATGATATTTCAATCTTGCAAAACATCATATCAGAAAACGAACGTTGCATAATAAAATCAGAAAACAAAGAAGCAGAAAATGAATTCTTTCTTGATATTGATGAACAGCTGACATGAGTAATGCTTCAATGTGATGAACTGCAAAAGAAACAAAAGTTAACAGTTATTCAATCAAAGATTAAGACTTTGCAAATCATTGAAACAATGAAGAAAAGTCATCAAGCTTTCACTTAAGCTTTCACAAGAAACTTGAATGATTTATGCATCATCTTCATAATGTTGATGATGACAAAATGAAGTCATCACAAGATTATTTTGCAGAAGTGAAGACTTTCAATGCTTTTAAAGAAGTATCATTATTGCGAGCATGCATCTCTGTTATCTTTGATTAGTCTGATTAGCCTAACATAAACTAGTATAAAGCTGTGAGTAGAACTGTTGTTGACACGCTAGCGATCTAGCGTGTCTTCGTGAGTAAAATTAACGTCGTGTTGCATCTTCTTTCTACTTCAGCTTTGAACTTCTAGTTAGAATACACTCATATGATTCGCTTTATGCAAACTTATAACAATCATGAAAAAATCATAAAAGAACATAAAGAATGAATTCACGACATTGAAATCTCATTTCAAAATATCTTTTAATATTTTGAAAGTGATGAGAAAAAGATTTTGTACTGCATGATCTATCTGAAGAATGAATCAAAGAAACTTTGATTTGATCACGAAAAGATTATGTTTGCAGCTCAGCAAATGTAATTCAATTTTATTGACTTTCTTTTGAATTTAATTGAAGACTCGATGAATTGAAGCATAAACATAACTCAGCAATACGCGAATGCATTGCAACGTTCAGATTAGATGATACAAACGTTTGCAACTCATTTGAGCATTCTGAAACATCAACTTTCGTTGTATAGTGATGAGCATAAGCGAGCTCATTTATTCATCAAGTTGAGATTTGAGCTGCATATGATCATTACTAATGTTCAGTTGATTTCTATCACATGAGATGTATTAATTAATCTTGTCACTTGATTGAAAATAAATTTGCGAAAAGAACACATTTTGTTGTTGAAATGATCTTGAGACGAAAACTTGCATGATCGAGACAAAGTCAATAAGAAGACTCATTCAAAGCGAAAGAAATTTCATTGATCAATTAAACTCAATTCTTCGTCAAAGATAAGCTCACACACTTCATCATGTTATAGCAAGAATTTGTTCAACATAATGTATTACATATGCAATTAAAAGAGTCATTACTTTATTAATTGTAAAAATGAAAAGATCAAGAATAAATTAAAAGAACTTGATGTTAATTGAGTATTCATCAATTCAATGTCACATATGAATTATTTCAAAATTTCAAAAAAAAAGCTTTCAATGAATGCTTCAAATCATCAAGAAAAAAATAAGAAATTCTCTTCATAAAGATTCTTATATATAAAGAGCATGTAATTTAGAAAGATCAGAAGACAGAAACAAAGATTCACATGAATATTAATGTCAAGATGAACATGATTAGTTAACGTTTCATCATTAAGCAAGATATATTATTGCTGAACGTTGATCTTTCAAGATTTATTTAAATGAATGATCAGAATGTTTATTGTTATAACGTTTATAAGATGTGTTATTGACTGAAAGACAGCTGAGACATAAAGAAAAGAAATATAAGTATCTTTTATGTTATCAACAAGAAAGAATCACTTCTGATTCTGAGTATGTTGAGTATGCAATTCAAGCGTATTTGAATAAACATAATCACAAGAACATAATGTTTCAATGTAAATGAGCATACATTTGAGTTGTTCTTTGCACAAGCATTTACGAAAGTTTTACAAGATGAGTCTACTGTGTATGCTTTTATTATAATCAACATCATCAAAGAGTTGATCATTGAACATCAAGTAAAAACAATGAATAATGTAATGAGTTGTATCACAAATGTGCTCAAAACGCAGACTTTTTTTAATTTTTACTTGATTCAACACTTATTATGAATCTATGCAAGATTTTATATACTGTAGCGAGCGCTGCGTTAGCGCAGCGCTCTTTTCGCATAAAAAATCGCTTCTTTCTGCGCTTTATATTATAACTGTTTTCAATGCAAAAACTCTATGAGTCTGTTTCTTCTTTATTTTCTCTCTCTTTCATTTGATTCTTTAATAACATCACAGCTTGAAATTGATTTAATATGCTCATTGAAAGTATTATTTGAATAATCATCATCATTACGCTCACGATTTCTAAGAGCTTTCTCAAGTTTGTGATGTTCTCTTCTCATTGCATTACTTTTTATTCTACTTTTTATCTGAAACATGTTAATAAAACATGCTTGATTAACATTCAATCTTTGTTGCACTTACACATCATTGTAGTGACATTAAGTATTCATCTCTCATGTAGAAATTGATTGAAGTCAATTTTTCTTATGCATAGTTGCATCAATAATGTGCTGTAAAACTTTGCATGATTCTTATGCAGTTGCAGATGTTGATGTGTCATCTTTGATGTTAAATATCAAAAATGAGCTATGTTGAATTTCTCTTTTCAGACTATTCTTCATGTTTATCTAGTTTATTTTTGTATGAGTGTCAATCTCATCATCACTTCAATGCATTGATGCTCAGTCAACAATAAAGACAAATCATGTGCATCATTAATCATCTTGTTCATTACTTCATTTTTAAGTACTTCTGCATGTCTCATCACTCAATGTAGCTTCAGCGTGACTTCTCAAGATCAAATGTTTTCATGTGTAATCTGAACTCATTGCAGACGTGTTTGATCTTTTGTTGATATCATAACTTTCACTGTTTTCAAAGAAGTCTGACTATCATTATATACTTTGTATATCTTTTCATGACACTTACAATTCTCTGTCATTACATCTGCAAGATGTTTCATTCTTGCGATCAATTCTTTCAGTTCTTCATAATGAGTGATGACTAAAGTCAATTTTCTCAATCTTTTATTTAACTTTCAGTTAATTCTCATTGCAGTCATTGTAACATCTTCTTTATTGTCACTATCATTTAAGTCAATTCTTTGCTTTGACGTAAATGTGTCAAGATGATGTCAACTTATTGACATTTTCTTGTTTGCAACTATAACTATTTTCAATGACCCTGATCAAAGAATCATCATGTAAAAATGACTTCACTTCATCTTCATTTATTTAAGTGTTTCTTTCATTCACTTTCACTTTAACTGCAAAGATGTCTTGCGAAGCTTTGATTTTTGATCTCTTTTGAGTATCAAGTCGTTACAAATTTGACACATCATCATTTCAATAACTTCATCTGATTTTCAAGAGTTCATGTTTATTATCAACTTTTGTATCAGCTTTTGTAGATGAATATTTATCAACGCTGTGTTTATTTCTATCTGTAGAATCTCTGTTGATATCACATGATAAACAATTGACAACGAGATTCATCTGTACATGATGTCAACTAAGAATCTTTTGATTCTATTCTGTATTTGAATAAAAGTCAGAAGAGTCAAGAGATCTCAATTCAACACAGTTTGAATGATGTTAAAATGTTACATGATCAGAAAAGTCATTGTGCAGAGTTTTTACTCATGCAACAACATTTCTTCTAACAGTCACAATTGATTTACGAAGAAGATTAATGATATGTCGATGTCAGTAAAAGATGAAAAGATACTACTAGTGAAAAAGATAACTCAGATAAAGAGTTTGCAAATTGTGATTACAAGTGATCAAAGAATTTGCGACTCGTCGACTGCATCAATATCAAAACGTCTTCATCACATCAACAGTATCATTAAGTAATTGATGAAAAGATATCAGATAGAATAGTCATTTCAAGTATTGAAAGACGTGACTACAGTGCTTGAAGAAGTAGTGACTTGTTGATTATGCTGATATACTGAAAGAGCTTGAACTCATCTTCTTTACTTGATGTCAAGTCATTCATCTAATCACATGAAAAATCAAAAGCTCAAAAGAATGATCAGAATGCATTCTCTTTTCTTGATCAGAGTCAAACATCAAACGATTGTGATCACACATTTATACTAACAATTCATTCAACATCTACGTGACATAAGTCAAATCAAAAGAAGAAAAGAATTACTCAATACAATTACATTCTATCTTCTCATCATATGCATCTCTCTTTCATCACATATTTCTCTGCTCAATAAATGATAATCATTGAGTAAGAGAACACAGCTTTACGTATGTTACAATCATGAGCATCACAAGTGCAAAGAAAACGTCTTTCATCTTTGAATCAAGAATCAAATCAAAACATTGTTGTATAGAATATCATCAATGAAGAGCAGAGCAAAGATGATGCATCATAATCAAACAGCATAAACATTCTCATCAAGAGTTTACTTGAGCATCACACGCTGAATAAAAGTTATAGATTCATTACTTGATAACACAGTGTCAATCTTATTGTTTCGACTGCGCAAAGCAATCATATAAACAATGAGTGATTTTCTTTCTCAAAGAGTTTTGTTCACTCGATATAAATAGCATAAAGTTTCTCATGAATTGAGTCTAAATCAATGTCACAAGAGTGTATGAATTACAATCACAATCACATGATAAACATTAATGATTTGTTGTAATGCTCTTTCTTGTATGAATCTCAGCTTAACATTCAGATCTTTTCAATGACTCTTTACTCTCTATGACATGTATCATATGATGACTTCGTGACTAAGCAAAAAGCGCGTCATCACGAAGTATATTTACTTTCTTATCATCATTGATGAGTCTCAAGTAGACTCAATGATTGTCTGCATGATCTTTTGTTTAATCACTAGTTTTGCTTTGACATGATACATGTAAATCACTCATTTCAGCTTGAAGTTCAATTGAACTCTCAAAATTCTGATATTTGATTTTGAGTTAATCTGATGTTTCATCAACTTTACATCAACGTTCATATTGAATCACTTAAAGATTTTCATAAAGTGAATCAACTCATGCTTTGTCTTTAAAAACTTGATGTCGTACGTTTTTGATCACTGTTTGCATCTATCATAAATCTCACTAAGAACTTTGCAATTACACTTCATGAACTTCTTGTATGTTAAAATATTGACGTTGTTTACAAAATCTGTGAAGCTTATTCTCAATCTGATGTTGTCACATGCTTTTAGCAAGTTCACGTTGTAAAACAGATATAATATTGATGATAACAAAGAGTCTTATGATATGTTAACGTTCACGCTGCGTTTCATCATCATGTAATCATTGATTGTGATCATGATGCATCGATTTCTCAGAAAGTTCTTCATAAATTTAAAAAGCAGTCTGAGAACTCTTCTCTTTTTCATGTCATGCAAAAGTCTGCTATGCGCTACATTGTCAAATGCACTCTTTGATCAACAATGAGATTTATCTGTACAAGATGCTGACTACGAATCTTTTGCAAGCTATGCTTGTCAGAAGAGTTGAATAATCTCATCAACATCGACAGAGCAGTAACAGCGCTTTACTCACATGTTGAGCTCACACACAGTTGAAAAGCAAAGCAATGACAACGTGATCATCGACGCGTTGAAGCTTGTTTATACACAGAATGATAGCAACGTCTTTGCATATATGCTGCAGCTCATATATGACATATATACATATATTGCAAAGACACGACTCAGCTTTTGCACATATACAGACAGATGTGATACAGTAAATCGATTGATTTTTCGCATTTTCAGATCGATTTACATGCATCGCAATCACATACATTGCAAAGACATGACACAGTTTTTGCTCATATACACAGAACGACAGCAACGTCTTTGCGCACACGCTGCAACTAATATACGACATTTACACAATTATTGCAAAGGCACGACTCAGCTTTTGCGCACATACACATCTGTGCAACGCAGTAAATCGATCGATTTTTCGATTTTCTGATCGATTTACATGCGTCACAGATACATAAATCAAAGCTCATTTAGTTCGTTCAGCTGAATGATCATACAGCGAACTTAAAAGCTTACGTTGAAGTGATCAGCTTTCATCTACATAAATCAAAGCTCATCTAGCTTACTTAACTAGATGATCAAACAGTGAATAAAAGTTCACGTCGAAGTGATCAGCTTTCACAATTTCGATTTATTAATATGATCATTTGATTATATAAACAGATTGCACGCTCGTATGCGCACACAAACGATCTGACTGAGCAATGAGAAGATATACTGCAGCGACTAGAGTTAGAATACATGTAATTTAGCTTACACACAGCGCTTTAGTGCGACTATTTAGATAGATAGCATTGTGTTTCATAGTCATAGACAGCATAAGCATGTAAAACTTGAAGAAATAAAAAAAATTGCACTCTTCTCATTCAGACTCAGCAATAACACTACTCTTCTTCTTGTATCACTTCATACAATATGTATTTTTTTGTAATCAGTTGCAAAGTCGTATCTATTGATTTGTGTTTGCAAGTTCTCATTTGAATGTTCAATATTAAGTTGCACACTTTTACAACATTTTGCAAACATTTGAATATGATGAACTTCAATATTTTACTCAGCATGTTGAGTAACACAATTGATTTATATATCTTTGCATTAAAGTAATTCTTCTTGTCTGACTTTCATATCACTATTGTGATTGCGCTCTTGAATTAAGTTAACTGTATTTTCTTCTGCAAACATCTTTCAAAAAGAGAGCGTATTTGTTTTAATGTGTCGTCAACAAGTTTGCACATTATTCTATTTATATATTCTGTGTATTTCAAAGTCTTGTTGAGCATCATTTTGTAAACAACTCTTTTAATCTTGCAATGTGTCAGCGAAACATCATTCTCAATCAAGAACGAGTATTCAAAGTCTTTTATATTCAGCATGAGAATTTCTGAAGATGATGAAAAGTGAATTTAAAACATCATCTTCATTTTATTTTGCATTGTCATAATGATGTTGAAGCACTCTGACTTGATCAGAGAGAGAATTGTTGCTTGAGTTAATGTATTTGCAATTGCATTTCTTGTTCATTTCGCAGTTTTGAACAGTTCTTTCAAGAATTGTTCAACATTCTGCATGATCTTTCAATATTCACTGCGTTTCTGTTTTCTGATAATCTTGTTCTTCTTGTCACATGCTTGAATGTACTTTGTTCAGTCATTGATGATTTGACAGCTTTTTCTCATTTATTGCATGCTTTTGATGATCTTCATACACTTCTTTGTTCATTCTGCTTTGATCATTTTATGTAATCTCGCTCAGAAAGTAGAAATCTTGATGATTTTCTTCAATGCATTCAGCAGTTGCTTAGTGTACTCATTGATGCGCTAATGTCTCATCTCATGATTCAACAATGATTTTGACATTTGTTCTTTCAGAATATTGATGAACTTCTCTTCATTCATTGTCTTTTAGTTGCAACGCGATTTTCGCGCTGATTCTTTGCAGACTCTGAAATCTATAATTGTCTGTATCAACAAATGATCTGAAAAGTTTTTTATTTCTTCATTGATTTCACATCGTATTAATTGATTCATAATGTCATCTGTTGTGAAGATCAAATTTATTGTTGTTTGAGATCTTTAATAATCTCTTGTAATCATGTCTTGAAATAACATTAATGATGCATCAACATTTGTAATCATTTTAATTAAATCATTTGACAATAAATGCTGTCTTGAGTAGAATGATTTTTCTCATGTGAGATGATACAGATTGAAGTTTTCTACAAGAATGCATTCTTTCAACATGTGTAACATCTTTTCAATGTCTGAAAGATTTTCTTTTTCATGAATGACTTCATGATCTCTGAATGACAAATTGTATGCTTCGTGAATGTGTATAGCTTTCTGAGTCATCTGTATGTCATTTGTTAATGTTTGTAACATAATCATGTTTACATCTTTAAAGTATCATGTTGAGTGTCAAATATTACTGTCAATTCTCTTGTTTATGTAGAAACAGATTTTATTCTCATTATTCTTCAGCATGAAGTCAACAATTGTTGAACAGTACGCTCTGAAAATCTCATCAAATCATCAAAGTTCTTAAAGAATCAAAATGTCATAATTTTTTATCTTTTTCTCATGTAGTAATGTTATCATCATCTTTTCTTTGAACTTGTGAACATTATACTGTAGTATTCAAAGCTTCTTTTGCTGAGACATTAAAGTTCACATTTAAAGCTGTTTAATGTTCTCTTAAGCATTTGCAATGTGCTTGCTTCACTTGTAAAATCTTCAAAAGAAGATGATATTGAAATTGATGTGATTGATGTTGATTTCAACTCATTTGTTTTTGACTTCTTGACTAGATGATTCAATATAGTGTTTTCAAATGTGATAATCATGCTGAGCAGATGACTTTCATTTATTGAGCATCTTTGTTTTCTTTTCAAGTCATTGTCTATCAATGATTTCAAATTGACAGATGTCGTTGTGAACATCTTCGATGTCATCGCTTTGAGCTTTTTCTGCTTTCATATGATGTGATATAAAGATCTGTATTTCGTGACTCTCTTTATTCTCTTTTTTTAAATCTGTCATTTATGACATTAAAAGTTAAAGACTCATTATATATTTTAACACATTTCACATTTTCACATGTTTCAAGTCTGTCTATGAAAACAATGCTTCAAGCGATGATCTAACATGCAGTAAATGCATCTTTGCTTGTTTCTGCATTCATATATTTTATAATTGTAGTCTTGATACTTTAAACATTGATGTGTTCTACAACTTGAATTATAAAACTGCATGATTTTTATATTGATCTTGTGACATACTTTCTCATCAATTAGCTTGTTCATTATCTTAGCGCTGACTATGTATATCATCAATGAGATATATCTCTTCTGTTCACTATTCTTTGTAAATCACTTAACTTTCTCAATCATCATCTTTGAATGTATGTCTTTGTTGATCTTGATGAGTGCTTTCATTCTCTTTTTCTTTATGTCTTTAGACATTTCTTCAATTTTAATTTCATGTATCACTATCTTGAAACTGACTTCATGCAGACTTATGTTCAATGAAATCTTTTTGATTCAAAAATTGTTTTTCTTCAATATTCTCTTGCTGTCTTTTGTCTTAACTCAAAATATCAGTAGATTTGATCATTTCTTCATAGTCTTTATATTCTTGCACATTGATAACGTCTCATCGACGTCAATTTCTCTCACTCATCTCACTATGTTCTCTGTTGTTATCATCATGATTCTCTTGATCTTTTCTTTCTTTTTAATAAAGATCTTAATCTTGAATTTCTTGCAATGATTTTGCACTGATGATGCAACGTCAGCGTTGAAGACAAGATGACTCTCAAATAACATCATTGACTTCTTGTTTGCTCTCTTCATTCAGTTGTCAACACGTCTCTTTTTCTTCATGAACTTCTTTTTAAGTCTGCTCATTATCTTTTTCAATCTCTTCAGCTGATTCTTCATGCATTGATTGACAGTTAATGCAGCGATGCGTTGACATGTCAGCTTTTCTATCATTTCTGTCAATTTCTTCATCTTTTCTCAAAGCATCAGCTCATTGTTTTTACATTTGTTAAGCTCATAGAGTACTTGCAGCTTGTTCAATTTCTCATGTATATTCTTCGTCTTGATTAAATTCTTCTGCAAGATAGTGATATTCATCTTTCACTCACTTGCTGACGTTGTGTTAATAATGCTCATCATTTGCTCTTGATAATCAGAATGAAGCATAAGCATCATGTTGATGATGTTCTATTGTCAAAAGAGATTGATGTAAATTTTAATTCAATGAATTCTTTTGACGCGTTGCTCAATCATCAACTTTTTTTTATTCACATTTCATTGATGTCATCATTTACATCAATTACACATCACATATACTATTTATAATGTTATTTACACGCATTATAATTAAAGATGAATCATCATTCAATTGAAAATTTCTCTTTTTCTTGTTTTCTTACGAAGATTTGAAGATTTTTATTGAGAGCTTCTAGAGTGAAATCATGAGTATACATCATCATTTATTAACATAAATCAAGACATTGATTATTGAGATTGAGAATGAACTCACTTAGAAGAAAAGACAATTGTCATGATGAATTGACATATATAAATTAAATTAAAGACTAAAGTCAGAGACTGAATTGAAAATCAGATCTGAGTTAGCTCTGAGACTTTGTGACTTTGTCAAAACATTATTTAGATTACGTCATATTTTCAACTTAATATATCATGAGTTATGTCATGTTCAACTTAACAACGCTTGATAAACTTTCTATAGTCAATCGATTCTTTCAAGTTATCGAGAGCTTCTTAATATATACTCATTCTGTGTCTGCTTAGAATATCACATTGTCATATTATTCTCATAGATTTCGTTTATTCATTTAGTAGACTTAATCATCACAATGACTCAATATTTTTTCTTATTCTCAATATTTTTTTCACTTTACAACATTCTTTTCTGTATCACAACATATCTTTTTTAAGTTTAGCACAGTCTTTAAACATTATATAAATAAAAGTTCTTGCATCTTTCTTCTTCTGTATTCTTAATGTTCAATTATAATTATTTTTAAAGAATTAAACATTATCATTTATGTACTTCACTAATTGAATCATTTAAGCATGATCTCAATATTTATTAAGTAATTGAAAATAATATTAAATATCAAGATTTCCTATTTTAGAATTTATTACATCATTATATTTGAAAGACTTACATGCAACAAATGAAACTATTTCTCATTTCTTCATTATTATCTTCTCATTGTTTACATTATCTTGTTGCATTATCAATAAAATATATTGCAAAATGTTTGATATTGATAATAATAATAATAATAATAAATTCATACATTCTTGTGACATCAGTTAAATCAACTCATGAAGAACTTTATGCTATTTGTATCAAGTAAACAAAACTCTTTGAGATAGAAAATCACTTGCAGTTTATACAACTGCTTTATGCAGTTGAAACAATGAATTTTTTTTTCTTTTTCTTCATTAAGTGCATGCAGTCTATGACTATGACACTGTCTAGACGCTGTATGTATGCTAAGTTACATGTAATCTAATCAAAGTCGCTGCTTTATATCTTCTCGTTGATCAATCACATCGATAGTTTGCATATACAAGCGCTCTCGCTCAAACTCTCGCAATCGTACTCTCGTTTTTCTTCGTTTCTTCACACTCTTCGCGTTCTACTCTTTCGTTTCTAATAGTCATTTTCTCGTTGCAATTCGAGTATTTTTCAAATACTCTAGTGTTGCGATTCTTTCGATTTTGATGACGAACAGCGTCAATATGATGTCTGTGTTTTTGAGCTAAGTTTTTTTCTTAAGCTTTATCTGCTCTGATCTATAATGCTTGCAATTTAGTAGTAAATGCTCTGACGTTTGACTTGCATTGCATATTTCATAGCATTTGTTCGAATTATTCTCTGATAATCGATGCAAATAGCTCTTGAAATAGTCGTGTTTCATTTTCAACTGAATAAAGATTGAAAACGTTAGTCTATCGATTTTTCTAAGCTCTTTTAGTGATTTTTGACTTAGATTCACGTTCGATATGTGCTTTCGATACTGATTTCCCTTCTTGATGCTGCTTTTTCATGCATTTAATCATTGTAATTTCGTCTCTTTGCAAATTTGCTTTTTGACGATGATTGCTTTCATGTTATCGATAACTGATAGTTCTTGAGCAGCGCTTTTGATCAATTGATCTGCTTTTTCGTTCTCAATAATGTTCTTGCAACTCAATATTCACTGTATGCGAATTTGACACTGATTCTGACGTAAATTGGTCAAGTTTTGTCGTATGTCATTGAATAACTTCGCATTGACGTTGCTTTTTGCGTTTAATCTTTGCAAAGTCATTTGACTGTTCATGTACACTCAAATTTCGCTGTTTTTGAGTGCTTTTTCGCTGCATATTGCGATTGCATCGCTAATAGCTTGCAGTTTCGCTTTCGTTGTGATTATTTTGTCAGAAACGCTTGTCGCTTTGCTGAATCTGACGAGTTCATGCGTGAATATCACTGCCGTTTCGGTTTCTGTTTCGATCTCTGCTATCTTTTTCCGAATTTGCGATGCGTCGATATACATCACTATGTTTTTCGCCTTTTTGATAATTCTTTCTAATTCTCTGTAGTGCGTATTGATCGTTTCGCGAGTTTCGCTTTTTGCAAATTCGGTTTGAATTTTTGCTAAATGCTCGATTTCTTGATCTCACGATTTCTTGAAGTGAGAAATTTCGATTTCTTTTATTGAATTCAGTGTTTTTTGCACTTTGTTCAATATTCAATATATTTGCGTGAGTCTGTCTTTGCACTTCTTGACTTTTCGAGATAAATTCGCCTTCGTCTCGTTTCAGTTCAGATATTTCGATGCGTTCAGATCTAGGTTCAATTCGATGAAGTATTGAGATGAGTACGAAATAGATGTTCTTTTTCTGACAGAGTGTTTTTTCAATAACTCAACTATTCAAATTACGTAGTTCTTGCACTTTTGATCTAATTGCATCTTCATTGACTGAATTTTGACTTCTATTTGCATAGCATCTATCGATGATGTTCGAAACGCACTCAGAATTTTTCATAATGCAGCGTTTTGCAGTTTGCGAAATTTGACTAAGTAGCTTTTTTGATTATTTCATCATATTTCGACGTCATAATCGCTAATAGACGTGACGCATGCCAGATATAACTGCTTTTCTGATTTGACATTTAGTTCTCACTCACTATTCATTAATTTAAACAACGAGTGTAACGTTCTTGTGACTGTCACGATTTTCATTTGCACATGAACTTTGAAGTTAAGCTTTTGATTCAGTCAGACTTCTGATCATCATACACATGTCTTTGATTTTATGATCATGTTATTGAGTAGAATAATCATTTGATTGAATGTTGTCTTGTGACTTTCAAAGTGTATCAATTCAGATTTTGAGGCATTGAATTGCATTGCATTTTTCTTTGCTCATGTAAAAGCGATTTTTGCTGCATTTTTCAGCGTTTTTACATTCTTATTAATATTTTTTCCCTTCATGTATAGTACTACATCATCAATGTAGCTGAGTGACTGTAGATTTTTGATCTTTGCGCGAATCTTCGAAAATAAGTATCGAATATAAATTAAAAATAGAATGAGCGAAATAGATAAATCTTGCGATATTTCTGTGATTATTTTCTTTGATTTCTGACGTTCGTCATCAAATGCTAAGTCAATAACTCAATTTTGTAAGAAGCATTTTACTCAATTGATTAAATTAATTAATATTTTCAATTTAATCAATATTTTGATCAGCTGTTTCAACGTAACATCATCAAAAGCTTCTTTGACATCTAGAAGTAGACAGATAAGTGTGTTTTCGCGACTTTTTGCCATTTACGCATCATGTACTAGGTTTAGTACTGCGTTTATAGCTGATCTTTGTTTTCTGTCTTTTATTTGATCAAAATTCAGCAGCTTGTCGTTAATTTCAGCTGTGTAAAACAGTTGCATTGCTATTATTTTTTCTGCTACTTTGTCTAAACAGTTTAGCAGCGTAATAATTCTGTATGTCTTCGAAATTGAATAATTTGACTTGTCTGATTTTTTCAGAATAATTTCCGTACCTTCGCGTCATATCTTCAAATAATAGTCATTTTCAATCAAATCTGAGTACACTAAATTAAAGATTTTCAATATGCTTTTGTACGCTCATTGTATGATTACGAATGATATATCATCTGATTCAAGTGCTTTTCTGAATGTTGAGATGTTAATAGCGTGCTTGATTTTCTCTTCAATAACTTTTGATCATTGTATACTTTCGTTCAATAGTAATTCTTCATTGATTTGAATTTTCGAAGATGATGAGTACATTGCTTTCAGAAATGTCTCGCACTTTTCATTGAATTCAATTTTCAATTCTTTTTGCAAGTTTTATATTGAGGGTAGCTTTTTGATTAAACGTGATTTAGTGAACTTGTATGTCTGAAACACTTCTTTCTCTTCAACGTTGTTCAAAAAATTGGTTCAGAATTGGTTTTTGATCAGCTTTATTGCATCATGATACGAATTTCATATTTGCACTATCTCTGCTCATACATCATCATTTCTGCATCTTTTTCAGATTCGCTTTTTTGACAACAACGTCTTTTGCATTTCAATGAGTTCATTGTTTCATCAGAGTTTTGATTTTGCGCATATTCGCTGTTTAAATATGAATAATTTCACTGTATTCTTGATGCATTCAGTCAAATAAATGACTTTTGCTTTTAAACTCGTGATTCTTTGCATCTTGACAATTATTGTGTCTTTCATCAATCAACAACGAGATTTATCTGTACAAGATGCTGACTACAAATCTTCTGCAAGTTATGCTTGTCAAAAGAGCTGAACAATCTCATTGACAAAGCAGTAACAGCGCGATACGCGCATGTTATGCTCATATACACAGATTAAGCATCGCATTATGATGCTCACAAACAACAAGATCATGTGATCAAACAACGAACGAAAGTGATCAGCTTTCACAATACACAGATCAAGCATCGCATCATGATGCTCATAAACAACTCAAAGCTCATTTAGTCTACTCAACTAAATGATCAAACAGTGAACGAAAGCTTACGTTGAAGTGATCAACTTTTATGATACATTGATTGCTCATTTAGCTCGCTCAACTAGATGATCAAACAGCAAATTTGAAAGCTTACGTTGAAGTGATCAGCTTTCACAATACACAGATCAAGCATTGCATCATGATGCTCATAAACAATTCAAAGCTCATCTAGTCTGCTCAACTAAATGATCAAACAGTGAACGAAAGCTTATGTCAAAGTGATTAACTTTCACAATACATCAATCATTTGTTTAACTCACTTAACTAAATGATCAAACAGCAAATTTGAAAGCTTATGTCAAAGTGATTAGCTTTCACAATACACAAATCAAGCATTGCATCATGATGCTCACAAACAATTCAAAACTCATTTAGTCTGCTCAATTAAATGATCAAATAACGAACGAAAGTTCACGTTGAAATGATCAACTTTCACAATACATTAATTACTCATTTAACTCACTCAGCTAAATGATCAAACAGCAAATTCAAAAGCTTACGTTGAAGTGATCAGCTTTCACAATACACAAATCAAGCATTGCATCGTGATGCTCATAAACAATTCAAAGCTCATTTAGTCTATTCAACTAAATGATCAAACAGTGAATGAAAGCTTACGTTGAAATGATCAACTTTCACAATACATTAATTACTCATTTAACTCACTCAGCTAAATGATCAAACAGCAAATTCAAAAGCTTACGTTGAAGTGATCAGCTTTCACAATACACAAATCAAGCATTGCATCGTGATGCTCATAAACAATTCAAAGCTCATTTAGTCTATTCAACTAAATGATCAAACAGTGAATGAAAGCTTACGTTGAAATGATCAACTTTCACAACATATTGATTGCTCATTTAACTCGCTCAGCTAGATGATTAAACAGCAAATTTAAAAGTTTACATTAAAGTAATCAGCTTTCATAATTTCAATTTGTTTATATGATTACTTAATTATATAAACATGTCATATGCTTGTATGCGCACATTAATGATCTGACTGCTCAATGAGAAGATATACAGCAGCAATTATGACTAAATTACATGTAATTTAACATATATACAGCGCTTCAGTGCTACTATTTAAATAAATAGCATCATGTTTCATAATTTTAGATTACATAAGCATGTAAAACTTGAAGAAATAAAAATATATATATTGTCTTTCGTCTTTTGCAAATGCTCATTAAAGTCTTTTCAGTTGACTTTTTGCAGATTGTATGATGCGTTCAATGAATTTTCAATCAACTTCATCTTTTTCATTACTATTGTAAATAAAATTACTTCATGATCAAATTCTGTGTTTGCATTCTCATCTATATGTCAATTCTTGATGTGATTACACATATTCTTTGATGCAAATGCTAAATCAAGTATCGAGCTTAACTGATCTGAATAGCTGTGATATGTGTTTATATCAGAAGTGTTAATCAGATTGCACTTACGTAAATTTATTCAATTTATTAACACTTTCGTTTTAATAAAGTTTGAAATTTTTGCGTTTCATCAACTATGATATGCATTAAAGTCTTCAATGATAATAATCTTTTGCTCTGAATTTAGCATAACTTTTGCTAATTCTCGCTCAATTATGTATAATTGCTTATCATTTGCGTTTCATGACTTTTCATTGTAAATATTGAACAATAAAATTTCTTTCTGAATTTTATTGTTTGCTATTGATATCGCTTGCATATCTTCGTTATTGACTATGTCTGATCTTGATGTGCATGTAAATTTCTTTGTGTTTTTCATAACAAATATCAATACTCTAACATGAGTATTCTGAACATTTGATTTGATGCAGATAAACAACAAATGCGAAATTGTTATATTTTCGTCTCTCATTCATGATTCTTGTAGTATAACAATATCTGTCTTGTTTTTCGCAAATTTCATGCATGCATGCATAATTTGCGTTGATTTTGCGTAATTGTGCTGTAGAATTCAAATATTTGATGTGTTTACAAAGCTTTTGTCATTTGCGTTGTTTTGTGACATTTCAACTGCAATACTTATTACAATTTCGTGACTAAATGATCTTTTTGTGAGCTAATAGACTGAGCTGTCTGATATGTTTTGCACATTACATTATTTGCGAAGTGCGCATTTTGACAGTTGCAGCAATTAGAAATTATGTGATTGCATGATTGCTTGTTTTATTTTTTTTATTTCTTCAAGTTTTACGTGCTTATGCAGTTTAAAACTATGAAACATGATGCTATCTATTTAAATAGTAGCATTGAAGCGCTGTGTGTATGCTAAATTACATGTAATTTAGTCATAATCATTGCTGTATATCTTTTCATTGCTCAGTCAGATCGTTTGTGTGTGCATACGAGCGTGCAATCTGTCTATATAATCAAGTGATCATATCGACAAATCGAAATTGTGAAATCTGATTACTTCAACATGAGCTTTCGTTCACTGTTTGACCATCTAGTTGAGTAAGCTAAATGAGCTTTGATTTATGTAGATGAAAGCTGATTACTTCGACGTGAACTTTCAAGTTCACTGAGTCGACAACGAGATTTATCTGTACGAGATGCTGACTACGAATCTTCTGCAAGCTATGCTTGTCAGAAGAGCTGAACAATCTCATCAACATTGACAGAGCAGTAACAGCGCTTTACTCATGCATTGAGCTCACACACAGTCAAAAAGCGAAGCAATGACAATGCAATCATCAGCGCATTGAAGCTCGCATATACACAGAATGACAGCAACGTCTTTGCATACACGCTGCAGCTCATATATGACACATACACATATACTGCGAAGGCATGATTCAGCTTTTGCGCACATACAGACAGATGTGATGCAGTAAATCGATCGGTTTTTCGCATTTTCAGGTCGATTTACACGCAGCGTAATCACACACAGAGCAGTAACAGCGCTTTATTCACACGTTAAGCTCATATATGATATACACACATATACTGCGAAGGCACGATTCAGCTTTTGCGCATCTACACGTTTGCATGATGCAGTAAATCGATCGGTTTTTTGCTTTATCAGATCAATTTACATGCATCGTAAGCACATACATTGCAAAGACATGACACAGTCTTTGCTCATATACACAGAACGACAGCAACGTCTTTGCGCACGCGCTGCAACTCATATACGTCACACACACATACATTGTGAAGGCACGACTCAGCTTTTGCGCATCTACACGCTTGCATGATGCAGTAAATTGATCGATTTTTCGCATTATCAGATCGATTTACATGCATTGCAAGCACATACATTGCAAAGACACGACACAGTCTTTGCTCATATACACAGAACGACAGCAACGTCTTTGCGCATGCACTGCAACTAATATACGACATTCACACAGTCATTGCAAAGACACAATTCAGCTTTTGCGCACATACACATCTGTGCAACGCAGTAAATCAATCGATTTCAATTTTCTAATCGATTTACATGCGTCGCAAATACATAGATCAAAGCTCATTTAGTTCATTCAACTGAATGATCATACAGCGAACTTGAAAGCTTACGTTGAAGTGATCAGCTTTCATCTACATAAATCAAAGCTCATCTAGCTTACTCAACTAGATGATCAAACAGCGAACGAAAGCTCACGTCAAAGTGATCAGCTTTCACAATTTCGATTTATCAATATGATCACTTGATTATATAGACAGATCGCACGCTCGTATGCGCACATAAACAATCTGACTGAGCAATGAAAAGATATATTGCAGTGACTAAAGCTAGAATACATGTAATTTAGTTTACACACAGCGTTTCAATGCAACTATTTAGATAGATAGCATTGTGTTTCATAGTCATAAACTGCATAAGCATGTAAAACTTGAAAAAAAAAAGATATTGAAGTAGTTGTGTTATTTTGCTCAGAATAGTAATGACTAATCTCGACTTATTGTTTTATGCATTAAGAAAAGATAAAACAGATAGTGATTTAATAAAAAATGCTGTACTTCTTTGAAACAACGTTGTTTCTTGTGCAATCTTCAAATGCAAAAGAGAGTTCATTTTCGATTTTTGCTTCAACATGTAATCTTCTTTGCTGTTTTGAAATCAATTGATGACTTGTTCTTTTCATTTGAGCTTGCTCTTTGATTTGTTACTCAAATTACTGTTTAAGTTGATGATTCTTTCTTCTTCTAATGAACTTTTGTTTTGTCATTGATTTTGATCTGCGTAAGCATGAAAAATTTCAGTTTTCGATTTTTATCTTACGATGCAATCATCTGTAAAGTTATTGAGTTGAATGAGAACTTATTTTGATTGTATGACTATCAAAAATATGTTGTATACGTTCATATATAAAGCATGATCTCTATGCTGATTTCTTTCTTAGACTTGAGAAGTTACTCAGAGAGAATTTCTTGTGACAGATTCACAGTTCAAGAGAAATGAGATCTCTCACTACTCAAATTTCAACAGTTTACTTCTTAAGCATGAGTTGCAGATGTTTTGTTTGTGATATGCATGCATATTGCAATTGATTTCTTCTTTAATCATATTGACACACACTACTGTTCTCTTGAGCTATACAAATGATATTTTTGACTAAAGATTGATTTTATCATCAAGACATTCAAGAATCAGAGCTCAGTGAAGAAATGAGATTCTTAAGATCAACAGTTGTCATCATTGTATATCATGTCTTGCAGACACTCACTTCGCTTGTAAAGCGTGCAACTCATCTGTTTTATGTTATTTGTAAAGATTTTTCTCATGCAAATTGATTGTATTTTGCAAAAATGTTCATATGCTACACTTTTAATCAGACAGCATAGTTCAATCATTCTTTATTAATTCACTTGTGTTTCTCTTCTTTTAATAAAGTTTTCTCATCAGCATATCATTTATGTATAAAATGTCTGTATTTGAACATTTGTTAAACAATATTAATGAGATTCTCAAGTTTGTTCATGTCAAACTTAATGAGACTCGTGAGTTACTTATGTCGTAGTAACAAACATGCAGTCTTAACAAGATTTATACGTAGTTAGCATATAAATTTAAAGAATGTTCGTGATTTAAGTTTTTTTTACTAATCATTCTTAACAAATTAAACATAAGAATGTTCTGTTTCAGTTCTTATCATTGCAATGATGAGATGCTGAATTAAATGATTTTCATAAGCGATTTCTCTTGTAGTTTTGCATTCTATTTGACTTTCTCATCTGTATGCAGATTGCTTTGTAACATGTGCATTGAGATTATTAAAGTCTGCACAATCACGAAAACTCTGCATGCAATTAACGCACAGTATTTCATCATCATGCAACGTCTCAATGTCATTCAAACTTTTGATAATCTTTAGACTTTACTGTAGCTAAATAGTAGATTCATAGTCAGCATCATATATAGATGAGTTTCATTGCTGATTTGCTTTCTGAAAATCATCACGCATCTTTATCATTTTATTGCTCAGATGCAATTTTTGTGCTGAAATTACATTAATATCTGTAATGCATTCTTTGTACTTTTCTCATCATTGATTTCATTGATCTTTGTGATACTGCGCTTGTCATGATGAATTGACACATAGAGATTAGATCAGAGACTAAAATCAGAGACTGAGTTGAAGATCAGATCTGAGTTAGCTCTGAGACTTTGTGACTCTGTCAAGACATCGTTTAGATCACGTCATATCTTCGACTTAATATGTCATGAGTTATGTCGTGTTCAACTTGACAATGCTTGACAAACTCTCTATAGTCAATCGATTTTCTCAAGTTATCAAGAGCTTCTTAATAATTAGCTCTATCATAATATATATTCATTCTGTGCCTGCTTAGAATATTACATTGTCATATCACTCTTATAGATCTCGTCTATTCATCTAGTAGACTTGATCATCACAGCGCTATTGCAATGCTATCACTTGTTGAAATCATTGTGAAGAAAAGAGTGTATCATTTGCATCTTGACTGTATCTTTGCATTTTCTTGAATAAAACCATTCAGAAGTACTATTTTCTTGATGATGAGTAAGTGAAAAATGATGTGATTAACTTTTGTCAAATGAACATGTATTAGTTTGCATGTTTATTTAATCTTCTACATTCAATTATTGATTTAATTGCATAGCATGATCTTGTTTTGTAACATGTTCAGATGAACATGTAGCAAGCTTATGTACATTTCTGTTTTCAAATTTTCAATGCTTACTCTTTTGAATGCTTTTGCTACGTGATGCAGAATCTGATTCTGAAGTGTTTCTAATTTGCATTCTTTGCTTAACAGTTCTTCTTCTTTGTCACGCTGATATCAAATTGATGCTTCAAATGCTATTTTTGATCTCACTACTGCTGAGTATACTTGTTTCATCTTTGTGAAGATTGCTCTTCATATGAAAACTTCAAGATGACTAAGTATCAGCATCTTTGTGACGTGACTCACTTTTATTTATCAAAGATGCGTGTCTCATTATAGTTTCATGTTCAGTTGAATTTCTAAAACTTTATCAACAAATTCTCAAGTGCTAATTAGTCAATCACATGCAGCTAATCATCATGTTGACATCATTGACATCATTGACAGATAATCAAATCAGAGATTCAATCAAACATCATTAAATTACGTCATTAATCTTGTACTTAAGTTTAATAGCTGATAAATTGAATCATTTATCTTTGCGCATAGATAATTAAATGACTAACAGCATCATTAAACAGTTTGACAACATCTTCGTTCTTTGTATTCTACATGCTCATCATTCTACTCGTCATTCTACATACTCATCACTCTACATACTTATCACTTTACTCATTATTTTACATACTCATCACTCTACATACTTATCACTTTACTCATTATTTTACATACTCATCATTCTACTCGTCACTCTACATACTCATCATTCTACTCGTCACTTTATATGCTCATTATTCTACTCGTCACTCTATATGCTCATCATTCTACTCGTTATTTTACATACTCATTATTCTACTCATCACTTTACATACTCATCATTCTACTCATCACTCTACATGCTCATTACTCTACTCGCTCATCTACTCGCTCATTTACTCGCTCATCTACTTGCTCATTTACTCACTTCATTTACTCGCTTTATCAATCTTTTTATCAAATGCTCTATTAAATGCATTGATTGAATGCATAAAACACATCAAACAATGCTTCAAACAATGCTTTCTACATAGTTTGAAAACAGTATTGTTATCTCTGTGATTAGTAATCTTCGCTCTCAGTCAAAGATCGACGTTAGAAAATTCAGAAAATTCAGAGTATTTACTTCTTCTCACTTCTTTCTTTCTTCATAGAACAGTTTCTACTTTCTATTTCGTATGAAATAATGCTAACTGACTCAATAGAATGCACTCTTCATGACTTGATATCAAACTTTCTACTGATCTTTCTACTGATCTTTCTACTGAGCTTTCTACTGATCTTTCTACTGATCTTTCTACTGAGCTTTCTACTGATCTTTCTACTGATCTTTCTACTGAGCTTTCAATCGAGCTTTCAATCGAGCTTTCAATCGAACTTTCTATCAAATGCTTTATCAAACTTTCTACATGCTTCAAATTACTTGTCGATTGAGTGCATAACATGAGTTGAACAGTGCTTTCTACATGACTTCTTTCATGATTTTCTACCAAGCATTCTTCATGTTTTTCTATCAAGCACTCTTCATGTTTTTCTATCAAGCACTCTTCATGTTTCTCTATCAAGCACTCTTTATGTTTTTCTATCGAGCACTCTTCAGGTTTTTCTATCAAACACTCTTCATGTTTTTCTACTGAGCATTTATGTTTAACTCTTTTTATGATTTTCTATTGAATACTCTACATAGTTAACAATTCATTCAAATAAATGATTAAATAACTAGTTAAATAATAAATTTATTGATTTAATATCTTGCTTTTGCATGCGCTTAAGCAAATAGAATTGAGCATATAGAATTAGAATAATCAGTGTCAGCAGTGTTATTTTGATGATTCATGTCATTTTAATGATTCATGTCAATGTGATAAATGATGTCAATGTGATAAATGATGTCAATGTGATAAACGATGTCAATGTAATAAACAATGTCATTTAAGCTATTAGACATGCGCTTGCAGTTAATCACGTCAAAGTGATCTTATAAGAAGAGAGATTGATCAAAATGATAAATCATTAAATTTATCAACTAATTACGTGATTAAATACTGAATAAGATTTCTCGATGTTGTACATCTGATTTTGACTTAATGACTGAACTTTTTATCTATATGTTTATCAAAAATATGTTGCATACATTGCATGCAACATACATAAAACATGATTTTTATGCTGATTTTTCTCTTAAACTCAAGAAATCACTCAAAGAGTTTTTCTTGCAGCAGATTCACAGTTCAAGATGAGCAAAATCTTTCATTACTCAAATTTCGACAGTTTACTTCTTAAGCATGAGTTGCAGATGTTTTGTCAGCAATACACATGCATATCACAGTCAATTTCTTCTTTAATCACATTGACATGTGTTACTGTTTTCTTGAGTTGTACAGATGATATTTTCAACTAAAGATTGATTTTATTATCAAGACATTCAAGAGTCAGAACTCAATGAAGAGATGAAATTCTTAAGATCAACAATCATTCTCATTGTATATCATGTTTTGCAAATGCTCACTTCATTTGTAAAACGTGTAACTCATTTATTTCATGTTATCTGTAAAGATTTTTCTTGTGCAGATTAATGATGTTTTGACAGTCTTGCAAAAATGTTCATAAATTTGTTGTTAAGTTTGAGTTGTTCAACTTAATTCAAGTTGAGTTTCAGAATTAAATTGAGTTGAAAAAAGTCAAGTCAACTCAATTGAATTAAGTCAGACTTTCAACTCAACTCGATCAACTTGACGAGTTAACTTGAACTTGATGAGATGTTTAAACATTTTACTTATTTGAAATAAGTACTAGTAGAATGAAATTATGAAATTTTAAAATGTGTATGTATGAATGATCTTTATTTACATATTGAAAAGAAATTTATACATATGTAGAGAAATGTCTTTGACTTCTTTATTGTTGACTCAGATCTCAGTCACTGTTTCTAACTAAACTGCTTGAGAAATGTGTAAGCAATTTCATGAAAACAGTAGATTGCAAAATAAATTGCAAAATAAATTGCAAAACTATTTACATGAGCTTTCTATTGATGTCTTCTTGTCTTCTTTGCTCAGACAATGCATTCAATTTAGCTTTACTCTTAAATGATGATTTTTTCTTGAAATTAGTTATTTCAAAGCTACGTTTACATGTTGAAACAGAACTCGACTTCAAAGAAGAAGTCATCTTGCGCTGTTCTTTTTTCACTGCTAAAGATGATGACTTAGATTCTTCGTTCAATTTAGAGACTGCGATGAATTTCATCAAATTTCTTTGATTCATAATCTTTCATAATAATTGATTGTTTTTCTTTAATCTGTTTCTCTCAGTCAAGTGTGATGTAACTCAATCAAAATGAGTAGACGCTGAAAATCGAGCATTTGAAAGTGAAGTTGTCGTAGATCTTGCTGTATTGAGTAATGTAAACAATGTAAGTTTTTCAAAGTTTGAGAATCTAAATTACGAAGATGTTATGAAAAGATTGATATTAATTGAATCATCATTCTTCAGTTCTGATATTGTTAATTAAATGTTTGATGATGAAAAATATAACATTACTTATCATGCTTGTTATCATCAACATCATCATCTGATGCATTGCTGATATACTCTAAATCTTTATTAATGTTGATGATGAAGATTAAATCTTTGTTCTTTTCTTGTTTCTGTGCATCGAAAGCTCTTTTCTTCTTGATAAGCTCATGAAACTCAAACTTTGATTTCAACTTCAGAGCATTTACATGCTTAATCATCATGATATTTGATATGATGTTGATAACAAGAGAGCTGCAATGATAAAATAATATGTTTCATCTCAAATTGAAAACTCGTTCAACATTTGTCGAGATAGCTGAAATTGCTAAAATATCTTGAGTCATTCTGCTTAGATTAACAAAGTCTTTGAGATAATTTCTTCAGAACTTAATGAGATCAATATCTTGAACAGTGTTTAAAGCTTGTTAAAATTTAATATTTCAAAATATATGACTGCAAAATCGATTGCAAAATCGATTGCAAAGAAATTATAAGACAACATTAATTGTGCAATGAACGAAATAAAGAGAAGAAAAACTTACTCTGTTTCAGATATTATTTCGCTTCGTTAGTTGAAACAAGTGATGATGAATTGTGACGTTTGAAATTTCGTTTAACAACTATATTTGCAATGAAAGATGATTATTGCAAGACTCTTTCTTGAAGTTGATCTTGTAATGTAGTTGAGTCGAAAGCATAGTGTCTAGCATAATAATTTATAAACTTTTATTTGTATTTTTATTTATAGTCGCTGTCTTGTCATGTAGATCAATCATATAGATTTAGTTTCTGATGAGAATCTATAATATTTTTGAGATTGTACATTAGCTTTCGATCGTGACTGACATTTGCATAATATTTGAATAATTTGATTCAAGCTTGCGTTAAGACTTTCAAAAGTGAATGCTTTTAAGAACGCTGCTTTCTCTTCAGAACTGTCATGTCATCTTCAATATGAAAGAACAAAACATCATAAATGATGTAAATTGAATTGATGCTGAATTCGTAATTACATTCAAGTAAATCAGTGAATATCGCGAATGATTTGAGTTTTTTTATTTTTTATTTCTTCATTAAGTGCATGCAGTCTATGACTATGACACTGTCTAGACGCTGTATGTATGCTAAGTTACATGTTTTTTTTTTCAAGTTTTACGTGCTTATGAAGTCTAAGACTATGAAACACGATGCTATCTATTTAAATAGTAGCACTGAAGCGCTGTGTATATGCTAAATTACATGTAATCTAGTCATAATCGCTGCTGTATATCTTTTCATTGAGCAGTCAGATTGTTAGAATGCGCATACAAGCGCGTGACATGTCTATATAATCAAATGATCATATAGACAAATCGAAATTATAAAAGCTGATCACTTCAACATAAGCTTTCGAATTTGCTGTTTGATCATCTAGCTGAGCGAGCTAAACGAGCGATCGATGTGTTGTGAAAGTTGATCACTTCAACGTGAGCTTTCGTTCGCTGTTTGATCATCTAGTTGAGCAGACTAGATTAGCTTTGATCTATGTAGATAAAAGTTGATCACTTCAACGTGAGCTTTTGAGTTCGCTGTATGATCACTCAACTGAACGAACTAGATGAACTTTGATCTATGTATTTGCAACGCATGTAAATCGATCAGAAAATCGAAATTGGTCGATTTACTGCGTTGCACAGATGTGTATGTGCGCAAAAGCTGAGTCGTGTCTTTGCAATGACTGTGTGAATGTTGTATATTAGTTGTAGCATGTGCGCAAAGACGTTGCTGTTGTTCTGTGTATATGAGCAAAGACTGTGTCATGTCTTCGCAGTGTATGTGACTGCAATGCATGTAAATCGATCTGATAAAGCAAAAAATCGATCGATTTACTGCATCACTCAGACGTGTAGATGTGCAAAAGCTAAATCATGTCTTCGCAATGTATGTGTGTGTGATGTATATGAGTTGCAGCGCATGCGCAAAGACGTTGCTGTCGTTCTGTGTATATGAGCAAAGACTGTGTTGTGTCTTCGCAGTGTATGTGATTGCAATGCATGTACATTGATCTGATAAAGCGAAAAATCGATTGATTTACTGCATCATGCAGACGTGTAGATGCGCAGAAGCTGAATCGTGCCTTCGCAGTATATGTGTGTATATCATATATGAGTTCAACGTGTGAATAAAGCGCTGTTACTGCTTTGTGTATGATTGCGCTGCGTGTAAATCGACCTGAAAATGCGAAAAATCGATCGATTTACTGCATCACGTCTGTCTGTATGTGCGCAAAAGCTGAGTCGTGTCTTTGCAGTATATGTGTATATGTCGTATATGAGTTGCAGCATGTATGCAAAGACGTTGCTGTCATTTTGTGTATGTGCAAATTTCAACGCGTCAATGATCGCGTTATCATTGCTTTGCTTTTCAACTGTGTGTAAGCTCAACGCGTGAGTAAAGCGCTGTTACTGCTCTGTCAATGTTGATGAAATTGTTCAGCTCTTCTGACAAGCATAGCTTGCAGAAGATTTGTAGTCAGCATCTTATACAGATAAATCTCGTTGTTGATCTGCTAAGTTACATGTAATCTGATCAAAGTTGCTGCTTTATATCTTTTTGTTAATCAATTACATCGCTAGTTTGCATATACAAGCGCTCTCGCTCAAACTCTTGCAATCATACTTTCGTTTTTCTTTATTTCTTTGCATTCTTCGCGTTCTACTCTTT
>JAABUO010000200.1_pt1 | contig 157164 bp, 145 predicted proteins | sample 5559291 | NCBI WGS metagenome assembly JAABUO01 (sample SAMN10711878, study PRJNA513372) | rock metagenome | isolation source: Antarctica rocks | place: Antarctica: Victoria Land, Finger Mt sud
CCTCAATCTCTTACGTCAAGAAAAGTCGTCACGAGTTGGCATCCATGCCAAACGTCTCAAAGCAGGTTGGGATAACAACTATCTCCAACGCGTTCTGGATGGGGTTATTTAGATGCGATTGCCCTGCTGTTTTACTCGAACGGGAAAATCTGGGACTACACGCGATGGAAGTGTTTGTTCGCCACTGAACACACCCAACGATTTATACGTGTCATCTTCCAATACCAGCACTTCGACGGTATTTTCAAGCGGTTCAACAATCCAATATTCTTGAATGCCCGCACGAGCGTAAGCGTTCCACTTGACCAAACGATCATAACTTTTTGTACTGGGAGAAGCAATTTCGATAGCAAGGTCAGGGATACCTATTATACCTTTGCGTGTAATCTTATGCAAGTTCTCGGCAAGAATGACAATGACATCAGGTTGTACCACCGTATTGAGGGCAAGGCGCACATCAAAGGGACCCGCATATACTCTTCCGAGTCCCTTAAACTGAACATGTATCGTGAGATAGGTAGCAAAAAGATTACTCGCGCCTTGATGAAAGTCGTTTGGGGAAGATGGCGGCATATACAACACTCCATCGACAATTTCGTAGCGTTGCCCATCGTCCGGCAATGCTGCATAGTGGTCATAGGTCCATTGTCCTTGCTTTGGGCCAGCAACATCGTCAGCAGGTTTGACTACTGTATGTGGTTGCTCAAATGTTGCCATAGCTCATACCTGCCTTTCTGTGATAGATGGGAAACCTAATGAACTGATTTTATCACATCTCATAAACTCATTGCCGACTATAACACAAAAATATCTGATGTGGAAGAGATTAGGAAATTTATCGTTATATTTTAGACCCCTACAGATTCTCTCTCCCCCTACCGATAGATAACAGGGAAGGTATCAACGCCCGGTTGGTACACATCGTGGACGGGAGAGAGAATACTCATATGGTTACGACACACGACACGCTCTCTGTGAGCAAGACAATTTTGCGTTCGCTGTTAGAATTGATACCTGATTCTTTACTTCATATCGACAGTAACGGCGTTTTGCTAGGGTACAAATTTGCAAACAACATGGTATATGCGCCTACATATGCCATCGTTGGTCAAAATATGCTTGAGTTGCTACCCACAACTATAGCGCAAAAATTGCAATTTGCGATACAACAAGCAAAGCAGACACGGAAAGTACAGACGTATGAGTATCAAATAGTTATTGGAGAAACAAATTACGCTCGTCGGGCGCGCATTATTATGAGTGGCGAGAACGAATTTTTGTGGCTGATTTGTGATGTTACCGACAACAAAAAAACTGAGCAAACACTGCACGAGAGCGAACAACGTTTGCGTATGGTTATCTCTCATTTGCCAACCGTTCTCTTTGCGCTTGATCGGAATGGTATATTCCTGCTTTCAGATGGTCGCGGCTTACAGGCGCTTGGGCTAGATCCGGGACGGGTGGTTGGGTTGTCTGTCTTCGATGTCTATCAAAGTGAACTACAGATACTTGCTTCAATACGCCAGGCATTAAACGGTGAAGCAGTTACATATAACAGCGAATTGGACCACGTTGTATTTGAAACACAACTCACGCCACTTTTCGATGAAGCCGGACAACCAAATGGCTTGATTGGCCTCTCGACAGACATCACGGCACGTGTACAAGCCGAAGAAGCCTTACAGATGCGTGAACGACGCTTCCGCGCCCTCACCGAAAACGTGTCCGATCTGGTACTCATTCTGGATGCCACTGGTGTATGCCGCTATGCCAGTCCGTCGCACAAACGCGTTCTTGGCTATGAGTCGGAAGCACTCATAGGTGTGAGTGTTCTCGATCTTATCCCTGCTGAAGACCTGGCGAAGGTTGTTGCGATTCTTGCAAATCCCCAACCAGAAAACGAAGTGATACGACACCTCGTTCGGATTCGTCATGCGAATGGTTCATTTCTAACACTAGAATATGTCGGTCTCAATTGTCTCAACGATTCAGCGATACAAGGTTTTGTGATCAATGCCCGCGATGTAACAGAACAATTAGCAATGCAAGATATACTCAAGCATCAGGCATCGCATGATGCTTTAACCGATCTACCAAACCGCACCTTGCTTTTAGAGTGCTTAGAACAGGCGATTGCCGTTATAGAGCAAAGTACAGAGTCCACAGACAATACCGAACGGAGTGTTGCTCTACTGACAATGGATATTGACCGTTTCAAAGAGATCAACGATACCTTTGGACATCATTATGGTGATCTGCTACTACAAGAGGTTAGTATACGGCTGCATAACGTGGGAGATGAATACGTAACGGTGGCTCGGCTCGGCGGCGACGAGTTCGCGCTGCTCGTATCCGCTACCGATATGACGACACGCGTGCAACAGATAGTAACAGAGATTGCGACCATCTTTGAGAAACCCTTCATTATAGAAGAACATCCTTTGCTCATTCAGGCCAGCATCGGTGTTGCACTATACCCCGCACATGGCAGTGATGCTCTGACATTGTTACGTCGTGCCGATGTAGCCATGTACAACGCGAAAGAGGCCCATCTAGGGCATATGCTCTATGACCCCGCTCAGGATAGCTATAGCCCGCGCCGTATTGCGCTCATCGGCGCGTTACGCCACGCCATCGTCAACGATGAATTGAAGTTGTATTATCAGCCCAAAGTCGATATACAGACGGGTAACGTATATAGCGTCGAGGCTCTTGTGCGCTGGCAACACCCCGAATTTGGCTTTATACCACCCGACCAATTTATTCCGCTCGCAGAACAAACAGGTTTGATTGCGCCGCTTACACTATGGGTCCTGGAAACGGCGGCTCGTCAATGCGGCGCGTGGTTGTGTGCGGGGCTGGAACTAAGTATCGCAGTCAATCTCTCGATGTGGGACCTGCGGGATGTAACGCTACCGAACACAATATACGCATTACTGAATCGCTATGCTCTACCACCTCATCTCTTACACATCGAGTTAACGGAGAGCGTCGTGATGAACAATGTCGAGCAAACGCTCGATATCTTAAATCGTCTCTCGCAGCTTGGCATAGAGATAGCGATTGACGACTTTGGCACAGGTTATTCGTCGCTCGCGTATCTTAAACGTATGCCAATCACTGAACTCAAGATAGATCGCTCCTTCGTGATGCATATGGCGGATGCCGAGGTGGACGCGACAATTGTACAATCTACTGTGACGATGGCGCACAGCTTGGGCTTAAAAGTGGTCGCCGAGGGTGTCGAAGATGAGAAGACATGGCACCTGCTGGAAAACTTCCACTGCGATACCGCGCAGGGCTACTACATGTCGCGTCCCGTCGTGCCGCAAGACCTCGAAAAATGGTTACGCGAGACGCAAGTAGCACAAAAGATCGCAGGCATCTAATCTATTCCCCCTCTGTGGTAACATATACACATGATTCCTTTCTGCTATGGAAGAGTTATCGAAAGGGTATGTTTCTATGCTGCTTGAGGCGAACATTCGGAAAATGCTTGTCAATGGCGATCAGTGGGCCGAGTGGCGAGGGTACCACATGCCGATCAGTGATGCATATGTCTCCGTCTGGACGCCAATTGGTACCGAGATGCATTGGAAGCCCGGTACCTGGCTTTCACACAAACACCAGATTACGTATTTCTGGTCCGATCAGTGGTATACCATTCATATTGGCTATCATGAGGATGGCAGCTTCGCGAGCGGCTACTGCGACGTTGTGCTGCCAACGCCCGCGTACAGTAATACTTCGCCCGAACTTACCTATATCGACCTGTATATAGATGTTGTAGTACGCGAAGATGGCAGTGTTTATACGAAAGATCAAGAGGTGTTTGACCGTGCCGCTCTGCGCTATCCCATCGTGGAGCAGTCACGCAACAAGTCCTTCGAGGTGCTTGACTGGCTTGAGGCACATGCAAAAACATGGACCGGCCCCTTTGCGGTTGTGCCCCGGCAACTACCGCGTACCGATTTCGAGTCATTGAACATCGAGCAAATACGCGAGATTATGCGGAATGCCTGAACACCTACAGCGTGAGCTTGCCCGACACGGTATCACCACCTTCGATGAAACCACGCTAAGGCAAGCATTGGAACAACATATCGAAACATATACGCTGATAAAACTCGCCCCCTGGCCCGCTCGTCGCTGGAAATGCCAGTACCGCCTCATGAGAGGCGACACGATACACGACGCACAAACCCTCGCCGAGGCGTATGCACTGGCACTACTGGCTGTGTTGGCATAAATATCATGATGACTATACGGTAGGGACAATAAGGTATTACACCCTCATTCCACATGTGGAATGAGGGTGTAATGCCTTATTGTCCCTACAATTATTTCTCGTCCTTCGACGAGCGGGATCGGAACAATAAACGAATACCTGTTCCTTTGAAACCGAAGGCTTCGCGTAAACGGTTCTCAAGGTAGCGTTCGTAGGAAAAATGCATGGCTTCCGTGTCATTTACGAAAAAGGTAAACGTTGGCGGGTTGACTCGCGTCTGTGTCGCATAGTAGACCTTGAGCGGCTTGTTGCGAATGATCGCGGGATGATGCCGCCGTACCGCATCTTGCACCACCTCGTTCAGCCTTGAGGTGGGGACTCGCAAGAAGCGCATCTCGGCAATGTGGACAACCGTTTCCAGTATCGACTGTGTATGATAGCCCGTTTTTGCTGAGGCGAATATGACAGGTGCGTAGGGCATAAACTTGAATTCTTCAAGCACAAGTTTGCGATAATACTCAGCAGAATCAATCTCGTCGTCGGGATGTGGGAGAATGTCTTCTTCGCGTTCAGCGCGACGCTGCTCCTGTGCGAGATCCCATTTGTTGATGACGATCACAATACCTTTTGCGGATTCCGAAACCTCGCCCGCGATATGCATATCCTGCGCCGCGATACCTTCGCTGGCGTCGATGAGCAGCAGTGCCACGTCACAACGCTCAATAGCGCGACTCGAACGCAGCACGCTATACTTCTCGACTCCTGGTCCCACGCGCCCACGCCGCCGAATACCGGCGGTGTCGATCAGCACGAGTTTGCGACCCTCGAACTCTATCTCGGTATCAATGGCATCGCGTGTCGTCCCTGGTATATCGCTCACAATGGCGCGGTCTATACCAACAATCGCATTGAGCAACGACGATTTGCCAACGTTTGGACGACCCACGATAGCGATACGTGGTGTCTCATCCTCTTCATCGTCCTCTTCCTCCTCATCGGTTGGCGGCAGTTCCTCGACGATAAGGTCGAGCAGATCGCCCGTGCCCACACCTTGACTAGAGGAGATGGCAATTGGTTCACCAAGACCCAGATTGTAGAACTCGACGGTATCCATACGTCGAGTCGCGTTGTCGGCCTTGTTCGCAGCAACAATAATCGGTTTTTTCGTGCGGCGCAACACGTCCGCGACCTCTTGATCAGCGGCAGTAATACCCGAACCTGCATCGACCATGAACACGATCACGTCGGCCTCTTCGATGGCAAGTTCGGCCTGTGCCTGCACATGATCCATCAGGTCGCCAGACTGTCCGGTGAGTCCCACCTGACCAACGGGAATGTCAGAGCCAAATTCGAGACCGCCTGTATCAATGAGCGTAAACGTGCGCCCATTCCAATCGGTATCGCCGTAGAGACGGTCACGCGTCGTCCCTGGCATATCTTCAACAATAGCGACTCGCTCGCCAAGCATACGGTTAAAAAATGTGGATTTGCCGACGTTCGGTCGGCCCACGATGGCAACAAGCGGCTTCATAATTTCGCCCCTCCACCCTTTCCTATCACACTGATAGCTGTCTATATATGAATAGTCGGAGCCTATTATAACACAGTATCTACTCTAATGCGCGAACATCACGAACGAACAGGGGAATTAGCACAATCACAAGGTTGACGATACCAAAGACGATAAATACCATTGCCGGACCAATGCGATCCGTCATAATGCCGCCTACTGCTTCCCCAATAGGGATCATAGCAAACGAACCGAGTGTATCAATACTGATGACACGCCCCAGTTTATCACTCGGAATAGTTTCGTGCAGCACAGTGAAGAAAATCGTATTGAAGGCAGCCAGACCAAAACCGACAAGTATACTGGCGAGCGGTGCAATAAACGGTGCCGCAGCACGCGAAAATGGTAAACCGAGGACGAGAATACCGATACAACTCAAACCAAGCGCGAGATACGACAAGAGACCGCGCCTCTTCAAATGTGTGATCCCCTTGCACCTCTGCGACAACAGTCCCCTGAATTTCACCCTGTACCTCATTCTGCACTTGCAGAGGAGGAGGAGTCACATGACGCACTGGAATACGAACGGCCAGCAGAAACGCAACTGAAATAAAGAAACTCAAAGCATTAGCGACAAAGGCACCCATCGGAGAAATGATGGCGATCAAAACCGCTCCGAGCATAGGACCAAATAGTTGTGCCAGCGTGTTACCAAATGCAATAACCGAGTTTGCCGATGCTAAATCCTCTTTCTCGACAAGATCAGGCACAATCGCATTGACTGCTGGATTGAAAAAGCCATCGACCACACCAAAAATAAAGGCTTCAATGACGAGATGCCAGAATTGCAACACACCGGAAAAACCCATAATGCAGATAAGCACCACCACCACCCCACGTCCACCATCCGACCACAGAATAATCAAACGGCGCGGCAAGCGATCAGCCGCCACGCCACCAAGCAGGACGAAAACCAGACGCGGAATCATAGCAGCAATGAGAACAATTCCCATTGCCAGCCCTGAATGCGTCATGAGCAGCACCTGCCACGCCAAAGCGAAAGTGAAAATGCCATCACCGAGGCTAGAGATAGTTTGCCCAATCCACGCCAGCGCATAAGGACGTGAACGTAGAGCGCGAGCAAAACGAAATCTCTCTGTTAATGTGGCATTCATAAAAGATGCTTCCTTCTAACAGGGAGACCGCAAGGGTCTCCCCTACATTTTGCGTCATCTCTACATGTAGGGGAGACCCTTGCGGTCTCCCTACTGAACTTCAATCTTCATATAACAGTCCAATGTACATACAATATGTTTCTTAATCCCTGTGGGCAACCAACACTGGAATCGGCTCCGCGAACGGACCGACATTATAGAAATCGTCATGGTTCCATAACGCCTGGAAGGTTGCGGCAGTACCAGCAATGGTGAGCCAGACGAAGAGCGTGCCGAGTGAAAGAGCAACCTTCGTGTCCTTGAGACGGAAAATGGCGACGAACCCACTAGCGATGGTGAGGCCAAAAAAGACGAACGTCAATACAAATGCATTGATCGGTGAGCGCAGGCTGAAGTAGGCCGCATTGAAGATGACAAAGTTGAGCCATGTCGCACCTTGCAAAGCGAGATACTCGTTGCGTCCGGGTGTACCCTTCGGCTTATTAAGGACCGCAAGCGCACCCCAGATGGCGAAGAAGTTGTTGAGAGTCCACGCAGGACCGAAGACCCACGACGGCGGCGTGATGACGGATTGTTTCAATGTACGGAAATACGACGCATTGCCAAAAACATTGTCACGCACCGTCTCGCCCTTGTTACCACTCACAAAGCTGGTGAGTCCTGCAAGGCCAAACGTGAGCAGTTGCACAACGACATAGAAGGCAAGGCCGTGATACCAACGCCACTTCGCAGGCTCACCTGTAATCGTGCGCGTCACCGTATCTTTTATGTTTGTTGTCGATGCCATAATATAACCCTCCTCATTTTTATACATACATACCTTTGGCATTATAGAACATTATTTGCTTACGGTGGAATGGTGTAGGGGCCTTTATTTATAACGCCCTCGCCCCCATTGACCACGTTCCCCAGCCATTGATTCCATCCCTCAATCCTCGCTGACATGGTTGGTTGGCGCGAGGGCGTTATAAATAAAGGCCCCTACATTACCCCATACCGAACGTCTCAAACAGGAATGCGAGCATGTCGCTGCGCTCGTCAATAATCTTCGTGGTCGGCTTGCCCATGCCATGCCCAGCTTTTAACTCGACACGCAACATTGGCGGCTGCTCTCCACTATACGCTCGTTGGATGGTGGCCGTGAATTTCTTGGCGTGGGCAGGCACGACACGATCATCGGTGTCCGCCGTCAGAATGAGCGTAGGCGGATAATGCACGCCCTCCTTGACGTTGTGTAGTGGTGAGTAGGCGTAGAGAAATCTGAACTGCTCCGCGTTATGTTCAGCGTCTCCGTATTCACCTGTCCAGTAGCGACCAAGCGTGAAACGGTGGTAGCGCAACATGTCGATCACAGGCACCTCGCACACAACGGCTCCATAGAGGTCGGATCGCTGCACTAGACAGGTGGCCGTGAGCAGACCACCATTACTACCACCATTGATTGCCAGTTTCTTTGTGCTGGTGTATTTGTTGGCAATGAGCCATTCACCTGCTGCAATAAAGTCATCGAAGACGTTCTGCTTCTTTTCGAGCATACCCGCTTTGTGCCACTCCTCGCCATACTCTCCACCGCCGCGTAAGTTCGCCACCGCATAAATACCGCCGCTCTCGACCCACAACAACGCAACAAGTGAAAAAGTCGGTGTCAGGCTAATGTTAAAGCCACCATAACCATAGAGCAAGGTTGGATTATTGCCAACCTTGACGAGACCTTTTTTGTGCGTCAGGAACATCGGGATACGTGTGCCATCCTTTGACGGATAAAACACTTGCTCCGTTTCATAGCCACTGGAATCGAACGCAATTTCCGCACCATAGAGTTGCTTCACCTGTTCGCTCGCGAAGTCGTAGCGATAGGTGCTGGTGGGAAACAGATACGAGGTGAAACTGAAGAACAGTTCGCTCTCATTCACCTTCCCCGTAATCTCGACAATGGAGCCAAGCGTGGGTAACGCGATCTCTCCCAACTGATGGCCGCTCATGTCGTAGCGTATCATTTGATGATGCGCGTCATGCATATATACGACCACGAACTGGTGATTGGCGAGCAGCACAAAGGAAAGAACATCATTCTGTTGCGGTACAATCTCTCGCCAGTTCTCTCGCTCTGGTTGACGCGTGTCAATGACGATAATACGGCCTCGTGGCGCGTTCAGGTCTGTTTTGAAATAGAAAACAGGACCATCGTTGCCTATGAATGTGTATTCTGCATCAGCCTCATCGAGCAAGCGTACAAATGGTGTATCGCTTGTGGCTTCACGATAATAGACGCGGTTTTGTGTGTCTGTGCCGTGCCAGACATTCAACACAATATACACGCCGTCATCAGTAACCATAGGATCGAAAGCGAGTTCTTTGGCGTCGGGTCGCTCGAAGATAAGCTGGTCCACGCTTTGAGACGTACCAAGCGTGTGAAAGTAGACCTTGTTGAAGTTACTCTGGTCCTCTGCTGGCACCGTTCCCGGTTCTGGGAAGCGGCTATAGAAAAATCCCTGATTATCGTGTCGCCAGGGCAGCGAGCTAAACTTTGTCCACTGAATTTTCTCGTCAAAATCGCTGCCCTCATCAACACGGCGTATCTTGACCTCTTGCCAGTCGCTACCACTCGTTGAAGTACCATAGGCAAGCAATTTGCCATCCTCGCTGAACGAGGTGTTGATAAGGGCAGCAGTGCCATCGCTGCTGAACGTGTTGGGGTCAAGCACAAGCGTCGTCTCACCACTCAGCGTCGTTTGTTTGTACAACACGGCCTGGTTTTGCAGACCTGTATTGCGAGAAAAATAATAGCGGTCGCCATGCTTGCTCGGTGCGCTCTGTTTGGGATAATCATAGAGTTCGGTGAGCCGAGTCTTAATTTTTTCACGCATTGGCAGCGCATCGAGATACGCACGTGTCACCTTGTTCTGCGCCTCCGACCATGCCTGTGTTTCAGCCGACGCCGCATCCTCAAGCCAGCGATACGGGTCCGCAACCTGTGTGCCGTGATAATCCTCTATCGTCGCGTCACGACGCGTCTCTGATATGTTCAAGGTATGAACTCTCCTATTATATATTGTCAATTTTCACATAATGAACAAATGTAGGGGCCATTATTCATAACGCCCTCGTCCCCACAGAGCATGTTTCCAATCATTGGGTACGTCCCTCGATCCTTGCCACCATTGTTTATTGGAACGAGGGTGTTATGAATAATGGCCCCTACGCTTGTCCATCACATACACATTAACCGTTCTCTGTTTACACCGCGACGTTCGTCGAACGCCCATAAGGTTTCTCAGGGTCGATCAACACATTGACACATGCGGGCAACCCTGAGCCGAAGGCACGCTCTAACGCTGGACGGATATCCTCGGCACGTTCGACGAGTTCGCCGTAGCCACCGAGAGCCTCAACCATTTTGTCGTAGCGAATGCCGGGGGTGAGTTCAGCCGCCGTTGCATGTCCGATCATGGCGCGTTGTGGATGCTTGATCTGACCCCACGCACCATCATTGCCGATAATTGTCACAATCGGCAGTTTCTGACGTACCATACTCTCGAACTCCATTCCGTTGAGACCAAAAGCACCATCACCACTCAGGATGAGCACTTTCTGGCCTGGGCGTGCGATTTGTGCCGCCATCGCGAAACCTGTACCTGTACCGAGACAGCCCATTGGACCCGCATCGAGCCAGTAACTGGGTTTGGCAACATTGATGACCTTGCCGCCGTAACTCACGATATCGCCACCATCTCCGACAACGGTGGTGTCTTCGTCGATAAAATCGCGTATCTCACGACAGAAGCGCATAGGGTGAATCGGCGTGGCGTCCGAATTGAGAGCGGCGACATCGCGTTCGAGACTGCGTTTCTCCTCGTTACGAATGTAGGTCAGCCACTCCTCGTTCGCGATAGGCTGAGTGGCATCGGCAACCTGACGTATGCTTAGGCCGACATCGCCTACCAGACCAACGGCGGCCCCACGATTGACGCCGATATCCTCCGCCGCCAGATCGAACCACAACACCTTTGCCTCAGCAGGAATGAGCGGCGGTTGCCCATGATTGAGACGAAAATCCATACGTGTGCCAATCGCTAAAATCGTATCGGCACCTTCTAATGCCTTGCGTCTTGAGGCTGTGAAGAATAGAGGGTGGGTAGGTGGCAGACAGCCACGACCAGCACCATTGAGGTAAACGGGAGCCTGTAAGCGTTCCGCGAGTTGGCGTAGTGGCTCGGCGGCATCGCACCACCACACTGCTGTACCAGCCATAATAACAGGACGTTGCGCCTGCTCAAGAATAGCGGCGGCCCGTACAACGGCATCAGGGTCGGGAGCAGTACGCCCACCAGCGCGATAACTGGCAGGTTCGCCGGGGTCGAAGAGTGTGTCAGTATCGGCGAAATTATTGAGAACGTCCATCGGCATCTCAAGGAAGGTTGGACCGGGCTTGCCGCTCAACATCTGGCGAAAGGCCATACCCACGTACTCGCCGAGTCGTGAGGTTTCGTGTACAGTACGTGCCCATTTGGTGATGGGTCGTAACAGGTCGATCTGCCCCATCTCCTGTAACGCGCCACGATCCCAGAAGCCAAGCGGGGCAGCACCACCAATGACAAGCACAGGACTACCCGCGAGATACGCATTCGCGACGCCCGTCACTCCATCAGTGACGCCCGGCCCTGCCGTCAGCAAGGCTACTCCAGGTTTGCGCGTCGTCTTTGCCCAGCCCTCTGCCGCATGCACCGCCGCCTGTTCATGACGCGTATCCACAACGCGAATCCCTTCGCGCAAACAACCATCATAAATGCCCGCGATATGTCCACCGCTCAGGGTGAAGACGACTTCGACCCCTTCGCGCTTCAACAATTTGGCAACGAGCCAACCGCCATGAATTATACCCATGATGCGCTCCTTCGTGTATCATAGACAAAAATATCTTTCCTCTATGATACCCCATAAATGTACGGGCATGATGATGCCGTTTAATTTTTTCATTCATTCAGGAACGGGCGACCACAAGGGTCGCACCCTACGATACACGCGTATATAGTAGGGTGCGACCCTTGTGGTCGCCCGTTGAGTTCTTTCCATTCCCGCATTAGTTTCTTCAACAGTACCATCAGACCCGTACAGGATGTTATTCCACTCCGATATCCCACGCCTGTTGCAAATCGGCCTTAGAATAGCATTGAAAGGCCATCAGCGTATTCGTTTTGAGAATGGCAGGTAGCTTGACCATGTGTGCGGTGACAACATCGGCGAGGTCCTCATAGTGTTGTAATCGTAACAATGCCACAAGATCATATTCACCCGTGACCGAATAGACCTCCGACACACCCTCGATCTCCAATAGACGTTGCGCGGTCTCGCTCACTTCGCCACGCTGCACATTGAGCAATACAACGGCGGATATCATGGGATAACTCCTTCTTTATTTGCTAAATCAAACGCTTTTTCCACCTGCGTCTTATCGTGTACCCAATCCTCTTTATCTTTATCATCCGTAAGAATGGGCGTCTCTAACAGCACGGCCACATGTTCCAAGCGCGGGTCCGTGAGCAACGTCCGTAGCCCCTCTTCACCGATGATGCCCTCACCCAAACGGGCGTGAACGTCGCGGTGACTGCCCAGCCCCATCTCGGTATCGTTCAGATGTATCACTTTGAGCTGCTGCAATCCCACCGTGTCGTCGAAATGCTGCAAGACCTGGCGCGTGGACTCTGCCGTCGCGATATCATGGCCCGCACCCCACAAATGCGCCGTGTCGAGACAGACACCGACACGACTCTCAAGGTCCGGTGACATTAAACACAGGGCAGCCGCCAACTGCTCGAAGCTATGCCCGACGGCGTTGCCTGCGCCAACATCGTTCTCTAACAGCAGCATCACAGAGACAGGCGACTCCGCCAATACACGCTCGACGCCCTGCGCGATACGCGTTATGCCTACCTCGACGCCGGAGCCACGATGACTGCCCGTATGAAAGACAACATGTGATGCGCCGATCTGTGCGCCACGTTGCATTGTCCACGTCAGCAACTTGATAGATTTTTCCCAGATCGCATCATCGGGTGAAGCAAGGTTAATTAGATAGGGGGCATGAATCACAACCGGATAGAGCGCGAGAGCCTCAACCGTCGCCTTGAACGCCGCACAGCCCGTCGGATCATCAGCCGTAGGTCGCCAGCCCGTCGGATTGCTCACAAAAACCTGAATCGCCTCACACCCAAGCGAGGAAGCAATTTCTGCCGCCTTCACCATCTTCGAGTGCGTGGGCATATGACGACCAATACGCATAACGGCTACTCTTTCTTCTGATAGGTATACATTGGATATGGGAATCCCAAAACGACAGACCACCCGAAACCAGGGCACCCGCAAGGGGATACCCCTCCCATACACGAACCCGTCACCACATTCTCGTTATATGGGAGGGGCATCCCCTTGCGGGTGCCCTGGTATCCCTTGATCACTCTCTCGAATAACAGGCAATTGTTCCAACGAGGTCAGGCCAAACAGTTGTAGGAACTCGACGGTGGTAGCAAAAAGCACGGGCCGCCCCACCGTCTGGGCGCGTCCAACCTCCTCGACAAGGCCATGCTGTAACAGGCTTGCCAGAGCACGATCACTATTCACGCCGCGCACAGCCTCGATCTGTCCACGTGTAATTGGTTGCCGATATGCCACAACCGCCAGCGTCTCCAGAGCCGAAGCCGTCAACTTCGCCGTCATCGGCAAACCCAGCAGAGTGGCAATGTAACGCGCATTTTCTGGTGCAGTCACCAACTGCACCTGCTCACCCAGCCTCTGCAAGCGAATTCCGCGCTCCAACCGCACCAGATCATCCTCCAAAAGCTGCAACCCCACCACCAACCGTGCCTCATCTACATCCAAAATCTTGCGTAACTCCGCGCGCTCCAACGGACGACCAGAGACAAACAAAACACTCTCAATCGCCGTCGAGAGTTGCTTGTCCGTCATATGTTGCTGTTGTTGTACAGGTAATGGTGGTTGGCTCTGTAGTTTCTGCATCCTGAAGGAAATTATAGCATGTCGGAGGGAAGGTTGTCAGTAGGAAGGTGAGATTAACAAATACATACTTCCTCGAAAATTCATAGTGTGTTACATTGGAATTAAATTCGGGAAGGACAATGTATAATAAGAGTAGCTTTCTAACGTAAATACTACACAGGAGGAACTATGCAAACCAATCTTAACCCATACCTTAGCTTTAAAGACAACACTCGCGAAGCCATGGAATTTTACAAAACTGTCTTTGGCGGCAAACTGACGATGAGTACCTTCAAAGAATATCACGCGTCTCAAGATCCGAACGAAGACAACCAAATCATGCACGCTATGCTGGAAGCCGACAACGGCATTACTTTTATGGCTTCCGACACACCGAACCGCATGGAATATAGCGTTGGGACGAACTTTAGCATGTCGCTTAGTGGCGACAATGAAGCGGAGTTAAGAGCCTATTTCGAGAAGCTCTCGGCCAGTGGCAAAGTAACAACGCCTCTCGAGAAAGCTCCATGGGGCGACACGTTCGGTATGCTTACTGACAAGTTTGGCGTGTCGTGGCTCGTCAACATTGCGGGTCAAAAAGCGTAACGTCTCTGCGCCCTGATAGCTATATAATGGAAAGAGACAAGGCATTTTGAAAGTTTGCGTGGGAGTATTAACGAGCGACCACAAGGGTTCGCCCGTTAATACTCCCACGCAGCCCGCATTCGTTACATACGGACCGCGTGTACCCCGTGTTCAACTACTGATTATCTCCGCTTGCTGCCGATTGATTGTTCTCATCCTGCGAATCCATTTTCTGCATCTCGTCCTCGTAAGCACTTGTATACGCCGCTGTATAACGGGTAAAGTATGCTTGAAAGTCGTTGGTCAGGTTGGATGAAGCGGCCTGCGCCTGTTCGCACAGTGCCCTGGCGTGGTTCTCCTGGTCTTGTTGTGTACGGTAGATGTTGTCAGGATAGTTGTCCTGTACATCTTTGCGTGCTGCTTGCTGAGCATCCGTGTCGAGCTTCTGGTTCGCCTCTGGCAACATGTACATATACGATGATGTCGTCATATAAATCTCCTTTTCAGTACACTTTTGGCGTGCCATAACAACCACTCCTTTCGCAAAACGTTCTCACGCAGGAGTCTCTTCTATGACATAACCATACTATGATGCACACGAAGGAGAGCAATGAGGCGTAACAAAAAGGTCCGCTCCATCAACTCTGCACAAGGTGCAACAAAGCATACACATTGATATCCCACCCCAACCCGAACACTTTAGGCATCAAAATGCGAGATGTGTCTTTGTTCCACACATTATTGATAACCCGTTCAACCGTCGGTATGCGAAAATCATAGGGAATGCCAACGACAGTGCCTTGCCATGTGCGCTCTTTAGGAGGCATTTGCAACTGGTCGTACACAGCTTTTCCAGCCAGTGCCGCAACTACAACACCGATAATCACATTCTGAGGTCGCATAAACTTTCTTTTACTCATGACTTTTCTCTCCTCCTTTACAATAAATAGCTATTTGCTATAAAAATAATAACACGATGCGATAATATTGTCAATGGTTGATACAATGTGCATATATTTTTGTACTGAATCATCTGTAAGGGCCATAATTTATTACGCCCTCGTCCCAATTGTATACAGTATCAAGGGCGTAATAAATTATGGCCCTTACAAAACAACATCTCTTTGCACCGAGAGGATGCCGCGCTCGATAGCGGCGGCGACTGCAGAGGCACGCGAGTCCACGCCGAGCTTGTAGTAGATGTTGGCGAGGTGCGTTTTGACGGTTGGTTCGCTGATGCTAAGGTGTGCGGCAATCTCTTTGTTACGCTCACCATAGGTGACGCGCTGTAACACTGCACGTTCGCGTTCGGTCAGTGCTGGCTTCTCTGTCGCCACAACAGGAGTTTCGCCATCGTGTGTTGCCGCAAAAACTACTTCATGAGTAGCAAGTAGACAGGCCATGTGGGATGGCTGGAGCAGCGTCTCACCGCATGCGGCTGCACGGATAGCATGAAGCAGTGTTGTATGTTCACAGTGGAAAGTTAAATAGGCACGCACGCCAGCACGGAGAGCGCGGAGCATGTGTTCGTCGTTATGGGAGGAGACGGTGAAGATAATAATGGCGACATCGGGCCATTCACCGCGTATCAATTCAATGGCTCTCAGTCCGTCCTGATGATGCATATGTGGCTCGATCAGTACAATATCAGGTTGATACTCACCAACCAGGCGGATGGTTTCAGGGATGCTGCTTGCGTAGCCCACAACGTCAATTTCAGCATGTTCGGCGAGGAGAACGCGCAATCCCGCACGAACAATGTGCTGATAGTTGGCTATAAGCAAGCGAATGGTTTTTTGCTGAGAATCTTTCATCAACGCACCTCGTTCACTTCCAAACATGCCGCAGCATGTCTCATTTTCTTCTTACATTTTCTCTTCCTATTGTAGCAAAAAAGGCTGAGCCGATGCCATCTATGTATGACAATATCCCTGCATAAAGGTTGTCATACTCTATGTAAAAAGGATGAGAGGCCAAATCCATCGAATGGACGATAGCGCTTGCCCATGTCAACGGTTACACTTGAAGCAGACAGGGAAAACAAAAACGATACGTCACACAAAAAGGAGAACAGAAGATGATTTACATTCAACTGATTGCAGTAGCCTTAGCGATTGGTCTGGGAGCTATCGGCGCAGGTATCGCAATGGGCGGCGCAACGGGACGCGCCTATGAAGCACTTGGACGCAACCCCGAAGCGGCTCCAACGATTAGCCAGAACCTGCTGCTCGGTCTCGTTTTCGCCGAGACGCTCGCAATCTATGGGCTGGTCATAGCCTTCTTGATCTTGTTCCATTAATTGTAGGTACTATAATTTATTATGCCCGTCACCATTCATAACAGGATGAGGGCATAAATAATGCTTTTTAACTTTTTCATTCATTTAGGAACGGGTGACCCTTGTGGTCGCCCGTCTGTCTTCACGTCGTCTACCTTCGACTTTTAGCTCGCACAGGGGTCTCAATCTTTTCTCTGCTTGCTGTGCTACAATATAAAAGTACACATGTTCTTTATAAGAACCGCAAAATGTAGGGGAGACCGCAAGGGTCTCCCTGCCTATAGCACGAAAACAAAAACATGAAGATACATATCCACAACACCCGTTTTTTGTTCCCATTTTTACTTTGTGTAGTAGCATTTATATGCGTCGCTTGTGGTGGGAGTAGCAAGACGATTACTACCCCTAAACCTATATCAACCGCGACACAGGTAGTTACCGCGCAACAAGTTATTAACGGCCCTGTCACTTACGTTGCCCTCGGTGCTTCGGATGCTGTTGGTGTTGGTAGCAACCAACCTGGCGCACAGGGTTATGTACCATTGTTGGCGGCACACTTACAAAAAGGCTCGCATCTCATCAATCTCGGCGTGAGCGGTATTCGTTTGCACGAGGCATTGACGCAAGAGTTACCACTTGCACTCAGTACAGCACCTAACCTCATCACCATCTGGCTTGTCACGAACGATTTTGTTGGTGGAGTTCAGTACAATGCATATATGAAAGACCTGGATAATTTGTTGCACCAGTTACGCGTGGGCACAAAGGCACGCATCGTCATGGCAAACTTGCCCGACCTGACACGCCTTCCTCTCTTTGCGCGTCAATCTGTTGCAAGAAAAGCAACAATGGTGGCGCAAATTCAGCGGTGGAATGCGGCTATAGCAATGATAGCGGCACATTACAATGTGACAATTGTTGATTTATTCAGCCATCAAAGCCAACTCACCGCACATCCCGAATATATTAGTGGTGACGGTTTCCATCCCAGTCCTGCCGGTTATGTGCAGCTCTCGAACTACTTCTGGGACGCAATTCAGGGATAAGAACCCAACGGGCGACCAAGTTAAAAAGTTAAACCGCATTATCGCGTCTCTACGAAAAACTGTTGACAAGGTAAAAGTGTTCGTTTTGTTGTAAGGTTATTCTGGTTGAGAGCGTGCGATTGATGTTTCGCCTTCAATGATAAATACCAGACGTTCACAGATGTTCTGGCAGTGATCGCCCACGCGCTCTAGTTTATGTCCAATCCAGAGCAGATACGTGGCCCGCTGCAAGACGAGCGAGTCATTTTGTAGGGCAGGAATAGCACGTGTGCCAGCCATCATCGCCATCAGGTCGTGACGCACAAGGTGGTATCGTACATCGACCACATCATCCTCTTCCCAGATGTAGCGAGCTGCATTGACATTGCGGTCAGCGAATGCCTTCATCGTCCCCTGTAACACACGCCGCGCCTCTTTTCCTAATTCAAGCAGACCATGCATAATTGACGCCTCAGTAATCTCGACGGCTCCATGATGTGCCGCGACATCAGCGGCTCCATCTATCTTCACGTGTGGCATTGCACTACCATGCAAAGGTGCCATCCGTAGTAGAATTTGCGCGATTCCTGCCGCGCCATCACCAGTTCGTTCGAGATCACCTGCGATTGTCAATGCGGACGCGAGGTAGCGCAAGTCACGGCCTCCAAGGGGTTGCTGCATCGTCAAAAGACGAATGGCGTGTTCCTCGACAGCGGCCCGTAAGCTATCGATAATCGCATCGGCCTCTATAACGATACCCGATTTCGCTAGATCGCCAGTTTCTAGTGCTTCCAGTGCTTTTGCCAGTGCATCATCAACCAGAGAACCGAGTTGAACAATTTGTGCATCTAGCCCATCTAATTCTTTATCCAGAACCGTTCTTGCCATCAGGTTTATTACTCCTTCATTACAAATCGTACAGTAGAACGTGGATACGTGGATGTAGCTCCCAACGCGTGCGCCCCGACTGCACTCATAGGCATCCTTGCCAGGATAACAATGTTACTGTAACACATCTATCATTGAAAAGATAGATAAATGCAATACATTTCTTTTCTATTCTTTAGGGATATGTACGGAATATATATACACATAAAATCCCATTATAATAACGTTTTCTTAAAAATTGACATATGCAAAGTACACATGTTACAGTAATGTTAAGGTTCCCGTTAACAGGAACGATGCAAAGGAACGAGAACAATGTCAACAAAACGATTACTCGGAGTTTTCGCGCACCCCGACGATGAGAATTTGATGAGTGGCGCACTGCTACACTACGGCACCGCTGGCGTAGAGACAGGGCTTATTTATGCTACACGCGGCGAAGTTGGAGAGATTTCAGACCCTGCTCTGGCAACACCTGAAAACCTGGGTCGAGTGCGTGAACAAGAGATACGCACTGTAGCTCAAGAGTTGCATGTCTCCAGGCTCTGGTTTCTTGATTATCGCGACTCTGGTATGGCTGGGACACCAGAGAACCAGGACCCACGTGCATTTGTACGTGTCCATCTCGCCGATGCGGTTGGCAGACTAGTCGCCATCATTCGTGAGTTTCGCCCTCATGTAATCGTGACATTCGATGAATCCGGTGCCTATGGGCATCCTGACCATATTGCTATCTATCAGTATACAACAAGTGCCTTTCACGCCGCCGCCGATAGTGATCTCTATCCTGAACTTGGTCCCGCACATGCAACTTCCAAGCTTTACTATACAGCATTTCCGCATAACGCGATCACCACAATGATAGAATGGTTAGGGGGGCAGGAAGATTTCAGAAATACGTTCAAAAGTCTGGATATCAACACATTGGGACTCTCAGACGAGCAAATCTCGGTGCGTCTCAACGTCGAGCAGTGGCAAGAGGCCAAAGCTCGCATTGGGGCCATGCACCGCACACAAATAAATCCAAATACATTCATGGCACAGATTCCCGAAGATGTGCAGCGGCACTGGCGTAGCCTGGAATGTTATCAGCTTGCCACCTCACGCGTTGGTCCCGATGTAATCGGCGAAAATGCCCTGTTCGCACGTATCCAGTAGCAAGGCTCGCTATTTTTTCTCTATGACCTCTGGCTTACCATCTTCTTTCACCTCGATAATCTCTCCATCGAGCGTTTTAGGCTGCAACGGCGGTTTAGCCTTCTGCACAATACCATAGGTCGCAGCTATCTCCCCTGCTGGTACAGGACGAGACCGACGTAGCACAACATAGGTCATTGGCAGCAACACCACGAACAGGACAAGCGAGGTCCATTGTGCCTGCTTGAGGCCCCAATCCAAACCCAGGAAACTAACTATTGTGTTATCTCTTACGAAGAATAACAGAAATTGCGTGACGACATAGCAGTAGAGATAGGTGAGCATAAGGACACCAGGACGGGTGACACGCCGCGCTAAGAAGAGCAAAAGGCCAAGTACAACGAGATTGGTGAGCAGTTCATAAGCGGCGGCAGGCTGCACAGGCGTATTACAAGTGGCTGGATTGAGGCATGCCCAACTATGGAGGTTCTGGTAGACAGTGGACCAGGGTAATGTGCTACGATAGCCGATAATATCACCGTTGATGAGATTACCGATACGTCCAAAAATTTGACCGATAGCAGCTAATAACACACCAGCGTCAATCAGCACAAGTGGATTGACGCGCTCTATGCGTGCCCGCCAGAACAATGTAGCGATCACCAGGAAAATTGCGCCAAAGAAGGCCATGCCACCTTCCCATGTTGCCAGAATGCGCCAGGGTTGCAAGATATAGCCTGAGACAAGATCGGGTTGCTGCACCACAAAATAGAGACGACCACCAATGACGCCCGCCGCGATACACCACCATACCACGCGATTGACCAATGCTTGCGAGATACCCTTGCGTTCTGTATAGCCCTTGATAAACCATAGTCCAACGAGAATAGCAACAGCATACATTAAACCGTACCAGCGCAAGGCAAGAGGCCCGATCTGGAAGATAATTGGATTGATATTGATGTAAATATAAGGTGGACCGATACGCAACCAACCCCAATCGAGTAGATATGCCAGAGGTAATAAGGTAGTCATAGATGCTCCAAACGTCTCAACGTGTATGATTATAGAAATATCTCCTATCCCCTATAATAGTACGAGACAACTTCATATGCAAGGGCTAGAAAACTTTTGCGAGTTTTCTATATTGTCACATCGTCGAACTTGCCGTATAATGGGGTAGCATTTATAGAAAATACTACTGCTGTAGGAGGCTTTCTCATATGTTACCCGCACTAAAGTTCAGTCTCGGCGATCCCATTTTTATCGGCGACTTCTGGGGCACTATTATTGCCTTGCCCATTGCGCTCTTTCTCGCGTTCTGGTTGAGCAACGTGAAAAACAAAACCGCTGTTGTGATAGGGGCGTTTATCGGTATCCTTATCGGCTTTATCGGTATCCTCTGCTTCGTTGGTACGCTCATTCATCCACAACCACTACCACATGTAGACGGTGTGGCAACCTTCTTCAGCACAGTTCTACTTAACTCCGTATTGGGGCTGGTGGGTGGTATCATCACTGACCTTCTGATAGCGCGGCGCAGTGAGCGTGATTATCGTCGCCAAGTACAGCACGAATAACGTAGATGCTGCATGTTTTATCTTTTTCATGGCGACGACGAGTTTTCGTGTCGCGAACAACTCAAGAAATTACGCGAGTCGGGCAACTTCGAGTACAATCAGGACACGTACAATGGTGCCGAGGTTGACCTGACAACCATCACCACGACAGCAGATACTATGCCGTTTCTCACAGAGCAACGGCTGGTTCTTGTTGATGGCCTCCCCAAACGTAAACGTGGCGAGACAGCCGCAAGCGAAGCATCTGCACCAGTAGCAACCGAGGTAGCTACAAAAAGTGGCAAGGGTAAAAGAGGGAAAAAAAGCAAAGCAACCGCACTCACACGTGCTGGCTTCGAGAAGGCTCTTGCGGAGCATATTCCTCTCATGCCTGATACGACCGTTCTTGTGCTAGTAATTGACGAGGTAATAGACGCCGCCAACCCACTTGTCAAAGTTGCAGAGAAGCACGGCAAGGTCTTTCAGTATACGCTACCTAAAGGGGCCGCACTCGAAAGCTGGATTACCAGGCGTGCGAAGAATAGTGGCGTCAAGGTGAGTCCAGAGGCTACATCGCTGTTGGCAAACTTCATCGGCAATCATCTTCGTATGCTCGCGAACGAGATCGACAAACTTGCCACCTATGTCGGTGAGGGCAAGACCATTAACGCAGACGATGTACGCAAACTCTCAGCACAGGTACAGGAGGCACGTATCTTCGACCTGACCGATGCCCTTGCTCAGCGTAACCGCAAGCAAGCACTCAACATTCTACACGATCTTTTATCTGATGGTGAGCCGCCTATCAAACTTATCAGCACCATCACCTCACAGGTACGTTCGCTCCTGCTTGTCAAAGAGCTTTCACAAAAAGGAATGCGTTCCGGTGCCATTGCCTCGACAATCGGTATGGCTCCGTTCATCGCTGAGAAAGCCTTACGGCAAGTAGGAAACTTTACGCTGCCACAGCTAGAGGGTGCCTATCGTCAACTGCTCTCGACCGATGCTGCCCTCAAGCGTAGTCGTATCGAGCCAGAGATGGCCCTCGATCTTCTCGTCATCTCCTTTGGAGTCGTGTAAATACTTTAACAGCAGTACAGTATCATTTTTTATTATTGTAGAAATTGTTGTATGAGGTTGTTCACCTCGTCAGGTTGCTCTTGCTGCACCCAGTGGCCGCTATCAGCTATACGTCGTACCTGTATCCTGGGCACCCATTGCTCAAGATTGTAAGTTAGTGCGATATCGAGGGCCACATCCTGCTCTCCCCAGATTAGCAGCGTCGGTGCCTGGATAATCGTCTGCGCTCTACTACTTGTTAAACCATAGCCACCTCTACGAAAGACCGCACGATAATAATTCAAGGCAGCGGTCAATGCTCCTGGCTTGCTCATCACGGCTTGATAGCGTAGCAGGAGATCGGGTGGAAATTCAGCCTTCTGCACTGCGCTCTCATAGATAGCACGTCCAATAACTTGTGCGTGGTTGGCACCGAGCAATGCTTCGGGTAGCCAGGGGATTTGAAAGAAGAAAATATACCAGCTTTTCCTGAGTTGCCTGGGCGTGCGGAGTTCGCGCTGCAAAGCCCACGGATGCGGTGCATTCAATACAATCAGGCGTTGTGTCATATGCGGGTAGCGCATGGCAAAGACCCAGGCGAGTGCGCCGCCCCAATCGTGTCCAACGATAACCGCCTTCTCCTGCCCAAGTCCCCTTATCAAGCCTTCGATATCACGCAACAGGTTTGGCACATCATAGCCTGTACGTGGCTTATCGGTATCATTGTAGCCGCGCAGGTCTGGCGCAACAACAGTATAGCCCTGTTCTGCCAGAAAGAGAATCTGATGCCGCCACGAGTACCAGAATTCAGGAAAGCCGTGTAGCATTACGATCAGCGGTCCATTATTCTCCTCACCTTGAATGACATAGTGCATACGTATGCCATTGGTGATGATATTACGGTGCTGCCATGTCTCCGTTGTTGTTGCCATTACAAAAGCTCCTTTTATGTTTCAATGCTGTTTCACGATATAAGAGCACCCGCAAGGGGATGCCCCTCCCATACAACATAAAGTTATAGGCGCGTTCGTGTATGGGAGGGGCATCCCCTTGCGGGTGCCCTTGTTGTCAAGTGGACTATTTGTTGTATTACCCGTTTGTTGTGTCGTTGTACACGATGGCGCGTTTCACCTGCTCGATGAGGTCGGTAACGGGAATACCACGTGGACACGCATCAGCACAATTGAAGATGGTACGGCAGCGCCATACACCGTCGCGCTGTCCCAGGATACCCAAACGTTCCTCGCCACCTTGATCGCGGCTATCGAAGATGAAGCGGTGTGCGTTGACAATCGAGGCGGGTCCCACCCAATCAGGATTGCCCCATACAGATGGACATGAGCCAGTGCAGGCACCGCACAGGATACATTTAGTACCCTCGTCGAAGCGAGCGCGTTCCTCAGCACTCTGAAGTCGCTCCGTCCCCGGCTCGTTGTCATACGTAATCAGGTATGGCTTGATCGATTTGTACTTGTCGAAGAATTGATCCATGTCTACCACAAGGTCGCGAATGACAGGAAACCCCAGCATTGGCTCAATCGTCACCTTGTTGCCAACATCACGCATCAGCACCTTACACGCCAAACGATTGCGCCCGTTGATACGCATGGCATCAGAGCCGCATACGCCGTGAGCGCATGAGCGACGATAGGTAAGCGTGCCATCCATGTTCCATTTTACGGTGTTCAACGCATCTAACAAACGATCAATGGGGTCTGCCTCGACACGATATTCTGCCCAGTATGGCTTATTGTCCCGTTCAGGGTCATAGCGTTTGATACGCATCAGTACGTTCATATCTCTCTCCTCTGCAATTTATAGCAGGGAGACCGCAAGGGTCTCCCCTACATGTAGGGTCCGAGATGTAGGGGAGACCCTTGCGGTCTCCCTACTCACAAGGTCTCCCTGCTATTAATATTTGCGTTCTTTGGGTATGAATATCGGGTCATCGACCATAAGCACATCTTTATAGTCCAACCGAACATCATGTGTATTCGCGCCTTTATAGGCAAGCGTATGTTTGAGCCAGTTCACATCGTCGCGCTTCTGATAATCCAGGCGAAAGTGTGCGCCACGACTCTCGGTACGCGCTAATGCACCATGCGTAGTAGCCTCAGCGCAGTCGAGTAAGAAGCCAAGCTCAATCGTTTCGACCAGTTCCGTATTGAAACGCTTGCCCTTGTCCTGAATTTGTACCTTACTGTACGCGTCTTGTAAGCCATCGAGCGTGTCCAAAGCATGGCGTAAACCGCGATCAGAACGCTCGACCATCACTTTTTCGTCCATCTCGTTCTGCATCTCACTGCGAATGCGAGCCGCAGACTCGCCCCCAGTTGAGCTATAGAGACGGTCAACGAGTTCACGCGAGTAGGCTTCTGGCTCCGGTGGCAGGGGCACATGATCATTCTCTTTAATGAATTGAGCCATGTGTTTGCCTGCCCGTCGCCCGAATACAATCAGGTCTACCAGTGAGTTTGTTCCAAGGCGGTTCGCGCCATGCACCGAGACACACGCAACCTCACCTGCGGCATAAAATCCGGGTGAAACCGTCCATTGTGGGTCGATTACAACACGAGCATCGACATCGGTCGGAATACCCCCCATAGCATAGTGTGCCGTTGGCTGAATCGGCACTGGCTCCGTGATTGGTTCGACACCGAGATAGTTACGCGCAAAATCGGTGATGTCCGGCAGTTTCTCGGCAATCTTTTGTGCGCCAAGGTGTCGCACGTCGAGGAAGACATAATCTTTGCCATCGACACCGTTGCCATCCTTGATCTCTTGCACGATACAACGCGATACGATGTCACGCGGCGCGAGGTCTTTCAACGTCGGCATATAGCGCTCCATAAAGTATTCGCCCTTGCCGTTGAGGAGTTTACCGCCTTCGCCACGTGCCGCCTCGCTCAGCAAGACGCCAACCTTATAGATGCCCGTTGGATGGAACTGGTACATCTCCATGTCCTGCAAGGGAATACCGCGTCGATAGGCCACCGACATACCATCACCCATACATGCGAAGGCGTTACTGGTGACGCGCCATGCACGTCCATAGCCACCAGTTGCAAACAGGACCGCTTTGGCATGAAAGGTATGTACTTCGCCCGTGCGAATCTCTAGCGCGACCACGCCACACGCCTGCCCGTCGTTCATGAGCAGGTCGAGCATAAGATATTCGTTGAAGAAGCGTACCTGATTCTTGATTGCGCTCTGGTACATCGTCTGTAGAATCATATGTCCGGTGCGGTCGGAGGCATAGCAGGAGCGGCGTACTGGACCTTCACCATAGTTGCGTGTATGCCCACCGAAACGGCGCTGGTCGATACGTCCATCCTCGGTGCGATTGAAGGGCAAGCCGCGATGCTCAAGTTCGTACACGGCGTCGATAGCCTCGCGCGTCAGAATTTCTGCCGCTGGTTGGTCAACAAGATAGTCGCCACCCTTCACGGTATCATACATATGCCATTTCCAATGGTCTTCTTCCTGGTTGCCGAGTGCAGCAGCCACACCACCCTGTGCCGCACCAGTATGTGAGCGCGTAGGGTACACCTTTGTCAGAACCGCGACACTAGCGTTGGGCAGTTGCATTGCAGCCATCAAGCCAGCACCGCCTGAGCCAACGATAATCACATCAAACTTGTGGTACATAGTAAATCCTCGTTCCCATGTTGCGTTACCTTGGAGTACACGAAGGGCCGAGTGCGCCGGTGTGCTGGAAGGTAATAAGTGTAATTGTGCCTAACATAAAAAAGACTAACAATAAGACTGCTGATGTGGACAACAATGCGAGACGTGGACCACGTGCGCGTATATAATCGTCGATCACTACACGTAGTCCGTTCATGCCATGTGTGAGTGCCAGCGTGAGCAAGAGCCAATCGAAGAGTCGCCAGAGCGGGTTATCGTAACGCATCGCGACAAACTGATAGGTCGTGCAATGTACATCGTTGGTTACATGCATGATGAATAGATGTATAATTACGAGAAAGATCAGCACAACGCCAGAGACGCGAAAGTAATACCAGGAAAAGGTCTCGAAGCCACCACTCGTCGGGCGTGGGCCACGACCAGTCGATACACGTAACATAAATACAATCTCCTCTTAATAATATGTACTAATGTCCAGAGACGCTGCTTGTTGGCACATGCGTAAACCAGTACAGGCCCGGCACAATCACATAGTAGGACATTGGCAAAAACACCAGGACAGTGAGTACCAGTACGCCGATGAACATGACGCGCTGATAACGTGCGCCCTTACGCCAGAAGTCGATGAACATGATGCGTACACCGTTGAAGGCGTGGAACAGCACCGCCCCAATCAGTGCTAGCGAGAGCAGGCGCACAATGAACTGATCGAAAAGCGCAATGCCATCATCGTAGACCAGCGGCCCGAAGCCGAGTAACGATATATCCACGATATGAATAAATAAGAACAAGAGAATACCGAGTCCTGTCACGCGGTGCAGTAGCCAGGACCACATACCGGATTGACCTTTGTACATCTTTTCCTCAATTCTGGAGGCAGGAGAGAGATGGGGGTAAAAGAGAGGCGCGAAGATATCGTTGTGGCCTCGCTGCTCGTACACTCACTCACTCCAACACGCGGGGCGAATTTTGCTGGAAGAGCCAAAAGTGTATCTATAAAAAAACATAGCACTACTTACTTCAATCCTCAGCCAGCCAACGGACTACACATGGCACCCCATCGTGCCTTCCTAGCCAAATTAGTTGATATTGCATATCTATTATACGTCAGCGTGTACAGCGACGCAAAGGGTTATTAAATATTCACAGGATGTTGCCAGAGGCGATTATAGGGCATGCCCTATAATCGCCTCTGGCAACATCCTGTGAATATACACAATTAAATGGACTCTTTCATTAGACTTTCATTAGAGTCTCACTATCCAGGCGAAAATCTCCAAAAAACACTTACAATTCGCACAAAAATAGTGTATACTTTATGAGTAATCAATTTTCCAAAGACAAATATCGACGCCACAAGCGTCGTTTCAGAGTGGGTTGTGTTTCGCCCTTGCATAGGCAGACCGTCAAGGTATGTGCAAGGGTGTGTAAACATAACCCACTCTTTTTTATTGTGCTATACTCTGAAAAAGAAGATGTTGAACTCCACAATCAATTTTCGTAGCCAGATACGTTTGCAAATAACCAATTACCCTCTTGGTATCTATAAAAGGAGCCTTTATGATCCTCTTTCGTATGAGGAATCCAATCATTACACTCGCTACTCTGCTAGCTGCATTGTTGCTACTCGCAAGTTGTGGTGGTAGTAATACTCCCTCAGTACAAACAAAGCCAACGCCAACACCCTCACCCATAGCAGGGCAAGGGCAACATATACTTAACACGATGGCGAACAAACTAAATTCCGCCAATACGTTGCACGGCGTCTTTGACTTGTCGCTCAACGGGCAAACAGTGAGCGGGAACGCAAACACCGAGGTATGGAATGAGAAGCCTAACAAAAGCCGTACCGTTGTACTACAGTCCTCCATTTCGCAGCTTACGACAGGAACTGTGAATGTCACGGATGGTAAGCAGCAGTGGCAGTATAATCCAGCGCAAAAAGTGGTTTACACTGGCCCTGTAACAGCTCCTACTCCGGGCACACCGACGAGTGGACAAGGGGGTGTGAGTGGTGGTCAAGGCAACCAGAGCCTCTTCTTGCTCAACATCGTGCAGAGCGTTTTTACACAAAGCGACGGCACATTGAAATCCTCGCATACTATGGTCAATGGACACAATGTCTACGATATTCATGTCGTTCCTTCCAGCAGTAATACCAGCACAAGCGCACCCACAAGCTTCAGCTACACCGGCGAAGTCTACATTGATAAAACAACACAGCAACCAGTGCAGGTCAACCTCGACATTCAGGGGCTTGGCAATATCGTCCTGAACATACCCATGCTCGCACTGAACCAATTCATTTCAGCAAGCACGTTTACCTTCGTCGCTCCTCCAGGTGCCAAAGTGTTGCCGTTCTCACAACTCAGTGCAACACCCAGTTCCGGTACTGGCACGCTTACGCTCGTACAGGCGCAACAACAGGCGGGTTATCACCTCCTGAGCATTCCTGCGAGCCAGACTGATTACACGCTCAATGGCGTCAACGCTCTTGGTGCCCCCGGCAACCAGATATACACTCTCAACTATATGAAAGGCAATACAGCCATCACAATTGCCGAGGGTAAACCACTCGCGAATCTACCCGCTAACGGCCAGCAGGTAAGCCTCCGTGGAACAAAGGCGACTGTTACAAGTGCGAATGGTACTACAACACTTGTTTGGACAGAAAAGGGTGTTGGTATTCGCATCACGTCGAGCTTGAGTAGCGAGCAAGTGGAGAGTATTGCGAAAAGTTTAGCATAGGAAAGAACAAAAAAGCTGTAGGGGGTACAGGGCAAGCAGTACTTGCCCTGTACCCCCTACAGCTTTTTTGTTCTTAATGAGTTACCTCTTGCCCCTGTATCCATCTTAAATTAGGCTTACGAGCCGCTAACGCTTGATCGAGTCGCCCGACAACGGTGGTATGGGGAGCCGTCCTGACGATTTCAGGAGTAGTGCGCGTCTCCTCCGCGATCTGGTGCATGACGCTGACGAAGCTATCGAGCGTCTCGCGCGTCTCCGTCTCCGTCGGCTCGACCATCAACGCCTCATGTACGATCAATGGAAAGTACACCGTCGGCGCGTACATGCCAAAGTCGAGCAGGCGCTTGGCGATATCGAGAGCGGTCACACCATGTTCATCCTTCTGTCGCTGCGCGGTCAATACAAACTCGTGCTGACATATCTGTGGATAGGCCACATCGTAGTCCGCGGCCAGCTCGTGCTTGAGATAGTTGGCGTTAAGAATGGCACTCTCGGACACATGCTTGAGACCGTCGGGACCGTTGCTACGCATGTAGGCGTAGGCACGTACCAGTACGCCGAAGTTGCCGAGGTTGGCACGTACCTTACCGATGGACTGTGGCCCGGTATCTTGCCAGGAGTACGTTCCGTCCTCGTTCTTCGCAGGCATTGGACCTGGCAGGAATGGTACAAGATGTTCCTTCACACCAATCGGACCAGCACCGGGACCACCACCACCATGCGGCGTGCTACACGTTTTATGCAGGTTGAAATGCACAACATCAAAGCCCATGTCGCCTGGGCGCGTGATGCCAAGTACCGCGTTCGCGTTCGCACCATCGTAATACAATTGCCCACCAACCGCATGCACTAACTGCGCGATCTCGGCAATGTTGGCATCGAACAGGCCGAGGGTGTTGGGATTGGTCATCATAATTGCGGCGACATTCGCACCATTTGACGCTAGCAGCTCCTTCAAATGCGCCATGTCGATGCCACCCGTTGTCGCGTCACTCTTGACCTCGAGTGCTTTATAGTCGGCAAGCGTTGCACTCGCGGGATTGGTACCATGTGCGTTATCGGGAATCAAGACGAGGTTACGATGACCTTCCCCTTGACTCTGGTGATGCGCTTTGATAAGCATGAGGCCAGTTAACTCACCGTGTGCGCCCGCCGATGGTTGCAATGTGACGCGCGTCATCCCCGATATTTCCGCGAGATACTGCTCTAACTCGTACATCAGTTGAATAGCACCCTGCACTGTACTTTCAGGCTGCAAGGGATGGATATGTGCAAAGCCAGGGAGGGCAGCCATATCCTCATTCAATTTGGGATTGTACTTCATAGTGCAGGAGCCAAGCGGATAGAACCCTGTGTCAACGCTGAAATTGCGCTGCGACAGGTGCGTATAGTGGCGCACCACCTCGATCTCGCTTACCTCCGGCAAGAGTGCAGGTGTCTCACGGAGCAAACCAGCAGGAATCATCTCATCTAGCGATACGGTGGGCACATCCATTGCTGGCATTGTCGCGGCACGACGCCCCGTCGCTCCCTTTTCAAAAATCAAGCTCTCTACGCTCATACCTGTACTCTCTCAACTTCCTTGTGTGCCGACACCGCAACTTCTTGTAGCACAGCGACCAGCGCGTCGATATCTTCTTTCGTGCGCGTCTCTGTAACACAGAAAAGCATGTAATTCTCCATGCCAGCATAGTCCGCACTCAAAGGATAGCCGCCAATGATACCTGCTCGCTCGAAATGCAGTTGCAACTTCGTAGCAGCAACGGGTGTTTTCACCACAAACTCGTCATAAAATGGGCCGCTGAAGGCGGCCTCAAATCCAGGCAGAGCGATGATCTGGCGAAACGCGTAGTGTGCTTTTTGCAGGCACAGTTCGCCTAATTCACGAAAGCCCTGTTTGCCGAGTGCCGCCATGTAGATTGTCGCGCCAACAGCAAGCAGTGATTGATTGGTGCAGATATTCGAGGTGGCACGTTCGCGACGGATATGCTGTTCGCGCGTCTGCAATGTCAGTACGTAGCCTGTCTGTTTCTTGTCGCCTTCTTCTATAGTCTGTCCGACGAGTCGCCCCGGCAGAAGACGCATAAATTTCTGTTTTGCCGCCATAAAACCAAGCGCGGGGGCACCATAACTCATTGTGTTGCCAAAGCTCATCAGCTCACCAACGGCGATATCGGCACCATATTCGCTGGGAGGAGCAAGAATACCGAGCGAAGCTGGTTCTGTAATGGTGGTAACAAACAGTGCCTTGCCTTTGTGCGCGACCCGTTCAATGGCACGAACATCCTCAACACAGCCAAAGAAGTTCGGCTGCTGCACAATCACGGCTACCGTCGTCGTACTTACCGCCGCATCGAGAGCCTCAATTGGCGTCACGCCATTCTGTGTCGGCACCTCTTTAACCTGGAAACCGCGTGCGAAGGCGTAGGTATGCAGTACTCTCCTGTACTGTGGATCGACGCCTTCTGAAATCACGACCTCGCCACGTCCACCTGGACCAAGTGCTATCAGGACCGCCTCGACCAGTGCCGTCGAGCCATCGTAGAGCGAGGCGTTGGCGATATCAAGTCCCGTTATCTGACACACCATCGTCTGAAATTCATAGATCGCCTGCAGCATACCCTGACTGACCTCCGCCTGATAAGGAGTGTATGAGGTCACGAACTCTGAGCGACGTTGCAGGTGTGGCACAACGCTGGGAATGGCGTGATCGTAGGTACCTGCACCAAGGAAAGAGATTGTCGTATCGATATCTTTATTCTTCGCCGCCATTCTTGTCAGCAAGCGTTTAAGATCAGGTTCCGCAAGTGCCTGTGGCAGGTCCAATTGACGATCCAGGCGCACATGCTCTGGCACCGTCGTCAACAGGTCTTCCATACTGGAGAAGCCGAGCCGCTCCAACATCGCCCGCTGCTCTTCGGACGTATTCGGTACATAATGCATAAAAATGCTCCCCTTCAAAGATCGTTGTCTAGCATAGCCCCTATTTCGTCAGATAGCGTTTTACGAATATACAAGGGGAGTCGCTACGACAATACAAAGTAGCATAGTTCCGCTAGCTATGTACAAGAGAACCATGCTACCCATCTTGCTTGTAGTTATTTTCATTATATCTCATCGAAGGGTTAAACATCCAAGCATTTGTAGGGGCCATAATTCATTACGCCCTCGTCACGTCGATCATTGGGACGAGGGCGTATGAATTATGGCCCCTACAGGATGATCCGGTGCTACAATATTCATAATAAACATTTTACATAGCATATTGGAAGGATTAGCTACAGGTTATGACACATCTTTACCTTATTCGTCATGGAGAGGCAACCACCCAGATGGGGCAATCACTACATGACTACGGTTTAACTCCTATTGGTGTTCGGCAGGCGGAGCGGTTACGGAACCGTCTAGCGGCAACAGGCGAAATCGTACCGGACGTTTTTATTGCTAGCACGCTACCGCGAGCGCGTCAGACGGCACAGATTATCGCTCCTGCATTTCAAGAGATGCCAATTATCTTCGACGGCGAGGTACAAGAGTTGCATCCCGGCGAGGCAGAGAACATGACCGTTGCTGAATTTCGCGAAAAATTTGGTGGCTACAACCTGGACCAAAACCCCTTCCGCCCCGTTTCGCCAGGAGGCGAGACGTGGGGCCAGTTCATTCTGCGTGCAGGCTCGGCACTACATCGTATCATTACCGAACACAATGGCAAAAACATTGTCGTCGTGTGTCATGGCGGTATTATCGACGCCGCGTTTATCTATTTCCTCGGTATGGACACGCTCCATCTACCCGAAACGCGCTTCGATACGCGTAATGCCTCCATCACCTATTGGAACAAGACGGCACCCTTTGAAAACAGGAAACCACGCTGGCGCCTTGTCCGCTACAACGATGACATGCATGTGCGCGGTCTTGAAGAAGACTTTGACATTCCGTGGCAAGAGATGCCTTTACCCCCGTATCAAAAATGGTTCGAGGCTGGTCGCCCCCAATCCTCACAGTCACCAGCCGAGAAATAAATATACACGATATGCAATGAAAATGCATTCCATTTTCATTGCATATCGTGTATATTTACCTGTTTGTTGCTTGCCGACGCAATATAAGCATTATTTGGGGACCATGCGACGGCTCGTATCCATGCATCTTGCTCTGTATACGTATTGACGTGTTTCCCTGTAACCGCGTTCCACACCTGCACTGTCGTATCATCACTGCCAGAAACGATGTGTGTACTATCAGGCGACCACGAAAGCGTCTTCACCACTCCCTGATGACCTTGATAGATGCAGAGAACACTCCCATCCAGAGCATCCCACACATGTATTGTATACTCCTGCCCAGCCGATGCTATGTATCGACCATCTGGGGACCATTGAACTGTGTACACAGGACCAGTATGTCCGCGATAGGTCTGGCTTATCTTGCCACTGAACGCATCCCATGTTTGTACGATACCATCAAAACTGCCCGCTGCAATTCTTGAACTATGCGAAGACCAGGAAACAGCGAAGATACGGTATTGTCCAGTATGCGTATATAGGTGAGTGCCAGTCAATGCTTCCCACACTTGCACCGTGCTATCGCCAAACTCAGCACCCGACGCAATGAAGCGATTGTCGGGCGACCACGCGAGACTCCGCACGAAGCGTACATGCCCAGCATATACATGTATAGTTGCACCTGTTGTCGCATTCCACACATGGACCTTGCCATCAGTATCACCCGACGCAATAGAGTTGCCATCAGGCGACCATGCGACCGAGAGGACATAGTTGTTGTGAATAGTGTATACAAGAGAGGCTATACACGTTTGCGGACTCCACACCTGCACCGTTTTATCACGTCCGCCTGACGCAACGATGCGACCATCAGGCGACCAGGACAGGGCAAACACGTTGTCGTCATGACCTGTGTAGAGCATAGTTAATGTTCTCGTGGCCCTTCGGTCAACAGGTTTATAGCATGTGGCAAGACAGGCAGAATGTATTCGAGGCACTCTTTGACCGCTTTTGGACTCCCTGGGAGATTGATAATCAGAGTACGACTCCGAACACCAGCGACACCGCGCGAAAGCATCGCCATGCGCGTGTATTGCAGACTAATGGCACGCATCGCCTCCGCAATGCCTGGGGCTTCACGCTCTATGACCGCAAGCGTCGCCTCTGGTGTGACATCGCGGGGCGCAAGTCCTGTACCCCCTGTCGTGAGAACCAGATTGAGGTGTTGCACATCGCTCCACTCGCGCAAGACAGCGATAATTGCATCGGTCTCATCGGGCACCACTGTTGCCGCACGTATAACGGCATCCGGTAGTTGTGCTACGATAGTACGGATATTCTCGCCGCTTGTATCCTGCCGCTCACCTTTGGCGGCCCCATCACTGATTGTCAAAACGCCAATCGTAATCATACTTTCCTCATATTATGCAGGCGGCGTCAATTCGCGCATGAGTGCCCCAATTTGACGACGCGAACCAAACACCCAGACAGTATATTCGTCGGGGAGGTCCTCAACCTCGACACCGCAATTCATCTCGGATGCAAGCTTGCGGGCGATATCAAGAAATTGACCGCGCTCGGCAACGTTGCGGCTCTGTGTACTAAGGGCGATACGTCCCAGTCGCTCATCGGGACTCAAAACAGCGTTAATGACTTCGTTAAGCTGCTCCATGCCAAAGATAACCTGCAACGGCGGCAAATCCTCGGCCCGTACTACTGTCGGAGACAGCTTTGCACTCCCACCCTCAGTGTATTCCTCTTGCTCTTGCGTCAGGTCCACGTAGACCGAGCGCAATTGTTCGAGAACCAGCATACGCGCCTCTTCAGGCGCATCTGAACGTGGATGTACATAGGCCAGCAAATTATGCTCTGGATCGGAATATATAAAAGGATTCGATGTTGCGGCACGGCGCCCACAATTGGGGCAGGTAGCGACGTTGAGCATGCCAGACAGAATAATGTAGCGCAATTGTGGGTCTTGCGCGACATTGACATATTCGTATGTAACACCTGAAAATGTTGTCCCACAGGGACAGGTAAATGTATGTGTATGTGAACGAGACACTGTTTCTATGAAGCTTTCTGCTGTTTATTACAATACTACTATAATGAAAGTATACCATATCGAAAAGCTCATGACACACAAAGCCTTTTTGTAGCATGCTACAAAAAGGCTTTGTGTGTCGCAGATATTTCTAACAGAAAAAAAGCGTCAGAGTTCCATCGTATAACTCATGGGGTCAGTAGAGTCAATAAGCACTAACACGTTGTCTCCAATACGCTTTTGAGGGCGGATTGCTTGCGGTTGACTGCTAAAAACATAGGATTGCCTGGTTTTTTCGTCCACCCAGGCGGCTTTCACTATCCACCCTTCGCGCCATGTCTTAGGTTCTAATACTACTTGCATGACCCGCGCCGGTACACAGCCAATACTATTATGCAGTTTGCTCGCATTCCTTCTGTGAATGTATAGCTTACGGCCAATATAAAAAATCAGACAAGGTATGACACTTGCCAGGAACACCAGCAGTCCAGTAGGAATGCTCAGACAGAATTGGGAAAAAGCCATACTTATCCTTTCTTAAATGTATCAACAAGGAGACTGCAAGAGTCTCCCTGTTTCCCATCTACAAATTATTATGCCATTCTCGCGGGCCTTACCAACGAATGCCTCTTGCTTGTTGATCGTTTTCCAGGGGCTGTGATGTGTAGGCTTTCATTCTATCAAGGTGACGTGCTTCCATTAACGTTGTCAACTCCGCACGTAACCGCTTATTTTCTTGCTCAAGCTGCCCTGTTCTCATCAAGCGCGTAAGTAAGAGATTGAGCGAGTTGCCTATGCGCCAGAGCATATTGTCCTGGCTCATTTGTGCGCGTGCAGTTCTATCCCCATTAGCGGCTTGCACAAGTATCTGCGAGAGATGTTGTACTCCCACCTCGATATGCTGTTGACGCTCAGCCTCGCGCCGCTGCATTGCGGCTTCACGTTGCTGCATTGCGGCGATCTCTTCGGCGCGGTCCGCTCGTGCCAGGGCAACAAGCGCGTTTTGTACCCATATGAAGGAGACTATCGCCACAACAATCTGTAAACTGATCGGTTGAACAATGGCATTGAAGCCCATACTGGAGGTCAACACCATGTTCAATCCAGAAGTCTTAGGTTGAAGCGCAAGATCGGCAACAATGAACGCGATATTGCTGATAGCGACTGGGAAAACACTCATAGGAGGGAGAAGAGAGACCGCGATAAGCTCCGACACAATAAGTACATCAAAAATGGGCAGATCGCTTACATCTAGTCCCATCGGTGTTGTTAGCAGCATCAGGCCACAACCTAAATCCACGACAGCAATAAGGAGGATGCTGACAATTGTGACTTTGCCTACTTGATTGAATACTAACGCAATACCGCATAGAACCAGACCAAATATAACCGTACCAACTGCGGTGCTACTCTTCATCATTATTGCCCCGGGCAGATCGATCAGTTGAAATGCGGCGATAACCATGAGAATAATGTTCACCATCTGTTTGCGGTGAACCTGCTCACGTAGTACATGATAAACGTTTTGTGTTCTTGCGACGAGAGGTTGTGCAGTATTCCTCTGCGCGGTACGGTCCGTAAGTGGAAGTATTGCCATGATCTTCCTCCCTTTCTAACTGGATGAGTGCTACACTAAGAATTAGACCTCTGCTTCCGCTTATTTGCGGAAGTACTTCTACAAAAACTATCGCTCTGCATGTCTGCTCATGGAGAATGTATGTCTTCTCCATGAGCAGTTCCTTACTCACTGATATTTTATCATTAAACTGTGCCATTAATATAGGCCAATGCTTTTGCGCCAACCTGAGTTGCTACATTCTTACCAAGCACTCGCCCATCCTGGTCTCCCTGATTGAAGTGGATACCACCATACTGTCGCGAGATGCCTGCCTCAGCCGCAGCAGCCGAGAAGGTAGGCCAGGAAAGAGTAACACTCTGTGTGGGTGCAAAATTGGGTTCGATTTGGGAGCTACCAGGCAATGCTGTATATGAATTGCCAAAAGCATCTGTTTGCGTTACCTGTTGCAGGATGTATGCACTTGCCGCGCTAAAGGTACTATGGCCGGAGACATATTCAGGGAACGGTGGCGTTACCACGAATGATTCCTGATAGGGCAGAAAATTTGCTCCGTCGGGCATCGTTATTGTTCCCTTGCCTGCTCCACCCCAGCATACCAATGGCTGACTAGCGTACAGGTACCGTACAGCGGTAACTGGTCGTACAGAATTGTAGTAGCGTTTGCATTCCCAGCAAGCTATGCCAGCGTCGAAAACCGCGTTGGACATAGCAAAGAACAACATGACATCATCCGCGAGCGCATGTTTGTTTTTCGCCGAAATGTACTGTGCCGAGATAAACTGTGTGAAAAGCTCCCAATGACCGGGAGGAGTTTCAGAGCGTGGACCGTTGGCCCAGTAGTCAGCAATTGTTTTCGTCGTATCATTAAGTTGCGCGCTGTACTGGACAATCGTATCGGCCTGTGTTTTGTAAGCACCATTAGGATTGGTATAATCGGTAGCAGGACCACCAGGCCGGAACTGCGAACCCGATGTCAGTGCAAAGGGAGTAACGGTCCCCCAGTGCGGCGTTGTGTACTTCTGGACCTTGCCATTCACCATCAAGGGCTGCCATTTGGTGGGATCGTTGAGCTGATTGTACGTGTTGACCGGAACATAGCCAGTGGTATCGGCGTAGCCATTAAGCTGGTTCGACCCATCACCATGTCGGTACGAGATAACCGCCTGCGCTGCGACGTTACCAACGCCCGCCTGTGTAGTGATATCGGTCGATGTATTGCTCGGATCGAGACCCAGGCTTTGCATCAACGAGTTGAATACTGCCGCATCGGATGGGAAAAGGTCCATCAGAGCGCGGTACGCTGCGTAACTGACAGCCGGGGTCACATCTTTCGGCGTCTTCTGCCGAGGAATACCATTGGGACGTGTGGGAACCGCCTTTGCATCATATGTGGCCCAGGCATCGTACATACAGGTATGCATGATCGCTAACGCTCGTGATCCTATCGTAGGGCCAGGGCTAATATCTCGTATCGCCTGTAGTGCTGCATTGTCCCACTGAACCGCAGCATTGGGCGTTCCGCTATTCGGCGTTGATGTTGGTTTCGGCGGTTTTGCAGCAAAGGTAGAGCCGTGATGCTGCCCCCAAAATATGCCTGTCCCTGCCCCTACCACCAGCAATCCTGTCCCTGTACGTAGCACTGTACGTCTACTGATCTTACTCGTCATTGTAGTTCTCTTTCCTCCTAATAGAATAAAGGATATATGTTAAGCATAACTAGCTATACAGAAGTTTATTCTCTTCACAAGTCTTCCCTTTTGCCTGTATGCTCTTATAGCGGAGCTTTTATTAAAAAACTTTCATAATTCTATCAATAGAGACGTATTGATATAACCTACGTAACTCTAAATAGTAACATATAAGAATTATGCCTAAGAAAAATTATGTTTTTTGTAGACAAACGTATCAAATGTTCATGAGATTTATTTTTAATGCAAGTATTTCTTGCGCGAAGAGTAAGAGAAGCGTTTTGTGAGGTTAGTTGTGGCTGCAAAATATTCGTGTTTTTTCATTGTCATAGATTCAATATCAATTATAAGTAAACCCTAAAAATGCGTAAAAAAGCACCTATTTTTAGATTTCGAGATATCATGAGACGATTTTCTTATTGAAAGCAAGGTAGAGGATGTGGAAATAGAAGATTGATAGTAAAGGGACTGTATTCTCCTGGCGTTACAACGCCAGGAGAATACAGTCCCTTTACTATGAGGATGTAGCGTTCTCTATTTTTGCTTATCACGATTTATAAAGAACGACCAGCATTTTTAATCTTCGGTTTCAGGGCTGACGAACTTGTAGACCGCTCCATTTGTACCATAACCAGCCGTATCAGAAATCCAGAGCGTCTTTCCGTCTTTATCGAACTCGATATTGTAGAAGCCAACACCATGTGGAATGGCCCACTCCCTGATAGTCGGTGCCGCATCATCTCTACTCAAAACTAGCTCGCCTATTTGAGCAGTCGAGTCATTCTCAAAGAAGAGGTTGCCATGTTTATCAAAGCGCATGTCTTCCGTATTCGACAATGAGCCAGTGTGGGGCAGGCTATACTCGACGATACCTTGTGATCTTGTCACTCGTGAGTTCGTGGTTGTCGTTTGTGCCGATGTTGTGACAGGGTTTGTCGGGGCACCAGGTTTTCCAGCCTGTGCAGAACTTGATGGACCTGTAGCAGTCGAGACTGGAGTCACTGCTGTTGTGATGCCGCGTGCCAGATCAGGAAACAGGTGAGCAATCTTATCGGCTGCATGCTCTGAGAACCAGATCGTATCGTCTGCTGCAACCACGATGCCAGCAGGACGACTATTCGGGGTTGGCGAGGTATACTCGGTGATGGTTTGATTACAAGGGTTCAGTTTGCCAACTTTGTTCGGGCTTACCTTCGATATGTTGCCTTGCTCAGCAAACCAGAGGTTCCCCTGGTGATCGAGCGCGATCTCTTCAATCTCTGCCCCAACGGTCCGCACTGCCCACTCGGTAATAACGCCATTGGGACTGAGACGACCAAGTTTGCCCCCAGTAGCATCACTAAAATCCACCTCGTTAAACCAAACGTTCCCTTGCTTATCAAGAACCAGGAATGTTGGAGCCAAGCCGAGGTTGCGCGAAGAAGGAGGGAGCAAAAATTCGCTTTCTTTCCCTGTGACTGGATTTAACTTACCGATGCCTGGGGCATTCGACTCTGTAAACCAGACACTGCCATCTTGAGCAATTTTGATCGTACCCACGCCCGCATTTGCATTGGCGAGCGGATACACTCTCACACGGCCTGTCTCGTGATTGATCGTTCCTATACTGCCATTGCCAAGGCCAAACCACGAATTGCCATCTTTATCAACTGTGATACCAATAGCAAAGCCACCTGACGCAGAAATATCATAGCGCGTAAATACACCAGAAGAGGAAGCAGCTTTCGTTGTTAATGGTGAACTAATTACAGCCAATACTGTAACTACTACTGCCACCATGCTGATAATTGCAAGATGTCGTAAGTGCTTTTCTGTTCCCCAAATCATCAATTTCTCCTTTTATTTACTTGTAGAGGTTCGCAACAAGCTTTCCGATCTCTGCGAAGGATTCGGCGTTGTCGTCTGATTGTGACCTTTGCGTGTAGCACTATCCAATTCATTGAATAACCTACGGCTACCAATGCTCGCCTGATTTGCTCGTGTCTCAATCTGATTAAAACGCATTACCTGAGTACTGATCTCCGAATGTTGTTGTCGTATCGTTTCCAGCAATCCCTGTAAGTACGAAACTAACTGAGTCATTGGGCTATTGCTTGGAGAGCCTTTCAGCGTTCTTTCTAGCATACGGATGATGCGCTCTAGCTCAGTAGCGAGCTGACTAAGTGTTGACGCAAACGCGCTCAGCGCTATCCCTTCGTCCGAAATACTATGGCTCTGCTGAGTCGTAAATTCGCTCAGTTCATAAGCCTCCTTGCGAGCATATTCCAAATTCTGAAGACTTTTTTCCATGACATGGATGCGAACCTGAATGTTTCTCAGTGCGATAAACACGCCATCGAGTACTGTGTTGGAGGGAGCCGCCAGATTACTCAACACTTGCCCGTCCCCCTCAGCTATTCCATGCGCTACCACCACCATATGTTGAACCGCCTGCTCCAAGCGTGAGTATTCAGAACTTGCTCTGATAAGCTTGGAGAGACGATCAAGCATGATGTTGAGTGAACCAGCGATAGGTAATAGTTCACCACTCGTGATAGGTACCCGTGCAGCGTAATCACCACGCGCCACCCGTGCGTGAATATCTTTGAGTACCTGAATATCCACCTGCAAGCGTTGATTGCGCTCAGCTAACAAAAGACGCTGTTTCTCAGCCATTTGCTTCGCTGAATCCAGTTCCCGCGTTCGACGCTGCTCACTACGCAATAGACGCTCATTCTCCAAAACCGTAATACCTTGACGCACACCTATCAGTACCAGTAGCCCAAGGCTTACAAGAAAGGGGATAATGAGGTTGTTATTGCCAATCGCAGCAACTGGTGCCGTCGCGGCACGAAACACAATCAACGCACTGGCTACCACTGCCGCAAGAAAGGGAATAAGTGATTGGAAACCTCTGACGTCCCTTGTCTCTTGAGCCAATTCGCCATTTTGCCGCGTTACGCTCTCCGCAACATTAGTACCTTTGGCTTCACGTTGTACAGCACGAAAACGGACAAGACCAGCAAGGGCAAAAAGGAGATAAGAAGCCATCCAACACCCATTTGCAATATCTCCAGGATTGAAGTTAGGGTAGAGTTCCTGGTTCAGAAAGATCGAATCAGCAATAATCAAAAAGATTACAGCCGCGATAAAAACACGTAACGCGGTCTGACCTACCTGACGCCGATCCTGGCTGATGACTACCACTGTCAGTCCAAAGAGCAGGCCCAGATCACCTACTGGATAGGCCATGTTCGTAGCTTTGCCCAATATACTCTGTCCACTTTGTAAGTAAAAGGGGGCTAGAATAAAATACCAGGAGAGAGCGGTTCCTGCAGCCATGAGCAAAAGACTGTCTAATACAATTTTTGCACGAGCGATACTTGGTCGCCCCTGACGCAATAACCCTGGCAGGAGAGCTAGGCCCAGAAAAAAGAAGGGATACTGAATCAAATAAAACAGGTCCGCCTGTGAAGGAACCGGTACATTATTCGGCTCAATTATCCTGTCCAGAAAGGCCCAGGTCGTTTGCGCGGTAGCATAGGAAAGCATAGCAGCCGCGAACATCAGCCATGCTAATGCTCCAGGTCGGCGACGACGATAAAGGATAACTCCAGCTAGCAGCACAGGCAGTGCTTCTAACCAACTTAGTGAAGCTCGTACCCAATCGGTAGCCATAGCTGCCCAGGACGGTCTGGTAACGATCACAACCAACTCATACAGCATTATCAATATACTGACAATGATCACACTCGTTAGTAGAGGTTCTCGGCTCATCCAACCAGTGATATCTATCTCTGGAACGGACGAGTAGCTAGCATTTTCTTGAAAATCCTGAAACTGCGGAGTTGACGAGTAGCTAGTATTTTCTTGAAACTGTAGATTCGATGAGAAGTTCTGGTACTCATTAAAGCCGTTAGGACGTGCTTGAACAGGAAGTTCTGTTGAAGTGTAAAGGCCCTTGTTGGTCAGTGGTGAAGATTGACCCCCAAGTCGATCTTCATTGGGATTCCGAAACATAATACCCCCTAGATAAAAGAGGCAATAGGCTAATTAGAAATAGCCATTTCCACACATAATTTTTTCAGGTCATCCCAGACCCTTTGCAAGATCGCCAAGTTAATAGTACACAGTAGTTTTGATTTTTGTCAACCTTTAGTACCTGTTAGTCCTCTTTATTACCTTCGTCGTCCTTTACTCTGTGATTTCGTGGAAAATATGAATTTGCCACCCTGCCGTTCAATGAATGCTTTGAAGTACGCGTAGAACTCGTCGCGGTCCTGCATAGTAATCACAGAAACAGCATCCGCCGTTTCGATTGCGTAGGGGTAGCCGTTGCCTGCAATAACCTCGGCACGTACAACGTCCATCACCGATTCGAGTACGCCATCGTCGATCATCCAGCGCGGAAATTCGAGGCGTGCAGGCGAGTGCTTAGCGGTGGTTTGCAGATAACAAAAGGCTACGCTATCGCGATAAGCACCATAATCTTGTAGGATATCACCACGCGCACACAGCATCGCCGGCGTGCGGTCGCCCCACTGCAACCGCCCATTCCAGAGGAGGGCATCATGGATTTTCTTGGTATCGCGTAGTACTGGGCGTTGTTGAGTTTCATCGAGACGCCGTAGCATCGTTATGATGTCGCGTGCATAGCTGGTGTCGATATAGCCAATGAGAGGGATACGCAAGCGTTCCGAGGTCGCAAGCAGCGAGACTGCCGCACGAACGTACTGGTTTCGATACTGACCCGGCATCGTCAAGGCGAACGAAACGACCAGCGAACCATCGAAGAAGACTAGCGGACTGTGTGCTGGCTGCTCTGGCTTTCGCACCCTGGCAAAGTGTTCCATCTGGCTACATAGCGTCTCGACTTCTAGCAGATGGCGGCGCATCGTCACCATCATATCCGAGTAGGGATAACCATCTTGCTCGCTCTTGTCGCCCTTCTCCGCTTTCAACTCTTCCGCGATCTCTTCCGGCGACAAGACTTCCATACGTACATCTTTGGTATAGGGGCGTCCCGGCTGATGAGGATTCGCGAACAGGCCGACCTGCACCAGCGCGACGGGAATCGAGGCATCGCGCCACGGCATAAGCTGACTACCATCAACGGCAAGCGTGGTGACACCTCCGATGCACTCCGCCCATTGACGTGTCTGCTCGTGATTGGCAAACTCACGTCCAAAGGGGAAAATAGGGCCATGATAGTGCTGCTGCTCCGCATTCACCAGCCAGTGATCGAATTCAATACTGGGTCGCGCCCCCGCCGTGGTTGTGCCTACCGGTGGTAGAGCGGCTTCAAGTGCCTCGCTTGACGGATAATCCTGGTACAGTGTTTCGAGCGCATGCTGATATAATGCGAGCTGATCGCTGAACGTGCCATCATGGAGCGCGAACTGATCGCGTTTGGAATTGAGTGCCGCTTGCAGTTTTCCTTTATGAAGCATAGTGAAGTAACCGTTCTTGCTGCGTCTCTTCGTCGGTAACGATGTGTGTCTCGCCATGCTCTTTCGAGAGACGTACAATACTATCCAGCCCCTGCTCGAACGTGTCATCGTGACTGATGACCAGCAGTTGATCGAAGCCACGCACGCGCCGTATCTGTTCCGCGAGATTCATACGCCGTAGCTCATCCATGTTTTGCGTTGGCTCATCGAAAAAGGCCAGATTGAGCGTCGAAAGCTTTTTGAGCAGAGCAAGGCGAATCGAGAGGGCCGCGCTCATCTGCTCGCCGCCACTCAACTGTGCGAACGTGCGGTTCGTACTCTGACGACGTAGCACAATCTCGTAATCGTTCTGCCAGGAGAGTTGAGCCGTGCGGTCGCCCATGATCTCACCAAAGATACGGTTGGCCTCGGCGGAAATATCGGCAAGCATCGCCTTTAAGACATAGGGAGCGGCCTCTTTGATATAGCCTCGAAACTGTTGCATCATGGCGTTCAGGTCTTCGAGCGTCTGCTGCTCTTGCTGTGCGATTTCTAACTCTTTTAGCAACGCTTCGGCCTGAGCAATCTGCTCCACAAGCCTTTCCATGTCCTGCTTGTTACGGTCAATCCCGCCTTTCAGAGTTGTAAGATTGTCCCGCAAACGTTCAACTTCGTCTCGCATCATCTGTAACTCACGTTCATCAAAAGCTGCATCAGCATCGTGAAAGGCTTGCGATGCGGCCTCTTGCTGCTCTACTGCCTCGGACGCTTTCCGTAACTGCTGTCGATAGACACGCTCGCGTTCCGGCAACTGACGTGCCGCATCCTCATTCTTAAGGTAGTTCTGATAGCCGCTTTGACTGCTTAATCGCTTTGCCTCTTGCTGCGTAATCAGGTTATCAAGTTCGTTGTATTGAGCAAGTTGTGTATCGAGGAGGACTATCTGTTCCTGCGTCTGTGCCAGGCGTTGCTCTTCGTCGTATAACTGCTTCGTGAAAAGGCTCTCCTGCTCGACAATATGTTGTTGCGCCTTACTACGAGAGCGAGGGTCGTTTAGAGTCAATAGCTCCGTCTCTGTCTGCTTGAGGAGGAGGTCACTGCCTTTGAGTTCGGCTAGTTGTTGCCGTAGATCGTTCAAGTCCGCGTCACCCTTCTCGATCTGTTCTGTAAAAGACTTCACCTGCTCGTAAAGACCAGGGAGTTCTCTTACCTGTTTATCGGCCTCTTTACTTTCATCGTAACTCTTACGTGCCGCACTCATTGTAGTATCGAGCGTTGCAAGTGTTGAGAGTTCTTGCGTCAACTCTGTGATATCGGCCTCTAATCTGGCAATCTCTTCAACGACAGGCTGCAAGTGTTCTTTATAACTCTCGCGTCTCTCAGTGTACAGAGCGAGTTTACCAAGCCACTCGACATACTTCTCGATCTGCTGCTCACGCTGTATGATGCTCTGCTTTTGTTGTAGCACGGTGTCGAGTTCAGCACGCTCTTTTGTCAACAGGTTATCGAAATATGACTCAAGGCTAACCATGCCAAGTCCCTTAATGTTCAGGCACGTCTCATGCAGCAGAGGGCATTGTCCGCCAGCAGATTGCGCTCTTGACATTACGTAACCCTCGATATTGCCCTCTAGCTTATTTTGCCGTGCGGTCAACACTTCACGTCGTAGGACTAGTGCGGACTTCTCTTCGGCCTCCTGGCGATGCTCCTCTATCTTCTCGATGTTAACCTCGACCTTGCGTAGCTTGTCGGTTGTATCATCACGGTCACGCTGTTTAGCACTCAATATATCGCGCTTCTGCTGCAAGAGTTTCTGCTTACTTGTGCGCTCACTACTCTGCACTTGCAATCGGGCAACGGTCTCGCCCAACTCGTGAACGCGCTCAGCGATGAATTGTAATGGCTTGATGGTAGTGATGCGCTGCTCTAGTTCTGCTTGTTTTTGCTTGTATCTGTCGATAGTAGCACGAAGGCGTGTGCCTTCCTTCATCACCGTATCGTAACGTGTCACCCTATCTCTGAAATCGTCGCGACGCTGTTCCAGTTCACCTTGCTGCTCCACCAGCGTCGCGAGTTCCTCAACACGCTGCTGCGCTATTGCAACTTCCTCTAAACGTTGCTGTAAACTCCGTTGCACGGTCTCGCTTTTAGCCTTTGTAGTCTGCAACTGTCCTTGCTGGTTACGAAGTTTGTTACGCTGCTGCTCATCCTTGCGTAGATTTGTCAGTGCCTGCTCTGCCTGTTGGTACTGCTGAAAGTCATCAAAGCTGGCAATAACGATATCCTGTGCGGTTTGCGCCTCCTGCAACAGTTTTTCGTCGCGCCCAAGCAGAAGTTGCGCGTTGGTATGTGCCGTCTGACTATTGTTAAAGGCTTGTTTCAGTTGCTCTAGCTGACTTTTCTGCTGGTTGAGGATCGTCAACCGCTCTTCATTATGTGAAAGTTGCTGCAACCATACAATGTTCTGTTGCTTCTGCTGTTCATCACGTTGGCGTGCGGTCTCAAGAGCACTGCGCCACTCGCCCAACTCGCTTGTCCTGAACGTAAGTTCGTTGATTTTGCCGTTTTGGATAGTCATCTGTTCTTTATAATAGTGCTGGACCTCTAGTAAATATTCGGCGGACGTTTTGTAGTCTTCGATCTGCAGAAGGGCGTCGAAGGTCTGTTTGCGCTTGCTTGCCGTCTCAAGAAAAATAGCGGTGAAGGTACCCTGTGGTACACCGAGGGCGTCTTTGAAGAGGGACTCTAACGGGCGTTCACGGTCGATACCAAAAAGATCGTGCAAGCGGTCCTGCATATCAGCACCCTGCTCAAGCCGTTCGCTGGCCTCTTCATCGGTCATGAACCAGCGTGCGCCAGAGCCACAACGTCGCTCCACAATGTAGGGACGATCATCGCTGCCAATAAGGTGAATAACGATACGCCCATATTTTTCGCCCTCACGCACAAAATGCTCCTGCTTGTAAGGAAGGTGATTGAAGAGGGCATAGCCAATAGCCTCAACCAGTGTTGTCTTACCGGCACCATTGGCTCCACTAATGGCAGTAGTGCCACGCCTGAAATCGACGGAGACCTTTTTGTAACTCTTGATATTCTCTAACTCAACATGTGTAATGAGCATGGGGACTAGCCTTCCCTCTATATGCAGCATGGCGCAATACAACAAAGCCAATGCGAAAAATAAATAAAAACTCTCCCAGTGCGCTATTCCAAAAGTGCAGATAAAAGGTGGAAATACGCATGATGATTATAACATGAATGGGGAAAATGGCAATGTTATAACGAAGTGTCTATTTCTTCCTGTACAAGACGTACAAAATTCGGAGTATGTTGTGCAAGAATATCTAATACTTGCTTTAGGGTTCGCGCGGGGTTACGGAGTGCCTTTGCTTGCTTAATAACGGTTTGCACCATCATTAACAACGTACTACCATACCAAAAATTAGTAGCGTGCAACTATTGACAATCAAAACCGTTGAGAATAGTAAGTATATGAAAGCTGCACAGAAAATGATGGGAGAAGTATGAATGGCTAAAGAGCCAGGGGTGAAAAGTCGTATTTGGAGAGAAAAACTGTTACGTGTATTGCCAGCCGTGAGTCAATTGGTGATACTCGTTGTCATCGCGCTCACAATTCTTCAAATCACGCCCTTTACCTTTACATCGGACCAGTTGACGGCTTTCTGGATGGGGAGTGACCTGCCGCGAAGTCACTGGCCTACCGCGCTCTTAATTCAGCGTACCTTTGCACAGGATCATCGGTTGCCACTCTGGAATCCCTACTACGCAGGAGGACAACCACTCGCTGCCGATCCCCTCGCCGCTCTTTTCTATCCGCCAACGCATCTGGTTCATTTCTTCTCGTTACGTGATTATTATCTTATACTCATTACAGGCCATCTAGTATTCGCTGGGTTGGGCATGCTGCTCCTGGCACGCCGTGCATCGGGCTTGTCACGTTTACCCGCATTGGTAGCGGCAATCGCTTTCATGGCAACACCACGTCTGATTAGCCATCTGGGTGCCGGGCATATCACAATTATGCAGACCGTCGCATGGTTTCCATGGCTCGCGCTCGCTTGTTGGGCAACGGTACGAGAACCGCGTCGCTGGGGCGCAGTGCTAGGGATATGCTTCGCAATGACATTGCTGGCTGGACATCCCCAGATGGCGTACTATGGACTGTTAATGACCGCCGGATTAGCGGTGTGGCTCCTGATACAGCTTTGGCGCACGAAAGGCTGGCGGACAATACTCAAACCAATCGCAGGTCTAGTAGCCGCTGGCGTAATCGGCGTCCTACTCGCTGCGGTCTTTCTACTGCCGTTAGCGGAGTTTACAGCCTACTCGACACGCCGAAACTCGGTGAGTTCCGGGGACACTTACCCGCTGTTGGACTTTCTTCAGAGGCTAATCAACCAACCATCACCACAAGGAACCCCATGGGAAGTTATGCTCACACCTGGACTGGTCGTTCTTTTTCTGGCTCTAATTGCGATAGTAATACGCTGGCGTAAGGTCTGGCCGCTGCTGCTCGGTGTCGTACTTGTAGCTGGACTCGCCATGGGCAACTCCTCGCCGCTCTACTTCCTTGTTGCACACGCACACATTTTGCCTGATTTTGATCGCTTTCGTGGCCTTGCCCGTATCTGGTTTGTGGCTCTCATGCTTATTGCTCTGCTTGCCGGTCTTGGCACTGAGTCGCTGCTTCGTGTCGTGCGACGCGTATCACTGCGTGGAGCAGTTGCCGTCGGCCTCCTCACTGTTCTTGTCGTCGCGCTCACACTTGTCAACATAGATAAGGGATACACCCGGACAGGCGATGCAAGCGTTGCTATCACCCCTTCTCTGCTAGCACACACAGCATCACAACTGGCAGGCTCCGGGCGGATTTACGATGTGCAGGACGATAATATCTCGCAGGCAAATGCAGTACTACTGCAAACACGCCTTGCCAACGGCTGGAATCCTCTCTTGATCCAGTCCTATGTCTCCTACATGTCCAGTGCTGGTGGTTATATCATCGACGGCTATCAGTTGCACATTCCCCGCTACGATGTGCCGGGAGTTCAACCGAATACCACACTACTTGGTTTGATGGATGTGAGCGTTGTAGTCTCACGGAGACCATTGACCGACCCTCACCTTGTGCAAATGGGAAAGGTAGATGGTGTATTGATCTACAAGAACACAGCCGACGCTGGACCCGCCTACCTCGTTAGCCCTACGTCAAACGGGATGCCTCCATCGCTCGGCTCTATGCAGCGACTCAACGTTCCGGTACATACAATCACTCAAGCTCCAGAGCAAGAGACATACACTTTTGCCAGTAGCACAGACGCGTATCTCGTTCTCGCCACACCCTCGTTTCCAGGTTGGACTGCCAAACTAGACGGTCACGATGCGCCAATTCAACAGGTTGACAGCGTGCTGCCAGCAATCAAAGTTGGCCCAGGAATACATACTCTGAGCTATGACTATGCTCCGTCCTCCGTTCGTATTGGTGCTATACTTTCGGGAATTGGTCTGCTTGCTGTTCTTGCTTGGCTCATCGTCATACGTTTCTGGAAGCCGGGCAAACGGCGTTCGTATCCAGAGGAGGATGTGGAGGAGGTCGTTGACGAACGCGTAGGGGCTATTATTCATAACGCCCTCGTACCAATTGACCATGCAAATTAGGATTGAAAAACGGAATCAATGGAGATAAAACGTCGTCGATGTGTACGAGGGCGTTATGAATAATAGCCCCTACGCGAAAAACTGCTGTACCTGCACGGGAAAATTCGGCACGACCTGTGATGGTAATGTTTGCTCTCCGCTGAAAACGCCAGCCGAGTGATAGACTCCACCTTCCAGTAGCAGCACTTCTACTGTACATGCCTTTGGGTCGGCAATCCAATATTCTTTTACCCCTGCACGAGCATAGGCGACATATTTTCGATGTCTATCATGAATGGCGGTGCTGGGAGAGGAAATTTCTATGGCGAGATCAGGCGCACCGATCACGCGCGATTCCGTGATTTTTCCTAATCCATCGTTGAGAAGCACAAGCACATCGGGCTGCACAACGACGTTCTGTCCAAGTTCAACATCTCTTGGTCCCGTATATACATGCCCTAAACCTGTTAGACGTACATGTACTGTCAGGTAATAGAAAAACCAGCCAGCAGCATCCTGGTGGGAGCCTGTAGGTACAGGAGCCATGTTATAAAGCACTCCATCTATAATTTCATAGTGTTGCCCATCATCGGGGAGGTTGGCATAGTGTTCATAGGTCCAATGACCTTGCTTAGCTCCAAACACGTTGTCAGCAGGTGTAACTACTGTTTGCCCTTCAGATACTGTCGTCATACCTATCCTGCCTTTCGTTTTGGTTCTTTGGTGGAGAGTTTTCTTTGCATAGTATACCATGCTCTGGGATGAGAAGACACACGCTAATTGTTATATATAAAAGGGAGCCAATCAGTAATGGCTGGCTGCTTTACTGCACATTGGCTCTGGTAGTGTCCTCTATTTACGTGCTAAGCTTTACATCAACAAGCATACCAATTTTTCGTATACGTACCATATACTTTGACAGGCAGCATGCGACGGATGTTGTAGGGACCGATGTATCACGTCCTGTGAGCAATCAACCGCCGACTAGGACGTGATACATCGGTCCCTACGAAACATGTCAGACACAGCAGGAGAGAAGAAGTTATGTTGAAACAAACCGGAACAGTACAGGTAAAGCGCAATTTCCCAGAGATGCTCAAGGGCGGGGTGATTTGTGATGTCGTTAACGTGGACGAGGCACGTATCGCGGAAGACGCGGGCGCCTCGGCGGTGATGGCACTTGAGCGTGTGCCCGCTGATATTCGCGCACAGGGCGGCGTTGCTCGTATGAGCGACCCCGATATGATTATCAAGATCAAAGAGGCCGTGACGATCCCCGTGATGGCGAAGTGTCGCATCGGTCACTTTGTCGAGGCCGAGATTTTGCAAGCCATCGGCGTAGATTGCATCGACGAGTCCGAGGTGTTGTCACCAGCCGACGAAAGTTTCCATGTCAACAAGCACCTGTTCTCGGTGCCGTTCGTCTGTGGTGCGCGTGACCTCGGCGAGGCCCTGCGCCGCATTGGTGAGGGTGCCGCGATGATGCGTACAAAAGGTGAGGCCGGGACAGGCAACGTTATCGAAGCGGTCCGTCACATGCGTACCATCATGGATGGCATTCGTCGCTTGCAGTATCTGCCCGAAGAGGAATTGATGACCGAGGCCAAGAATCTCGGCGCACCCTATGAGATTGTCAAAGAGGTTGCACGCGCAGGAAAACTGCCCGTCGTCAACTTCTCCGCTGGTGGAATCGCGACACCAGCCGACGCCGCCCTCATGATGCGGCTCGGTGCTGAGGGTGTTTTCGTTGGCTCCGGCATCTTCAAATCTGGCGACCCGCTCAAACGTGCGAAAGCGATTGTTCGCGCCACCACACACTATCAGGACCCAGAGATCATCGCGGAAGTATCGCGCAACATCGGCGAACCAATGGTTGGCATCAATATCAGCCAGCTTCCCGAAAACGAACGCATGGCAAAACGCGGTTGGTAGGGAATTGTTGCATGGCAGAATTGCGCTGGCATATATGCCAGCGCAATTCTGCCATGCAACAAAGAGTGATTATAAAAACAAGGTTACAAAAATGTCCAACCCAACACTACGTATCGGCGTATTAGCATTACAGGGTGATTTCGAGGCACATATCAAAGCGTTGAAGATGGCAGCCTCGATGTTGGGAGTCGAAGTTATTGGAATTCCTGTTCGATTACCCAGGCATCTTGACGAAATTGATGGTATAATATTACCAGGTGGTGAGAGTACAACCATCGGCAAACTGATGGTTGAATATGGCTTAGATAGTATACTCAGGCAGAAGATTCAAGATGGCGTTCCCTTCTGGGGGACGTGTGCGGGATTAATTTTATTAGCAAAAGAGACGGATAACGCGCTTGCTGGTCAGCCTTTACTGGCGTCACTCGACATTCGCGTCCGCCGCAATGCATTTGGTAGTCAGCGAGAGAGTTTTGAGACAGACCTTTCGGTGCCTGCATTAGGGGAAGCTCCATTCCATGCCTTCTTTATCCGAGGGCCAGCCGTAGAAACGGTGGGACCAGAGGTAGAAGTACTGGCGAAGCTCGACGACGGAACCATTGTCGCCGTCCGTGAAGGAACCCTGCTAGGAACCGCGTTTCACCCGGAGGTTGCGCTAACCGAAGGCCAACGAGACCCACGTTTTCATCATTACTTTCTCCGCATAGTACAGAGCGTCACCTCGTAATGGGTGCGATATATCGAACCCATACAAGACGCAGGAGCAACGATGATACGACCGGTCCTGTTTGTGGATTTGCCGGGCATCATCTACGCCATTGACCGCCGCGCTCGCAGCAGACAACACGAGTTCGCGAACTTCGTCTGCTGGCTAGAGCCGGTGGAGGACTACATTACCCCCTCACCTATCATAAGAAATATTCTTCCAATCACCCCAACTTCGCGCACATGGATTTGTGAAGACCATTGGCGCATATTGGGCTTCGCGCAGATGCGTGAGCGACCATCACATATTGCCTGGGATATGTCCTATCTGGCATCTATGGTGCAGCGTAGCACCGTCGATTCTAGCGAGGAAGACGTTCTTACCGCCCTCCTGGAATACACGGCAGAGATGGCTGCGACACATGGTATTCTACGTATTTTTGCGAAGGTTGAGGACGAAGTTCCAGAGCTTGGTCTGTTCCAATGCTCCGGCTTCCAACGCTATGCCCGCGAACTGACCTATGTCTATCAACAAGGTACGTTGAGCGGCCCCGGCGAACCTCTACTACCATCGCTGCGACGCTGGAATCGCCACTACGCGTGGGGATTGCATCAGTTGTATCGCGCTGTCACCCCTCAACGGGTGCAGATGGCGGAACTCCTGGAGAGCAGCGAGGAATATGCTAAGCTTCATGTTGGCTCACAGCAACTCTTTTCTAACAGGAATGAGAATTATGTCTGTGATGTCGGCGTGCGTTTAGGAGCCTGGTTGCGGCTCTGTCGAGGTCAAGGCTCGACTCCGCACCGACTCTTTATTCACGTTCATCCTGAACACGTCGATCTTGCGGAGCCGTTACTGCGCTTCGGCATTCGGCGGCTTCAGGAAAACAACATACGCCCGATCTATTGTATGGTAAGGGAGTATGACGCTTCCGTTATCACCGTCCTGCGCGATAGTGGATTTGAGCAGACCTTGACCAAAGACCTGCTCGTGCGACACATGGCGTTACTCGCCACACGTCAAAGCACAGTCCCCCTACTAGAGCAACGTGCGGTCTATGGCTTGAAGGGCCTGGGGACAGTCAATTCACGCCAAAAAATGAGGTAAATAACTGCCTATGCAACATGTGATCACTGACGATCTGAAGGCTCTGCTGGCTGCCCTTCCGCCGAGCATCCGCGAAGCGGTCTATCGGCTCGAAAACCGAAGCGAACTGCTGGAGATCGTAATGGACCTCGGACGTGTTGCCGAGGGCCGCTTCCCAGAAGGGGAGGTGATCCTTAGCTCTGAGCCTGTGACCTCGGCTGACCTGGAATATGTGGTTGAGCATATCGGTGAGTTCGGCGACGATAACCGCGCAGGTATCGAACGCACACTACACCGTATCAGCGCGTTACGCAACCGCAAAGGGAAAGTGGTCGGCCTGACCTGTCGTATTGGGCGTGCGGTCCTTGGCAGTATCGCCCTGATTCGCGACATCGTTGAGCAGGGTCAATCAATTCTGATACTTGGTCGCCCAGGTGTGGGTAAAACTACCCTGTTGCGTGAAATAGCTCGCGTCCTCGCGGACGAAGCCAATAAACGTGTTGTTGTCGTCGATACCTCGAACGAGATCGCGGGTGATGGTGACATCCCCCACCCCGGCATAGGACGGGCACGTCGTATGCAGGTGGCTCGCACCATCGAGCAGCATGCAGTCATGATCGAGGCCGTCCAGAACCATATGCCACAGGTCATCGTGATCGACGAGATCGGCACAGAGTTGGAGGCACTCGCCGCTCGTACCATCGCCGAACGTGGCGTACAACTGGTCGCAACCGCGCACGGTAACTCGCTGGGCAATCTGCTGGTCAATCCGACGCTCTCTGACCTCATTGGTGGCATTCAGACCGTAACCCTCGGTGACGAAGAGGCACGGCGGCGTCACACGCAGAAAACCATCAACGAGCGCAAATCCGCTCCAACCTTTGATGTGGTGGTAGAGCAGCAAAGCTGGGACGAAGCGGTTGTCCATCGCGACGTTGCAGACACCATTGACAATATGCTACGCGGTCAGGCCACTGTCGCTGAAGAGCGCACTCGCAACGAGGAAACGGGCGAGGTCAGCGTGCGCCGCATCACCACTGGCGGCATGGATGTGCCGACATGGGGTAACGGCGGCCTTGGAGGACCCGATTCGGGCTTCACGCCACGCACCTTCGAGCGGCCAGAGCGTTCAGAACGCTCGGATCGCAATGGACGGAGTGGCAACTGGAACCAGTATCGTCAGGGTAGACAAGACGCTCGTTCTGGCGAGGGTACTATGATGCGTGGCGAACGCTTTCGTGGACGTGGCGCAGAATCACAACAGGTCCAGCCACAGATGAGGACACTGGCCCCAACAGGTACGGCACCTGCCGAGGCGCAGCAAATTGGTAGCACCGCCCTCATCACGGCTGAACGCCCCTTCCTTGAGGAGGGTATCTATCAGCCTACTGACGCGGAAATGCCGATTCCGTTGATAAAGTCGATGCGCGTCTACCCATTCGGAGTGAACCGCGACCGACTCGCTGATGCTGCGCGTATGCTGCGCGTCCCTATCGTCATCACAGCGAATGAGCGCGAGGCCGATGCTATCATCACCATCAAAAATTACTACAAACGTCAACCGGAGCGCTTGCAGCAAGCGGAGCAGGACCGCAAGCTGATTATCATTCTGAAAAACAATACCGTCACACAGATGCAACATGCGCTGGCTCGCATCTTCGACATCCCACTCGCAAACTCAGCAGAGGGAGATAGCGAAGGCGACGAGTCAGACGAAGGGAGTTCCGAAAGTGGCTTGCCTACGGGAGAGTTTGACGATCCCACGAAGAGAGCCATGCTAGAGACGGAGGATGCTATTCATCAAGTTCTAAACAAAGGCTTGACAACGGCGGAACTCGCCCCAGCCAACGCCTACATTCGCCGCTTGCAGCATCAGATGGCAACACGCTACAACCTGATTTCAAGGAGTAGAGGTAAGGAGCCACAACGAAGGGTGAAGATTTTCCGCTCTAGGGATTAGTTGTTGAAGAGCAGAGACATGATATATTATGTCTCTGCTTTTTTATTGTCCCGAATACTGGTCAAGATGTCGTACAAAGGTATAAAGAACATTGGCTTTCACTTGCAGGTAAATACCTTCTCCCCAATCACTTACTTTAGAACCACTTCCTGCGTAGTGAAGGCTTTCTAACATCGGGAAATCCAGATGATTAGATGCTATTACTGGTGCGTCACCATGCACGATGATTGCTAAATCATTGCCTACAAAATGCGTAAGACTAACTGCTGAACGCTTCATTACCTGCTTTGTACGTGCAGCGGTAGCGACTGTTGGAATGTAAAAATGCCCACGAAAGAAAAGAGAGCCAATTGGAGCAACACGAGGCTCGCCCTTTGCTGTCACAGTCGCAAAAGCAACGGTATGTATTCCTTGCAAATATTGCACAAGCTGTTTAGCAGATAGGGAACACTCAGGCATCTGGAAAGAGTTTCGTAGGAAACTTCCTGCATGTTCAATACTTTGATCTAAAAGTCTTTGAAGTTGCTCTATATCCTCTTGTGTTTCGTTCATTTTCGCCTTCTCAGGTATTGAAGCTTGTTCAGGTCTATTTCTATCATAAACGCAATTATAGCAAAGCCAGTGAAAAGTTGTAAAGAAATGAGAGTTTAAACTATTCGTTAGTTTTCTGTCCCCTTTTCCATATTTCCGTGTTCTTACCTATACCATCATGATGCAAACCTGATAACATGTTGAGATAGGATGAACACATATGGAAGACATCTCAGCCCATCCGACGGCACAGGACAAGGATTCTGTAGCAGCAAACGATGACGAGGCGAGGTGGATAGTGGCAGCACAGGCCACCCCGACCGCCTTTGAACCGTTGTACCTGCGCTATCGAGGCCGCGTCTATCACTACCTGCGAACACGTTTGAATAACGATGAAGATGCCGCCGACGCGACACAGCAGGTCTTTCTACAAGCATTAAAGGCATTGCCGAAGTATAAGCAACGCGGTATACCTTTCGCGGTATGGCTATTTCGTATCGCGCACCATTTAGCGATCAATGTGTCTAGTCGCAACTCTAGCACAGTATCGTGGCAAGCACTACCAGAAATGTTACACCCAGCAAGTGGGCAGGATTTAGAGGCAAGCGTACTGCAACAAGAAACATTGGCCCATCTCAAACGCTTGCTCGCAACCCTGGACCCCTACAAACGTGAACTACTGTCGCTTCGCTTCGCCGCTGGACTCACCGTCCCACAGATTGCCGCTGTGCTTGGCAAAAACCCGGAAGCAGTCAAAAAGCAACTTAGCCGCCTGTTACAATCCTTCAAGGAGCAGTATCATGACGAACGATAAAGAACAGCACTACTCAGATATATTCGATGAACAGAACGAGCCTGAACTTGCGCGTCACGCTTATAACCTGGAAACGCTCTACACGTCTCCTGAGCTACCTGCACAACTCACATGGACACGGTTACAACTACAGGCGAGACAGGTAGACACAAAATCTACCGCTACACCCCAATGGCGGCAACCTGCCCAGAGAGCATCAGTTCGCTTTAGTCTTGCCGCACTTGCACTTGTAGCGGTACTCCTCCTCAGCGGTTTCGCATTCGCGTTCAGTGGTGGTGATATGAATGCATTACTGCAAAGAGTCTTATTAGCAGGCAATGGCGGACAACAGGTTTTCCAGAAACAGCAATTTGTACATATTGGAAAAGCGAAAACTATTGAGGGGTTCACACTCACGGTCGAAGACGCCTATGCCGATGTTAACGACATTATTGTGAGCTATTCTATTAAGTCGTCTAACGCCTCTACATTAGGCAAGGGGGGACACTGGTCATTTAATGACGTTCTACTCACAACGAAAGACGGTGCTACTATACCAGAAACCCTTAGTAGAGGTACAGAACCTGATTGGGCATATACAACAAACAATGCGAACAAAAGTGATACAGGTTTAAATGTCGTGTACTTTGATGGTAGTATAATACAAGGAGATCCTAAGAGCATCAACCTCCACACAACTGTTACCTATAGATGTGGAAGTGAGGGAGGAGGACCAAGTTCAGAGACGATCAACGGGACAACAACTGTATTAACGCCAACACCAGGTAGTAATTGTTCAGCGAAGGCAACAGAAATATCGAATAAACTGAACTGGGCCTTTGATTTCTCGGTTCCGTTCCATGCTGGCCGAGTTATCAACGTACATCAATCTGTTACATCCGGCGGCAGAACTGTGACGTTAGAACGGGTCGTTATCTCCCCGTCCAAAACACGCTTCTACATAGACGGCTTCGCGTATAGCAACAATTTGGACGAGTTGCACTCCTTACAATACAATCTTTTGCTTGGCAATAAGAACTACAACCACATTGACATGGGAGGACAAGATACAGGTCATCCATTTTTGACGCTGGACGAATCGTTTACCAACCAACATGGCAATGCGACCTTTACCATTCAGCCATACCCTATACCAGCAGATACAACACCGACGCCATATGATCTTCCGCATATCAAAGGCGGTCCGTGGGTTTTCCACTTTATAGTACCGTAAACAGAGTAGCAATTTGGGTATCTCCAATGGGCGACCACAAGGGATCGCCCCTACTATATATTATTGGTGCGACAGCATCGTGTATAGTAGGGGCGATCCCTTGTGGCCGCCCGTCCCGTTCTAGTTACCAGAAAACAACTCCTTCAAAACGTTCTCTTTCATTGGAAGAATTACTTTTGAAGGAGTTATTTTCATGACATCACTGCCACAGATTCGGTGGAAACTCTACTCACTCATCATACTCGTCGTTCTCATAGTAGGCGCACTGTTCGCCTTCACCCAACAGCCTATCCATTCGACACATGCAACCTACGCGCATCGTGCCACGACAGCAGCGACACCCTACAAAGTCCTGTTCGACAATGCCCACGCGGAAACAGCGGGCAATGCCGACTGGGTAATCAGTTCCAGTCAGCCCGATCCACTCAAGGAAAATCCTAATCCACAGACAGAGATAGATTGGACGGGCGGTATCAGTTCGTGGGGCGTCACGCTCCAAAAGACTGGTCGCTATAGCCTGATGACCAACACCAGCACCATTACCTATGGCAACACCAGTAATCCGCTTGACCTGAGCAATTTCAATGAGTTCATTCTCCCAGAACCGAATACGCTCTTTACTTCAAGCGAAAAGACCGCGATACTTACCTTTGTACACAACGGCGGTGGCCTGTTCATGGTCGCCGATCACAACGGTAGCGACCGTAACAACGATGGCTACGACTCACTACACATCTTCAACGACCTGATGAATAACGGCGGTGTCGGCAACGATCCCTTCGGCATTCAGTTCGATGTCGCAGACATTGCACGCGATTACCCTGGCGTCGATACACCCAACCCCGACCCCATTCTGCAAGGACCATTCGGGACTGGCACAACCAGTTTAATTGCCGCAGGTACCACTGAAACCATCAATCCAACCGACAACCCCAATGTTGTTGGCGTCATCTATACCACCGGCTCTTCCAATACTGGCACAACAGGCGTCTTCATTGCGCGTAGCACCTATGGCTCCGGTCGCGTCATCGCAACGGGTGATAGCTCTGCTATCGACGATGGCACCTGTGAGTCTGGTAATACCTGCTACAATGGCTGGGGCGACTCTGGCGCACAGAATAACGTACTGTACCCCAACGGAACCGAGTGGCTGGCAAGCGGGAGTTCTAGCAGTCCAACACCAACGGTAACTGCCACAACCACGGTGACAACACCTGTTACGCCGACGGCTGTTCCCGCTAGCCCAACCGTTGCAGCACCTACACCAACGGACACACCTACACCTACACCGCCGTCGTGCGATTTTTACAATTGGTGGTGTTTCTAATTCGTAGAGGCTATAATTTATTACGCCCTCGTCCCCGTTGACAATTGGGACGAGGGCGTAATAAATTATAGCCCCTACAGCATTGTGATACCTTCATAAGATACATATTGATCGCTCATGTGCTTGCCAATAATGATATACTGCTGAGGGAAGAGCAACACATCATGAGGGCACCCAATGCAAGAAATAGCACTCCATCTGGAATTTGATAAGCGGCTAAAGAAGGCTGTTTGGCTCGACATTTTTACTAGTGCTACCAATGGGATAAATTTTTACATTTTCCGTAATCTTTATTGACAATTGGCGATAAGGCAAGTACAATGGAGTGAGAAGAGATAAGCATCGTCTTGTAAATAGGAGGCATCTTCATGGCTGTCATTCATACAGATCTTTATCGTCATGAGAACCTCGTCCGAAAATCGATCCAAATCCCCTCGACGCAACACAAAGAGCTAAAGGCCCTTGCAGTTGAACTAGAGTCATCGTTAGGAGATATCATGGAGACAATTATGGAACTTATGCGGCAAGATAATTATCAGCAACTAAAATCAGCGATCACACTGAAACGTGAGCAAGCTCTTTCATCCCTCAATTCCACTCTCGACGAAGCCTACGCCTACCTCGGCACAATCCCAGACACTCTTGAAGAAGCCCAATTCTTTTTTCATGCCGGTAACGAAGGTATGGTTGCGTAAGGTATGAGGACTGAATGAGCAGTGAGGCCAGGCAAACACAGCCCAGCCACAGACAACACGAGACACCAGCCAACCCCCGTCGCGGTGAGATTTGGGATGTAAACTGGTCTCCCGGTCGCGGTGCTGAGCAACAAGGCACACGACCGGCTTTAATTATCCAGAATGATCGAGGGAATGCATCACCTGCCTATCCCCTGACTATTGTCGCCTCCATGAGCCGCACGGAGCGTGAACTTCCTCTCCATGTCCGCATCGCTCCCAACGAAGAAAACGGCTTGACCAACCACACTGATGTCAAGTGTGAGCAGGTTATGACTATAGAAAAGTCTCGTCTCCTCCGTCGGCGAGGTTTTATTAACCACGATGAACTCACTAAAGTTGATACCGCGCTCAAACTCAGCCTCGATTTGCTCTCCTAAGTACCTTCGTCTACACCATTTTTTGTGCCATGTATAATGAAACATAGATAGGGTTATGCATATTTGTGGTGGGGATGGTTGTTGAAACTATCTCTGGAGAAAGTAGTGGGGAGGGGTATTTTTTTATGCAAGAAAAACAAGGAGTATGGTCTGTCGGTGTAGGTGTTGCTGAACAGCCATACCCACGTATTAGTGTTGTCATTCCCGCACGTAACGAAGCAAAAAATCTCGGTCATGTACTCCCATATATTCCGTCGCTTGTCGATGAGATTATTTTAGTCGATGGACAGTCTGTTGACGATACCGTGGAGGTCGCGCAACAACTGTCTCCCACCATTCGCATTGTGCAACAAACTGGCAAGGGCAAAGGGGACGCACTACGGGCAGGTTTTACAGCCTGCACCGGTGATATCATTGTCATGCTCGACGCCGACGGTTCCGCAGACCCAACAGAGATACCGCGCTTTGTCGAAGCTCTCGTAACGGGCCATGACTTTGCGAAAGGTTCGCGCTTTATCAAGGGCGGTGGCAGTAGCGATATTACCTTTCTGCGTCAGGCTGGCAACTACTTGCTGGGTACTTTGGTAAATGTGTTATTCGCGACACGGTTTAGCGACCTCTGCTACGGCTACAATGCGTTCTGGAAACGTTGCCTGGATGATATAAATATCGACTGCGATGGTTTCGAGATCGAAACGCTCCTCAACCTGCGTATGCACAAAGCCAGATTCAAAATTATTGAGGTGCCCAGTTTCGAGTATTCGCGTGTTCACGGTGAGAGTAACTTACGCACGTTCCACGATGGCTGGCGGGTGCTAAAAACGATTATCAAAGAACGGCGTAAATCTCTTTTGCCAATACCAATAGTACAGGAAAGCGACACAATTCTAAGTCACACGAGTATCAAGAAGAGAGTGATACGCTAACATGGGGCAATCGCAACGAGCCGAAAAAAAAGTACCTATCCTTATGTATCACAGTATTTCATGTAGCACAAATCCAAAGTTTGCACAGTTCGCAGTACCCCCTACCTGCTTTTCAGAGCAGATGGCCTATCTACACGCTCATGGTTACACACCTATTACGGTGACACAATGGACGGAGGCGATACGCCAGAGGACAACACCAGCAAAGCCCGTTATTCTTACGTTCGATGATGGCATGGCGGATTTTCATACGGCGGCCTTGCCTGTACTCATACAGTACAACTTTGCCGCGACCCTCTACATCACGACATCCTTTGTCGAAGGGACCTGTGGCTGGCTACAGCACGAGGGCGAATCCGCGCGTCCTATGCTCACCTGGAGCCAGATTGCAGAGATACAAGCATCGGGTATAGAGTGTGGAGCGCACACACATACGCACCCCCAACTCGATATGCTTACTCCGGCAAAGGCGCAAGATGAAATTGTCACATGCAAAAACATCCTGGAAGACCATCTGGGTGTGCCAATTCTGAGTTTTGCGTATCCTTATGGCTATTACACAAAAATGACACAAAGACTCGTACAGGCTGCCGAGTATACATCAGCATGTGCGGTTAAACATACAATAAATACAGATAGCACGAATCTCTTCGCATTGACGCGACTCATGGTCAAAGCAACAACAACTATGAACGATTTTACGGCTCTTCTTACAGGGAAAGGCACGTCCAGTATGGTACTCTCTACAGCGTATGCACGTATGCGGACTCCCGTATGGCAATTGGTACGCCGCGGTTCTGCTTTGGCAATGGGAAGTAAGTAGGGTAGGGGATAGAGGAGGAAGATAGTGGCGGTCCAAACAGCACTAGACATTTCAGTCGTCATCTGTGCCTATACAGAGGCACGTTGGGATAATCTTGTATTGGCGGTAGAGTCCATTCGGCGACAACATATGGCATCACGCGAAACGATTGTGGTCATCGACTATAATCCAGCATTACTAGAACGCGTTCGCACACACATTCCAGGTATCATTGTGATAGAGAACACAGGACCTAAAGGGGTTTCCGGCGCACGTAGCACTGGCGTTGCAGAGGCACAGGGAACATTGATTGCCTGCCTGGACGACGATGCTATTGCTGACCCTGACTGGTTAGAAAAACTGAATGATTGTTGTGCAGACCCGGTAGTTCTGGGTGCAGGTAGCAGCGTAAAGCCGCAATGGGAAGGGCAACGCCCACAATGGTTCCCGGCAGAATTTTACTGGGTACTTGGCTGCTCATATCAACTCTCTACTGACGAACCTGTCGAGGTCCGTAACCTATGGGCAGGCTGTATGTGCGTGCGTCGAGAAATCTTCGAGACGGTTGGAGTTTTCAGAAGCGATATTGGACATATCGGAAAACAGGTGTTGGGTGGCGAGGAAACAGAGCTATGTATCCGCGCCAAACAACACTGGCCCGATAAAAAATTTCTGTATGAGTCACGTGCGAGTATTCACCACTACATACCTACCCACCGTGCAACCTGGCAGTATTTTCTCTCGCGCTGCTATGCGGAGGGATTTTCAAAGGCCATTATCACACGGTATGTCGGCGTACAAGATAGCCTCTCGACTGAACGCTCGTACACACTCACCTTGCTACCGCTAGGAGTTGTGCATGGTATAGCTGATTGTCTGCTTCGCCGTGATCTAACGGGTCTACAACGTGCTGGTGCAATATTCGCTGGGCTGGCGACAACCGCCGCAGGCTATGTCATGGGCACACTCTCCCAGACCACCTCAGCACAAAAAGAAACGATGGAAAACGCCGATGCTCACTTTAAGCGCTGTAACGAGATAAAAATTCGCTGATAGTAATTGTGGCATGACAGGGGCAAGCCCTGTCACTACTATACTTCTCGCCACTACGTGACGACGATGCGTTGGTCAATATAGTAGTGACAGGGCTTGCCCCTGTCATGCCTCCACGAGTATATCTACTTAGGAAGCGTAGTAATAACATAGTGAACTCACTCGTCCAATGGCTAAAAACCAATAGCGTGATGCTAGTCAATGCAGGCTCGTTAATCGGCACAACGGCGATAACATCAGGATTGGGTTTTGTGTATTGGTGGATTGCAGCACGGCATTTTTCACCAGAGGCAATAGGCATTGCCTCAGCCTCTATCTCAGCAATGATGCTGCTGGGCAGCATTTGCGTGTTGGGACTTGGAACTCTGCTCATCACTGAACTTCCTCGTCAACCTGGACAAGAAGCTTCGCTCATTAGTACGGCACTCATCGTTGTGAGTGGAGCAGGGGCCATTGTTGGTATCGTCTTCGCCCTCATCGCGCCCTCATTTATCATGGGTTTTCATCCACTGCGAGCCGATGGGATGAATGTGCTGATCTTCGCGGTGGGCGTTAGTCTCAACGCGGTTACACTTGTGCTAGATCAAGCACTTATCGGAATACTTCGCGGTGGTCTGCAACTCTGGCGTAACACACTGTTTGCGCTGATCAAGCTGGTAACGCTCTTTCTTGTGGGTACGTGGCTGTCAAACGATATTGGTGTTGCCATCTATGCAACCTGGGCAATCTCTAATGTTGTTTCCATACTCGTGCTTGTAGTCCCAATCGTACTCAAAAAAGGGATAACGAAAGAGTACCTCCCACAATGGGGACTACTTCACAAATTAGGCATAGCCGCTGCACAACATCATCTGCTCAATCTCACGCTACAATTTCCGACACAGGTGTTGCCTATTGTCGTTACTGCGTTGCTTTCGGCGCAGATGAATGCATGGTTTTATGTCTCCTGGATGCTCGTAAGCTTTGTGTTTATCATCCCTGGTGCTCTCACCACTGTACTGCATGCAATGAATGCCGCGCAATCGTCTTCTCTGGCACACAAAGCGCGTGTGACAATGGGATTGGCGGTGCTGACAGCGATTCTCACCAATGTTGTATTACAGTTCGGCGCACAGCAGGTGCTAAGTCTCTTTGGCAGCTCATACGCCGAAAATGCGGCGTGGTGTCTCCGCATTCTCGCGCTCGCCGCCTTTCCTCTCATTATCAAAAATCATTATATCTCGATATGTCGCATTCAGGACCGCGTAGGAGGTGCAATGCTAAGCATTCTCCCCGGTGGCATTCTCGAAGTCGTTGCCGCCATGATAGGCGCACATTTAGGAGGCTTATCAGGATTGAGTTTTGGTTGGGTAGTGGCAATAGCTATTGAAGCTGTATTCATGTTCTCCACCGTCTACAAGGCGATCTGGTCAAGTGAAGCATCGTCGGTATCGGATACACAAAGCTCGCAGGAGATACAGGCGATCTGGCTCGTCGAAACAGTTTCGATGCCCAGCATTGCACTCAGTTACCCAGGCATAAAGGCACTACAGCACATTGAAAACATCTCTTCGTCCGGCATACTTTCACCAGGTCCAGAATATCATAAGCCAGTACGACTCAAACCACCACGATTGCAGAAATATGTACAGGACGGTATTGCTACAACAACCAATGATATCGACACGTCTATAGGAGCTTGATAATGCTGTTTAAGAAAACACTGTGGCAATGGAAAGAACCCAACGGGCGACCACAAGGGTCGCACCCTACTATAGACGGTGTATAGTAGGGTGCGACCCCATAGGCGTTAACATAACGTGAAAAACTGGGTCATTGTGGAGCAAGGGCGTCCCCTTGCGGGCGCCCTGGTCCCCATTCCACCTTTAAGTTAACGTGTATAGGGTGCGACCCTTGTGGTCGCCCGTTCCCATATGAAAGATTAAAAGCGCATCATCAGGTTCAAAAAGTACAAAAGTACCTTTTTTAGGAAAACACAAAATATTTGTTATACTCATTTGGGGAAGTTCATCGACTCAAAAACGATGAATGAAGTGAAGAGGTAGGAGTGATGGTACAAGGAATACAGCCGCTGCGTGTGCTTATGGTAACGCCACGCTATTTTCCATTCATGGGTGGTATCGAAACACATGTCTATGAGGTCGGACGCCGACTCGTACAACATGGCGTTGCTGTCACCATCGTCACTACAAGACCACGAGCAACAGCTACGAGTGCAACATTGCCCCGCGAGGAAGTGATAGAGGGAATGCACGTCATTCGCGTCTATTCCTGGCCTGAAAATCACGATTATCACATTGCGCCAGAAATCTACACACTCATCACGCAAGGACAATGGGACCTCGTGCATTGTCAGGGGTGTCATACCTTTATACCACCAATGGCAATGCTCGCCGCCAGACATGCACGCATTCCATATGTAGTCACCTTCCATACTGGCGGTAACTCGTCGCGCTTACGAACCGCGATCCGTACTACACAATGGTCTGTTCAGCGTCCACTTTTCATGGATGCGGCAAAGTTAATTGGTGTATCACACTTCGAGACGGACTACTTTCGTACACTATTGCATCTCTCGCGAAAGAGGTTTGTCGTTATATCGAATGGTGGCGCGACCTTTCCAGAGGTCGCACCATGCTCCACACAAAACGAAACGCTTATCATCTCCCCTGGCAGGCTTGAACGCTATAAAGGGCATCATAAACTTATCACAGCACTACCTGCGATACGAGAGCAATGTCCCGATGCGCGTCTACTTATTCTGGGTGTGGGGCCATATGAAGCGGAGCTACGACAACTAGCACAACGCACAAGAGTCTGCGATTATGTAGATATTCGGTCGGTCCCCGCAACTGATCGACGGATGATGGCGGAGGTACTTTCGCGTGCAACGGTGGTCGCTTTGTTGAGCGAGTACGAGGCACATCCGGTAGCGGTAATGGAGGCACTCACACTACGGCGTCCTGTAGTGGTCGCGAATACATCTGGCTTACATGAAATAGCTCAGCAAGGGTTAGCCCGTGAAATTCCGCTGGAAAGTACGCCACATGAGGTGGCACATGCTATCCTGCGTCAAATCGAAGAGCCGCTTGTCCCTCCCGCCAATTTTACCTTGCCAACGTGGGATGAGTGCGCGGAACAGGTTGAAGCGGTTTATAGAGAGTGTGTGAAACATGTGGAGGAGAGGGAGAGAGTATGCGTATCTTAATGTTAGCACAATTTTATCCACCAACCATCGGCGGCGAAGAGCGTCATGTACGCAACCTCGCAATCGAGTTAGCAGGGCGCGGACATACCGTCTCGGTTGCAACGCTGTTACACGACAATGCCCCCGCACTGGAAATGGACCAAGGTGTACGTGTGCATCGTATGCACGGGACGATGCAGCGTTTAGGTATGCTTTTCAGTGATAGTAGTCGGCAATTTGCGCCTCCATTTCCTGATCCCGAACTGCTGCTGGAATTGCACCACATTCTTCTTGAAGAACAACCGGATATCATCCACGCTCATAACTGGATTATCCATTCCGTTTTGCCGCTGAAAGCCTGGAGCAAAGCCAAGCTGATTGTTACGCTGCACGATTATAGCCTTGTCTGTGTCCAAAAGCGGCTCACCTATCAAGAAAGGCTGTGTAGTGGTCCCTCACCTGTGAAGTGTCTGCAATGCGCTAGCGAATTTTATGGAACCGCAAAAGGTGTGCCCACTGTACTAGCGAACTGGGTGGGAAGCAAGCTAGAAGACCAATTGGTAGACATGTTTCTGCCCGTGAGTTATGCGGTTGCGCGTGGTGTGCGGCTTGCACGGCGACGTGTTCCATATCGCGTTGTGCCTAACTTTGTGCCAGACAACATAAGAGATGAACATTGCGATAACCATCCGTTGTTGAAACAACTTCCCCAAGGCGATTTTATCCTCTTTGTGGGTGATGTAAAACGTGACAAAGGCGTTGATGTTCTCTTGCAGGCATATAGAGCAATGCAGCGCGATATTCCGCTTGTCATCATTGGCAGACCCTGCGACGAGCTGTCAGTAGACATTCCTGAACACGTTTCGGTACTACCTGGCTGGCCTCACGATGCGGTGATGAGCGCATGGGGTCGCTGTACGTTTGCTGTTGCTCCTTCTATCTGGCGTGATCCCTGTCCAACGGTGGCAATGGAGGCAATGGCGATGGGGCGTCCCGTTATTGCGTCGCGCATTGGTGGTCTTTCAGATATCGTCGAAGACGAAGAGACAGGTCTGCTCGTTCCTCCCGGCGACGTGCAGGCATTACGGCTGGCAATGGAGAATTTACTGGACAACGCTACACGACGCGAATACATGGGGCGTATGGCTCGACAGCGCGTCGCTGACTTCCAGGCAAAAACGGTTGTCACACGAATTGAACAGGTTTACCAGGAAGTGTTATATCCTGGACATCCCGTCCTTCTCCATGAGCATGCAGTCGTTTCTAACAAAAAGAGGTATCAGGAAGTGATACCGCAATGAGCCTCACAAGTTCCCGCGCCTCTGGCGCACACGACAACATTGTAAAACAACTGCCTGGACCATTACGGCGTCTTGTTCGGGAGATGCTGGGCTATGCCAGTAATGAAGAGCCTGAAAAAGACTATACGAATAGCAAAGCACTGGTGGGTGTGCATATATCATCATTTGAATGGCTTGCAGTGCTGACATGTGTGAGTGCATTGGGACTTTTTGTGCTAGCTTATAGCTTTACAAGAGCACGGAATGGTGGAGCGGGGATAAATGCATTGTTCATGCCGGGCTTACTGCTCATGTTTGCACCAACGGCGGCACGTCTGCTCCTACCCACAACTGCACGCTTTGAACGCATTGGCCTTCTATGTGTCGTAGGTGTTGGCTGCTATCTTGTGAAGGTGGTAGCCAATCCGCTGTACTTCACCTTTTTTGATGAGTTTCTTCATTGGCGCACGCTCGAAGATATCACGAACAGCGGGCACCTTTTCACACAAAACGCGCTCTTGCCTGTTAGTCCTTATTATCCAGGGCTTGAGATTGTTACCAATGCGTTGAGTACTATGAGTGGGTTGAGCAGTTTTCACGCAAGCCTTATCGTGGTTGGCATGGCGCGACTACTCATGGTATTGGCCCTGTTCGCTCTCAATGAGCAAATTCTAAAATCGGCACGCGCCGCAAGTCTGGCAACGCTCCTGTACATGATTAACCCGCATTTTCTCTTGTTCGATGCCCAATACGGCTACGAGTCTCTCGCGCTACCTCTAGCGGCATTTATGCTTTTCGCTCTGTCGCCACATCAAGTGGTCTCTACACGCCTGACACAGCTAAAACCACTTGCCGCGAAGGTGAAGTTTTCGCGCGAACTCCGCAATGGCTTGAACAATAATCTACGCTGGATTACGGTGACTGCCTGGATTGTGTTGGTCGCTATTGTCTTTACCCACCACGTCACAGATTTTTTCTTTGAAAGTTTGCTCATTGTATGGACAATCATTTACATATGCAAACGTCTCATTCCTTTCTATCGGTCAACACTGGTTCTTAGCATAGGAATAGGGGTATCGGTCTCGCTCTTCAGTACGTTGCGTGTCAATAATCCTGTTATAGGCTATCTCTCATCGTTTATGGGTCAGGCACTTGCAGAATTTGGACACATCATAAATGGTACAGGCAGTGCAAAGCAGCTATTTGTGAATTACTCCGGTCCACCAACCCCTCTCTGGGAACGGCTCCTCACTATTTCTACGATGGGCCTTATCGTGTTCAGCATTCCATTTGGTCTATTGTGTCTCTGGCAACGCTACCGCTCTAATGCTCTTGCGCTGACATTTGGTTTCTTCTCGCTACTCTATCCTGTGAGCCAGGCGTTTCGCTTGACGAATTCCGGTTCAGAGGTTGCAGATAGAGCGGCTACCTTCCTGTTTATCCCTATCGCGTTGGTACTCGCGGTTTTTATCGTCCAGTTCTGGCCCACGCAGCGTTTACACTGGTTCAACATATGGTTACTTACAGGTGCTATGTCGCTCGTCTTTCTCGGTGGGGTTGCGCTTGGCGATGGACCAGCATCGGCACTGCTTCCCGGCCCGTATGAAGCAACCGCCGACGCCCGTTCTATCGAGCCAGAAGGAATACAGGCCGCGCTGTGGTCGCGAAGTTATCTCAAATCCGATAATCGGGTAGCAGCAGACCGCATCAATCAGGTCTTGATGGGAACATACGGCAATCAGCGCATTGTGACATCTATTCAAGACGACATTGATTTATCGTCAGTATTTCTCTCACCAGACCTCAATAGTGACGATGTTTCGCTGTTGCAACAAGCACAGGTTCATTATCTTATCGCTGATACACGCCTCACACACGCGCTGCCACTCCTAGGCTACTATTACGAGTTGGATGAGACGGGGTCATTCCATCGCAAGACACCAATTGCAGCACAAGACTTTGCAAAGTTCGACGATGCCTCCCAGGTCAATCGCGTATTTGATAGTGGAGGCATTATTATCTATGATGTGGGAGCATTGAGCAATGCGGCTAAAAAATAGTGATCTACTCGTTACTGTAGGAATCGCGGCGTTGAACGTCGTCTGGGCATTGCTTCCCACACATATTCCCGTCGTCGGCATAGTGTTGGCACTCCCAATGATCTTTTTCATACCAGGTTATACCTTAACAGAAATTCTTGGTCATAAACGAGTTCTCGACACGTTACATCGCATTCTTCTCAGCCTTGGATTGAGCATAGCACTCGACATTATCAGTGGTTTTTTGCTGAACGTCTTACCGCTGGGACTACGCACACTATCATGGGTTCTTTTGCTGGGTTGTCTCACATTGCTACTCACGCTGATTGTTCTCTATCTTAGAAGAGGTGTGACAAGAACAGCACCCATTATGCAAGCACCCAGAATATATTTCATACTGCGTGGGAGTGCTGTGTTTAGCCTTGCTATTATCCTTGTTGTAGTTACGCTCATCTACGCAACGAACGGAGTTACAAAGCAACCACATTCTGGCTTTACACAACTTTGGATGCTACCACCCACACAGGCCAGCCAGAATTGTGTTGTGCATCTAGGGGTACGTAGTTTTGAGGTAGCACCCGTCAGCTATCATGCGGTATTGAGCGTTAATGCTGTGCGAGAAGTTGTGTGGCCTTCTATTACGCTTGCTCCGAACCAGACATGGGAGCAACCAATTCTGGTTCCTGCCGTTGCACCCCACCCTGTGGCTATAGATGTGAAGCTGTACAAGGGCAATAGCTCGACAAGCGTGTATCGCCAGGTACATGTGACGCTTCATTTTATGAGCAAAAATAAAGCTAGCAACGTCTACCAATGCATGTAAATACCGACTTGATAGTCACTCTCCTCACGGAATTCCGTGAGGAGAGTGACTATCAAGTCGGTATTTATAATATTCTTATGCCAATATTTCATCTATCTATTGACCCGATGAAAAGATGTATCCATTTCTCCTGTAGAGGATGCAAAGAATGCCGACAAATAAAAGCAGAAGATATTCTTACCTATCTATCTCAACAGGAGCAACGACAAAATGGAGAAACACTCTACGACACATCAGACACGTCTCCTCACAGGCGTTATGACGATGATTCTCTTATTGCTTGGAGCAAGTTTTGTTCTTCCTTTCGCCTCAGCACAGGGTCCAAGGGGTCACGTAGCACGCTTTCTCTCACAACATTATTATACTACGACTCCCCAAATCAGTAACGATGTTCTCTTGAACCCTGGCAAAGGCTGGGTATTGTATGGCTCGCCATCCAATCAATCGCCGAGTACCCTGGCTTATGGTACGGTCGGGTACGTCCGCTATGACTGGTCAACCATCGAGCCGACAGAAGGTCACTATAACTGGTCAATGATTGACTATGACCTCAACTCCTGGGTGGCGCAGGGTAAACAGTTCGCCTTTGGCGTCATGAATGCCAATAGTTCAAGCTCGATGCGCTACGTTACTCCGAAATGGGTCTTCTCGGATGGGGCAGCCGCAGTGAGTGCCACCACTTATGATGATCTCACAGGCAAAAGAGGCGTTCAGATCGAACCGGTCTGGAACAACCCTATCTACCTGCAGAAGGTACGCGATTTTCTCGCCGCACTCGCACAGCGCTACGACAACAATCCGCACATCGCCTATATCGACGTGCGCTCGTATGGCAACTGGGGCGAACAGCATGTCTACGGCATCACACCATCGCTACCACTTTCTCCGTCTGATGTACAGACACACATTCAAATGTATATGAATGCCTTTCATCATACACAGATTATTGCCCCCTGGGGCATGACAAATTATAATAGTGTGTACGATTGGGCGGTCAACAACGGTGTTGGCATGCGACGTGACGGTATGATGGTTGACTCCAATGGTTCAGAATTGACACGTGCGAATGGGAAAGCTCCAGCAGTCTTCGAGTTTTATGGAAGCTACCAGTGGCTCAATAGCGGCGGTTATTGGAATGATGCTAAGCTGCAGCAGGAAGTAGAAATTGGCAAGCCGAGCTACATCAGCATGGGGCAATGGGACAATGATGCTCAAGTAATGGAGAGCAATCAGCCAGCACTCATTCAAGAACTTGCTAACCACATGGGCTACGATTTCGTACTGACAAGCGCAACATTACCCACGAATATCAGCAACAATCAGACTACCAACATCAGTCTTTCATGGCAAAATCAAGGTGTCGCCTACCTGTACAAACATGCAAGTGTCGCCATTGCCGTGCTTGACAGCTCGAACAAGGTGGTCCAACAGCAGTGGTTCACTGGATCGAACTCAAATGCATGGGCACCGGGACAAACAACCACTGAGAGCGCGAACTTTACCTTCAAAGGACTCAACAGTGGTACATATAAACTCGCTGTTGGACTCTTTCAAAACCAGACAGATAGCAACCCGACCTATCGGATAGGCAATCAGGGACGGACAGCAAACGGGTGGTATGTCATCTCGAACTCGACGACGGTCGGTGCTACGACTCAATGCACCATTCTTCTCTCTGCCGCACGCTTGCCAATGTTTCTTATCAACGGTTGCAACGCGCCACGAAAAAAGAATCCGTAAGCTATTCACTCAGGGCTTTTTGAAAATCACCGAATGATGCTCTTTGGCATGACAGGGGCAAGCCCTGTCACTACTATACGTCGGCTGCGCCGCTTTTACGTCTATAGTAGTGACAGGGCTTGCCCCTGTCATGCCTCCACACGAAGCTCAAAAGCTCTTGTCATACATCTCTTTGTATTCCGCCAACGTAATACGTATTTAGATTTGCTAAAATTCACAGCATGATTCGTTTCCACGATAGGAAATATAGCGAGAGTCATAGGAATGTTACCGCGATTCTCCGCTTATCGTTTCATACTAATGAACAGTTTTTATTCACGCCTACATTACTTTAGGATATGAGGTTCACATTGAAAATACAAGCAAAAAATCTCTTTCTCACATCACTGCTTCTCTTTTTATGTATAAGCGTCAGTGGATGTTCGCTGTTTGGAAGTAGCCAAACTTCCACCGCTACACCCACACCAAAGTCTGGAGTAACAAACAATCCAGGTGGCACATCTTTGGCGGGCACTCCCATCTCTGACCCGCAACTTGATACGATGGCTCAGCAGACGCTCAATGATATCAATCAATATGGCTTTGGTTCTACGAATAAGTATGGCACAGGTATTCGGATTAACTGGTACCGTGACAATCCTACTGATCAACAAAACAAGGGCCATGATGGGCAAAATGATATCCGCACTTACGAAAATATGGTTTGGTATGAGGCACGGCATCCGGGCGACACCTCGATGAAGGCCAATATTGCCCGCTTACAACCAATCGTCTATGCGGAATGGGCTACAACTGCCAACTCTAAAGGGTCCAGTGATCCTAAAGGTTGGATTTACTTTTTGTTCCAGCGCCTTGCCCAATATGATAATAACACCATCTGGACAAATACAATGAAGCATTGGGCTACCTATATCGCTAAAGGTATTGACCCGAATGTCGGTGTTGCCCACGCCAGGGTCGTTACATCGACTGCCGACAACTCGTCGTCGTGTCCAGATGGCTACCGCGTAGACCAAAGTTTAGAGAACGGCTTAGCATTGATTGACGCGGGAACGCGCTTCAACGAGCCAAGCTGGGTACAGACGGGGAAACAAGAGGTAGACACGGTTACTAAGCAGGCATTTGTGAGCAAATATCATATGTTTGCGCGTATTGTATGTCAAGGGCAAATCTCGGATTGGGAAGCAAAAGGCGGCGAAATTGGTCAGGAGACGGACGCCTTGCTCCGTACTGGTTCCTACACGCACAATGATACCTACCTCAACCTCGCAAAAGAGATTCTCGATGCCGTGTCTAATCCATCCATTGGGCTACGCGACACGCAGAATGGCGGTATCTACTTCAAACTTATGTTGGACAGTGGGACAGTTGACAAGAGCCGTAAAGAGATGCGTCAACTCGAAATTCTCCAATCGGTTCATGAGGCCAATACGATCTTTAATAACCGCTATGCTGACTTTGAAACCAGTTTAATCAAAGTTGCGAAAAGTTCTTTTTTCCCAACACCAGTTGCTGGCTGGATGTACGAAGTTAGTAATGACTATCAGCTCTATAAAGGAAAAGAGAACTGGATTAGTACCGAAGCTTCGGTTATCGCAATGGAAGCCATTCAAACACTTCTCAGCTAACCATCAGGTTTAGTAATGCATCCAAAGCAGACATTTATATGGTTCGTATGCACTTTCGATGAAGGGTGAGCTTCTTAGAAGAAGGCTGGATTAACAGTGTAAGAGATAGACAAGAGGGCTAGCACTAAATGCCAGTTCTCTTGTCTATCTCTTACATATTATTCGCTACACGCCCTTTGGTGAAAAGGCATAGAGATAGCCATCACGACTACTGACATACAGAGCACCATCAAGATTGTTGGTGATCTTGAGATGGTCGCACAAGTTTTAGCACTCCACAAACCTGCACCCATTGTGTACCCTGCTGTCATTTTGTGCCTCGGTAGTAGACCGCAGAGCCGTATCCCTCATAGACCATATGAAAATCCTGTGGGAACGTGAAACGTTTGAGAACTGCAGCCTGATATGGTCCATTATCCGATATAATCCAGATACGACTATGACTGGCAAGAACAGTCTGAAAATCATCCTGATTAAACATTGCCTTCGCATTTGATGCCGTTTCAACAGTTGAACCGTTTTTCTCAATTAAGAAGAGTGCGCGATCCATAGAGAAGAAGTAATCAGCCTTGCCCACATAAAAGAGTGTACAGTTGGGTGGTGCAATTGAGATGACAATATCATCCTTTTGCAGGTGCGTCTTCATGTAGGCAGAGGTGGCGTCATAATCTGCATAGTGACGATGATAGGCAAAACCCGCCAGTTTGCTGACGAACAGGTTATAGCCACTCAAAGGTAAGATTGGCAAGACAAGCACAGAGGCACATACTATTAAAACAGTTGTGCGTAAAGCCAGTTTTATCTGCCAGGACAAGTGGCCGACGCTACTAGCTGTCGCGTCTCCGCTCGTACTCTCCTGCCTTTTCTGCTGCATCACGTATGGGCGTGCGAAGTCCCACACGACGAGCAGCATTCTCAGCAAAGCGTAAGACCCTATGAGGTAGTAAACGGGTAAGATTGCGTATACATAGCGATCAGCGGTAGCAGTAAACACGAATACAATTGTAAGCACGGAAATTATCAGGAACACAGCGCAATACTTTGCACGCATATCCGTACTACGAATTGCCCAGAAACATCCAAGGGTAGCAAGAATCGAATTCAATGTTATCCAGGGATAAGCTCCATTGCCTAAGTTGCCGGGTAAGAAAAGCAAATTCAGGTAGAATGGAATGTTATCGGTGGTAAAGCCTACCTGTGGCCGTTGACTCGAATCGGTACCAAGAACTGGTGGGTGGCTATAGCGAGCCACCAATAACTGCGCCCCAATCATCACACCACAGAATATAGCCGCGTACCACCACTGCTTCTGATACATCACCGACGGCAAGAAACGCTTGCCATCTCGACTTGCTATAAGAATAGCCAGCAAGAAGCCGGGGAGTGCCACAAAAACCTCTTCATGGCTGAGATATGTCAACACAAGACTGAGTGCCGCAACATAGACGAGGTATGTCTTACTGCGCTTTTGGATTGCCACATAGAAGAGAAAGACTGTCAGCAAAGTAAGCATCTGCTCTTGCTCGTACATACGCATCTGACGACTCCACACGAGGGACGTTGGCGAAAAGGCCAGCATTGCGGTAGCAAGTAGCGCAATACGCTTATTGAAGAAGTACGTCCCTACTATGTATATGAGCGGCAGACTTACTAAGTATTCCACAACACTAATCGCACGTGGGATGCCATCTGCCTGTCCAAAAATCGTTGTCCAGAGCGCGAGCATGTAGGAATAGAGTTCTGACTTAGGATACAAAAAGCCAGAGGGGAAAAAGGGTAATCCCTGTGCGAGAATACCACGAGACGCATAATAGCTCGAAAGTTCATCCTGCCAGTATGGTTCATACGCCAGATTGTAACAACTGAGAGGAATTGCAATCAGTACGAGAGCAACTAACACCCAATTTTGACGCAACCAGCGTAAGACACGATCTACTCTTCCACTCTGACCAACCAACACTTTTTCTGAGGTCGTCTTATACAGGTCGTGTAAACCCTCCTGTACTGAGGCGAAACGCACACCAGAAAGCAACGCTGTAGACTCAACGCCACCATACATCCTCTGTCTATACCGTGCTGCTGTATTCAGCCACAGGAGAAGTGACGTGCCCCAAACAATAGCAGAGAGAATGGCTACCCAGAACCATGTAAAAGGAAATGGGCGTGGCATCTGCGACTCACGTGATAACGCGAGCAACAAGCCTTCAAACGCTAATGCCGGTACATACATCAAGCTACCAATCGCCAATGCCTCACCTGTAGATTGAGTAAAGCGTCGTAGCACAACTAAGGAAAAGAAAAGCCAGAGACCAAACACTAGGATAGAAGCACCCAGTATCGCTTCAATGGACAGAGTTATTGGTACAACTTGTACATTGTTCTGACTTAAACTTTCTGGCAAATAGAATGAACCAATATCGCCTGGGCGTGCAATTATAGTGGGACCCGACCAATTTTGCACAGCAGAACCGCCCTGTAACCAGCCGTCAACAATGTGAGAAGACACCAGCCAATGAGAATCTGTTGACAGCCAGTAGCTTTTGCCCGAATTATCCCCTAATAGGACATCCGTTGAAAGTGCTGAACTTAAAGCCGCCTGTCCAGAATGCCCTGTATTCGCACCTGGTGCTGCGACATGTATCGCTATCGTATTTACACCTGCATGTAGATATGGAGAGATATTGTATATCCCTATTGCCAGACCTGCTCGCGGTTGTTCTGGTACACCAGTATCACTGAGATATGCAGCTAAGTCCTGATTTAAGAGCGGATTCAAGAGTGGAGCTTGACCCGTCCATGAAATGAACTGGTTCCCGTTGATGTATACATCGGCGGAGCCAGTGGCGGCGAGTCGTAACCATGCGCCATTGTAGCTCAATGGTAGCGAAAATTGACGCACGAAATAAGCATCATGACTTACACCAACACCAATCCACTGCTGCGACAAAGGATGTTCGTACAGCAATGGGTCTACCTCTGAGGTAGGATTCAAGGCCAGACTCGTATTATTTTGTACAGATCGCCAGCTGGTGGCATCGAAATCCTTGCTAGTCCATGTACTAGACAGAGCAGGGTAGCGAGGGTAAACAATACTACTATCGCCAGTCCCAACCCAACCAGCTCCTGAACCGTCATGATAAATAGTATTGCCTTGCACTACACCAAAACTGGCACGTACAGAAGGCAGAGCATTGTCAACATTTGCCACACGTATTGCAACTACGTTTGTCCCTACTTGAACTGTTGAAGTCACATCGTAGACATATGCTCTTGGGAAAATACCCTGCACAAAATCCTTTTTGTTCGAGCCAACAAATTTTTCGTTGACATACAGGCTATACACCTGATTCGCAGCAATAACAACGAAAGCACTGTTCGGAGGTGCATTTACATTGAATGAATGTCGAAAGTAGGCTACCGGCCCCGCGCTATCTGCCGCCTTCACCCATTGAGCATTACCCCAATCAGGAGCGAAACTCGCGGGCTGAGGTACAATAAATAACTGATAGGAGAATATTGAAGCACCCAGACACGCCAGTAAAAGGCATAGCCAGGCAAGCGTATGAATACCGAACCTTTTTCTCGATGCTTGATCTTGCTGCGGTACCTGTTGCGACGATTGCAAAGAAGATATTTCTTCTGAAGTTTTTGTTGGTTGAGAAGAGATCATAACTCCACTTCTTTCTTCATATCCACCTTAATACAAACCTGATAGTGCTTCACGAGCGGTATTATTGCGATAACTTGGATCAAGTTTCACAGCTTCAAAGAGCAAATTCCGACCTTCACTGTACCTACCCTCACGGATATCGCTCAACGCTATATACGTAATCGCTGATGAACGTATATCGTTATTGGGATTGGCACTCAGTATTGCCTGCATATGTTTCGTACAAGCACCATAGTCACGCAAGTTGTACAGAAGAAAGCCACTCAGATACTGCCCGTAGATATTGGTGGAATCCACTTTATTCAGGAGTTGCGCCCAGACTAACGCAGTGTCATCATTATCTTTCCTCAACGCGATGAGACCTTGTGGAGAGGTTGTAAACTCAGAAAGCCGTTCGATGGTTGTACTCATCTCGCTTGCCACCCAGGGAGTCGTGGGATTGGCCTGCCAGACGCCTAATAATTCTTCGTAAGAGTTGAGGAAATCCTTGTTGGAACGATACACCGACGCCAGGTAGACATGACTGTCGTCACTACTTTGATTCGGGTGGAGAAAGTATAATGCTTCACCGCGCTCGATATGAAACGACGCAACCTGCAACAACGAGGGATTCATGACCTGTGCCAGATTGAGCCAACCCAATGCCTGCGAGTAATCACCAGAAGCGAGCGACTGTTTGGCCTTAAAGTCGCTTAAAGTAGCTATTGGTCCCCGCCCAAGCAAGATAAACAGAAACAAAGCAATGCCAACCAGCCACAGGTAACGTCGCCGGGAACTATTGATAGCAATATACGGCAATGTCGTGACAAGACGCCTATAATCATAGAGCAGCCAGGAAGCAGCTAGCGGCAAGAGCAACCCGATAGATATTTGATCGGTAAGCAGCAACAAACGTCCTAGCAACGTAGCATCGGTAAACGTGTACGGGTCTATCGGAAGACGGTCGGTCCGCAGACTATACCCTAAGTGCCGTTGCATTAAGATCAACTGAATTTTATGTTGCGCGATAAGGTCAATCCCAGCCATGTCAACAGTAAGGTATTGCAAAAAGAAAAGCACAAAGGGAAACAAACAGAGCAGTGCAGCTAGCGAATGTCTGTTAACAAACAAATGGCTGCCTCTAAATGTCCTTATATTAGCAGCGGCAACGAGAAAACCGTAGATAGCACATAACAGGCAAAGTAAACCATAAGAGAAAAAGCGTAGGTGTATCTGCCAACCAAAGTCCACAGGCAATTGCCATGCCGATAAATTCCCCAGTAGTGGATCTAACAACCATGGGAGTACACTAGAGAGTAACATAATACAACCACTGGCAACGGGTAAGACTGTTTTCAGCCGTATGCTCGCGCCTATTTTCAGAAACCAGAACTGCCTTGTCGTAATAGCCATGATACCTATTCCTGCCCGTCAATAATCAGCATTTATACACCATGTTCAACGTTGGTAATCTTGACAGATTGCCCGTCTTTTAAATTCTGAATCCCTGTCAACACAACAGTATCACCCTGTGACAATCCCTGGTCAATGTAAATACTCCCAGCGGATCGACCCGCGATATGTACATGTTGTATGTAAGCATGTTTGTTACGCACAACAAATACCACAGAGTCGTAGTGAGGATTCACTACGGCTAAGCGCGGCACTACAATAGCTTTAGCTGAAGCACTTTGAATGCGAACAAAAGCACTCATTCCTGGCAGCAGAACGCCATTAGTATTTTTCACCTGCACCCAGACTTCAAATGTGTCTGTTTGTGGATCAGCAACAGGCACTACCGAAACGACAGTACCGACAAGATCAGTGTTTGGTAAAGCAGAAGGTGTAACGGTGGCAGCTTGCCCAACATGGATCTGCTGCAGATTAGATAAAGGTATCTTTACATGCACTATTTCCGTTGTCTCGTCCATAATTGTAACCAGTGTCGTGCCAGATGCGAATATTTCGCCCGCATTGACATTGATTGCGGTAATAACGCCATTCATAGGAGAAATGATGTTGCCATTATGCAGCAGCGGCGACGAAGCCTGAGCTACTAGAGCAGTATAACGACTGTTCGCATTGTCATACTGCTTTTGAGCATCGGCGATAGCAACGGCATTGCCTGCGCCAGAAACAGAATTAAGATAGGCTTTCGCAGCAGCTACATCGTCAGATGCCTGTTTCACAGATAAGTTGAGTTGCGTTGGATCAAGCTGAAGCAAGGTCTGACCGCTCGTCACCTGATCACCGGCCTTCACCGGAACTTTTAATACCGTTTCAGCAGAGGGGTAGGAAATGTTGATTTGCTGCAATGGATATGTGATCCCGCCACCGCCAATGTCCTGGCTGACGTTTTTCGTGCCCGCCTGATAGAGCGTCACATCTGTTTGCCCACCGCTTAAACCAAGCACAGCAAGTACAACAAGCACAACTATAACAATACCGCTTCCAATCGCACCCACTATCGCTAATCTTCTGTTTTTGAACAGGCCAGCTTTTTTCTCCTCTGGACGCTTAGGAGGAGTGGACGGGGTGAATGGCACCCTTTGCCCAGGTCCAGAACTCATTTGTCTTTGATCAAATGCAGGAGCAGTGTTGGGAGGCATGTTGCGGCCATTTATTCTTACTGTAGCATCAGGAGATGGTCCATTTTGTAATGGCGTATATTGTTGAGGTGACGATGGGCCAACAGGAGAAGAAGCCATATTCCTCATATCATTTGGATACTGACTATTATACCCAGCAGGTTGCCCATTTTTAGGAAAAAATCCAGAATTATTACTCATAACTTCTCACTCCGTGTCGTTGTTATCTATTTGAAGATATACTAGCTACTTCACCTTACAAGAAACATAAATTTATCGCTATATGCTTTATGCCGCTCGCTGTTTCGCGTCGCTTTTTGCTTTATTTCCTGAGAAGAGATACAAGGCACCACCCATGCTACCAAACAAGAGTGCCTGAGCATCCATCAATAACGCTAAAAACAGTGCAGAGGCGGGCGCAACATGCATGATCGAAAAGATGTATACAAATGCCCCTTCGCGTAATCCATAGCCATTTATAGAAATAGGCAGGAAAGTTACAAGCGAGATGAATGGGACGGCAACACAATAAAAGTATAAAGGTAAATGAATGCCTAAAGCAATACCATAGGCATAATGATTTAAGCAACTACCAATCCAGAAAATCACCCCGTAAAGGATGGCTATGCTAAGTGAACGAGGACGTTGCATGGCAATGCTCAATGCCTTCCCGATTTTGATACCGGATTGGAAAATCTTATGGTTTATCCATTTCCCTCTCACGATACGTGGCAGGAGGACTGCAAAAAAGACCGCTCCCCCGATCATACCGCTCACAAGAAGACTCAGCAAAAAAAACGCGAGCGTAATTCCATTGTTAAAATGATCATGCCAGATGAGCAGGACAGGAATACCGAGCAGCATCATGCCGAAGAAGCCTGTGACACGACTCATAACGACCGCACTGGCGGAACCGGCATTATTCCCTGACGCGCTACCCACACGTATAGCTTTTATCGCGTCGCCTCCCATACCAGTAGGGAGAAAATGACTGAACGCAATACCGACGAGGTAGAGGTTCACTAGTTCTGCAAGGTCAAACTTGATACGTTCAGCCTGTAGCAAACTTCGCCACTGGTAAGCACTGGCAAAAACACCAAATAAACCCACGATAAAGGCAACAAGTAGCTGCTCCGCATCGACATGCGTAATCACACCTAATAGGCTTGACCAGGAAAATGACTTGAAGAGTATGACGAAAAGCAATGCGGTCATGCCAACACGCAAAGCCACGCTCAACCATTTTTTCTTTTTTTTCTGAGTGATACTCGTTATATGGACCTGTGTCGGCTGTAACGACATATCGCGTGATACAACAGAAATTTCAGCAGAGCGCGAGAACGGAATAATTGGTGAACCTGTACCTCGCGAACGTTGCCCAGGTGCAACACCATAAGAATTTGCAGAGTTCCATTGTGGAACTCCGTGTGGTGTAACAGCCCTTTGTTGATCTACAGGAACTGGCGTCTGATAAGATCTGATTTCCAGTGTCTCTTCTTTTGCAACATCTAACGTCGCTGCTGAACTATTATTTTCAGGACGCTCCAACAACGCCTTCCTCATAGTGGAGGGCGTTGCTGGAATCTTGCCTATATTATTCTGTGCCACAGGCGAACGCTGATTTACAGGAAGCGGCAACCTGTAAGCTTTAAGCTCCAGTGTCTCTTCTTCTGAGATGTCTGGTTGCAATGGCCGTATCTCTCCCGATTGCATGCGATGCCTATATACTTGTTGTGTAGCGTCTATTTCCATCTGATTGGCTCCTGCTATACTGTAGCAGAACTACTATAGTTTAGACAATAAAGCAGTACTATAGAGTGCTACAATATCGTGGAACTCGCGAGTGAGTCCTTCTTCCAGTGAGACAACAGGAGTGTAGCCGAGCGTCTTTTCCGCAAGGGTGATATCAGCAAACGTATGACGAACATCACCGTGCTGCGATTCATTGCTCTCATAGCGAATGGTCTTCTGACTGATATCTTGCAAAAGTTTGACGACATTGCGTAGTGAAATACGCGAACCGCCAGCAATATTCATAACCTTCCCTACCGCCTCTGCTGTTGATGCCGCCCGTACATTGGCTTCGACAATATCGGAGATGTAGGTGAAGTCTCTTGTCTGCTCACCGTCGCCATAGACGTTAATTGGCTTGTCCTCGAACACTGCTTTACAGAAACGATGGAACGCCATATCGGGACGTTGTCTCGGCCCGTAAACAGTGAAGTAACGTAATGAAACGGTTGGCACACCAAAATTTGCCTGATATAGGCTACATAGATGCTCGGCGGCCAATTTCGTCACTCCATAGGGTGAATATGGATGACATAGAGCTTTTTCTGAAATTGGCAAGGCGTCGGTATCGCCATAGACAGATGACGATGAGGCGTAGACAAAACGCTTCAATGATAGAGCGTATTTTGCCGCCTCTAGCAGGCGTTGTGTCACCAGCATGTTCGCATCAAGATAGAACGCGAATTCGTTCCCCCAGCTTGCACGTACCCCTGCCTGTGCAGACTGATGAAATACCCAATCTACACTATCCAAAAGCTGATGCAGGTCCATGTGGAGCAGATTTCCTTCAATGAAGGTCATTCCTTCACGCGAACGCAAATTTTCTAAGTTGCGCTCCTTGAACGAGCGCGAATAGTAATCAGTGAACACATCGACGCCAATTACAGTATGCCCATCAGCAAGCAAACGCTCGCTCAGATGTGATCCAACAAATCCTGCTGCTCCAGTTACGAGACAACGCATATATTTCCCCCAGTTATACTTGAGCCGATAACATTTATTTTACCGGCGACAATATGTTGCTCTCCTTTATGCCTGCAAAATCGTCGTATGACTCACGATTCTTCTCCAGGAAAGCAGGCCAACTATAGTTTTCCTGCCAGCTTTGATAAGCAGATGCGCCCAACGCATTAGCCAGCTTTGGGTCTCGCAATAGCTTTAACGTGCCCTGCGCCAGACCTTTAGCGGTCGGCGGAACCAGCAGTGCTACATCTGGAGTAAGAATTTGTGTATGTGCAGGGATATCGGTTGCCAGCAGTGGTACACCTGCATGCAGGTAGGTATACAGCTTTAATGGTGTGTGTGTGCCCTTGCTACGAGGGCTTAACAGAATATCTGCCATCGCCATATATTTGGGCATCTCTTCCAAAGGACGTTGTCCGACGAAATGTACAGAGTTAGCAACATTGAGCTTTTCGCCCAACTGTTGTAGCTTCTCAACCTGGTCAGGTCTGCCACCAGCGATAATATACTGAGCCGAAGGAAACTCGGTGCGTACTGTGGCAATACTTTCCAGTAATATATCTATGCCTTGATAATTTTCAAGCGTGCCAGTGTAGAGCAGAACTGGTCCATCATGGAGCTTGAGCTGACCACGTAGCTGCACCACTTCATCTGGCACCGCTGCTGGCACCTCTTCATCAACGGCGGGGGGCAAGATCATATAGATTGGTTTGTCGGGTGCAATCTGCTGCGCGGTTTCCGCAATACCAGGGTAAAAGGCAACCACACCATCAGCATTTTGCAGCATAAATTTTTGTACAAACCCTACAATCCACATGAGCAATGGGTTTTTCGTGAAGTCAGAACTTGCAACAACGGTCGAAAGGTCCGAGTGCATATAGTAGAGATGCTTGCCACCGAAGATTCTTGAGAGAATCACACCCATGACGCCCGCCTCTTCGTGCGTATGGATATAGCGGTAACGCCTCCACATGAGCCTCCAGAGAGCAGTCAAGAAAACGGCGAGATCGAGTGGAAATTTTGCCAGCGATGGCCCTGGTTTCACACCACCAATAAAGGGGAGAGCAGGAGCGCGATAAATGGTTAGACCTGGCAAATCAATATCTTTACCGATAGGATATGTTACAAGATCAACCTGATAACCCAGAGCCACAAGTGCCTTAATATGTTGATGAACACAGAAAGGCGCACCGCGCGACTCGAAGTATGGCTGTGGCGAAATCATTAGAATACGCATGAATATTTTCCTTAAAGGAGCAAAACGCTCGTTTTAATTTTCTCTGTTATGACTAGTTCAGTTTGCTCATTACGCTCGAAGGTACTTTTTGTGTCTCGACTTCGGGAAGCGCGGTAGGGCTTACTGTTCGCACAACATAAGTTGTTTTGCCCTGGGACTCGTGGTAGGTACGCATGAGCAGCTCCGCTAGTAAACCAACCATGATCGACTGTAGACCAAAACCTATAGCGAGCAAGGAAATTGGCAGGAGCGGGCTGCGGTGAATACGATACTTCACTGGAGATGCTACTTTGCTCCCAATCATTGGAGTCGCAATAGCTCCACCTAAGAATAATGATGCCAGACCAGGGATACCAAAGGCATACGATGGTTTTGTGCCATAGCTACCCAGGAACTTCAAGGTGATCAAGTCAAGGACGACACGCACAGTACGTGAAATACCATATTTTGACTTGCCGAATTGTCGCGCATGATGGGATACTTCAAGCTCGGTGATAGCGGCACCACCAAGAGCAGCATAGGCAGGAATGAAGCGGTGCATTTCACCATAGAGGCGTACATGCTCGAACACTTCACGGCGATATGCCTTCAAAGTACAACCATAATCATGCAGGTGCGTTCCTGTCACCTTTGAAATGAGCGAGTTTGCAATGAGCGAAGGCAACTTGCGGCTGATTTGTGCATCCTGGCGATTTTTGCGCCATCCGCTTACAACATCATAGCCCTCTTCTAGCTTTGCAACCAAACGTGGAATATCAATAGGATCGTTCTGGAGGTCGCCATCCATGAAAACCAGAACCTCGCCCTTGCTATGCGCGACACCTGCGGCGATAGCTGCCGTCTGCCCAAAGTTACGGCGGAAGCGTACAATACAGACATGAGCATCGCTCTCTGCCAGACGGCTGAGCTGAGGAAATGTTTCATCTCGGCTACCATCATCGACATAAACAATTTCATAGGTGAATGGTTGCTTCTCTAAGACCGTGCTGATACTCTTGTGAAGAGGTCGAATGCTCTCTTCCTCATTGTATACAGGAACAATAACTGATAAGTAGGTTGTTGATTTATCCACGTAGAATGCTCTACTTTCTTCGTTAATATGAATTGTGTCACTATCTACTACGTTAAAACGCGCTATTTAGAGTGGACATGGCTAAAACTCATAGCCTTTAATCCCACCGAAACAATCAAATGAATGGATATTGCTTTCTTACCAAAACACCACAAAAGGCTGTGATGCTGCTTACACGTTAAGTACTCCAGGAGGATGTCCTTTGTGTGCCTCGTCACTGAGGAGGTGAAGTATATTTTTCCTTATCCAAAACGAATGATACCATTCCGCATATATCGTACTAGTAGTAAAACAGTTAAGATTTGGTTATAGACGGTTCATAAGGGTTACGGATTACGAAAGTGCGCTTTTATGGACGCCTTGAATAGATAGGCTGTAATCCATTGAACGCTACTGCACATATTATTCCGCCACCCATTGCTTTTATGACGCATAGCTATAGCCCTCAGTAATCCATCTACCAGAAACGCCTCTCCTCCCATGACTTTAGTGTAAGCATAGATAGAAATAGATATAAAGAATAGTTTACATCCCTAGAACATAACTTATATTGCTAAATGAAGAAAACCTTACCATAATATATACAAATTAACCAATTTTTAACATAAAGGCTACCACTTCTAACACCTGTTGACATTTACAATAGAGGATATCTGTAAAAGAATATTGCAGTATGTTTTTCCCTTTCCACTTACCTATACGCGTGGGACCACCATTTTTGTGTTCTAAAGATCAGCTATGTTCTAAAAGATATAGCAAACGAGGTGTATATCTATGTATAACCGACAGCGCCCTTACTATCAACTGATGGTGAAGCACATCTCTCAATTTTTCGACAAGAGTCGCACACCGCTCTGGCAACGTGCCCTACCCCTGTCGCTAGTACTTTTGGTGCCGTTGGTGGCTGTAGGGGTTGTTTTTATCAACCCAAACAAGCACGCAAAGGCCGACGTAGTTACGTCTGCGAATGATAATTTGCGTACCGGCTGGTATTCCGACGAGGCCAATCTCTCGCCCGGTCAGGTGACAGGCAGTAATTTTGGACAGTTGTTCAAAGCTGCCGTCGATGGACAAGTCTATGCCCAACCATTAGTGTCAAAAGGAACACTATTAGTGGTGACTGAAACAAACCATGTGTATGGTTTGGACCCTGTAACAGGACAGCAAAAATGGACGCAAGTTCTGGGCGCACCATTTGATCCTACACAGCTTTCTGGTGGCTGCGGTGATCTTTCTCCATCCGTTGGTATCACGGCTACGCCGGTGATTGATTCTGCCACAAACATCGCTTACTTCACATCAAAGGCTTATGTAAGCGGTAAATCTGGTGCTGTTACCTACTCTATGGACGCTATACATGTTGATAGTGGACTACCAGTAAGTGGTTTTCCTGTACTTATACAAGGTACTGCATCGAACGCTCCTACACATACCTTTGATCCAGTACATGAATTCCAGCGTCCCGGCTTGCTGTTGCTCAACGGTGTCGTTTATGCTGCTTTCGGTGGTCATTGTGATCGTAAGCCTTTTGAAGGTTGGGTTGCGGGCGTTTCAACATCCGGCAAACTTACAACGATGTGGACCGATGAGGCAAACGACGCGCAGAACACCTATCCCGATGGTGGTATCTGGCAATCTGGTGGTGCTCTCGTCTCTGATGGTTCTGGACAAATCATTTTCGCCTCTGGTAATGGCAACACGCCTCCGCCAAATACCCCTGGTAAACCAGTGCAAGGCTCGCCAGTAGTTGGCGTACTTGGACAATCCGTCGTGCGCTTATCGGTACAGGGAGATGGTTCTCTAAAGGCAACTGACTTCTTCTCTCCTTACGACTCTGCTAATCTCAATCAAACTGACTCTGACTTAGGTTCAGGTTCTCCTGTTGAGTTGCCACCGTCGTATTTCGGCACGGCAGGACATCCCCATCTTCTTTTACAGGTGGGAAAACAGGGCATTCTCTATGTGATGGACGCCGATAATCTCGGTGGAATTGGAGAGGGAAAAAGCGGTGGTGATGCAGCTGTCAATGTAGTGCAAGGTGTGAATGGTGTATGGGGTAAGCCAGGTGTCTGGCCTGGCGATGGTGGCTATATCTACATTACAAGTGCTGCTGGTGGCGGTGGTAACGGTAGGCTCGAAGCGTACAAATACAGTTTAGATGGTAATGGCAATCCAATCTTCAGCAATGCAGGAACAACACCTAAAACTGATCCCTTCGGTTTTGGTTCCAGTTCTCCAGTTATAACTTCCTCCGGTACTGTGTCGGGATCAGCGGTGGTCTGGGTCGTCTGGGGACCGGACGGCAACGGCGCGAACGCACAACTACGTGCCTACAATCCAATTCCAGTGAATGGTACATTACAGATGCTACAAAGCTGGCCTATTGGAACATCTTCAAAGTTCAATAGCCCTTCTGTTGACAATGGACATGTCTATGTGGGAACGCGCGACGGCACAGTTCTAGGTTTTGGCTCACCAGTAGCATCTCCTCTCACAGGCAGTCCTGTAGGCTTTCCTACGACGATCATAGGGCAAACTGCCACGGCAACGGCCACTCTCACAGCAAGTGCAGCAGAAACAGTGACAGCACTTAACATTACTGGTGCTGGCTTCTCTGTAGGGGCATCAACGCCAGCACTACCCGCCACGTTGACCGCCGGTGCCAAGATTACTGTGCCGATAACGTTTGCGCCGACGGGTCAACCAGGGTTGTATTCAGGAACCCTGACTGCCACCACTTCTATAGGCTCATCCAACTTCAGCGTATCCGGTAATGCAGAGTCCGCGAATGCGACGGTGAGTGCATCACCGACAACAATTAGTTTTGGTGGTGTCTCGATTGCTGGTGGTTCAACCTCGCAAACAGTCACATTCACAAACGGCGGTGCTCAACCGCTTACCGTCAACGGCGCAACGTTGCCCGCTGCCCCGTTCTCTGTCAGTGGACTACCTGCCAATGGCTCAACGATAGCCGCTAATTCGAGCGTAACGGCAACCGTGACGTTTACCCCGACTACGGTTGGCTCATTTACCGATAATCTCGTACTGAATACATCGGCAGGACCTTCGACGGTACCTCTATCCGGTAGTGGTGGGCAACCGCCAAAACTACAGATCACGCCACTTAATACCAATTTAGGAAACGTCTCTCTAAATGGTACAGCGGTGGCCTCGTTCTCGGTCTCAAACACTGGCGGTGTAGACCTAACCATCACCAAGTCTAAGCCACCCGCGTCCGGCGTCGGTTTCACAGCCATTACATCGCTTGCAGAAGGCACGACGATTCCCACGGGAAAAACGCTCACCGAAACTGTCACCTATAGTCCGACAGCGGTTGGCACGACCTCGGATACCTGGACCATCAATAGCAGTGACTCAACAGGACTACAACAGGTCAACTTCACGGGCACAGGAGTTGCGGCTGTACCCACTCCACTGCCATCGCTTTATGTGACAAGTAACAACATACTGCAACCCACAACGGGTACAACACAGGCAACTGTTACTGTCTCACTGAGTGCGCCAAGTACCAGCCCCGTAACGGTGAAGTATGCAACGAAAGATGGCACAGCAAAGGCGGCCAGTGGAGCCTATGTTGCGATTCCAGCAACACCATTAACCTTCACCCCTGGTCAAACGACACAGACTATTCCGGTAACAATCAATGGCAGTGCTACACATAGCAATGTCGGACAATTCGAGGTTACTCTCTCTAGTGCTACCAAAGCCGTCATTGCTACAGCGTATGGTAGAGAGAACATTGTGTCGCCAGTCACAGCAACTCCTGGCTATACTATCAGCATAGGTGATGCTGCGGTTAAAGCCTCGGCCACAGGTACAGTCACGGCGAACTTCCCTGTCACCTTGAGCAGTGACCCAGCACCAGGAGATACCGTAACGGTGACAGTTAGTACTGCTGATGGAACGGCGGTGGCGGCGAACGGTGACTACGTTGCCTTACCAGCCACGACGCTTACCTTCAACAGTATTACTGGCGCATCACAAACCGTATCCGTGACAGTCAATTCAGCGGCGGCGGGTACAACGAACAAAACCTTCTTCGCCAACCTGACAAATGCGTCAGCAAACGCGGGGATTGCTCATTCGCAGGCAATGGGCACAATTGTCAATAGCTCTTCACCTGCACTACCTACGGCCTTTGTTAATGACATCACCATTGTACCGCCTACAACGGGCACAACAACGGCGACCTTTACAGTCTCGTTGGGTATGGCGAGTACCTCGACCGTCAAAGTGCAGTACGCTACTCATGATAAAACTGCAACCGTTGCGAACAACGACTATGTGGCAACTTCAGGTACACTGACCTTTGCTCCTGGTCAAACGTCGCAAACAGTTGCAGTCACGATCAACTCTTTTGCTTCTGGCGGCGTATCAAAGTACTTCTACCTGAACCTGTCAAGGCCAGTAGGTGCTGTTATCAACAATGTTTCGGGCAAATGTAATCTGGTTGGCAAAATTGGTGGCTACTTCGGTAATGTGGAGAATGAGTCAATCGTGCAAAACAGTACGTCCAGTGCGCTAGTTCAAGTTCCTGTCATGCTTTCCTCTCCTGTCGCAACAGGACAAATCGTGACCGTGAATGTCAGCACAACGGATGGCACTGCAGTTGCCGGTACAAGCGGTGACTACATCGTGGTTCCTTCGACAAAGCTCACCTTTGCCGAGGGCCAGCAAACAATACTTGTGCCGATCTACATCAATCCGAATGCTGCAATATCAGCCAATAAAACGTTTACTGTCACAATACAGGGTGCGTCGTCCAACCTTACAATAGTGAGTGGAAGCGCAACCGTGACTATCGTCAGTCACGCATAAGGAGGTATTAAAAAGCAAGCGGCCAGTTTCTCGTTTTTGAGAAACTGGCCGCTTGCTTTTTAGCTATCCCTTGTTCCTATTCCCCAGATAGAGTATCATCTAAGCAAGTTTTTTTACTTTACTGGTTGGGGGCTATTGGATATGCATACTGAAAATGTTGTGACGCATTCTGAGGCGTCCGAGAAGGTACCGATGGTGGTAGCCGTTGATTTAGGCGGAACGCAGATTCGGACGGCGGTATTACGTGGCGCAACACTGCTATCACGCGTAGGACTACTTACAGGTGAGAATCCTACACCCCAGCGTGTTATTCCACGTATTTTTCAAGCGGTTGACCTGGCACTTGGGCAAGCTGAAACGTCGCTTGACCTGATCGCAGGTATCGGTATCGGTGCGCCTGGACCACTCAATAGTTATACAGGTGTCGTCTATGCACCACCAAACCTACCCGGTTGGGAAAATGTGCCTGTTCGCGAGCTATTTGAGGAGCGGTTTCATGTTCCCATTTTCGTAGAGAATGACGCAAATGCCGCTGCACTGGGCGAGTATATGTTTGGCGCGGGTCGTGGTAGCCATAACATGGTCTATCTCACCATCAGCACAGGTATCGGCGGCGGCGTGATTACTGATGGTAGAATATTGGAAGGTGCAAGTGGTACCGCAGGCGAATTGGGACATATGACCGTTGATTGGCATGGCGAACGCTGTAACTGCGGCAATATTGGCTGTCTTGAGCGTATTGCTTCCGGTACTGGCATCGCCCGTCATGCCAACGCCGCCATTATACAGGGTCGAGGCAATGAACTGCTTGCCTTTGCTCTCGAACATCAACCCTATGACGACGAAAATGAGAAGGCCAGCACTCCCGAAGATGCCGCAGCCCACACGCCAGCACATGTTACCGCACGTACCGTCGCACTGGCTGCCGAGGCTGGTATTCCTCTTGCACGCGAAATCATCGCAACGGCAGCCGAGGCACTAGGGGTTGGCCTCGTCAATATCATTCATATCTTCAACCCGGAAAAAATCATTCTCGGCGGCGGCGTTACCCTGATGGGCGCGTTACTGCTAGACCCGGCCAAACGCATCGTCGAGGAACGTACAATGATGGTTCCACGCAAAGCAGCTCAAATCGTTCTCGCCGAACTTGGTCACGATGTAGGACTGATTGGGGCCGCTGCATTGATTTATTACAAGAGAGATATCACAAATGTTTTGTAATACATCATCAGTCTTAACAGGATAGGAATTGAAAAAAGAAATATGGCATCGCAGAAAGAACGATTAGACGTGGCACTGGTACGGCGTGGCTTGGCTCCCAGCCGAGAACGGGCGCGTGCCTTGATTATGGCAGGTCAGGTGTATGTGGGCGAACGTATGGTGGATAAGCCGGGAACATTGGTGCCGCTTGATGCGGAGTGTCGCATGGCCGAGGTCTCGCCCGAACTCAAGTTCGTCAGTCGTGGCGGTCTCAAGCTCGAAAAAGCATTGGATACTTTTCATCTGAATCCAACTGGACGCATCGCCATCGACGTTGGTGCCTCGACAGGTGGCTTCACACAATGCCTTTTAGAGCGTGGTGCGGCATGCGTCTATGCGGTCGATGTGGGACATGGACAGCTTGCATGGACGCTCCGCAATGACCCACGCGTCGTTGTGATGGAGCATACCAATATTCGCCATCTCACAACACTACCTGAACCCATACAATGCGCGGCTATTGATGTGTCGTTTATCTCATTACGGCTCGTATTGCCTGCACTCGCCCCACTGCTCGTACCCTCTGATGCAACATGGATCGTTGCACTCGTCAAACCACAATTTGAGGCGGGTAAGGCGGAGGTCGATAGAGGCAACGGCGTAATCAGCAACCCCCTTGTTCACGAACGCGTTCAGCGTGAGTTAGAGGAATGGATACCTCTACACACACCTTTTCACGTTGCTGGCAAGACCGATTCACCAATCACAGGACGCGATGGCAACCACGAATTTTTGTTTCTCCTCACCTTTCAGGAAAACCATACAGCATAGAATGAAACCTGCTTTACGCTAAAAACGTACCACACATAAAACGCTATTGCCGTACCAATGATAACATCTATGAGAGAAAATATATGTCTATAAATGAAGAACCGTCTGCACAGCTTACACCAGCATCCCTGAAAACGATCCTGATTGTCGAAGATGATCCTTCTATCGGAGAAATGTTTGTACAGACACTTGCAGATGAAAACATTTACAAGCTTCTGCTCGTAACGAGTGGCACACAGGCGTTAGAGATTGTGAAAGAGACAACGCCCGACCTGTTGCTGCTCGATTATCATCTGCCCAACATGACTGGCCTTGAACTCTATGATCGGCTTCATACAATGCCATACCTATCTCATATCCCTGCCATCTTAATTACCGCTGGCGTGCTGCAATATGATATTCAAGATCGGCATATAGTTGGCATGAGCAAACCCGTCGATATCAACAAACTGCTAGATATTATCGCGGAACTTTTGGACTAAAGGCAAGGGCGTTCCCCTTGCGGGTGCCCTAGCTTGTTACTTCTTTCCTCACAAAGTAGTAGGTGGTATAGTAGTGGTAAAGTTTTGTCCTGTCATGCTCACTTGTTTCGTTGCTGAAAAGAGGTGTATTCAATGCTTCATCAATCACTTGCAAACGATGCATTCGCGCCCCAGGTCGTTGTCCCTGATCAATTCAATGCCGCTACTGCATTTCTCGACCGCAATGTTGTGGAGGGACGAGGGGCAAAAACTGCGCTATATTCCGAAGGTGCAACCTATACCTACACACAAATTGCCGAGCTTGCCAATCGTGTTGGGAATGGTCTACTTAATCTAGGCGTTGACATCGAGCAACGTGTCGCGCTACTCCTACTCGACTCACCACAGTTCGCCGCCGCCTTCTTTGGCTCCATCAAAATCGGCGCGGTTGCCGTTCCCCTGAACACGATGTTGCGGCCTGATGATTATGTGTATCTGCTGAATGATTGTCGAGCGCGTACTCTCTTTGTGCATGCGTCGATCTGGCAGACGCTACAGCATATTCGCCCTCGACTCGTCTATGTGCGCCACGTTATTGTTGTTGATATGGCTGAACCGGAAACTGCGGCACTACATGACTTCGAGCAATTTGTAAGCGATGCCTCTCCCACCCTACAGGCAGCAGATACATATAAAGACGATAGCGCGTTGTGGCTCTACAGCTCCGGTAGCACGGGTTTTCCAAAGGGTTGTGTGCATTTACAACACGACATGCTCTACTGCACCGAATACTACGCGAAACCAATTCTATGCATCAACGAGAACGATATCACCTTCTCTGCCGCCAAACTCTATTTTGCCTATGGGCTGGGCAATGGTCTCTATTTTCCCTTTGGTGTGGGAGCAAGCACTGTACTCTATCCAGGGCGGCCACTCGCTGAAGATATGTTCAAGGTGGTAGAGCAGTATCATCCAACGATCTTTTTTGGCGTGCCAACGCTGTACGCAAGTATGCTGGCTCTACCCGATGTAAAGAAACGCTTCGATTTCTCCTCGGTCCGTATCTGCGTCTCAGCGGGTGAGTCGCTACCCGCCGACATTCTACGACGTTGGGAGCAGACCTTTGGTGTGCAGATACTCGATGGTATTGGCTCAACCGAGATACTCCATATCTTTATCAGCAATCGAGTAGGCGAACTACGTCCCGGGAGCACAGGCAAACTCGTTCCAGGCTATCAGGCGCGGATTACAGATGAAGTCGGACAACCTGTTCAGCAAGGTGATATCGGCAACCTGCACATTGCAGGTGATAGCATCACCTCGCAGTATTGGAATAAGCATGAAAAGACAAAAAATGTCATTCAAGGTCAATGGATTGCCACTGGTGATAAATACTATCAAGACGCCGATGGCTACTACTGGTATGGTGGACGTTCAGACGATATGCTCAAGGTAGGCGGACAGTGGGTTTCACCTGTCGAGGTCGAAAACACCTTGATCGTGCATCCCGCCGTGTTAGAGGCCGCAGTAGTTGGAGCCATCGACGAGGAGAAGCTGGTGAAGCCAAAAGCCTACGTCGTGCTACGCGAGGGCTATAAGCCATCTGAGACCCTGGCGAATGAGCTAAAATCATTCGTCAAGGAGAAACTAGCTTTGTTCAAATATCCGCGCACCATCACGTTTTTGCCCGAACTCCCCAAGACCGCAACAGGAAAGATTCAACGTTTCCTCTTGCGTGAAACTGGTACCACAGAGCCGTTGTCAAACGAAAAATAACTGTAATCCTGATATTCATTTCGCCTGCTTGCTATACTAGCAATAAGAAGTATTCCATACGCATTATTGACGCCTTAGCAGGAGGCTCCACGTTATGAAACCATCCTTGCCGCTCGCATATATACATCAAGCCGAGGCATTTGCAGACGGTACAGAGGGAAGTACGTTTACAACAAATACAATACAGACGACCGTTATCAGCGTCTTGCTTGTAGACGATCACGCGCTGATTCGCGAAGGGTTGCGCCAACTTTTCACTCTGGAAAACGATATACAGGTAGTAGGTGAGGCGGTTGATGGTATCGAGGCTCTGCACACTATTCAACACCTCAAGCCCGACGTAGTGTTGATGGACGTACACATTCCCATCGTTGACGGCATCGCGGTCACACGCCAGATTACACATGAGTTTCCTGAGATTGCGGTCATCATGCTCACTATGCATCATGACCAGCAACATATGCTGCAGGCAATGAAAAGTGGGGCGCGTGGCTATCTGCTTAAAAGTCTCTCTATCCGTGAGGTAGCTCAGGCGATTAGAACGGTTCATGGTGGTGGTATGCTCGTCGAACCGGGCATGACTGGTGTTATTGTCAACGAACTGCGGCGCCTCTCGGAACAGACTAAAGGGGGACAGCGTGTACTGGACCTGCTCACCGAGAAGGAGCTTGAGATTGTGCGCTATATCGCCACGGGTATGAGCAATAAAGAGATTGCCGAGCGGCTTGCATACTCCGAAAAGACGGTCAAGAACTATCTTTCAATTATTTTTCAAAAGCTGAATATCCGCGACCGTACACAAGCGGCAATCCTGGCACTGCGCCAGGGAGTGTTACCAGAAGAAATCTTGTAAGAAGGGCAAACATTTTCTACGAGCGGCCAGTACGCTTGTAGGAAATGCCTGCCCCTTCTGATTAAGAGAGTACTAGAAAGGTATTCTAGGGCGCATCAGCATCGCTCCCATTACGAAGCCTATGATATAAGCTACCAGCACAAAGATTATCAGCATTTCGAGGTCCATGTCTATGCTCCTTCACAATGCGCTAATGCCAATCGTCTTGCGGTGGATTGAAATTTGTAAATCGTCGTGTTGGTTGCCTTACGGTACGTTGAACGGAAGGTGGAGCAGTACGGGTACGTGGAGGAGTTTGTTGCTGGTTGAGACGTGCTAATTCATTCTCTTGCTTGCGTTTTTGCACTTTCAATTTATGAAGCCGCATACGTAGCTCACTCACAACCCAGAGAGTTGCGAGCAGTTCTATTGTAAAAACGAAGACAAGCGTAAAGCAAGCCATAATCCACAGTAGCAAGAGAAATGGTTGCTCAGGAATGCCTACAACGAAGTTCTGTAACATCGACTTCTCCTATTCCTTGCACAATCAGCAAATTGTCCAAGAGGTGCTTTGTCGGCTGATGCATAGGCTCAGCCACAATGATGCTTCCATTGTTGACACTACACGATTTTTGAACTATGAAGACAGGTACAGAGAAGCTATTAAAGTACGTTGAGGCAGTCTAGCCCCTTTTCATTGAGAAGGTCTCCAATCGTCTCTACTGAGTAGATATGCATACAGGTCGGTTCCTGCACATTCTCCCTGAATCTAGTATAGCATATTTGGACCATTTAGTCTAGACTAAATGGTCCAAATATGCTATAGCAGAAAAAAATGGTTATGAATGTGGGAGTGAAAAGCTAGTCTTTTTCAAGCCAGTAGGGTTTGTAGTCGTAGGAGAATACGAAGTAGTGCGAAATGAAAGTTAAACGGTTGTACATAATCGCTTCTTTGTATTCGTCATCCGCGTAGCTCGTGCGTAGAATTTTTGCTACTGGTGTACCACCTGGTATATTCAATAATCCTCTCTCTGGCTCTGTCGGCAACTTGGCAATTACGTCTTCATGAACCTGCCGAATTTCTTTATGATGATGCGAAGATATTGCTGCTAAGGTATCGAAGTGAATATCTTGTTGCATGCGTTCTAATGTTTCACCACCTATAAGTTCTAAGGGATAAAAATTTTCAGCAAGGCGATAAGGCCGAACCATTGTTCCGCGAGCCTCTCCTTGCATACGATATCGTCGTACAACAGGTGAACCGAGAGGAATGTGGAAAGCATTCGCAACATCTATTGCTGAAGGTACTATAGATGGAGTGTCAATATCAGCCTCTGCTGGTTTCAAGCCTTGTTGTTCTAATATTGCATTGAAACTTTTTGTTTGTCCTGGAATACGCGTTATATCAGGGTTACTTACAAAAACGCCAGCCCTTCCCTGAGAAAAGAGTAATCCCTCGTCTTGCAATCTTTGCACAACCTTATTCATCGTTTCATGAGTCGTACTATATTCCTCGGACAACAAACGTAGCGAAGGAAGTCTTCCCTCCGTACCGAAATTGCCAGCTTGAATGCGTTGGCGTAGTGCATCTGTAATAGTATCAAATTTTGTGTTAGGCGACATGATTCGTCCATACCTTTCTTTACCGATGAGAGCAAAACTCATGTCACATTGCAAAGATGTAGAACCAATAGTAGTTTTTGGCATAAGTTTTCCCCCTAATGGCTTTTTCTATATTATAACTAAGACCAAATGGTCTAGAATGAACTTACACATAATAACAGATAGAGATATAGTCGTCTAGTAGTCTTTGTACGTATTAAGATTTCTTAATATCTCTCAAGCTATTTCTCATTACGATTTGGTACAATCCTACTAGCATCCTACGTTACTTTGCGGCTTCATGCGTACTATGATATACTAATGCCGCCGCTCCATGCGGACGCTATGCACATAGAGAAAACTTTTGAGGGGACTTATGCCGGATACAGAGCAGCTTATTCATAAGCGCTATCAATTGCAACGCATGATAGCGCAGGGGCAGGCATGCACAGTCTACCTCGCGTTTGACCAGGTGCTGCAACGTAGCACCGCTGTAAAGATTGTTCCTGCCACATATATGGATGCTTACAGAGCTGCTATTCGCCTCACGGCCTCGTTTTCACATCCAAATATCGTTGGTACTTACGACTTCGTGCAAGAGGCAGATATGCTCTATCTTGTACAGGAATATGTCGATGGCGATACCTTCGGCGCAATGCTCCAAACGCAACTTTCCCCTCGTGATGTTGCCGATCTCGGTATACAAGTGTGTCAGGCTCTACTTTACGCAGGTAGTAGTGTACGGGGTGTCTGTCATGGTGATTTGACGCCTGCAACAATTGTACGGAATCGACGTGGCCTTGTGCGCGTCAGTGATTTCGCCCTTCCCAGCAATATACAGTATTTCAGCTCCTGGAGCATGGTTGGTGGCGATGGGAACGCCCTCTCCAATCCAGAACTGCCCTATGGACAGATAAGCGATGGGCGACGCAGCGATGATACACGTGCGCTTGGTCTCCTGCTGTATCAACTTCTTTCAGGCCGTGCCACTGGCGCAACAAGCGTTGAGCCTCCGCCAGATGGTCGCCTGCGCTTCTTACGCAATGTGCCTGTCGAGCTATGTGAGGTGATTGCGCGTACCGTCGTCCGTCAGCATCCACAGCATATCAATACGCCTGAACTCCTCTCTGAAGAGCTACGTAAACAGATGGATATGCTTGAAACAAGCACAGAAGAGTTATCACCCGGCTTAGTTCCTCAACCAAAAGAGACATATACATCACGTTCACTTATACCACCGAGTAGTCCAGGTACGGGAAAACTTGTAACTGCACTTCCTGCTCGTGAAATAGGACAGGGAGGACCAGGTTTCTCGCCATTTCAGCCAGAATCGAATGGGCCGCTTGTAGCAATGGAAACGCAAACACCACCATCCACACCTTACGCGCCAATGAGCGCGGATGCAGCACCTAAGCTCGTCACTGCACGCCCCTACAGCACTCATCTCGAAACAGACGTTCGCCCATTGCGCCACTTGAGTATTCCTGTCCTGATCTTGCTTTGCTTGCTGGTATTTGCTCTTTTCTTCGTTGCAGGTTACTTCATCGCGCACGCAATTTTGCCATAACATTCACAAATCTTTACACTCTTCTTACATATTTTTGGCAAAGCCTTGCGATTCGGCTTCTATACTTAACACAAACCCTACATGAGTATTGGTATACGCTGAACAAGGACGCTTGCATATTTTTTGTAACAAGGTTCTATAATATACGATCAATGTTCATGTAACCATATCCATCATTATAATAGAAGTAGCTTGAAAGGATTTGTCACATGCTGTTTCTGATACGTAGTGTGGGGAAATGTATACCTGCACTACTTTTTGTACTCTTTACAACACTACTCGTTGCTTGTGGTAGCACAACCAGCACAACGACAGGAAACGTGGCCGCTACGAACACGCCCACGAAAACGGTGTGTCCCACGACGACCGCCGTTACGATTACGAGCGTCAGTGCCACACAATTACAGGGTACAACACAGGCTGGAAAAGATGTGCAGGCAACGTTCACTAACACTACAAGATTCATTCATCCAGCGACGTTGAAACCCACGGATATCAAGACAGGTTCAACCGTCGCAGTTACGGTAAAGCAAAATGCCGACTCCACCTATACAGCGTTAACCATCAGCACTGGTGGCTTTTCCGGTGGACGCCAGGGGGGATTTCCTAGAGGTGGTGGCGCGAACGGCTGTGGGGGTCAGCGTCGTGGTGGTGGTTTTGGTGGTGGCTCTGGTACACCAGGGACGGGGAGTGCCCAAAGTCGTCAAGTTGTCAGTGGCACCGTCAATCAGATAAGCAATACGTCTGTGACACTAACGGATGCGAGCGGCAACGATTATACTATCGCCATTACGTCTACGACACACATCAATTCACAAAAAACGATTACTGCCAGCGATTTGAAAGCTGGTCAAATAGTCTCAATCATCGGTACCGTCAATAGTCAAGGCGGAATTGCTGCCAGTAGTGTATCAGTGCTACAAAGCTTTCCGATAAGAAATGCAGCACCTACGCCTACGGTAAGCGTGCAATAAGTGTGTAATATAAGAGAGGTATAGGATGTCGGATACGTTAAAAACAAACGAAAATTCATCCCTTGCGAATATTCCAGTCGATGATTTTCAGCCGCTCTTTCATGATGACGAGGAAGAAACGGATATTGCCCCTCCTAAGCGGCGGGGGCGTATCTGGTTGATCGTCGTATCGCTACTGCTAATTGTGGCTCTCGTTGCTGGTGGCATATTCTACTCAAGGCAACAGGCAAACGCGGCGAGAGTACAGTATACGACGGTGCCTGTCACGATAGGCAACCTGTCCAAGACGGTTTCCGCCAGTGGTCCACTTCAGCCCAAAGCCGAGTATGACATGAGCTTCGGGACCTCCGGGCAGATATCTGAGATCGATGTGCATGTGGGGCAACAGGTGACGGTGGGACAGGTGCTAGGAAAAGTGAATTCACCCGCCCTCGATATCGCGGTACAGCAGGCGCAGATCACAGTGAACAACGCTCAGGAGACCTACAATACAGCCGTCACGAACGGGCTAGCTCAAACAACGCTTGATACCGATAATAATAATTTGCAAACGGCTAAATTGCAGTTGCAGACCGCGCAAAACAATCAGGCCGCGAACACTCTAAAGGCACCCGCCAATGCTATCGTTGCCACTATTAATGATATTGTGGGACAAAACGTTGGTGCTAGTAGTAGTAGTGGCGCTAGCGGTAGTAGCACCACTACGAGCAGTAGTACAAGTAGCAGCGCGGCCTTCGTTCTGGTCGATACCAGCGGATTCACCGTCACGGCAGCCGTCAATGAAGCCGATATCGCTTCTGTGCAGGTCAACCAGCCGGTACGGTTCACTCTTACTGGCTATCCATCACAGACCTTCCGTGCTACTGTAACAAGTGTTGGCATTGTTGGTACAACAACCTCCGGTGTAGTCACCTATCCCGTTGTATTGACGGTCGATATGAGCAGTACTGGTAGTGCACATCTGTATGCAGGCATGACCGCAACCGCCAACATTACCACTGGTCAGCGTATCGGTGTACTCTTGGTCAGCAATAGTGCGTTCACCTTTACCACAACAGCTTTACAGGCGGGCGTGATTAGCCGCAATTCCCTGACCCAAATTGGAGGTTCGGCGGGACGAGGTTCGCAGCAGAGTACAAGCAGTCGCCGTGTGGTGCTGCTCATGCGGAACAATAAATTGGTTCCGGTGCTAGTAACGGTCGGCTTGACCAATGGCACCTACTCAGAGGTTGTCTCAGGCTTGAACGAAGGCGATGCGGTTGTCGTTAGCGCAACGGGTGGCAAATTCAGCACACTTTCCACGAGTTCTAGCGGTACTGGTACCGGTAATTTCTTTAGAAATAGTGGTGGCGGTGGTGGAACTCGTGGCGGCGGAACTGGTGGTACGGGCACTGGTTTTGGAGGCTAAGCATGCAAACCAAGAAGCAATCCGATGCGATAAACGACCTTGTTGCTCGACCTGCGGTTATCCACGTCGAGCAACTCACGAAACGCTACTATATGGGACGTAACATGGTGCCAGCGTTGCGTGGAGTTAATCTAGAGGTAAAGCAGGGAGAGTTTGTGGCTCTTATGGGACCATCTGGCTCCGGCAAGTCCACATTTATGAACCTGCTCGGCTGTTTGGATCGTCCGACCAGTGGGCACTACCTGCTGGATGGCATGCCCGTGAGCAAGATGAACGCGAACCAGCTTGCCGACATACGCAACCAGAAAATAGGTTTTGTGTTTCAGAGTTTCAATCTTTTGTCCTGGATGAGCGCCCTCGACAATGTGGAACTGCCATTGGTGTATTCTGGCCTCCCACGGGTGGAGCGATTGAAGCGAGCGCGGCAGGCACTGGCAATCGTGGGGCTAAAGTCGAGGGCGAATCATCGTCCAACGGAACTATCGGGAGGTCAGCAGCAGCGCGTAGCAATAGCACGCGCCCTAGCCACAGCACCGTCGCTGTTCCTGGCAGACGAGCCAACGGGCAATCTGGATAGCAAGACGAGTATGGAGATTATCGCCATCCTACAAGAACTAAATCTGCGCGGCCTGACGGTTGTGCTTGTGACGCACGAACCTGATATTGCTAGCTACGCACGGCGTCAGGTCACATTCCGTGATGGCCGCGTGTTGCAGGATACAGGCATGAGAGATTGGATTCATATCACCTCGACAATGGTACAAAAGGCAACGTTAACTGAAGAGACCACATCCCAGAGTTTAGCCTCGATCAATGGAGAGCAGGTGACAAATTGAGTACCACGAGTGACGAACGTAAACAGGTAAAGCTTACTCAGCCGCAACGAAGACCCGTTGCACGCTATCAGCCGCAACAATACCGTCGTTCGCACGGCCTACAGAGCATCTTTCAAAGCTCTGGTAGTGCTATAAAAGCGTTGCGGGCCAATTTGTTGCGCTCCCTGCTCACCTCGCTAGGTATTATTATCGGTGTGGGTGCGGTGATCATTATGATCGCCATTAGCGAAGGCAATACCGCATCAATCAATCAGCGCCTATCAACACTCAACCCGTTACAGTTGACGATTCGCGCTGGTAGTACCAGTACCGGTGGTGTTAGGGGTGGAGCGGGCACCCTGCAAACGCTTACGCAAGCTGACGCGGATGCTTTGGCATCGGTGAACCATGTCAGCGCGGTAAGTCCAACACTCAACATCAATAGTCAAGTGGTTTTCAGTAACCAGAACTGGCAGACGAGCATTCAGGGTGTCTATCCCAGCTATCAACAAATTGGTAGTTGGACTATGCAGGAAGGGAACTTCTTCACGCAATCAGACAACCAGAGTGGCACGAATGTCGTAGTGCTAGGGCAAACGGTGGTAGACAACCTGTTTACGCCGCTTGGTGTTGACCCACTTGGGCAGCAGGTACGTATCGGCAGTCAGACGTTTACCGTTGTTGGTGTCCTAGCCTCGAAGGGTTCAACGGGTGCCGCCAATAGCGATGATGTCGCATATGTGCCCTTTACAACCGCGCAGCAACGCTTGAGCGGCAGTAAATTCGCTAGTAGTATTATTCTTACGGCTGATAATAGTGCCGACGTGAGTAGTGTGCAGACGGCGGTACAAACGGCACTTGAACAACGCCATAATATCACTAGTTCCACAAACGACGATTTCACCATTCAGAACGCCTCGCAGGTACTTTCGACGGTGCAGGCAACAGCGCAGTCATTGACGATTCTGCTGGTGGGTGTGGCCGCAGTTTCACTCATCGTTGGTGGCATCGGCATCATGAATATCATGCTCGTCTCTGTGACTGAGCGCACACGTGAAATCGGCATTCGTATCGCTATCGGAGCACGGCAGAGCGACGTATTGTCGCAGTTTTTGATCGAGGCGTTTGTCCTGAGTGCGCTTGGTGGTATCGTCGGCCTCATCATCGGCCCGATTGGTGCCTTCGCCCTTGCAACACTCAACGGCTATCCACTGGTGATCGACCCGCTCTCGGTCCTCATCGCCTTCGGTGTCTCAGCCCTTGTCGGCATTGTCTTCGGGTTTTATCCCGCGTACCGTGCCGCGCACCTGGACCCAATCGTGGCACTGCGAACTGAATAGCAAAAAATGGGATGACGCAGGAAGTTGGGAGCAAGACAAAGCTCTGTCCCCGTCACCCCAATTTAATCCTTTACAATCTACGCTCGCATTACGAAGAAAACCGTTCGTAATGCGAGCGCGTGAAAACTACTTCCCGACGACGTTACGCAACTGACTTACTACCTGCTCCAACTGCTGTGAGGCGTCGGCTGCGGAGGTCGCCCCCGTAGCAAGTTGTTCTGTTACCTCGATTGTCACACTAATAGCAGTTGCCAACCCCTTACTACTTTCTTCCTGACGCACTGCGGCACTCTCAATATACAATGCCGCTGCATGTATCTCTTCCAAGTGACGTGCGATCATTTTTTCATCTATTTGTCGCCAGTGTTGTGCAAGTTGCGTACTGACATCGCTCAACTTGTAAGCTGCTATATTTGTCGCACTCGTATAATAACGCACTGATTGTAGCCCAACCTGTGATGAATCAACCATCCACCGCTGCTCCGTCGCCATTGTCTGCTCCTTCAATGCCAGTGTTTTGAGTGCTTGACTACTTGAACTGAGTGATACAACCGAGTCCATGATAGGTCTGGCGATACGACGGCCAAAGCCTAGACCAATTAGTGCCGCCAGTATCAGGGCGAAGAGCGCGATCAAGCTCGCATACAGCAGCTGCTGATTCGCTATAGCTGTGATTGCACTTAATGGACTCAAGATGAGGAAGGTCCATGGCATGATCGAGCTTTTATAAGTCGCGACCTGGAATGCATCCTTCTGTTCAGTAGGGGTGAGCGCAAATGATGCGGGCGATGCAGACTGACGCAGCATTTGGGCAAGGGTTGCATCAGGCATCGCTGTCACTGCCTTGCTGTCGTTCCCATACAAGTCTAAGTCTCTGATCTGCTGTTGCGTCTGAGACGTTAGAGGGGCAATTGCGGTGAAAAGTTCTGGTGGGCGCGAATAGCCTGACGGATTGTTCGTCGCAGAGTAGTTATACGTGCTATTTGTCTGCCGTGTTGTGTAGGCGACGCGCACACCATTCTGATCAATGATGCTCGCATAGCTTCCGTCGCCTCTGTCACTTGCCACACGATTTACTATATCCCAGATAGAGTACATATTCAGCGTCGCACGCACAACGCCCAACAAGTGTGAGGTAGAGACAGGAGTATAGATATCAATGGTTGCCTCTAGCTTTGTGGTATTAAAAAATACATCCGAAAGTAACGATTTATTGGTTTGTTGGCTCTTCCACAATTGAGATAAGTTTTCTGATCCGTTCATAACCCTGTCATACCAGAGAAATTTGTTTCTCTGGCATGACAGGGTTACGACTTCTTCCATAGTCCAGTGAAAGCACGCTTTTCTCTTGATGCTTATAGGGACCTGGCTCTTACAAGGGGTAATGCTGCACTTACATCCCCAGGAATATTAAATGAAGAGCTTGCTGATGCATAAGGAGTTCCCAACTGCACCATTCTTTCAGCGGCGGCTTCTGATTGTGTTCCTTCAGTGAACGCTTCCGCCGCTAGTTGACCAGCACGAATAGTGGCACCAGCCCTACTGTAGCCAGAAAGAACCGTCAGCACCGTGCCTATTGCGACCGCAATGCCCCCCATAATGGCCCATGTTTTGGAGTGCTTTCCACAGTGACCAGCACCACACAGTTCGCGAACAATAGCCCCACCAAAGGCAAGCGTGATACCTGCCCCTGCCAGAACGTAGACAGAGAGCGGAAAAACAAGGGCAGGTTGAGCCACAATCAGAGCACCCGCAGCATTGCGCCCTCCGCCGCCCATAATGTCGGCCCTTGCACCTGCTTTGTACACATTTTCCATTTTGTAGTAGGCGTCCCTCTGTATCGCGATCTGGTGCTGCATATTGTTAAACATCGGTAGAGCCTGTGAACCTGTTGCGATGTCTTGTTGGGAGGGAAATGGACCTTTGCTAGGACTGTCAATGTACGAGACAGGACTATTTGGACCATAGAACGAGTCGGCAAAGCCCCACGGAGACTCATGTTGTACCCGCCCTTCATTAGGATACGAAGGCTCACTGATTTCGTGTGGGATATAGATACCACGTATTGAGGTTGTGGTGTCTACCGCCCAGCCAGGGTGGTTGGTGCTGGAGGTGAACTCATTGACCCCAACTTCGATTGTCCCCAGCGAGTATCTCCCCTCTTTTACAACCCACTTCCCCGTATCAACGCGCCTTGTGGAGGTAGTGGCGTACCAGGGAGTGACCTCCTTCCAAGTGTAGGTATGTCCATCGACACTTTCGTTAAAGCTTGGGAGAATGCGGTTGGTCGCGGCAGAGGCGGGGGTGGTCTGGTGGGGCAAGAAGACCACGCCAGCCGCAACAATGAGAATGAAGGCCAGCGCAACGCCTACGTTGCGTGTCATCATGCGAAATTTCATAGATATCCTCCTTGTGTCGTTACACGTTTCCAGGCGTCTCGCGCCTGGGAGTACTTTCTCGCGTTCACCATCCTTGTGTCACTATTCTCTTGCTCTCCATAGAGCAGATTGCGGTGAAGGACTGGGGAAAGCTTGGTGCAAACAAACGCTGTTTGTCTCAGAACACTGCTCACTTCTATCTAGAACAGCAGTCTTCTCCATAGATGCTTTTCGCATCACCTCGCTTTCTTCTCAGGATGAAGAGCAACGTCCTCTCCTGCTGATTTGCATACACAACTGCTGTGCCTATTTGACTGGTACTTTCGATTGGAAAGGCTTCCAAGAGTGAAGTATAGGGTATACTAAGGTGGACAACAACCCCATCTTGTCCCCATTCTCTGGACATCCTGGGATGGGGAGTCACAACACTGATGGGCTTAGAGAAGTAGGCAACTGCTATGCACGTCGTTGCCAGAAGAGGACTACGCTATGGGAGCTAATCACGCCTTACGACGCGCTCGCCAGGAGCGCGGCTGGTCGCAAACCGTTGTCGCGACCAAGCTCGACACCTCGCCCAAGAATGTCAGCCGCTGGGAGTGCGGCACCACCTTTCCGTCTCCATATTTTCGCACCAAGCTCTGTCAGCTTTTTAGCACCGATGCTCGCGCCCTGGGTCTGCTCGCGCCTGAAGCCGTACCCGCGCCCACCGCGCCACTGCTAGATCCAGAGATACCTCGTCTCGCGCTTGCAGCTGGGCAAATCATTGGGCGAGCGGAGATGTTTGATGAACTGCTCGCCAGCTTGCAAAGCGGAGCCACCTGTGTACTCTACGGGCTGCCAGGGATAGGCAAAACCACTCTGGCCCATCTTGTGAGCCAGCATCCGCGCACGCAGGAAATCTTTCCTGATGGGGTGCTCTGGATTAGTCTGGGCACCAGTCCCATAATTCACAGTGATTTGCTGCGCCTGGCGACCCTGTTAGGGGCACCGGAGGATGAGCGCTTGAAAGCACGCAGCACCGAGGCTCTCTCACAGTATGTGCATCATCTGCTGGGAGAACGCCGCCTGCTAATCGTGATCGACGACGCCTGGAGCATGGATGCCGTTCTGCCGCTCTTGATCGGCGGATCACGTACAGCCTACTTGCTCACCACGCGTCTGCCCGAACTGGCCCTCGGCTTGTCCACGACACGCGTGTTGGCCGTGCCAGAGCTGGACGCCGAAGAGAGCCGCACGCTTTTGACCATGCTGGCACCCACCCTGCTTGACCACCCGGCAAGCATCGTGCAGCCGTTGCTCCAGTATGCCGGTGGCCTGCCCCTGGCTCTCACGCTGCTAGGCCATTACTTACGTAGCCGGACAATTGGAGGCCAGCGTAGACGAATGGAAGCTGCCTTGGCGCAACTGGTCGATACCGGTTTGCGTCTGCGCCTGGTCGCTCCGCTGGGAGCAGCACTTCGTCCGCCTCCTCAGCCTATCAGCGCGTCCTGGTCGTTGGAGAGCATCATTGGCATCAGCGATCACTATCTCTCTCCTGCTGCTCAGCAGGCTCTACGTGCTCTTTCAGTCTTGCCCGCCAAACCGGACCGTTTCTCCGAAGCTGCCGCCCTTGCCGTGTCTGGGCAAAGCGTGGAGTTGCTGGATCAGTTGCTGGACGCTGGCCTGTTAGAGGGTGTAGGCGAGGGTTGGTATCACCTGCACCAGGCGATTTCCGACTACGCCCGCTTGCAGCGCACAGAAATCGCCCCACTTCAGCACCTGATTCAGTATGCGCGTCAGATGTGCGCTTCCACGAGTACACCCGACGTGCAGGACCTTGACGCCGAGTATCCGGTAGTGCTGGCGGCCTTGCAAGCAGCAACAACGCTCCAGCAGAGCCAGGATTTCATTGAGATAGTACTCAGCCTGCTACCGTTCTGGCGCACGCGTGGTTTCTACGATCAGGCCGACCGCCTACTCCAGAAAGCCCTGGAGATAGTCAGCGCATCCGGTGACGACGCGATGCAGACTCGCCTGCTCGCTGAACGCTCACAGTTTGCCGTCGTGCATGAAAACTGGGAAGCGGCCCAGCAATACGCGCAAGCTGGTTTAGAACTTGCCTCCGTAGCAGAGCAACAGGAGGCACGTGCGCTCTGCTTGCAAACGCTTGGAACCGTTGCCCGACAGAACGGCAATTTAACCCAGGCCAGGGAACATTATGAGGAGGGACTTGCCCTCGCCCGTGCCTGTGTTGACCGAGCATGCATCAGCCAATTGCTCAGTTTCTTAGGTGGCCTCGTTTGTCATCAAGGCGATTATCATTTGAGCGAATGCTTGCACCAGGAGGGACTGGCACTCGCACGGCAGGATGGCAACCTGGAACTGATTTGCCAGCATTTAGTGGGCCTGGGTATGACCTTTCAGATGCAAGTTGACTATGCCAAGGCCGAGCAATATCTGCAGGAAGGATTAGTGCTCGCAGGCCATCTCAAGTACCGCACACTCCAGACACGGATGCTGCTGAACCTGGGAGTGACCTCCGGTGAGCAGGGGGATATCGCTCAGAGCGAAGCGTTTTTCCTGGAAGGGTTGGCCCTTGCGCGTCAATCAGATGACCGGCGTGAAATCAAAAGGTTCCTGATGAACCTGGGTGCTGTTGCGCTTGAGCAACAGGCCTACGAGCGGGCAGAAGAGTATTTGCGCGAAGGGTTGGTCGAGGAACAGCAGACGACAGATGTGATTAGTCGTGTCGTGCTTCTGATCAATCTAGGCGTGTTGCAGGGAGAACAGGCAAGGGAACAGGAAGCGCAGGTGACGTTTGAGGAATGTGTCAGGCTTGCACGCGACCTGGGCAATCCCTGGTTGCTCAGCGAGGCACTGTGCAGCCGGGGCGAGGTGAGTTTGCTGGCAGGGCAGGTGGATGCCGCCGAACGGTGGTTCCAAGAGTCACTTGCGGTCTATCAGGACTGCGAGCCTGCCCAGGACAACGTGTCGAAAGCGCAGTTTGGGCTAGCGAAGGTGGCGGCACTGCTCGGCAGACAGGAGGAAGCACGCCAGATGGGGGAGCAGTGCCTGCGTATCTTTACCGAACTCCATCATCGAAGTGCGGACGAGGTACGCGCTTGGCTGGATGAGCTACCACCAATCACCCCACTTGCTTGAAGAAACCGCAACAGGGAGCAAGGAGGTGCTAGGACTGCCACTTCATGCGCCGTAAAGACACGACCTGTTATTTATGCCACAAGCTGACCTGAATGCCACGTATCTAGTTCGTGTTTAAGTGCTGCAATGTATCCAGCTTCGTCATTATGATCGGCATTGGGAGCATATCTTGGGATGATCTGATCGACGGTGGTAAGGCCCCACACGGCAATATACAGGTTGCGAATGAGCTTGTACCACGCCTCGAAGCCTGCTTCCCATGAGGGGAACCACGCGTAGTTGTCTGTACACTGTGCATCGGGAATGCAGCGCAAGTTACCGAGTGAAAGGCTCGAACGCGCCTCTCCTGCCTTGCCAAAAGAGCTTTCATGCTGGAAGAAGGCGAGGGCGAAGGCGGGGTCGATACCGTACTTCACACCCAGATCGTAGAGAGCCTGCCCCTTGCCTGCTGCAGGTGAGCCTGCATTAGCAAGTACCTGATTGATGAAATCTGCGGTGACGGTAGGTTTCCCTAACACCGAGTAGGGACCTGTGTGCAACGGTACTTTTGGTGTCACTGGTCCATCTGTTTGTTGCACCTGACCTGCGAGACTGCCACCAACCTGTACGTCGTAGACCTTGCCAGTGCCTGGAAGGTTGATCAATTGAGTACCGTCCGGTCGTTGTATCATAGATGCCGAAAGCAACACGCCAAATGCGATGACGACAACAGTGGTAATAATCACAAGGCGAGAAAGCCATTGCTTGTGTCGCTCAAGTGGACTTACTCGAAATTGGTCTACAATCTTTGCAGGTTTGTATGCGGAAACAGGAGTCGGTGCCGCGGATGGCTTAAAGCGAAGCGGCCTCGGAGGTCTGCCAATGGAACGAATCTTGTCCACTGCCTCATTGAGTTTGAAGCGCACGACATCCAACTCAAACTCATCCTCTTCGATGTAATTTTCCTCGACATCTTCCAACTGTTGCGTTTGAGGCACTTGCAAATGACGTGTAGCGCGTGAGGGAATAGCGGACTTCGTTTCAATTGAATCTAACGGCTTCTGTAGTGATTCCTTATTGGCGTATCTGCCCGCCATACTAACCTCCTGCTATAGGTAAAGACTTATGCTTTGCTATTATACCATGATTGGCTCTTACTTGCACGTCCTGGTTTTCAGAATTGTGAAATGTCTTGACGATATAGCACCGAGCCACTACAATACATTACAAGATAAAAAGGAAGTGGAGGATTTTTGTATGCCATTATATGAGTATCGTTGCTCGGATTGTAAGGCAAAGTTTGAATTGCTCGTAACGCATCAGTATGCTGATGACGTTATTTGTGTGAAGTGTCGTAGTGAGAAGGTGCGTCGCCTGCTCTCGACATTTGCGCTCACACGTGGGGGTGGTGAGGATGCGTCGTATGGTGATGATGAGATGCCTATGATGGGTGGCTGTGCATGTGGTGGTGGCGGCTGTGGCTGCAATTAAGCATTCTCGCTAAAGAAAAGCCAGGTATCATGTTTAACAAAACCAGTTATCAACGAGGCGTGATCGAGGGTGTTATCCTGTTCACGCTTGGTCGTCTTGGTTCACTCATCACACCAACTATCTTTCCTGATTGGCTCTATGTTGCAGTGCCATTACTCTTCCTGGTAATGCAATTCTTGTTAGCACCCGTATGGGCGACGCGCCGCATCGAGTCAACGCGTCGTGAGCGATTGAGCAAGCGTTTCTGGCTACTCGGTCCATGTCTTGCCGCGCTCTGCTTAGGCATCGACGTGCTAATCACACTTGCCTTTGGACTGCCTGTAAATCTATTCGGTGTGCAACAAGGGTCAGCACTGCTTCGCCTCACGACTCCTGGTACAAATCATCTTACCCTCGCCGATTTCGGAGTATACGAATTGAAAAGCGCCGCCGTACTCTTCGCGCTTTTCACTCTCTCCGTCATCTGCACGCGGCTCGCAATGGGTGGTTTCTTGCGCTTCACCATGCCCGCAGGTAGCAATCGCGTTACATTATAATGATATTCGATTGTAGACATACAGAGTGCTGATAATAGCATTGCTATTATCAGCACTCTGTATGTCTACAATCGAATATACCTAGTTGCTTATAGTCTGTACATTTGTTACAATGACGGTACAACGTCAAGGAATGCAGGCGTTCGTTTCCTTGTTATGGCTGGATGAGATGAAAGGTACGGTAGCAGCCTGTGTCAAAAGTCTATGCAGTTGCTAATCAAAAAGGCGGCGTCGGAAAAACTACTACCTCTATTAACCTTGCTACGTATCTGGCTGCGGCTGGCCGCCGTGTATTGCTCGTCGATATGGACCCACAAGCTAATACTACAAGCGGCATCGGTGCAGCTAAAAACAAAAAAGAATACACTATCTATGACCTTATGGTACAAGAGCAAGAGGATATTTCGATTTTCGATGTGATTGTTCCCTCAGCTCGCCGCGAACTCGTCGTTGCTCCTTGTACTGTCGATCTGGCGGGAGCAGAGATGGAGTTGGTCGGAGCGTTGGCACGTGAGTATCGTTTGAAGCAAGCTTTAGAGCCAATTCGTAATCGTTGTGACTATATCATTATTGACTGCCCTCCCTCGCTTGGTCTCTTGACGATCAATGCACTCGTTGCCGCAGATGCACTGATTATTCCCATTCAATGTGAATACCTGGCATTAGAGGGATTAAGCCAGCTACGTAACACAGTTAGTATTGTGAAAAATAAGCTCAATCCCGACCTTTATATTGCAGGTATTGTGATGACGATGTTCGATCCACGCACGCGACTGGCAAGCGATATTGTGCGCGAGGTACGCAACCACTTTCCTAATGAGGCGTTTCAAACGATTATTAACCGTAATGTGCGCCTGAGCGAGGCACCCAGCTTTGGGCAATCCATTCTAGATTATGACCCGACCTCTCCTGGTGCCCTGGCTTATCGTTCACTCGCCGAGGAGGTAATGGCTCGTGGCTAAGCAAAAATTCGGTCTGGGGCGCGGACTCGATGCGCTCATCACTGGTGCATCCGAAGTCATATCCTCACAAAACGCGCAAGCTACGCCTATTGACGCTGGCAATGCTACACACGTTTCGCTTGATAGCATCATTCCCAATCCGCGCCAGCCGCGTCGTATCTTTCGCGAAGACGACCCCAGGTTGCTCGAATTGAGTGCCTCGATTAAAGAGCATGGCCTGATCCAGCCTATCATCGTAACACGCCTCGATACCCTTGCGACTGCAAGTGGTGAAGAGGCAAAGAAAGATACAGGTTCGTGGTTTAACGAAGATGAGCAAACAGTCTCGACGCAAGATGCACGTCCTGTTGTACCACAGGGCGTGGTATACCAGATTATCGCAGGCGAACGACGCTGGCGTGCCTCACGACTTGCAGGGTTGAGCAAAGTACCTGTGGTCGTAAAAGAGGTGACGCCACAGCAGATGCTTGAAATGGCCTTAATCGAAAATATTCAACGTGCCGATTTGAACCCCATTGAAGAGGCTCTGGCCTATCAGTCGCTCGTACAAGACTTTGGCATGACACAGGAGATGGTGGCGCGACAGGTTGGAAAAGACCGCTCGACCGTCACCAATTCGATGCGCTTGCTCCAACTTGCGCCTAAAGTGCGTGATGCGCTTATCAACCAGCCCGAAAACTTCAGCGAAGGCCACGCACGAGCCTTAATTGGTATTGCCCGTGAAGAAGACCAGATTACCGCAATGGGCAAGATTATTGCGCTTAAACTGAATGTACGGCAAGCAGAAGAGTTAGCAACAAATATTAAGGGCAAAGAGGATGTGGACGCAGTAATAGAGCGTATGACGACGAAAACTCCACGCCCAGCCGAGGTACAGGAATTAGAAACGCATTTCCGCGATGCCCTTATGGTGAAGGTCGATCTCAAGAAAAATGCGAAGGGTAAGGGGACACTAGTCCTACACTTCAACGATCAAGACGAGCTTGAACGTTTATATACCCGACTGGTAAAACAACGTGAAGCGTAAATTCGATTGAAGGGAATGCTAGACTGTGACAATGACTGAGACGACCGAGGGTTCATATAGCAGGGCACGCCGCAAATTGGTGATAGCACGCCTCGAACTAATGGGCCAGCTCGCTAAATTCGCCCCTGACGAATTGACAAAGCATCCTATCGCTGGAGAGTTTTCGCCGCTACAACTGACGCATTATGTCTATATCGCCGATGGCTTCGGCCTGGAGCAGATGAAACGGGTGCAGAGCGAAGATAATCCGCTTATCGCTGATTTGAATGAACACGCGCCAAGACTGATGCAAGAAGTAGAGGAGCCGACCTCGCTCGACGCAGTGTTCGCAGGCATGACGGCGCGGCGCGAAGAGATATTTGAATACCTTTCTAGCCTATCAGAAGCCGCGTGGCGCCGCCCATATTCCAACGCTCATGGCGAAGAGCAACTATTCCCCGAACTCGTCAACATGCTCGCGCTCCACGATCAGCAACAGGCCCAACAATTGATGAAATTGAAGGATGCATTGTAAATAACATTACACATTCAATCCCACCAGCGATGCCAAAATACCTCCATTCTCGTCTAGTGACACATCAATGGCACTCAACGAGCCTGTGTCGATATGTAATTGCCATTGGTTACGAAGCGGCATTTCCAGAAGAGAGCAGAGTAGGGCGCGTAGCACTCCACCGTGACTTACAACAACAATTTCGCCACTGTGTCCCTGCCGCACAATTGAAATGAGGGCTGGATAGACTCGTCGTAATACAGCATCTAGTGTTTCGCCCTCCGGTGGTGCGCTACATTCGGGATTGGTAAAGAAACCCAACTGCTCTGGAAATGCTGTCGCAATCTCATCATATGAAAGACCTTCCCAGGCACCAAAAGCAATCTCACGCCATACAGGAGATGTGATAATCTCTATTTGTCTCTCCCGTGCGATAATTGTAGTTGTTTCTTTTGCTCTTGTTAGATCGCTGCTGTAGATGGTAGTTATTGATTTCGATTGCAGTTGTGAGGCTAATCGGCGTGCCTGCCTACGTCCAATTGTGGACAAGGGGATATCGGTAGCACCACAAAAACGCTGTTGCTCGTTCCATGGCGTTTGTCCGTGGCGTACCAGCCAAATACGCTGTATACGAGACTGCTGTGCTATGTTGTCGGTGGTCATATTTGATCTTTATTGTCCTATCAAATGTTTTCGGATGAAATCAACATATGGGTCTCTACATGCTACCAAAACTTGTCTATTGCTAAGAGGGCTTGATTTCATCACGCCCTCGTCGCCGCTAAGTATGTGGGCAGGAATAAGCAGGTGTTTCAGCAAATTCCCAAAGCTACTCTTGTTATTAGTTCATCTTTATTATGATATGCTTATTGTATCACTACATGTGTACAGGTAAAGGATGGTAGATATGCAGAAAGATGAAAACGTACATACGAAGCATATTTGTCTCGTGACAAAGGCGCATAAGGCTATTTATGCTGACCCGATTACGATGCATGCGGGCGACGTTATAGAGGTGAGCGGTAAAGAAGACAATTGGCAGGGTTGGATTTGGCTATGGTGTACCAATCAGCAAGGAAAAAGTGGCTGGGTTCCTAGAGGGTTCGTTACACAGGTGGATGGCATATGGAAGGCGGGTTATGATTATTCGGCACTTGAACTTTCGGTAGGCATTGACGAGAGAGTCATTGCGCTGCAAAAAGAAAGCGGTTGGTTGTGGTGTACGAAGCAGAATGGTGAAAGTGGCTGGGTTCCTGCCGAAAACGTCGCAGCGTGCTAATACTTGCTGTCCGGGCAGACAACATATATGGAGGTAGAAAGATATGGAAGAGCCACTAACAAATGAGGTTGTACAAGAGGCGGTGGTTGAGGAATTGACGGAATTGGGACGCGCTCGTATTCGCCAGGAGCAGGCCGAGGCACGCGCGAACAAGCAACCAGGGAAGAAGGGGCTGACACTCGTCTATACAGGGAATGGCAAAGGCAAGACGACGGCGGCACTAGGTGTGTTGTTACGAGCATGGGGACAAGACTTGCGCGTGGTGATGCTGCAATTTATGAAGGCAACGACGGGTAAATGGGGCGAGATTCGTGCAGCAGAACGCATGGGCGTTGAGATTATTCCGCTGGGACAGGGCTTTACATGGACGAGCGAAGACCTGGAGCAGGACCGCGCCCTCGCTCAACAATGCTGGCAACAGTGCTGTGCCCGTATTGAAAGCAACAACTACGATATTGTTATCATGGACGAAATCACTTACACGCTCAAATATGGCTGGCTCGATATAGAAAAGGTGCTGACAACGCTTCGCGAGCGCAATCCTGCGTTGCACGTTATTTTGACTGGCCGCGATGCACCTGATGCGCTCATTGAGTATGCAGACCTCGTAACCGAGATGCGCGAAATTAAACACCCCTACAAAACGCAGGGTATCATGGCTCAGAAAGGGCTGGATTTTTAATGGCACAACCATTTGCAATATCCGTCCCACCGCTCGACCAGAAAGCGATGGAGCAGGCACGGCTACGACAACAACAATTGACAAAACCTGCCGGCAGCATGGGACGTTTGGAAGAAATCGCCATACAGATGGCGGGCATCACGCATGAAGTGTTGCCTGTGATACAGCGTAAGGCGGTGATTGTAATGGCTGCCGATCACGGTGTTACCGCAGAGGGTGTGAGCGCGTATCCGTCCGCAGTAACGCCGCAGATGGTACTCAATTTTTTGAGTGGTGGTGCTGCAATCAATGCATTAGCGCGGCACGCAGGAGCAGAGGTAGTCGTGGTCGATATAGGCGTGGCGGAGGAACTGCGGCATGCCGACCTACTTTCACGCAAGGTTGCACCTGGCACGGCGAATATGGTGAAGGGGCCAGCGATGACGCAAGAACAGGTTCAGGAGTCCATCGCGATAGGGAGAGAAGTGGCGACCTCGCTGATACAAAGAGGAGTCGATTTGATTGCAACAGGCGATATGGGCATTGGCAATACTACGGCGTCGAGCGCAATCACCGCCTGCCTTGCACAGGTCCCTGTCGCACTGGTCACGGGGCGCGGTACAGGCATTGACGATGCACAACTCACACATAAAATTGCCATCATCGAACAGGCTCTTGCTTATAACAAGCCCGATGCGACGGACCCACTTGATGTGTTGGCGAAGGTGGGTGGCCTGGAGATTGCAGGATTGGTCGGGGTTATACTCGCTTCTGCAGAGCGGAGCATTCCCGTTGTGATTGATGGTTTTATTTCAGGTGCTGCAGCCCTCGTTGCGGTGCAGCTTGTGCCTATGGTGCGCGACTATCTCTTCGCGGGCCATGTCTCAGTTGAGCGCGGTCATCATATCATTCTTGAGCAACTCAAGCTTACAGCGATACTGAATCTGGGCCTACGGCTCGGTGAGGGAACTGGTGCAGTGCTTGCCACCACTATTATTGATGCCGCACTACGTCTGCATCGAGAAATGGCAACCTTTACCGAGGCAGGCGTCTCCGATAAAGAAGATATATAAGCTCTCTTTACAAATCCATGTCTATTACCTCATCATGACCATTTACCTAATTGTTTGCACCTTAGAAAGCTGTTCTGGTAAGGTTTCCCTATAGACCGTTCTTTCTAATGCCTGGGCATGATCTTAAAATGTATGAAAAAAGCGCCCATGAGATATTAAGTTGAAGAATGATGAGGAATTGAACATGAGTGAAAAACCACGTATTCTCATAGTTGACGATGATACCGCGCTGCTGCAAGCCTTACCACAAGCACTGTTGATTCGCATGAATGATGTAGACGTAGACACGTCCGATTCAGCATTAGAGGCCCTCGATATGCTCCAAAAGAACGATTATGATACTATTGTGAGCGATATCAAAATGCCCGGCATGGATGGACTGGCTTTACTAGAAAAGGTGCAGGAGATACGACCAGAGACACCGACGCTGTTGATTACGGGGCATGGTGAGCATGATTTAGCGGTCCTGGCACTACGCGGTGGTGCCTATGACTTCATTCAAAAACCGATAGACCGCGACTACTTTATCGCGGCACTGCGCCGCGCCCTGCATACACGCCAGCTACGTCGTCAGGTGCAGGAGCAGCAACTTGCCCTCAAGCTACATGCGGGTTCACTCGAAGGTCTGGTCCAACGCCGTACACGCGAACTGGTCGAGGCCAACGCAGTTAAGGACAAATTTCTGAGCATCGTCTCACACGAACTCAAGATGCCACTCTCGAATCTCATAGATATGACACAAATGTTGCAACGGCAGCTAGAGAGTAACGTCGAACCCGACCTGATGCATCGCGGTCTAGCCGACATGGAGCGGTCACTGAATCGTACCGAGGTGCTGGTACAGGACTTGCTCGATACATCGCTGATGGAGACTAATATGTTTACGCTCCATCGTACACGTTGTGATCTCGTGGAACTGTGTCTCCAACTTCTGAATGAATATACTGCGGGTGCTGGCCCCGACCTAACCTTTGATTATCTAGGTAATCCCATTATGGTCGAGATTGACAGAGACCGCATCTGTCAGGTGCTAATCAATCTTTTCTCGAATGCACGTAAGTATTCGCCCAAAGGGTCGCCAATCACCGTGACGCTGCAACAGTCAGGCTACGAGGCCACTGTTTCAGTACGAGATATGGGCATTGGTGTGCCAGAAGAGGTCATTCCGCATATCTTCGACCAGTTTTATCGCGCCCCAGATATCGAGGTGCAGAACGGTTCGCGCCCCGGTCTCGGACTCGGCCTATACATTTCACGCAAGATTATCGAGCGACACGGTGGACGTATTGAGGTACACAGTCTCCCTGGCAACGGTAGCGTCTTCTCAATTATCCTGCCTATCTACGTAGACCCAAAGATGGAGGATGTGGAGGATGTCGCGACGCTGACACCGCACACGCAAGCAATATGGACTATGACGATGGCTCGTTAATACGGAGGTTTTGATAATGCTCGATCATACACCACAACCAATGATACAGAATGTAGCAAATACGAGCGGTACAAAAGCGCACGGGACGCTCGATGCCGACCTCATCATTAAGAACGCGCCCGATCCGGTGTTTATCTCCGACCTGGAAGGCAAGATTTTATCCGCCAACGATGCCGTCTACGAGTTGCTCGGCTTCCGTACAGACGAGGTGTTGGAACAGTCGCTATCGCGTTTCATCAGTTCGGAGGAGACGCGTGAATTTACCGCCGCCCTACGCGAGGTCATCGAGCGCGGCGTCATTCGCAACACGCGCCTCAATCCACGTAGTGCGTCGGGTGAGGTCATTACGACCAGCTTGAATGCTTCGGCACTACGTGATACGGAAGGCCGCGTTATTGGCGCAATTGGTATTCTGCGTGATATGCGCGAACTGGATAAGGCGTTGGCATACTCCGATAGTTTGATTAAGAACGCACCAGACCCCGTATTTGTCTCCGACCTGGAAGGTAAGATTTTATCGGCCAATGATGCTGTTTATGAGTTGCTCGGCTTCCGTCCTGACGAGGTGCTGGAACAATCGCTGTCTCGCTTCATCAGCCCCGAAGAGACGCGCGAGTTCCTGGCAGCTTTGAGCGAGGTTATCGAGCGTGGCGCGACACGTAACGCACGCTTGAACCCACGTAGCGCATCAGGAGAGGTCATCCCAACCACGCTCAACGCCTCAGCACTCTATGATACCGATGGCAAGGTCATCGGCGCAATCGGTATTCTGCGCGACATGCGTGCCTATGAAAAGGTGGTGCAGGACCTGCAAGAATCGAAATCCGAGTTGCAGGAAAAGATTCTTGACCTGGAAAAGTTCGAGGAGGTCGTGGTTGGACGCGAACTCAAAATGATCGCCCTTGAAAAAGAGATCGAGAACCTCAAACGCGAACTTGAGAAGCTGGCACTGGGACAAAGCCGATGGACGTAGCGCAATCGGCTCTGGTAGATACTCGGAATGAGTATAATATGTCAGAGCCGTCGCAGAAGACACCAGAGCGGCTAGAACTGGAAAAGCTTCTACGGGATTATGCGCTGCTAGCGGAGCAGAAGCAGGCGTTGGAGATGCGTGTCTTCAAGGGTGAGGAACGCCGTCGCGCCTTGATGCACATTCTCAGTGATCTGAACATGCTCAATCGCAAGCTTGCTGATCAACGTAAGGCCATGATTCACATTCTCGCCGATTATGAACGTGACCGCAGCCACTTAGCGAAGCAGACCGAACGCCTGGATAACTCACGCCGCGCTCTGATGCACATTTTGCAGGACTCGCACCAATCTAATTTACGCCTGGAAAACAGTCGTAAAGCCATGATACATATCATGAGCGACCTCAAAGAGACAACAGCAGAGGTACAACGCCGTGAGCAAGAGTTGCGCGAGAAGCAAGAGCAGCTTGTGCAAGCGGGCAAACTTGCCACGCTTGGCGAACTGACGACAGGAGTCGCGCACGAACTGAACAACCCCCTGAACAACATTGGCCTCTTCATCGGGAACGCTATTGACTTGATAGAACTTGGCCTGACAGATACGCAACCGGACCGTATCACGCATGAACTCGCCAGTGCGATGCAACAGGTGCGTAAGGCCACCGAGATTATCTCGCACCTGCGTACCTTTGGTCGCGCCGCCTCGGTAAGTTATGAGCCAGTGGTGTTGGGTCGAGTCATTCGCAGTGCCATCTCGTTGATGCAGGAACAACTACGTCTGCGGCAGATCGAGGTACGACTGAATTTTGCCGATGAAGAACTTATCGTTGTTGGCAATGCGATACAGCTAGAGCAGGTGTTTATCAATCTGCTCACAAACGCGCGTGATGCCCTTGCTGATAAGCCCCGTAAAATAATTACTATTATCTATGCTCAAAACGAAGATAGAGTAGAATTAAGCTTCTGTGATACTGGTCCTGGTGTACCCTCTGGCCTTGAGCAGCGCATCTTCGACCCCTTTTTCACCACGAAGGAGGTTGGAGCGGGCACTGGTCTGGGCCTTTCCATCACTTACGGCATCATTAAAGAGCATCAAGGCACCATTGCCATCGACAACCATCCGGGTGCGGGGGCGAATTTCCTGATTCAATTGCCTTTGCAGCGGGAGTAAATAGCAAGTTCGTAGGGATTAGATGTATCGCGCGATATCTTGTCAACAACGTCAACGGCATTGAGAAGGTATCTCCGATAAATCGCACGGCGGACGCGATACATCTGGTCCCTACGAAAGTTATTTTATGCTTTGTGCGAAATGGAACAGGTTGTTTGGATCGTAGGTCGCCTTGATATGTTGCAAACGTGCTAGATTAGCTCCATAGTATGCATTCTGCCAATTGGTCAGGTCCGGGTCTACATAATTCTGATACGAGTCTCCGTTGGCGTAGGGTTGCATCGCCTGCCATGTGTTGTTAAGCCATGCGCGATTGGCGGAGACAGCGGAGGCTGGATCGCTTGCATTCCAGCTTGCCGAGAACTGCGAAGAGAAGAGGGCGTTACGATGCACGAACGCGGTTGCATTGGCGGCGACACGATTGATCGCGCCACCATACGAGTCCATACCGATACCGCCTTCACCAAGCGAGGAATTGGCTTGCCGTGTGTTGATCGCGTTGATTAACGTTTTGATACCCTGACGTGAGAGAACATTTGTATAGTAGTGCGATTTGACACCGGAGGTATCACGCACAAGCTGACCGCTTGAGGTTTGGGTAGGTAGGTGACACTGGGCAACGCTCTTGTTATAGCATCCCGCCTCATACAACATCGTTGCCAGCAGGCCGGGACTTGCCACGTAACGCGATGTAGGTACGACACCAATTTTGCTGATGAGTTGTTGTAACAACGGGTTGAATGCACCTGCATTGCCGACATACACGCCGTTGACATGGACAATTGGAGACGCACTTTTATCTTTCTGTGCCAGCAGGAGACAGTTAGACCACACCTCGTCGGGTCCCTGTGGTGCCCAATGCTGCCAACCATCGACAACCGCCTCCGCATCATTCCATGACCATGCTAAGGTAAAGAGTGTCAGAGTTGTAACGGGATGTGCTTGGAAGTTGAACGAGGTGACTATACCGAAATTGCCACCACCACCGCCACGCAAGCCCCAGAACAGGTCCGGTTCGTGGTTAGCATCGCAGGTAAGTATACGTCCATCGGCGGTCACAATCTGTGCCGAGAGTAGGTTATCACAGGTCAAGCCAAACTTGCGACCGATAACGCCAACGCCACCACCGAGTGTCAGACCAGCAACGCCGACCGTTGGGCATGAGCCAGCAGGCAATGCCAGACCATATTGTGCCAGTGCCGAGTAAACATCTATAAGACGTGTGCCCGCGCCTATGGTCGTCGTGTTGTTACTGGTATTGACTGTGACAGTATTCATGCGCGTCACATCTATGACGAGTCCCGTGCTGGTCGAGTAGCCGTTATAAGAGTGACCACCGGAGCGTGGAGCGAACGCGAGATTGAATTTTTTCACAAAGGCAAGGCACGTCTGTACATCCTGTGGTGTGGCACAGTAGGCGATACCTGCTGGTTGGACGCTATCGTAGCGCGGATCGAAAAGCTGGCGTGCAGTTCCATATTGTGAGCTATTGGGACGGACAAGCGTCCCCTTGAGGCTTTGTGCCAGTTTCGACCAATCGGCGTCGGTTAGCGTTGGAGGTGGCTGTGTAGGACTTTGTGTTGGCGTCTTCATTGTTGGTGTAGCAGTCGCGGCGGCTGGTGTTGATCCATCCTGACAAGCCGCCAGCACTCCTGGCAACACGCCTAGAGCGCAGAGCGCCAGAAACTCGCGCCGCGGCATTCCTCCTGCTAAAAAAGATTCCTGGCTGTCGTGTTTTTGACTCATGAGTAGCAACCCGTCCTTTCATCTGGCTGTTCAATAGTGGTATTGCTATATACGTCTGCTAACTACAATGTAACGCAACATATAAAAGTTGCGGTGAAATGAGAAATATGGAATGTCACTTATTGAGGAAATCATGACTTTTTCATAACGGATTACTTATGCCTTCGCACTATACTACGAGTGTCAGATGGAAATGGGATGCAAAGCCTCCTCGCTCTGATACAACTTTTGAAAAACGTTGAGAAAATAGTATGCAATCAATGAAAAGGATAAGGTCAATGAAAAAGTTACTAGCTATAGGTGGTAGTAGTCTGCTTTTACTGGTCGCGTTACTGTGCGGAGCCTTCTTCGCAGGGCCACTTCTCGCCTCTGCTCACGGTACAACCACAACGGCAACAAAGCCGACGACAACAAAAAAGACGACGCCCGCTGAGAAGCGCGAAGAGCATCCTTTACGCGTGTTTGTACGCAACCACAAAGGCGAGATCATCGAGCAGATCGCTCCTCAGCTCCACCTGACCACCGAGCAATTGACAGACAAGTTGCAACACGGTCAGCGTCTCGTTGACATTGCGAAGGATCAGAAAATCTCTCGCGCAAGCCTGAAAACCATTATTGAGAAGAGTGTCGATACGGTTATCAATCAGCAGGTAAGCGCAGGCAAGCTCGATCAGAAGCATGCCGCACTACTCAAGACTCTTGTGGAGAAGCACCCATTTGTTACAGCACGCGTACTGCATCACCAGTACACTGCCAAGAAGTAGTGTGTTCATTAGGAACACTGTTCTTGTAAAGAATGTGGTGCTGGTTGTTCTTAGTTCAAGAATAACCAGCACCACACTTTATGTAGCTACATTACTCCTTTAGGGAAAGAAATCTCTATAGAAACCAAATTGTACAATTGCGCTTACAACTGAAAGAGGCGAGAATGAATTTGCGCGAGCTGAACAACTACGTCTCAAGTACGCGTTCAAACTACTTTGAGGCTGGCTCGTTCATTCAGCGCGGACCATTGCACAGCATCAGCAGGATGATCGAAGGAACCCAGCTTTTCGGCCCATATCAGCAGCGCAAGCAACTACAAGACCACATCATGCAACTTGAGCGAGAACTATTGCCACTAGAACAAACGCAAGAGCAATGGTTCCAACAGCAACAAGGGAACGGAAACGGGCAGAGTGTGTGAAGGGTTGCTGTAGTAGCCGCATTTAGGCAAAAAGAGAACCCGCGTAAAGTCTCTTAGGCTAGCTTCAGGCGGGTCGTAAGGTATACAAAGTGCCAAGGGACAGACTTGACAGAGCGTGTTCACTGGTATCAATGAAAGCCCTTTTCACGCTCGTTTTCTTCTCGCGGTGTCCACCTCGTAGAACCAAAACTCACAGTAGACTATCGTCTCTGCTGTCAAGTTTGCTGTCACTTCTGGTTCATCTCATTAGCCAGAACGTGAGTAAATAGCTAACTGATAGATTTCTCCAACGCTTTGAATAGAGCTATTGATGGGTCCGCTAGGACGGTAGACTCACTCAAAGTAGATTTCTGCTGACCTGAAAGTATACTTTTTCTTGTGAAACATTGTATTTGTTTTCACATTCGCTGGTTGCACTTCTTCCTCAAGATATCTATTTTGATAGTTAGGGGCGGAAGAAGCATAAGCACCCTTAACTCTCGCAGGTTCATTTCCTCATTATTTAACCTTCCGTTAACACTGACATAACATTGCTGATATATGATGATATAGGGAATGTGTTGTGTCCAACACCTATCCTTATAGCAAGGAGCCATCTATAGTTTATGTTAGTAGAAGAAAATACATCGTTACACTTACAGACACAGCAAACAAAGGACATTTTAGCAGAACTGGATAATAGTAGCCTCTCTGGCTTTCATTGGAAAGCTATGATCACCTCGGGTATGGGTTTCTTCACCGATGCCTATGATCTCTTTATCATTGGTGCTGTACTCTCCATCCTGATACCGCTCTGGAAGCTCAATGCCTTAGAAATATCACTTCTTGGCAGTACCTCTCTTCTTGCTGCTGCTTTAGGCGCATACATTTTTGGACACCTCGCTGACCGCATTGGTCGTCATGCTATCTACGGTCTGACGTTACTCGTGCTCGCTGTTGGGGCACTCCTTTCAGCCCTCTCTCCCAATGTCTATTGGCTGCTTATCTTACGTTTCATCATGGGACTGGGCATTGGTGGTGACTATCCCTTGAGTGCCACATTAATGAGCGAGTATGCCAATCGGAAAGATCGTGGGAAGCTGATTACGATGGTGTTCTCGATGCAAGGGTTGGGTCTTATACTTGGACCTGTCATCGCCATCGTCCTGCTTCTCTCTGGCCTTGACCATAACCTGACCTGGCGCATTATGCTTGCGTTAGGAGCCGTTCCCGCTTTAGCCACCTTCTACCTGCGACGGCAGATCGCAGAAACACCACGGTTCGCCTTGATGATGCAAGGCAATACTGAAGGGGCGACACGAACCATCAACGGTGTCACTAACACAACTCAGAAGAAACAGCGTGAGTTTGAGCACATGCGAGCGAAACAGAAGCCTCAAAAGTCGTGGTTGCATCTGCTCCTCACTCCTCGCTATCTCAAATGGCTCATTGGGACGGCTGGTGCGTGGTTCTTCTTGGATATCGCGTACTATGGAACCACCATTTCGAGTCCATTGGTGTTGAAATCACTCAATGCCCATGCAGATGCCGTGACGAATATGATCTACACGCTGCTCATCTTCGTCGTTGCAGCTCTGCCTGGGTACGTTATGGCTGCGTTCACCATTGATCGGTTAGGGCGTAAAGCTATTCAGTGTCTTGGCTTTGGCATGATGGCCCTCGCTTATGGCCTGCTCGCACTCATTCCCAGTTTTACACAACGCACGCTTCCCTTCCTCATAATCTATGGCATTTCCTACTTTTTTACGGAATTTGGGCCAAACGTGACCACCTTTGTGTATCCCGCTGAAATCTTTCCGGTTATGATACGCAGTTCTGCCCACGGGATAGCAGCCGCTCTCGGGAAAATAGGAGCCTTCATAGGTGCCTTTGCCTTTCCTTACCTGCTCACAACAGTGCACCTCCCAGGTGCGATGGCTGTCTCAGCGATCACCTCTTTGCTTGGCTTGCTTCTTACTCTGCTCACGCTCCCCGAACCGAATCAACGCTCTCTGGAAGACATTTCTGATGATCCTCAACTGATTGTACACCACCCAGAACGAGTGAATGTGTACGGAAAAGGAAGACCGGAATAGGGTACCGGTAGGTACCATCAACATCTGTGCCGTTGTGTCCTTTGCGTCAGGTGTTTCCCTCTGTTCTCTTGAGAGATATGAGACGGACGAGCATAGTATGATGTGCTCGTTCGTCTGCTTCTGGAGGGGACCGCTTAGATGATGGCACTGATTCCAAGGAACGAAGAGAGTCTGTGTTTGCTGTGACCTCATATATGCTCATGGATATTTCTGACGATAGATAAGTCACATTCCTTTCTATTTGCCATTGCTCCCCTTGCACCACTTCCCAATGAGATGCTATAGTAGCATCTAGCATTCTATTAACATTCCCTTAACAAGAGAAAAGAGAAGATCACTCAGCAGAAGACACAAGATGAAAGAAAGAGGACATTCCTCATATGGTGGTAAGGTGTCAGAAAGAGAACCATGACCACAAATCTTATACATATGAACTTGTCTCATCACCGAGTGGTATTTTCCTGTCGCCCTCTACAAGAAACCGCTCTCATACGAGGGCCATACCACGTCAGTGCGACACTTCTTCTCAATGGAAAGGAGTAGGGTATGTCAAAGCCTCTCTTAGGCGTCGTTAAGAAATAACTTCCGTTCGAGCTACCAGGCTTAGTGTTGCCTAAGCTGCTACGAATCCAGGCTCAGTCAACAAAAGACGACCACGAAGAAGCAAGGAAGACAACGCAATGCGCATCGCGTTGTCTTCCGGTTCATTGGCATGGAGAGCGGCAGTTTATCCTTTCAGATGGATCTTGACCACGACCTCTCCATCTTTCTCAGGGAGCACCTCTGTAGTGCCTGTACGCATTTGTCCACACAGCAGGACGCGCACTGGAGCTCCTCCAACCAGATTCTTCCACCAGGGATAGACCGCCGTCATCCGTAAGGTTTCGCGCTCTTGCACATAGCGCATCGGCGTCGTAAACTCTTTCCCACTCTTGCGCCCGGTAAACGTCAGAAGCAGGAGCCGATCGCTCCTCATTCTATGCCATCGGGAACGCAAGATGGCCGAAACGACTGCGTTAACCAAGATTCGGACAGGCTGAGGCGGCCTGGGATGGCGAACAATCGTGAGGGGTTTGTTCATCGGTTTGCTCTTGTTTATCCGGCCCAATTGGGCCCATGCTCTAGGCAGGTTTCCATATCACATGGAGGACTGTCCCAGGCGAGGTCTGCTGAAAGGTGCTCAAGAATCTCCCCTCCCCTCCTCAGAGATTGATGAAGCAGAGCACTGTGCGCCAAAGCACACCACACGTTATATGGCCTAAGTATATGAAATAATGTGCAAGGGTGTCAATCAGGAAAGATGATCGTTTTCTGTACGAACGGACCTACCAGGTTGGTGAAACGAGATGACAGGAGGTAGAATAGGGCATCAAGAAAACAGAGGTGAGGGGAACAGACCATGCCAGGATCAGAGGTGCATCAATGCAAGTGTCCCCATTGCCAGCAGGAAACGCCCCATTCAGATCAAGAGCTGCATCGGCAGATGAATCTGCTGCTGAGCCGGCTGGATGAACAACAACGCCGCTGGTATGTCGCGGTGGAGTCCAACCGCATGGGTGCAGGTGGCGATCGGTTGCTCGCGCAAATCACGGGCCTGGATGAAAAGACCATCCAGCGAGGACGGCAAGAACTGGCCGGGGAGCTTTCGGAGCGACCGGAGCAGCGCGTCCGTCTGCCCGGAGGAGGTCGGCCACGCGCCGAAAAAAAGACCCAGCGCTAGAGGGGATGCTGGCAGCCTTGGTGCAGCCAGAAACAGCGGGTGATCCTATGAGTGAACAGAAATGGGTGCGCAGCAGTCTGCGCCATCTCAGTCAGTGTTTGAAGGACGTGGGGCATCCCGCCAGTCCGCCGACGGTGGGACGTCTGTTACGTAAGTTAGGCTATTGCTTGCGGGTGAATGCGAAAAAGCACGAGGCCAGCGCCGCCCACCCTGACCGGCAACAGCAATTTGAGGTAATCGAGAGCCAGAAGCAGACCTTTCAATCCGCAGGCTGGCCGATCATTAGTGTGGATACCAAGAAGAAAGTGTTGATTGGCAACTTCAAAAATGCTGGGCGAGCCTGGGGGCAAGAAGTAGAGGCGGTCAATGTGCATGACTTTCCACAGGATGCCCTCCTGCGAGCCGTGCCCTACGGGATCTATGACGTGAGCAGCAATCGTGGGTCCGTCTATGTGGGGACCTCTGCCGATACGCCGGAGTTTGCCGTGACCGCTCTTGTCTGCTGGTGGGAAGACGAGGGGCGACGGCGGTTTCCGCACACCGCGCAACTCTTGATCCTAGCGGATGCTGGAGGCAGTAACGGCTATCGGACTCGCAGCTTTAAGCTCCAGCTCCAAGAGCAGATCAGCGACCGCTACGGGCTAACGGTGACCGCGTGCCACTATCCCACTGGGTGCTCGAAATGGAACCCCATTGAGCACCGGCTCTTTAGCCAGATCAGCCAGAATTGGGCCGGCAAGCCTCTGCGCAGCCTGGACACTATGCTTCACTATATGCGTGGCACCACCACCCGGACCGGATTGACGGTTCGGGCGGCTGTGGTAGACGGAACCTTTGAGAAAGGGCAAAAGGTGTCTGATGACCAAATGCAGCAACTCAACATCGAACACCAGAGCGTGTGTAGCCAGTGGAACTATACGATCAGGCCACGTCTCGCTGTCCTTTCTGGGGCTACCCAAGCCTTAGAAGAGCAGAAAGTTATTTTTTAACGGGTCCTTAGATACGCACTTGCAAGACATTACGGCCCAGGTCGTTACCCTTGGAGGCTTGGTCAATCAAATACTCGACCAATCGCTTCAGGCGGTCGAGAACTACGATCCAGCACTCTGTGAACTTGTTATTGCTTCGGATGAACACATTGATGCTCTTCGTGCTGAGATTGAACAGAAGACGTTTCGAGTCTTGACGCTTCAGCAGCCGCTTGTAGGAACTGATGTTTGCTTTCTCTCCTCCGTGTCCTCCATCATTGGGGACCTGGAACGGATTGGAGATAATGCAGCAGGTATAGCAAAACTCCTGTTGCGCATGGCTCCGCTCCATGGAAAAGCAGGACACATCGGGGGAAGAAAGACGCAAACGCATACCGATGACAAACGCGCACAGAATGCTTATCACACGGTCACAGAAACATCGATCATTGAAGGACTTCTCTTTCTTGGGAAAGATGCTCAGCGAGTCCTCCAGGCCACGATGAAAGCGTTTGAGACGAAAGATGCTCAGGCCGCGCGTCGTATCTGGCAAGAAGACGACGTGGTTGATGTACGCTATCATATGGTTCGTCATGAGGTCATGAGTTTGTTCTCTGGATGGCATGCACTTCCTGCTCTTGAGCACGATACCCTCATTTTACAACGGGTGACGTACTGGCTCTGGATGGCACATAATTTAGAGCGTGCTGGAGATCATTGTACCAATATCTGTAAACGAATTGTTTTCATTCTTCAAGGGGATACAACGATCACACCGAGACATGAATAAACCGCTTTTCGTGACTCAGGCTCTTTCAATAGAGGTGGTGAGTTCTTTGTAGAAGTGGTCAATCGCTTTTTTGTACCATAGTGATTTGCATACGTTCTACTTTCCATCCCTCCCCAATCAGCAACATATCTCTCCCAAACGTGGAGGTATGATAGCATAAACGTCCATTTGGCTGTCAAGATGGCTGTCAAATTAAATTTTGCAGTACATACGATATGATATAAAGCTAGGTGAGGAGTGGATTTGAGAGAAGTAAGTAGTGGTGAGAGTAGCGGTCCCGCAGTATCCTTCATCACCTTTTTTGAGTCCTTTTCCAATACTGTTTTGAGCGTGTAGAAGCAGCCCTCAGACGAGATATTCTTCTAACGCTGTTTGCTGTATGTACATTTTTGGTGGTATAGCTGTCAACCTCGTTGATTAAAACTGTGATAGTTTAGGACACCAACTCTTATGATGCTGTGTCTTCTGTGTGCAGTATCGTCTGGAATACAATCGGAACGAATGGAGCAATCTTGTGTTCAAAGTATCCCCGCTTTCCTGCTAATGCACCATTTTCTTCCACAGATTACTGCACACGGAAGTCAAGCATCATCATACGAGTCGATGTCCAATTAGTTGCCTGTTATCACGTGGATATAGTGCTGTGTCTCAGTAGGTAAGCACCCGCGAACGCGTGCTGCGCCACATCGTTGTACTGCTGCAGCGGTTGTTCCCGGACCAGCGTTGTAATCTGACAACGCTACATCGAGATTCCCCCCTTCCATCATGATGTACCTTGCCATCAATTGCGCGGCCCCCTTCAAACTCTGGCTTGGGTTTGTTGGGTCAATCCCCAAGCCTGCCGCTGTTCCTGGCTCGAACTGAGCAATCCCAATTGCTCCGGCTACGCTCGTCAAAGGCTTGCCGTTTACGTCAAAGGCTTGAAAGCCTGACTCTTGAAAAATCTGATTGAGAAAGAGTTGAACTGGAATGTTGGCATCTGCTGCATCGAGGCGTGCGATTGCGACGAACGGATTGTTCGGCAACAGTGGCATCGGGATGGTGGTCGGCATACCGGTGATCGGCATATCCACCACCCTTTTAATTGCTGAAGGAGGGATGCACACGAGTTGTCCTGGGAAGATCAAACGAGGGAGTGCGATCTGGCTCTCCTTCGCGAGGACCTGATAGGTCGTGCCAAATCGCTCTGCTATAGTGTCGAGAGAATCTCCCGATGTGACTCTGTACTGCATATCATTCGCGGGACAGGTCGTTGTCGCTGCATGGGTTGCATACGTCACGCCAATGACGCCTATCATGGCAACGATCATGACTCCAAAGACGAAGAGAGAGCGAATGCTCTGCGGAAGACGATGGTAGCTCTGTCTTCCAGTCGAAATGTTTTGAAACATAGTTTCCCTTTCCTTGTAAAGACGGTTGGTGGAGATCAGGGTGCTTTCAGATGGTGAGTACTCTTGGATGCATCCTGAGCAAGAGTTTTTCGCAACGAGACGACATCAGTCCACATACCCTGCCCTAGCAAGGATAGTAGTAGAAAAAGGGGCGATCATCATGGTTGAGAGGGAGAGGATAGCAAAGAAGTACCTCATATGGTGAGGAATGTTTCTGCTCTTTCCATGAGCGTAACGCTCTGGCACTTTGCTTGTCTATCCAGCACCTTTGTGGTAGCGCACATCAGCACGAGTATGAGGCCTAAGAAGTGGCGTTTCTAGCTGTAGACACAATGTAATCCCGCGCTAATTTCGGCAGAGATTTCTCCCCACCTTCATGAAAAAAGGATACATATGACACTACTTCACCCTGATATTTACAACAAACCTTATCGAGGAAATTCAAACCACCTTTCCCTCCACATTCTGATAGGTGAAAAGGAAGAAGTGTATGAATGATGCAGTACTATTTCGTCACGAACGTATCTACCAAAAGGAAGGTGCTTATGGAACAAAATCCAGACATATCAGCGAATTCCGATCATGATATCTGGAGGCAGGAGCTATTACGCAGGCGACGATCTGAACGTTTCCAGGGGTGGATTCTGCTCAGTATTGGAGGAATTGGCCTGCTCGCCTTGCTCTTTACTCTCGCAACCTCTTTTCCTCGGTTGCTTACACTTGGGCCCCTGTTTGACGTTCTCTCCCTGTTGGTTGTCCTCGCTTTTTTTAGCTCATTCCTGCTCGGCATTTCGACGCTCCAGTCAGCGAGCAAAGCTCCGGCCGAACACGATATTGCACGAGTACGTCAGATGGAACGCACCCGACTGTTTCAAGAGGCTCAGGGGAAGCTTCCTTGGAGCTATCGCCGAACTGGAGGAATAGGTTTTGCAATCTTGGGGTGCATTGCTCTCATAGGAGGTGTCCTCGTCCTCTTGAGCTTTGTTGTCAGATCAAGTGATGGATGGGTCATGGAAAGTGCAGGACTCGTGTTTGTGTGGCTTGCTTTGTATGTCATTCCACGAGAGCGACGACGATTGCCAGAACAGAGTACTCGTACTCTGGCTCGTGAAATGATAGTAGGAGAGACCACGAGGGGAACCCCTCTAGAAGAATAGTTCTCTCCAATCTCTCTATTGTCGAAATATCAATCAAGGCGAATGGCACGATGGAGCTTGTAGCCTTGATACTTTTTTGTGTTGAGAAGAGCAAGCATTAGCGAATCTTCATAATATCCTGCCACTTTGTGGTGTAGTTCGGCGATCTTCGTCCTTGCCTCATCTGCCACTCTCGCTTGAGGCCCATCGCACCATAGAAGATGGTGGTGCGCCCCCAAAACGCGTTGATCTGGTCAATGGCCTCCATCAGCCTCCACTGACGCTCGTGCTGCTCGAACGAGAACATTCCGAAGAGATCAGCTTGCAGCACATCGTGTGGCGTAATGTGCGTGAGGTAGACGCCCGCTTTCTTGAATTGATAGCCTGTCCTGTACATGTCGCGCAGACAGGAGAGAGCGGCAGCCATCAAGTCCGGGGTAAACGCTGTTGGGAAGGCGAGGAGACGCGACGTACTTCCAGCATATTGCGGCTGCTGGCGATTGAAAAAGTTGGTATGCAGAAAGACGTTGATCTGTGATGCTTGAGATCGTTGGCGGCGCAACTTGATTGCGGCAACACTCGTGTAGGTCGCCACCGCCTCCTCCAATTCCTGTAAGTTCTCGACGGGTCTCCCAAAGGACTGTGACGCCATGATGCCCTGTTTCGGTTTCACAGTAGTTTCTAGTGGGATGCACGAGATGCCGCGCAATTCCAGCACGATCCTGACGCCAATCACTTTGAGGAGCCGTCGTATCCACACCAGGTCCGCGTCGCGTAAGGCTTTCGCGGTGAAAATATGGTGCAGTTGTAACTTCACCACGCTTTTTCGTCCAATGCCCCACACGTCCTCGATGCTGATCCTGTCGAGCAGGTCGTCCAATTCTGCACGTGTGAGATGAGCAAGATTCAGCACGCCCTGATACTCCACCTGTTTCTTGGCGACTTCGGTGGCGATCTTGGCGAGGACTTTGGTGGGGGCAATGCCAATGGAGACGGGGATGCCGACATACTGCAAGACGGTGGCCCGTATCTGTTGCCCATACTCGTGCAACCGCTCTGGTGGAACGTGACCCAAGTCAACAAACGCTTCGTCAATTGAATACACTTCTACAGCAGGCGAAAACATGGCGATGACTTTCATCATTCGGTCGGAAATATCGCCGTACAGACTAAAATTCGATGAGATTTGTATAATGCCATGTTTCTTGGCAAGGGCCTGAATCTGAAAGGCAGGTGTTCCCATCTGTATGTTCAGAGCCTTGGCCTCGGCTGAACGAGCGATCACGTTAGCATCGTTTGAGCTGAGCACGACCACAGGTTTGCCTCGCAAGTCAGCCCGAAAAATGCGTTCCACGCTCACATAAAAGTTGTCGGCATCTATCAAGGCAATGGTCGTCATCGTAGTGTTTTTCGTTGCTGTGGGTTGTGCGAAGCAACAATAGGACCATGTGGTCTCTGGGCCTTCACTGGATGTAAACAGAAAGTGACAACGCCCCACTGCACCAAGTCATCCTGGGAAGTTACCGTGATCATTGGATAGCGCGGATGCTCCGAAAGGAGAACAATCGTCTGTCCTTCTAACTGGATGCGTTTGACCAGGAAGCCCCCATTGAACTGCACGACCACAATCGCATGATTGACGACATCCAGAGTACGGTCCACCACAAGAATATCGCCCGGATGCAGTCCAGCCCCACGCATACTCTCTCCCTCGACACGGACAAAATAGGTAAAATCGGGATGAGGCGTGAGCAACTTTTTAAGGTCGAGAGGTTGTTCCAAAAAACCTTCTGAGTTAAAGAGAATAGGGGAATTGTTCATCCTTTCGGCTCCTTTTTAAGTATCTCTTCTACTGGAATAAATGTCAATGTTTTGTTTTCTGTACCTAACTGATGAGGTGTAAGTCCTGAAGGAGTAGGAACATTGAGCAACTGCTGGCATAATTTCTCCAAGGCAGTCACCCCATCTTCGACGGCTGCCCGCTCATCTTCCGTCAAAGGTATCATTTGAAGCATTCGTTGTAAGTTTGCCTTCCCTTCTAGGATCTGCGCCTGAGTTGATCCCTTTGGAGTGTAGAAGGTACACTTGGCACATGCCATACGGTGAGGACATTGATCGAAGAAATCATAGGCACAATAGCCGTGTCCTAAGTCATAGAATTTCCAGGGGATACCAGTAGCAGCAGCTCCACTTCTTACCACCTCTTGATCCAGAAGAACTGAGATGGTACGCATATTGCGCTCAAAATAGCCCGCCTTCTCATAGGCTTTTGCCACCTGTGTTGGTGACTTTTTGGCATAATACTGGGTTGACGAAAGGAGCCGATGTCCAAGCCACTCTTGGAGGTCAAAGAGCGACAACGGCTCCTTCGCATTAAACAGTTGTGAGGCGATGGTTGATCTGGCACGGTGGCTCGTAATGGTCCCTCGTGCGTCATCTCGCGGAATATTTGCCTTACGACAGAGCATGGGAATAATTGTTGTGTTGATATAGGTTTGACCGATATGTCTTCCGCGATACGAGAAGAGCAAATGGACAGCTTCGCTCGTTTTTCGATCTACAAAAAGTGGCTGATTCGGTGGGCGCACCCGTTCCCATTCAGCGATTGCGTCTCCAACTGCTCGATCCACCGCCTTTGTAAAGGCCGTACCCGTTTTGTGAATCGGCACGTCTAACATACAGACGGCATCTTTCGGGAGAATCTCATTTGTTCCCACGATGGAAACATCCTCCCGCTGCCAGCGGATACAGCCAACACGCAGGCGAGTCAGTTCATCGGTTCGTAGACCTGCAAACAGCCAGACAATCACGATGGCACGCATCATCTCGACAGGGTAAAACGAGGTCCGTGTCTCTCCTGATTCATTCGAGGAATAGTTCGTCGCCGGTACATCTTCTTCTGTTAAATTCAATCCGGCCCACAGTAATTTAGCCCAAATATCATCAGCAATCACTCGTGGGTCGGGTCCAATCAACGCACGCACTGATCGCGGAGTCGCAAAATACCGATATGGGTCGAAGTGACGTGGAAACCATCCCCACTCTTGACCATCGCGAAAAAATATCCGCAATGCACTACAATGCGCCGCCTTTGCTTCCGCTGATAAAGGATTCCCTTTTCTGCGAGCATGGAAAAATGTAGAAAGCGTTTGAACCCAGTCTCCGATCTTCATGCGATCAACGGCTGCGACGAATGTGACAGCCGTCTCTCGTGTCCAAAGACCAGGGTCAGCTTTCTCAGGGCAGGTATCCGCAATCCAACGTCCTGCTTTAATAAGGATTCTGTAGTTCTTGTGACGAGTGCGGGGTGCGAGCGTCGAGGTAGTAAACCATCGGGTTGCCCAAGACGCCCACTCAGGCGGAACACCTTCGAGCTTATCCCCAAAGCGATCCTGACGTTCCTTGTTGAGAACTTTCTCAAGAGGATATTCGATGTAGCCAAGTTGCACAAGAATACGTGAAATAGCGAAAAGGTCGTCCTTCAAATGCGTTGAAATGGACGCGTTACGAGCTGTTTCGAGAATAGAGGATGTCAGGTCGGGAAGACGTGGACTCCGATTGGCGAGCAACAGTAATGCAATCGAAGCAGGAAACTCGTTGTGTTCACGATACTCACTGTAGCCCCAAGCACGAAGTTCATTACAGACCTCTAGGATAGCATTCTGCACAGGCTCGTCACCAAACACACACTTTGCGAGGGTTGGTAGCCGAAAGAGGTGCAAGAAACGAAGATCGGTAAATCCACATAACATGTAACTGACCAAGAACACGATACGACGACAATTGCGACTTCTTCTGTATCGCTGATTAAAACTGGAGCTATTGACACCAAGAATTTCGCACCACTCTTCGTGGCTCCATCCCCAATATGCCTTCTGTCGAGAAAGCATTTCTTGGCAAAGGACGGCCAGTGACTCACGGCATGCTGGATCAGCCATGTGAGTAATGTTCCACAGATCATAGATGGGCTGAAAAAGCCGAGTGAGAGGCGCACCAGGGACAAGTGGAATAATGTGCGTTCTTTCGCTCAACACCATCAGTCTCTTTTTCCGCGCCACAAGCGGTTCCAGTGCTTTCTCCTCCTCTCTCGTCAGATCAGGCGTCCGGTCATAGCAAGTAATGTCCAGCGGCCATGTCCAGGGTGAGGCAATGTCTGTACTCTTGTGGTTCTTTGTATTCATCTACCGTAACTCCTCACTCATCATCTTCACTCGCCATGCGTGAATAGAAGCCATACCACGTTCGAGTTTTGCTTTCAGATCGCGTCCACTCAAGTGGATGTAGACCATCGTGCTCTCGATGCTCCGATGTCCAGCAAAGATAGCAATTTCATGAATATCCCAATTTGCTCGCGCAAGATCGGTGAGGCAGAGATGACGAAGGGTATGTGTCGTAAACTCAGGGACTCCAGCACGCTCTGCAATCCCTTGAACCACTTTTGACCAGGTCCAGATCGAAATTGGTTGTGCGCGATTGCGTTGGGATTCAGATAAGAAAAGAGGACCGCGACTCTGGCTCAGGGAACGCCGCTCGCGCAAATACGTTGCGTAAAGAATACTTGTTGCTTCTGTGTAGGGGACCAAGCGTTCTTGCAGGTTTTTTGTGGTCTCGGCGCGAATACGAATCAAGCGAAGGCTGGGATCAATATCCTGCGTCGTCAATGCACAAATCTCCTCTCTGCGCAGCGCAGCGTCATACGCAAAGGCAAACATCACTCGATTGCGAAGGATTTCTGTCTTTGTCGCCTGCAGGAGAGATTGCCATTGCTCGTCGGTAGGCAGCCAAGGCAACTTGTGGTAGTGTGGAAGAAGGCTCCGTTCGCGCTGTCCACCAAAACCATTGCTTCGGACGTACCGGCCTTTCCCTACCGGATTCGTGAGGCGTAGACCTTCCTCAATCATGTACTGGTAGAGGAGTCTCACCACGGTCAGACGTTGGTGCATCGTCGCATTTGCCAAACCTACCAACTCACTGTGACCACGTAACTTCGCACCATGTGGATTAGGACGCGTGGCGAGGTCGTGAACGTACAGTGCAATATGTTCGCTCGTCGCACCTTCCCACTGAATCCCGTTCTGCTCACAAAAATGGAAATAGTCCTCAAGTCCTCTGGCATAGACATCGATGGTGTTCGGGGCGCGATCAAGATGAGCCTGCATCTGGATCCATGCCTTTGCTTGTATCTTGTTTGCTACCTGCGGATAGCGTTCCCAGTCAATCTCTTGTTGCATGTGATTCCTCCTGTTTTCGACTTTCGAGAGACGCCTTTGAACTCATGGAGCGGTTACAGCACTACAGAGTTAAGGGCAAAGGACATTTTGAAAACGAGAGGGAAGAGGATGAGTAACTCTATGAATTCCACATAATCTGCCGGAGATGGGAAGCCTGCGCTTACGGAGGGGAGGAATGACACGTCCATACGAGATACTCCTTACAAGACAATAATAGAAAAGGAGCAAAATAGGGAGCATCGTGTACTAAATGTAGAAATAACGGTATAATTAGTACATATGTTCTATTTCGTCTTGTAGAAGAGTATACCCAATAGGAGAGCAAGCAGTCAATGATTTTGAGGAGGAAGTTATCAAGAAGATGAAATGTACCTTACAGAACTCAACGATGCTGGTGTTCAATTTCGTACACGCGAGGGATGACGCGATACGTGTCTTTGACAACGTGTGGTACGCTGAAAGCGTACTCGATGATGAAGCACGCGAAAATGCTTGTTCTGTTCCCTTCTCTAGAGCGTTACAGGGGTGTACTGCTTTCCCTCTTGGTTGCCCTTGGCCTGTTTGAAGTCAAGGGAGCTACTCCTCGATCACTCCCCTCTCATAGGAATGCCTGTGTATTGGTATCTTGCTCATTTCACGGTCACATGCTCGGCCGAGACCAGCGTGTGTGACACAGTATCCTCGTCACATGCGGAGACCATTGCACCCTGTATTGAGTCGGCGCGGCTCCTCGCTCACTCACCATTCACAAAGTGTCGTGGTGGCTGCGCCCACATCGGCACCTCTCGCGCCTGCCCTCTTCTCGTCACACAACTGCCGGATGGTCATCACTGATAGATACACACGTTCACACAAGGTTCAGAAGAGAACTTGCTTTTTCTCCACCAAAAATGTATGCTGGGGATGAAGAAGAGCGCGTGCTATGCGGCGGCTGAGGGTTGTCTCTTCCTGCTGGCACCGTGCGCCATATATAGTCCGTCGGCTCCTCTCCTTCCAAGTTGGCACCGTTTGCCTATATATGGCGCACGGTGCCAGCAGGAAAAAGCCTGCTTCCACCCGCCGCATAGCACGCGCTCTTCTTTCAGACCTTTTCGTATATCGTGTCGGTGCGATTGGAAGCGTGGCGCCACGATATACGCCAATGTCTGCTTACTTTTTTCAGTATGCATATCCTATGCACAACGCCTTCTTCTGCAAAAAAGCGGCAAAGGAGGTGAAGAAACCCTCTGTCCTTTTTTGCAAGGAACACAGAGCGTTCTGCTGCATAGGTCACGCGTTCTGTCTCGAAAGGAGCAGACGACATGACTTCGTTTTGGAACCATGATCCTTTTCTTGAGCGTCTTCAACAGTGCGAGGGAAGTCCCTGGACGCTGTTTGAAGGGCAACATCAGTTGGACCAGCTTGTCCTCCAACCACTTCCTCTCTCTGCTGATTCTCCGTGGGCCGATCCCACGCAGTTTCTTACGTTTCTCACCACCATCGCTCATCGGAGGTTGCTGCACTGTTTTCTAACCCCACACACAGGACAGCAGTGGAGCTTTGAAGCATTGCTCAAACAGACACGACCTTCGTCGCCGCAAGCACTGTCTGAAGCTCTGAAGCAGTGTTGTTTCTGGCAAATCGCGCTTGAGAACTCATCAACACGCACCTGGCAGAGCCATCCACACCTCGTCACGTTCAACAACCTTGGGTGGACCTTTGAGTGGCTGGTACAGATGCTCCTTGAGCGAGAGTATGGCGCACTCGTGCGACGACATGTGATTTTGGGCGAGATACGCGATCTTGGCGAGATAGACCTGCTGGCCTTCCTTCCCAGTGGGCAATCGCTGCTCCTTGAGTGTAAGTCAAGTTCCAAAGGCTTGACGGATCGCCAACTGGATCGTTTTGTCACGAAAAGTCGAGGCTTTCCAGCTGATCGCGCGTTGCTCCTCATTGATACAGACGATCCGCACCAGATGCAGCAACGCATGGGACAAGTAGGGCTGGCGATGCAGCGAGCTTTTGGCAATGCTTCTGTAGGAGCAATACAGAGGCATGCAGGCAGTAGCGTTTTGCATATGCACAACACCCTGTACATAGCAGACACAGGTGGGGGCATCGTGACCACCCTTCAGGCGGTCTTGACAGGGACACCTGAACATCCGTAAGGGAGTCCTTCTGGAGAGATTATTAGTAACGGTGTACAATTAGACCAGAAATAACGCGAGGAATTGACCCACTCCCTTGTAGGATGTACTCTTGTGTTATCACGACACAGGAGGGAACCATGAAAAGGAGTGGGACCATCAATACGATACACGAATTAGCCGCTCAAGGAAAGTCCATTCGAGCGATTGCTCGTACAATGGGAATAGCACGCAACACTGTTCGTCAGTATTTACGAGGCAAACCCGAAGGAGTTCCTCGTCCCAAACGGGGTTCTGTCCTTGATCCCTACAAAGCCCAGATTCATCGGTGGATGCAGGAGGACCATTTGTACAACTGTGAAACGATGTTACACCGCTTGCGTGAACAAGGGTACACAGGGAGCGGAACTATTCTCAGAGACATTGTCCGTCCCTTGCGACCACACCATGTCGGACACCAGCCAGTCATGCGTTATGAAACCAAGCCGGGAGAACAGATGCAATTCGACTGGGGCGAATTCCGGTATGAGCAGAAAGGGCAAGACCACAAGCTCTACGGCTTTACAGCGATCCTTGGTTACTCGCGCATGCGTTTTGTGACCTTTGTCAAACGCTGTGACACGCCAACCATGATTCGCTGTATGATGGCAGCCTTTGAATATTTCGGCGGACTCCCCAAGGCCACTTTAACAGATCGTATGAAAAGTGTCTTCTTGGAGATGCAAGACACGACTCCGAAGTGGAATCCCCTCTTTGCAGATTTCATGGCATCGATTGGAGTGGCTCCACGGGTCTGCAAGCCGTACAAACCACAGACAAAAGGCAAAGTTGAACGCAGTGTCGGCATCATTAAATACAGCTTTTGGCCTGGGGTTCACTTTACCGACATCGATGATCTCAACGAGCAAGCCACTCGCTGGTGTGATCGACTCAATCAGAAAGTTCATCGCACCACAGGAAAGGTTCCGATGGAACTCTGGGTGGCAGAAGCATTAACTGAACTACCGAAAGACTACGCGTGGGAACGCTTTGGCACCGAGGACCGCCGCGTCAGTTTCGATGGGTTCATCTCCTATGATGGGGTGCTCTATGGTCTACCCGCCAATCCTCCCGTCGCAGGGGCAGTCGTGTTGGTTCGTGAACGGCTGCGGGAACTGAGGATTTTTCACCAGGGACAACTCGTTGCCATGATACAGAAGCGACCTCATTCTCATGACATTGTGCTTCATCCCGATCAGTTTCGAGACGTTACGCCAACGCCATCGCAGCGATATCGTGAAACACCAGTAGGGCACCAAACGCAAACTCCTACGGTTGCCATCCGGCCCCTCTCTGAGTATGACCAGATGTTTGGAGTGGAGGTACGCATATGAACGAGTTACTTCAAACCCTCAATCTTAAACATGTAGAAAAGGGAATAGCAGAACTGTGTGAGCAGGCTCGAATGCACAGTTTAACCTACGATGCCTTCCTTCGGCGTGTGCTGATGATGGAGATCGAAGGGCGCAAGATTGCGGCTCAACAGAAACGTCTCACAGCAGCGAAACTTCCAACCCGAAAAACACTTGAAGAGTTTGATTTCTCTTTCCAACCCTCGATTGACGAACGGCAAGTGTGGGAACTCGCTGATCTCTCGTTTGTGAAAACGAACCGAAATGTTGTGTTTTTGGGTCCGCCTGGAGTCGGGAAAACACATTTAGCTCTCAGTCTTGCAGTGAAGGCACTAGAGGCCAACTATTCTGTGCTGTTCACATCATTGTCCAGCTTGGCCGAGGACCTCTCTACCGTTCCTCATCCAAGCTTGAGGCGGCAACGGCTACGCCGCTATCTCACTCCTCGTGTACTTGTCATTGACGAAATCGGCTACGCCAAACTGACGACAGACCAATCGCACTCCTTTTTTGAACTCGTGCGAGATCGGTACGAAAAAGGATCGATCATCCTCACTTCTAACACGAGCTTTTCTCAATGGGGTTCTCTCCTCAATGATGAGATTTTGGCAGCTGCACTGCTGGATCGCCTCCTTCACCATGTGGAGGTGATTTCCGTGAGTGGAAAGAGCTTCAGAATGAAGGAGCGTACGGCGTTAGAGAAAAGCAAAGTAGCCATGAAACCATGAGGAGGTAGTTCAGCCTTCTCTCAAACGAAAGGAGAAATTATGTTCATACATGCAAAGCAAACCGTGACGGTCCACCGACCTGGAGCAGAGGTTTTTGCTCTTGTCTCTGATCCGACAAACGAACCAAGATGGAACCCAACTGTTTTAAGGACAGAGCGACTCTCTGAGCAACCAAACGGGGTTGGCACCGTCTATCGGGAAACGCATCAAGTGATCTTTCGACAAAACACCATGACGTATGAGGTCGTGAGCTATCAGCCAGAGGACCAATTTGGGATTAAGACGCTTTCCGGCGGCCCATTGCAGATCTTCCAGTACACATTAACCCCTCATTCAGAAGGAGTACAAGTGGCGTTGAGCACTGAAGTTCAGGTTCCTAGTCTTCTTGGCTTCCTGGCTCCCCTGCTTCGTCGCATGGTAGGTAAAGAATCTGTCAAAAGTTTGACACGGCTCAAACAGTTTCTCGAAAATGAGACGACAAATGCTCTGTTACCAAGGTAGTGTGTAATAGCTCTCAGGTGTTTTCTGTACAGCGAAGTGGGTCAGTTTGAGAACGCTAAAAGTGGGTCATTGTCGAGCCGCTATTGACAAGATCAAGGAGAGCAGAGTGCCGTGACCTGTCACAACACTCTGCTCTCCTTGAGGAAACAGACCAGATGGCTGGGCAACACTCCTCTCACCTTCAGTAGGTGAATTGCTATCCGATGGTGAGAACATGAAAGGAGGTGATGCGCGAAAGGAGCAATGGTATGTTACACAAGTGGCAACAAGAACGAGCGGCCTCTTTGGGAGTCTGTCCTATCCAATTGGACCAGCAGCACCAGCCGAGGCGGAAACGCCGCGTCTGGTGGCCCCATGAGGAGGTGGTAGCCCTGCTTATCGACGGGGATCACATGCCAGCGCAGTCCATGAGCCTGTTTCAGTCTTATGCAGAACGGCTTGGGACGCTCCCTCTTCACTGGGTCTATGGCAATTGGGCCGCGAACACCCTCAAGTCTTGGCAACAAATTCTCCGCGACTATCCGTTGGAAGCGCGTCATTGCAGACCCGTTGCGTTGGGAAAGAATGGCGCGGATATCGCCCTCACGGTTGATGCTATGCTGTTGTATGACGAAGGCGTGAGGAAGTTCGTCCTGGTCGCCAGCGATAGCGATTATACGCCGCTCATCGAAGTGTTACGTGCTCTTAGTTGTCTTGTGCTCGTGATTGGAAAAGCATCCACGCCTCTTGCTCTGCAACAGGCGGCAAGTGTCTTTCGTCTCATTGATGCTCTCGTCCCTGAACGTCTCTGTCCTATCTATGAGCCTTCTCGTGTTGCACACCCTGTTGTTCTCTCACAGGCAGATCGCGTCGGACCATCCGATATGGCACCTGAAGAGGCAATGCCTTTGCAGCCAGGAGCCACTCCTACACAGGTACAACAATGGGTTCTCGAAAAGCTCATGGTCTATGAAACCACTCCATATGGGTGGGTTCACGTCCCTGACTTTCGTGATGCCTTGCGTTCGACGGTCCAATTCAGGCCGAAAGACTATAGGTACAAGGATATCATCACGTTGCTCCGGTCGTTTCCAGAGACGTTTGAGCTTCGCCTCTCGCCAGGTGGTAAATGCCCTCCCAAGTGAGCAGGTTTGGCCCTCCGACGTAAGCACTTGCCCTCCAATATGAGCACTGACACAAAAGTTCCTGGGAAAACCGCTCCATATCTAGGATATCATCAGAGGAAGTTGTAAATAACCCGCCAACGCTCACCTGCTCACTGGTTGAGCAACGAGGTAGCTCCCCAATTTACAATCCCTGCAATCCTCGGTTCGCGATACCAATGACAATACGACTGACGTTGACGAACTTGTGAACCTGACGGTCGCCAAAACTGTCCAGGTAGACTTCGCCATCGGTACAACTCAACGTCTCTACATCGCCGTTCAAAGAGCGTACAATCACATCGTCGTGGTGGGAAAACACATCGGCCAATTCGCCTCTTCTGGCGAAGGTCGCCGACTGCAGCCGCTCATAGGGGAACCGATGCACTTGCTTATCCATGCTCGTGAACGATAACTCGCGCCCGATCAACACCCCGCGAATCAACTCATTTTGCTTCGTGACCACGACATCCCATGTTGGCATTCTGTAGAACGCGGAGCGCAGCCAGCTCGGCGGTTGTGATGGAGCATTAGAACGCCCATACTGTTTAAAAAAGGACGCCAGTTCCAAGGTACGTAGAATGCCCTTATCAAAGTCGTGAATAGCGCTGATATCCGTATCTGCCACGTCTGAAAAACCGACTGCGGCCCGAATGTAGTACTTTTTGAACCGGTAATCAATGTTGCTTAGAAACCGCTTGAGCCTACCAATGAAGATCTCGGTTTTTTGTGAGGGATTCTCGTGGATTGTGACGCCATGTCTTCCCTGTCTGTCCTGCACGACATGAGAAGTATCGTAATCTGTATTTGCCTGTTGCGATCTGGGGGGTCCGTTGAATCTGGCACCATATACCCAGTTTGCAGATGGATAATAAACGCTACCACGCCAGTTTTTTATCTCGACGCAAAACAAGCTGCCATATGCATAAATGAGAAAGTCGCTTTCGTTAAATCTGCCAGGCTTTCCCGGTATAGGCACGATAGGATTGAACACATAGAGCAGTTGCTCATCATCCAACACCTGCTGCATATGAAACTCGCCTAGTGCCCCAAAGCGCGATTTTCCATCCAGTTCAACAGTTGAGAGCGCTTGAAAGGCGCGCGTCAAACGCGGAGACATACTCATACACTAACATCCTTACTGCAAAGTTATCATGTTCTCGCAATACGTTTTCTCAGGCATCTCCTAGTCTAGTTGGGGGGCTATCCGCCAGCCACCTCCCAGGCTGTTTCACGTTTCACCCACCGTCGTCCGGTATTAGGAGTGTTCATTTTGCGTTTGTCGTGAGACTTGAAACGCAGTACTCCACTACTTGGAGAAAGGGTCCATACTCTCCCGCAGCCAGGACACTCCACAAGCGCGACACCACTCTTCTCAAAACGCTGGAGGGAAATGGGAACGACCCCAGAAAATGCGCATTTGTCCGATGCGGCAGGAGATGCCTCAGCCTTCTTCCGAGATCGTGCCTCAGTTGCCTCTTCTGTGGGGACCGAAGAGGGAATCTTTTGTTCCTCATTTGGGGAAGAGACCGATTCTGCTTGCGTCTCACTTGTCTGCACGGGTTCAGAAACCCTCGCCTGATCTGCTTCGACGAGAGGCGAGGCTCCGTCAATAACCCAGAGCGTATCATGGCGGAGTACGAGCAGTTCTGCGGCGTGCTCCAGCCACTTGGCCTCCACATCAGAAGCCTTTGCCTCATACGACCATTCCAGAGCGGCGACCACGAGCTTCATCAGATTGTCCATCGTCACACAGCCTGAGCGGGTCGGATCGAGGACTGGTTGTGTGAGCCACGTGTAGATCGATGAAGTCCACTGGCGTAAGTTGAGCTGTGGCAAGAGTGGCTGGTAGACCTGCTCCAAGGTAGCCAGGATGTCGCGAACTTCTTCTGAGGTGTGGCTGGCAATGCGGCAGAACGGCTGCAGCGCATCGAGCCGACGACGCCATTGGAGCCAGGTAGGCTCAGGTTGGTCTAACGTCACCTTCAAGGGAATCGTGTTGCCACGGCCTGCCGCAACCAGACACAATCCAAGCGGATGATTGTATTGCAACTGCCCCTGGTCGGTCACTTCCTTGAGGAACATCAGATGAGGCATGGAGAGATCATGGGCATCATCCACAATGAGGCACTCGGTCCCATATTGGTGGAAGTGTCCCATGAGTTTTGGCTTGCGGGTGCTCCAATGCCCTCGCAGCGGAAGTCCTAACGCCGTGTAGAATTGGTCCCCTAATGCCTGCTCATCGTCATTGTTTTTCGGAGCCACGACCGCAAGAACGGATCGTCCGCCCGTCGTTTTCTGTAGATCGCGTATGCTCATGGTCTTGCCAGCGCCCGGATCAGCAACAATCACATGCCAGGTACGATTATCCAAAGCGGAACGCAGCATGGCCTGCAACCTTCGAGCGAAGGCGGTCTCGATGAACACGTTCTTTCTGAAGGGGGAATGCGTCATCGTTACGGCTCCTCTCGCATCGTACGAACAGGTAAAACACGGATTGGACGATCAGGTTCGGCATCTGGGCGTGCCGGTGGGAGCTTTGGTGGGGCAAGTTTCTTGGCCTCGATACTCGCTAATTGCTCTGAAACGATGGCCGGATGAATGTCCTGGCGTTGGCGGTCCCATTGACGCGCCTGTTCACTTGCTCGAATCTCTGTGCTTCGGCGTTTGCGTGCTGACCCCGCTTCGTCCTGAATACGAGCACGAACGGGCAGCCCTTGTTCACGGGCGATTCTGGCTTGTTCCTCATCGTGTTTGCGCATGGCTCTGGCTTCCCACTCGCTGACGCGGCCCCCCATCAATTGTGGGCAGTAGGCTTCCCCAACATATTCCCCCTCGACAAAAATATACAGGACGCCCACATCGCGGCGGTCGTAATACAGGTCGAACTCACGGCCCCGAAGCCGTGAGAGGAGTCCTGGGCAGACATACCAGCGACCCTGAAACGAGAGTCGGTTGCCGTTTTGCACGCGATACCCATGATGGGGCGTCTTGCGATTCACCGCCTTCATGAGCAACAGCTTCAAATCATCGGGTGAACCAAGATACTGTGGCACCCCGGATGCCACCACGGCCTGTTCCCACAACACGTAACGGCGTTGTTGTCGCAGGATATCGAAGTCGCGTTGGTAATCATCAACGATGGCCTGATAGAAACAGCGCTCCAGTTCTTCCAGGGTCATGCCTCCCGCTTGCGCTGCTGTTTCGGCATCGTGGATGCCGTACGACGAGTTGGGGAGCCTCTTTTCAAAACGTTGCGTCATCCACCGAAAGAGCGCTTCGACCGTTCCTTTTGCTGATGGAGCGTACGGCGGGGCTTGCTCCGTGATAATCCCTAATCGATCCACTAAGACCTGCCGCGCCAGCTCGGAGGTAAAGATCTTGCCCCGGTCATGAAAGATAATCGCTGGCTTGCCAAAACAAGGCCAGGAATGCTCACATCCATTGATTCCGACCAGGTGCTCTTTTCGTTCCAGGCTGACCTTGACCAGGCGCATATAGTCCTCTTCCTTGAATGGCCCCAATGCCAGGACCGCGCCGAGGATGGCTGCCGTTTTGACACAGATGAGCACCGCCGCATGCACACGGCTGGCCACCGTCGTCCCATCGGGAGTGACGACATACAGGTCCATCGTATGCTCATCGACCTGAGTCAGCAGAGCTGGAGCCGGAATGGAGAGCACAAAGGACTCGGCAGATTCACGGGAACGTGGAACTGATTTGGCCCCTTCGCGCATCGCCACCAGTTCCGGCTCCATCTTCAAGTGCTGCACGGCTGTACGCACTTGTTTGTAGGAGGGAAGCTTGACCGGCTTGCCCTGATCCTTCGATAAGCGTGCCGCCACTTGTTGCATTTCGGTATGCTCCCGGATCGCGGTCATGGACAGCCGTGTGGGGAGCAAAAACAGCCGACGGATACACTCGGCGAAGGCCGGGTGAAGCTGCGTCACCCCACGATAGCTGCCATGAGGCACACAGGCAATCTGACCGAGTTGCCTCGTCCGTCTCACCAGTCGCCCCAGCGTCGAACGGGGGATGCCCTCCTGGATCGAGACACTGGTTTGGGTGGCTCCGGCCAGCACCAATTCCACGGCTCGCAGATTCCGGTGAAATTGCTCTCGTACGGGTTCTGGAAGCGTAGAGGCATCAAACGTTGGACCAGGGATCAGCGGAGCCGTCTGGAGGGGAACGGCTGGCTGGATGGCCTCTGGTTCAGGCAGAAGCGTATCTGGGAGAGGTGAGGGCAGCAGAGGTGGAGCAGCAGGTGCAAGCCTCCCCAGAGGAAGATGACGAGAAAGCGTGAACTGCTCCAGATCGACCAGCAGATGTCCCTGGGCAGCCGCTTCTCCCACCACTTTCCAGATGGTTGCTTCCACCAGATCAACGGGAAACTGATGTGAAAGTCTGGCCGCCACTTCTGCGACCTCGGCCATTTCTCCCCAAGGCCAGACCTCCGGCAAGACGGCGGCAATGTCGCCAAAGGCGGGAAATGTCTTGCGCCTAGCATGCAAGAAGACCAAGTTGTAGTGGAGACGTTTGGAAAGACGACGTTCGGTGCCAATCCAGAAGGTACCTTGTTGCAAGCGGACGAGCTTTCGTGCGGCCTCGGCTTTGGCAAGGTTACGATCCTCTCGTTTGTCATCCTCCATGCCTGCCTCAGCGATGAACGGTTTTCCGTTTGTGAATGTTCCCACCACATCGGGCAGATACTGATGGGGCTGGTTCTCAAATGTGTAGCCAATGGCGAACGGTGCATGTTGCGGGATGGGCAACCGGTATGCGCTCGCAAACTGCGGGCCAATGTCGCCACGAGCGTAGCTGGCAACCAGGGGATGATATTCAAGCCAGAGCAGTAAGCGTTCTTCGAGCTGGCTACAGAACGGCTGCCGGATAGTAGTACCCGTTTTGAGACTCGGAATCCATCCTGAAATGGAGCGGCCCGCTATTTTGAACAGATCAATGCCTTCGACTGCCGGTGCAACCATGAGCATCTCCGCATTTCAACGGTTCGTCAATCTCTCGATGAGAACGCAATTTACACGTTTAAGAAACAGTATACCTGATGGAGAGCAGATTTTCCAGGAACTTTTGTCCCAGTGCTCATATTGGAGGGCAAGTGCTTACGTCGGAGGGCCAAACCTGCTCACTTGGTACGGCATTTACCACCAGGACAAGAAGCGATCCATGATGTGCGACGAGTAGAGGTATAAATCCGATACCGGAAAGGAGGTACTCATGTAGCAGAAAGCAGAACGGCGATGGTAGGACACCATCGCCGTTCTGCTCCTCGTTCCATCAGTGCCTTTGACGCCTGTGTTGTCGCACTCAGAGCCATCCCTCATCAGGTACGAGCGCAAGTGGCTCTGGAAGCCATCCAGTGTCTTCTGGTATCTTGTGCCTCGCAAGATACCAAGAACATTCCTCGTAGTCCTGGAACTCCTCGCACACGGCTTCCTGGTGCAGTTCACCTGTCATCAGCCATCCTTCCAACGTCTGCACCACAAGATGGCCTTCCACTCCTCTATAGAGCGCACCGGCTGTCGGACTCAGCGAAAGAGCAACCTTGAATGGATAGGTGATGGTCTTGGTCATAGTCTTTCGTAGTCCTCTACTGCGTAAAGAGACGACGCGTTAGGGTCGCGATAAAGATGACCTCAATGAGCAAGCCAAGAAATGCCTCGATTGCCGCGACGAGTGCTTGGGGATCGCCTGGTGAAAAGGTGCCAACAAAGAAGCCCCTGCCGTGGAAGGCGGTCATGCTCACCACAAAAGCTTCATACCAGGAAAGGTGATGTGGCCCTGGCTTGTTGTGAGCATCAATATCAGTGGCACCATAGAGGTAATACAAGGTTGCAAATCCACTAATAACAGCAAGATAGGTGAGAAAACTGCGCCCAAATCGATAGCCGTAACCTGCCACAAGGCACATGAACCAGGAAAATAGCCAGTTCCCTGCTATTTGTAAGCGATACTTGAGTTTCACTGTCGGCTTAGTCATCTCGAACCTGAAAACCGCCCTCTGAAGTACTTGTGCTCGATAGGTAAAGTGTGCCGCTTGCTCATTAAGCCCTTGTGATTGAAGGGCGACAGCAAGCTGACGGTTTGCTCGAACAGCATGTTCATACTTTTTAATCTGCTCCTCTGTATCTTTTCCTTTTTCTCTACGCCTCGTTTGCTGTGCCTCTTTCTCATCACCCAAGATGGTCACAAGTGACCATTTCACCACTGCAAGATTAGTCTTTCCCCAATACACATCAACAAGTTTTGGGCCACTCAGCTTCTCGTCTATGAGGGTCACATTCTCAAGTATCACTCCGTCCATTTGCGTACCACTCAAATTTGCTTCTTGTAACAGTGCTCCCCCTAAATTAACGTCTTCCAGATGAGCTTTACTCAAATCAGCCCCTTTCAGGTTTGCACCGACGAGATTGGCACCTTCCAAATGCGCCCTGATGAGCTTCGCTTGCTCTAACTGTGCTTGAAAAAGCACAGTTTCTTTCATCTGTGTATCAGGAAGATAGGCACTTTGTAGGTGGACGGCATAAAGCGTCGCCTGATTCATATTTGCCTCGCTGAGATTTACCAGCTCCATGTGTGCGCGGCTAAAATCGGCTCCTTCCATCTGTGCCTTGATGAGCGTCGCTCCTGTTAATATTGACAAAATGAAACAGGCCTCTTTCAACTGTGCATAACTAAGATTTGCTCCTTCTATATGTGCCTGAAAGAGAGACGCGTAGGACATTTGTGCATTGGTGAATGATACGTTGGAAAGAATTGCACCCTCTAAGTGCGCTCCGCTTAGGTTCGCGTCTGCTAAATAGACTGCCGCCTGAGTACGCTGCTCCTCAGTTGCCGTCACCCACGCGTCGCCTGCAAGCCCACCTTGAAGGGCTGCTAAAGGGAGGTTCCGGAGATCTGCAAAAGACAAGTTTGCACCACGTATATCAATCCCAAGTCGTTCTCGTTGGCCTTTATCTCGCCAGTCAACTGGCCCACGCCTATTTTCATGAAGAGCCAGAAGCCATTCGACATCAGCTCTATTCAGCTTTACACCCTTGAAAGGATACGCGCCTTTTTCGATATTAGGCTTGATAGTACGACGTTGTACAAGTTCGTCTTGTCGTTGTGTGCTAATCTCTGGCTCAGTGCACCATTCCTGTCCTTGCGCTTGCCAATGAACCTTCCATTCTTCTGGAGTCTTTACTAGTGCTGGTGTGGAAGCCAGTATCTGTGCAGGTTGCTGGATTTGTTTCTTCTGCAAAAGTAGAGCTTTGAGTATCTTCAACATATCTTTATACGTTTCTGTGATGAGCGTGAAGCTCACGCCTCAAACAAGCTGGCTTCCACCAGCTCATCCTGCTCATTCGGCGCAACCACTTCATCAGCATCAATCATCCCCGTATCATTGAGGAGCAGAGGGAATCCCAGCACCAGATTGATCGCGGCCACACACCTGGCGCATCGTTGCCCGATTCCGCTTCCTGGCTGTTCAGCGCATAATGCACACTGCCCAGTGAGCGAAGCATGACCTTCTCGCACAATTGGCTGCAAGAATATCGTGCCTTGTTTAGGCACCTGCCCTGCAATCGCCTCGACGCGCCACAGCAGTTCGTCGGCGACAAAGGCGAGGGAATGACGTTGCAGGGCTTGCCACATTGTCTCATCGAGGCCGTGTGGAAGCAACTGCTCCAGGTGGTCGTGCATCTCGTTCCAATCAGGTGTGTTATCCATTCGTCTCCTCGTTTCGTCGCCGACGTGCGCGGCCCTCCTCCAGCGAGAGTGGTTCCGGTAATGCTGCCGGTTCGCGCTGTGGGTTGAGGCTCCCAAGCACATATTGCTTCACTGGATGTTCATGTGCCCAAGCCGCCAATCCATCTGTGTGTGCCTCGGCATCAAATATCTCGTCTTTGTGGGCATAGAGCAGATCAAGCAGGTGCGCCGTCTCGCTCGCGTTCAGATGATATTGTCCTTTTGGGGTCGTCACGATGAGGTGATCCTCGGTCCAGCGAAAGCTTAGGTTGCTCGTTGTGATACAGTCCATGAGTCTATTTCCCATATATATGTAGAGAAGAATTGTTTTTCTCTTGTGGGTGCTCTGCGTTACGAAAGCTCCAAGCGGTAGCCATCCAGAAACGCTCTCTCGCAGACGCCTGCGCGTTCATGAGCAGAAACCGTACTCATCTGTTGGTTGGATCGGAAGAGGGAGAGATGGGCAAAGTCAGCGGCCAGTATGGTGAGGGCCTCATCGGTGACGACGCGCTGCTGTTCTTGGTGCCAGTGCTTCATCTGCTGGCCTCGCACGTAGGCTTCCTGCTGGACCTGTTCCATTGTTTCTGGCATGTGACGCTCCTTCTTTGCTTCCTGCTTCACCAAGAGGATTGTCCTCTTCCCTGTGCATCGTGCTGAACTATACACCCACGTTCACTGCGTCGTCAATTGGATAGTCCTCTTGTCGCTTCGGCTGTCTCTCTCAACATGCTGTTCGTAAAACGAAGCAGCCTGTTGAAAAACTCGTTGCTGAGCTTGATAGCACAATCATTCACCGAGGAAGAGTCTACGAGAAAAAGAAGAGAACACGAACGGGAAAAGAGGAAATGCTGAGGTTGACACCAGAGGGGTTGTTGCGGTGCAATAGGGGGAAGGAGGAGCAAGAAGTATGATGGGTTTCAAAAAGCGGTCGTTTACTTCATTGGTCGCTGTATCTCTGGAGGAATTGGTTCCTCAGGATCATTTTTACCGACATGTGTACAACGTTCTAGACCTCTCGTTTGTGTATGATCTCGTGCGTCCCTACTATGCCGTTGCTGGGAGACCCTCTATTGATCCGGTCGTGTTTTTCAAGCTCCAACTGGTCATGTTCTTTGAAGACATCCGCTCCGAGCGCTTGCTCCTACGTCAAGTTGCAGATCGGCTCAGTGTGCGCTGGTATGTGGGATATAATTTGGATGAACCGCTTCCCGATCATTCGACACTCAGCAAAATTCGATTGCGCTATGGCCTCTCGGTGTTTCGGCGCTTCTTCGAGGTCATTGTCGAGCAGTGTCAAAAGGCAAAGTTGGTGTGGGGCGAGGAATTGTACTTCGACTCGACCCAAATCCACGCGAATGCGGATATGGACTCGCTTGCCCCGCGTTTTGCGGTCGAGGCACGAGAAGCTATCCAGGAGCATCTGGATGCCCTTTTTGCGTCAGAACCAGCACTGCTTGAGCAGACCGAAGAAAGCCGCACGAACATCCCGCTTCCCGAACATCTATCACAGGCTGCTTCCGATCTCAAACTCACGCCCTTGCCTATCATCATCTCAGGGGTGCAACGCGAGGAACTTGCGGCGGACAATGCCGCTCGACATGATTGGATTGCCGAGGAAGGTCGAAAGCCTCGAGAGGTCCACGGGTCCTATCAACGGACGTCTGATATTCGGATCAGTACCACTGATCCAGACGCGACGCCGATGCGCCTCAAGGCAGGAGGAACTCACTTGGGCTATCATACCCATTATGTGATCGATGGAGGCAAACGTCGTATCATTCTGGCGGTCCTGGTCACTCCCGGGGAGGTGATGGACAATCATCCCATGCAGGATCTGCTCTGGCACACCTGTTTCCGTTGGCACCTCAGGCCCAAACAGGTTACGGCGGATAGCCTGTATGGAACGGGAGAGAACCTCAAAGCCATCGAAGAAGCCCGTATCCGAGCCTACATCCCCGTGGCGGAGAGAGGCCAGCACAACATGGGCTATTATGGACTCGCGCAGTTCACCTATGATGCGAGCCAGGATCAGTATCGTTGTCCTCAAGGACAGATACTGCGTCCAGCCTACCGAATGGAAGGGACACAGGAAATCCAATACCGCGCTGATGCTGCGACCTGCAATGTCTGCCCGGTAAAAGCGCAGTGTACCGAAAGCCCCCGTGGCCGCCACGTCCATCGGTCCTTTTTTGCGGACTATGTGCAACGGGTGAAGGGCTACCAGCAAACCTTTGCCTATCAGAAAGCGAAGAACAAGCGACAAGTCTGGATAGAACCGCTGTTTGGGGAAGGCAAACAATGGCATGGAATGGGGCGTTTTCGCTTGCGGCGGCTCTGGAGAGTTAACTGTGAAGCCCTTATGATTGCTTCCGGCCAGAATCTCAAGCGCCTCCTTCAAAAACGAGGATGGGGACGGCGTCCTTTCCCTGCACAAGCCGTAGCTCTCATGCCTCCTGTTGACTGGGAGCCAAAGCAATCTTTAAGACACAACCGACAGAAACATGAGCGACCCAGCATCGCTGTAGCATCCGTGCGTACTCGTGAGACTCTCAGGACAGTAGAAGAAGTGCAAATAAGCCTTTTTTCTTTACTCACCAGTAAAACGATCTCTTCTTGCCTTTTTTACATCTCATACTTCAAAAACTACTTGTACTGGTGAAAAATAACTTTCATTTTTCTTTTCTCTTTTTCAGACTAGTTGAGTTGTTAGGCTCGCCTATTTTCTCCTAAACTCAGCAATGAGTTTTTCAACAGGCTGCTTCGTTTTATGCACATCTTCTTGTCAGGACAAGTGACAATGCAGCACCGTCACACTCGCTCGCTGGACCGGATATGTGACGGTGCTGCATTGTCCTAACCCGCAAAGAGCCGTATTCGCTCCCAAAAAGCCACCTCAGTCTGCTACAGCTTACATCTCTTTTGAGCAACCTCAGTATATGAACTTTGTTACACTTACCAGTAAGAACAGAAAAACTTCTTCCTGCTCTCCAGGGGAAGGCATTTGATCAATTGGAGGTTTATTCACAAGATGTGGGTTTATTCACTCGTTGCAGTAATCCTCGCACTTCCAAGTGCGATACTAGGCGTTCTTACTCTCGTGGAGCGTTATAATAAATGGAGGTCAAATCATGCCCAAAAATAAAGGTGATCAGCCAGCAGGAATCACGCAAGATGAACTGCTCATGCTCTTAGCACATTCAGGTCGTCCCGACTTCACCAAACGCCGTCTCACACAGTTCACAAGTAAGGAACTTCTGCCCCCACTCAGGCGTATCCCTCGCATTGGCTCAAATTGGCCCGTGTATGTTTGGGAGCAAGGGGTTATCGAGCAAGCTATGGATCTCTATGATGTGATAGAGCTAGGAAATGGGCAGTATCATCGGCTCCTTCTCGCTCTCTGGCTGCGTGGCTATGACGTGCCTTTTGCCCCTCTTCTCCAGCGGTGGATACGGATTATTGAGGCCTTTCTCCACAGCCTAACACAAGGAGAACACGATCCAGATGCTATTCTGGATCACATCAGCTCGATTATGGTTGATATAGAACCGAAATGGAAGTTCTCTCCGCAGCCTGATTATGTTATTCGCGATATCGGTATCGCCACATGGGGCGAGTTTATGGAATTTATTTTGGCTCTCTTCGTGATTCCTACGTATGAGCCAGATGAGATGTCTTGCGAGAACCAGCTCACGACGCTCCAGAACCTACATAAAATCGCCCAAGCCAATGCTCACAGAGGCGAAGATGCTTCGCCTCAAGCCTCACGTGTTGTTGCGGAAGAAACACTTTCATGGCTCCTGTCTTATCGGGACGTAGTAACACTGCCTCGACTTCGAGACACGCTCATGAACGCGAGGAGTGAGGAGTGGGCGCAGGCACGTAACGACTATCTTGCCCTCTGTCAGCTATTGCACGATTTCGCCGAACTCTTCCCCCACCGGAATGCACGTATGACTCCACAGATGCGAGAAGGGATGTTCCTGTATTATGGGTTTCTTCTCCCTCCACTTTTTCTCTCGATAAGAGATTGTGGGTACGGGGAGCAGGTAAGTGACATGCTTGCCGGACTGAACGATGTTCTTAACATGTTTGCTGGTCCCGACTTCTGCACACTGCTGGCAAAGATGTAAGCCGTTCGTTTTTTTGTGCTTACATACAAGCGGAGCGACTAGCACGAACTCTCGAAATCTGCTACACTACCCAGCGATAGACCGAGCATGAACCAAAAAGGAGTTGATTATGAAGTACGAATTGGCTATTGTTCCACCTGGAGGTGGAGAAGCGGATCACACTTTGATCATTCATGATACAACCTATATCCCTCGTGTGGGAGAGTATATTAGCTTGGTTGGGGATGAAGCTGGACGTCGCAGCGTCTTTCGCGTCCTCTATGTCACTTCTCAGGCCGTTCGTTTAGAGCAAGAGGGTCATTATAAGGAAGAAGCACCAGTTGTGCAAGCAGAGTTTGTGCGACATCCTCATCAGTCGGATGCACACGCGAGAAGCATTGACATGTATACATCCCGTGGAAAACCTATCCATGACTACCCTGAGTCTGGATATTAGTAGATCATAGGGGGTATTGCTACGCAATCTACTGTTAACCGCATAGAAAAGGATGGCGACCAAATGACGTATGAAGAACTACGAGATATAATCAAGAATTCAAGCCAGACGGATTGGCTTCATAGTGACGTAAGGGGAGTATGGACGTATAAAAAGAATCTTCTGCTTCGATTCGAGGAAGAAAGGGAAGAAGAAGAACGGGAGGAGCGATTATTCCATGAGCCATGGGTACAAAAGTTCTCCGACAAAACGGCCTTCCGAGTCACCTATGTCATCTACTATGGAAACTCCTTTGTTGAAGAGGTCATTGCGGTAAGTGTTGATGGGCATCGAACCACCATACCTTTGCCGAAATCAGCAAATAACCTTGTGATTACTCCATGGCAGTACCAGTTTGGAAAAATACTCGATAAAGACCCGAATAGCCCTTATAGCCTTGATAGTCAAATGAAACATGCGGGTATTAGAGTTGAGTAATAGAGTGCCTGTTGCGTCTACGTATATACCCTCACCTTATTGCTGGATCACGTGATCCAGCAATGTCTTTATAGAGTAGAACAGAAGTGAGAGATGCCAAGTGAGCGCATACATCACGTCACGTTATGAACAATCTGGTACTCTACGCAAGTTGTATTGGTTCAAGGTCGGGTGCAACAAATTTGCAGGCTCATAACCCCTTCTAGCTCGCTGTGTGCAGGCTGAGGGACTACTAGGCTCTCTGGTGAGTGAGTTGACGACCGGGATATCCTAGTGTAAAGTGGAGTCCGATGCACAGACAAGAGGATCGTCCTTTTGTAAAAGTGGGAAGAAGGAACGTCATATGCCAGAAACGATGGAACAGGTTCAGTCAGAAGCCTACGTGCGAGGGCAGCAGATGCAGCACTGGCACCGAGAACAGCAACGCATCGTGACAGATGAGGCCCTCACCATCCTGGCTGCTGATTTCGCCCATATCTCCCTTTTCAAGGCGAACCAACAGATGAGCGTTGCCTCGGCGCACGAACGTGCAGGTGTCTGCGAGAGGGCGTTTCTGGATGGCTACCGTTCGCAACGGTCATAAGCAGTAGAGCAAGCACGAGAGAGAACAACACCTCCTCTCTCTTCTATAGGAAATAGACCGATGGACAGTATCACCACGAGCACCCTGAGCTTTCGTTGGGACGAGGATCACCTCATCGTGACGACCCCACAAGGGCAGTATGCACTCACCGCGAGCGAGGCCGCCCATCTCTTGGATATGCTCTATGAACACAAAGACGCGATCTTCGACGCTGAGGCACAGACGGATGGATTGGCGGCGTGGGCACATGAACACCCAGTGAATCAGTATGTGCTTGGGAGCCTCAACCCGCAGCGCGAACCTGCATCATCACCCGAACCCCTCTCGCTCGAAGAAGGCCGCGCACGTCGGCGATGAAACGAGGAGACGAATGGGTAACACACCGACTTGGAACGAGATACACGACCACTTGGAACAGTTGCTCCCACACGGGCTTGATGAGGCAGCATGGGAAGCCTTTGTCGCCGACGAGTTGCTGTGGCGCGTCGAAGGACTAGCGCAGCAGGTGCCAGAACAGGGCACGATTTTCTTGCAGCCAATCGTGCGAGATTGTCATGCTCTCGTAGCTGGACTGTGTATGTTGTGTGTCCAACAGCCAGGAAGCGGAGTCGGACAACGGTGCGCTCGATGTGTCGCGGCGATCAATCTGGTACTTGTGTTCCCGCTGCTCCTCGATGGCTCTGGACTGATCGACGCAGGTGAAGTGGTTGCGCCGAATGAGCAGGATGAGCGAGTGGAATCCAGCTTGTTTGAGGCGTGAGCTTCACGCTCATCACAGAAACGCATAAAGATATGTTGAAGATACTCAAAGCTCTACTTTTGCAGAAGAAACAAATCCAGCAACCTGCACAGATACTGGCTTCCACACCAGCACTAGTAAAGACTCCAGAAGAATGGAAGGCTCATTGGCAAGCGCAAGGACAGGAATGGCGTACTGGGCCAGAGATTAGCACACAACGACAAGACGAACTTGCACAACATCGCATCATTGAGCCTGATGTGGAGCAAGGTATTTATCCCTTCAAAGACATACCACTCACGAGAGCAGATATCGAGTGGTTGCTCGCAACACACGAAAACGGACGTGGACCGGTGGACTGGAGCGATGAGCATCAACGACAACGCGAAGGGTTGGACCTGCGTGGGGCAGTTCTGAGGGGAGAAGGCGAAAAACACTTTGTTGACTTGACTTATCTCCCGCTCTCACAACTTATTGGCACGCTAGGTATGGATGAATGGTATGATGCAAACGAGCAACAGCGTTCTCTTGCAGTCATACATTTAGAAGGGGCAAACCTCACGGGAGCACATTTAGAGGGAGCACGCCTCATGGGAGCACATTTAGAGGGAGCATTCCTATGGAAGGCACATTTCCAGAAAGCAAACCTCTGGTGGACACATTTAGAGGGAGCATTCCTGTGGGCTGCGAATTTAGAGGAGGCACACCTCAGCGAAGCACATTTGGAGGGAGCACAACTTAACCGGGCGAATTTACAGAGGGCGTACCTCAGAGAGGCGAACTTAGAGGGAGCGTATCTTAACGAGGCGCATTTAGAGGGAACAGACCTTAGTGGTGCATGTTTAGAAGGAGCAGACCTCACAAGCATTATTTTCGCAGACGAGAAGTATGTTGGGCCAAAAGTGGTAGACGTGCAATGGGAAGGAAGCAATATCGCAGTCGTGGAATGGTCTCAGATAACTATTCTCGATGATGAACACGAGGCACGACAAAAGTGGATGCTCATCGGAGGGAAAAAACACCAGTATCAACGTTTAAATGATTACAAAACTGCGGTTCGAGCGAATCGACAGTTAGCGGTTGTGCTACAGAGCCAAGGACTCAATGAAGATGTCGCTCGTTTTACCTATCGCGCTCGAGTTCTTCAAAAAGAAGTTCTCTGGTTTAGTCTCATTCAAGACAACATTCCAGTTCGTACTCGCCTCTCTCTCTTTGGAGCATGGCTCTTTTCTTGGTTCATGTTTCTCATTGCTGGCTACGGCTACCGCTTTGGTCGGACGTTCCTTACCTATCTCGCGGTTATCAGTGGATTTGCGGCATTGTACTATTCCTATGGTGTTCATGACATTCTTCCTCATAATAAGTCAGGACCACACCATCTTTCCTGGTACGAGGCATTTGTCGTGAGCTTAACTGCTTTTCATGGACGTGGCTTCTTTGTTGGCACCTTCTCACCAGGCGATCCACAGGCACTCGTTGCGGCAATCGAAGCATTTCTTGGCTTGCTCATTGAGGTCATCTTTATCGCGACCTTAACACGGCGTCTCTTTACGCAGTAAAAGACTATGAAATACTATGACCATGACCATCACGTATCCACTCAGGTTCGCTCTTTCGCTGAGTCCGACTGCCAGTGCGCTCTATAGTGGCGTGGAAGGCCATCTTGTGGTGCAAACGCTGGAAGGCTGGCTGATGACAGGTGAGCTGCACCAGGAAGCAGTATGTAAGGAGTTTCAGGACTACGAGGCATGTTCCTGGTATCTTGCATCTCATCAGATACCGGAAGGCTCAGGATGGCTTCCAGAGCCTCTCGCACTAGTACCCGACGAGGGGTGGTTATAGAGAGAAGTGTTGTCTTTGACGTTTGTCGAATATCTAGGTTCTGGCACACTTTAGGTGAAGCCCACTTGCTACTCTTGCATTGAGAGATCGTACTACAAAGAGAAAGACTTTTGTAGAAAGATGATGGGAAGAAGATGGAAGTGAAGCCAGCACTGGCCTTGCC